>JACCDZ011720510.1_pt1 | contig 28489 bp, 24 predicted proteins | sample 7449551 | NCBI WGS metagenome assembly JACCDZ01 (sample SAMN15323452, study PRJNA562643) | freshwater metagenome | isolation source: river surface water | place: USA:Blue River Watershed | collected 2017-08-18 | reverse complement strand
CTTTCGCAAAGAAAATTTTAAAAAAATATCCCGATTTTAAATCAAATCTCCTAAGCTATTGACAGCCAAATACCTTTCTACTGTAAAACCTTCGGCGTGGTCTACTCCTACTAAACGTCCTAAATCTCTAGAACGGTAATTCAAGCTTTCCAAAAAGTTTTTACTCGTTATAGGAGATTCTGGCTCATTGGAATTTGGGTCGTAAAATTGAGAACTGTAGGCTAAAATAGCCGCTACTTTTTTATCAGTAAAACCAGTAATATCGACTACAAAATCAGGTTTAATATCTTTCCATTGGATGTAATGATAGACTAGTTTAGGTCGCCACGCTTTTTGATTTTCTCCGTCAAGTTGTGTTTCAATCTTCATTAAACCCGATAAAAAACAAGCGTCCGAAACCAATTGACTTCCTTTGCCATGGTCTATATGTCGGTCCTCAATGGCATTGCACAAAACAATCTCAGGTTGGTATTTGCGAATCATTTTGATTACTTCCAATTGGTGCGCCTCATCATTCGCAAAAAAACCATCTCGAAAACGAAGATTTTCACGTACTGAAACACCCAATATCTGAGCTGAAGCAGTAGCTTCTTGGTCACGCAAATCTGCCGAACCACGCGTACCTAATTCGCCACGAGTCAAATCGACAATACCCACTGTTTTGCCCAAAGAAATTTCTTTTAAAATTGTCCCTGCGCAACCCAATTCAACATCGTCAGGATGTGCTCCAAAAGCTAGTATATCTAATTTCATCTTAGTTTTATTTTGATATTGCTATTGCAATTGTTATTGTAATTCTACAGTATTCGTTTCATAGTCATGGACTTATTCACGCTTTCCCTCCATTCTTTTTCAGGATCACTGTCTTTCGTAATGCCGCAACCCATATACAAATGCGCTTGTTTGTTTTCAATTTGCATACAGCGCAAATTTACAAACAAATCCGATGCAAAATTCCGATTCAATTCACCTAAATAACCCGTATAAAAACTACGATTGTAATTTTCATTGGCAACAATAAATGCTTTCGAAATTTCCTTAGGTACACCACAAACCGCCGGAGTGGGATGCAACAACTGAATCGCTTTTTTTAAATCCAACTCTAAACCAAACACACCCGAAATATCCGTTTTAATATGCCAAAGAGTACCAGCTTTTACACTATAAGCCTCCGAAACTTGAATTTCGGTACTCACCGACTTAAGTTTTGAGACAATATAATCCGTTACAAATTGCTGTTCTTGCTTTTCTTTTTGCTGCCAAATAACAGTCTCGCCTCCAACAACTTTTTGCGTTCCCGCTAACGCCATCGTTTCAAATGAATCAGCGTTTGCTTTAAGCAATTGTTCCGGACTAGCGCCTAACCAAGTGCCAATTTTTGGATGGTGAAAACAATACACAAAAGCAGAACGATACTGTTGCACCAATTTTTGAAAAGTAGTGACTAAATCAAAATGAGCTACAGACACAGTTTCCTTTCTAGACAAAACTACTTTTTGAAATTCATGATTCTGTATGGCTTGAATTCCTTTACCCACTAAACCCTGAAAATTAGTTTTTGCTGATTCATCCTCTTTTACATCAAAATCGTTTTGCGGAATACTTTCATGAATGCTCATCCAATCTTCGCTCCATTGTTCCGATTCATTCTCAGGAATAATGTAGTTTTGACTGTCGTCAAAAGAAGCAAAAACAAAGCCTTTTTCATTAAAATCGCGTACTTCAAACAGCTTTTCATTTTGCTGAAACAAACCCAAAACGGTATCTGAATTAGGTTTAGAATAGACTACAAAAGGTAAGTTTTGCTGATGATGGAGAGAAATTTTATCGACTAATGAAATCATAGGAATGTTTTCTTATTATTCGGTTTTTCTTTTTGGCAATACCATATTTGTCAATTTGCAAATCGAAATTAGATTGTCATTCTCATCAACTATTCGGATTTCCCAAAGGTGAATACTTTTCCCTTTGTGGATAATTTTGGCGGTAGCAGTCACTATTCCGTTGCGTTTCGCTTTCAAATGATTGGCAGCAATTTCTATTCCGCGTACTTCAAATAAATCGGAATTAACAAACAACATCGAAGCTGCACTTCCTACACTTTCTGCTAAAGCAACTGTCGCTCCTCCATGCAACAATCCCATAGGCTGATGCACAGAAGGATTCACAGGCATGGCGGCTACTAAAAAATCTTCTCCCGCATCAACATATTCAATGTGCAAAGTTCCCATCAATGTGGTCGCAGCAAACTCATTGCAATATGCTAATATCTTATGTTTATCAAATATCATAGTCTTGTGTTTGAAGATGTAAAAATAGGATATAAATGGTAAGTCATAAAATAAAAATGTAATAAAGATATCAGGCTTGTTGCCAATAATAGAGTTGTTTCCACAATAATTTTCTAATTATTCGTTATTTTTACCAAAAAACTAAACCTATGCAATTGAATCGATTGTTCTTTCTTATCGGAATCCTAGTTACGGTTTGTGCCTGCCGTTCCGATTTTGAGACTGTTGCCAGCAAAGGAGATTTAGTTTTTTCTCAGGACACCATTTATTTAGATACTGTTTTTAGCAGCATTGGTTCCAGTACATTCCAACTCAAAGTGTACAACAAAAGTAACGAAGATATCTCGATTCCTTCGATTCAATTAGGCAAAGGACTGAATTCCAAATACCGAATGACGGTGGATGGTATCTCTGGAAACCAAGGAAAAATTTTTCAAAATGTGACACTTTTAGCCAAAGACAGTCTGTATATTTTCATCGAAACTACCGTCAATGCAGCAGATGCCAATTCAACCGACTTTTTATATACCGACCAAATTGAATTTGACAGCGGTGTAAACCTTCAAAAAGTAGCATTGGTAACTTTAGTCAAAGATGCTATTTTCCTTTTTCCAAAGCGCTTGCCCAACGGAAGTAAAGAAATGATACCTGTTGGAAACAAAACCGTAGAAGGTTTTTATTTAGACGATTCTCAATTGCACTTTACCAATCAAAAAGCCTATGTTGTTTACGGATATGCCGGCGTTCCTTCAGGGAAAACCGCTGTTTTTGATGCTGGAGCAAGAGTCTATTTTCATGCCAATTCCGGATTAATTGTAGGTAATAATGCTTCACTTCAAATTAATGGAAGTAAATCTTCAACTAGTCAACTCGAAAATGAAGTCGTTTTTCAAGGCGACCGACTCCAATCCGACTATGACAATGTGCCTGGACAATGGGAAACGGTTTGGTTAAACGAAGGAGCTACCAACAATAGCATCAATCATTTAACGATTAAAAATGCCTCCATCGGATTGTTGATTCAAAATAATAATGGGACTGATGTAAGTATTAAAAATACTCAAATTTACAATTCAACTCACTACGGAATTTTAGCCCAAAACGGGAAAATAACCGGAGAGAATTTGGTAATTAATAATGCAGGCGAAGCTACTTTAGCTTGTGAGTATGGTGGAAATTATACGTTTACCCATTGTACTTTCAATAACAATTGGAATAGTTCAAATCAAATGGCAGTTACCTTGAGTAATTTCAAATTAAGTAGCGTTCCAGAAACCAATGCGCTTAGTAAAGCGACTTTCAACAATTGCATTATTTATGGTGCCTACTCTAACGAATTGGAATTGAATAAGAAAACGGGAGCTGCGTTTGAATACCAATTCAATAATTGCCTTATCAAAATGGATTCAAAATCAGTGGCTACAAATCCGTTGTACCAGTTTACCAATGATGCGACACATTACAATGCTATTATCTTAAACCAAGATCCTAAATTCCAAAGTGTTACTAAAAACAAACTCAATATCGATGGAAGTTCATCGGCTGTAGCCAAAGGAAATGCTACTTATTTAATTCCGTTAGACATTAAGGGAAATACTCGATCATTACCGCCTGATTTGGGTGCTTACCAAAACAACCCTTTTGTTAACTAATTTTTAATAAGTCTTTACTTTTGGTATTTGCCTGAACTGTTTATTTACACTAAATTTGCAGTACAATACAACAAACTCACTACAATGATTCATTTCTTTGAAAACCAAAGTAAAACTGTTTTTGCCGTTCAAACGCAAAACGAAATTTCGGCTGAAGACATTTCAAAACTAAACTGGCTTTTTGCCAACGCGCATAAAATTGAAAAATCCGTCCTAGCGGATTTTTTTGTTGGGCCACGCGCCACAATGATTACTCCTTGGAGTACCAATGCTGTTGAGATTACCCAGAATATGGGAATTACAGGAATCATTCGAATTGAAGAATTTCATTACGCTACGGAAGATTTTACGGATTTCGACCCGATGCTTTCGCAAAAATACACTGAATTACACCAAGATATATTTACCATCAATGTTACACCAGAACCTATTTTGGACATTGAAAATATTGATGCCTATAACAAAACAGAAGGTTTAGCTTTAAGCCCAGAAGAAGTAGAATACTTAGATAACTTATCGACTAAACTAGGTCGTAAATTAACTGATTCTGAAATTTTTGCCTTTTCTCAAGCCAATTCAGAACACTGTCGTCATAAAATTTTCAACGGAACTTTCGTAATTGATGGGGAAGAAAAAGAAACTTCTTTATTCAAATTAATCAAGAAAACTTCTCAAGAAAATCCAAACGATATTGTTTCGGCATACAAAGACAATGTGGCATTTATAAAAGGACCAAAAGTGACACAATTTGCACCAAAAAGTGCTGACAAACCTGATTTTTATCAAGAAAAAGAATTTGATTCGGTGCTTTCATTAAAAGCCGAAACCCACAACTTCCCTACTACCGTTGAGCCTTTCAATGGTGCTGCAACCGGTTCAGGAGGAGAAATTCGCGACCGTTTAGCAGGTGGTCAAGGTTCATTACCTTTAGCAGGAACTGCGGTATATATGACTTCCTACTCTCGATTGGAAAATAATAGAAATTGGGAAAATGGTGTTGCCGAGAGAAAATGGTTGTACCAAACTCCGATGGATATTTTAATTAAAGCCTCGAATGGTGCTTCTGATTTTGGAAATAAATTTGGACAACCTCTAATTACCGGTTCGGTTTTAACTTTTGAACACCAAGAAAACAACCGCAAAATTGGTTACGATAAAGTAATTATGCAAGCGGGCGGAATTGGGTACGGAAAGTTAGATCAAGCAATAAAACACAAACCTCAAGAAGGTGACAAAATCGTTATTTTAGGTGGTGAAAATTATAGAATTGGAATGGGTGGTGCTGCGGTTTCTTCAGCAGATACAGGTGCATTTGGTTCAGGAATTGAATTGAATGCCATTCAACGTTCGAATCCAGAAATGCAAAAACGTGCTGCCAATGCCATTCGTGGTTTGGTAGAAAGCGACTCTAACCCTATTGTATCGATTCACGATCACGGTGCGGGTGGACACTTGAATTGCCTTTCAGAATTAGTAGAAGAAACGGGAGGATTAATTGATTTAGACAAATTACCTGTGGGAGATCCAACACTTTCTGCTAAAGAAATTATTGGTAACGAATCGCAAGAAAGAATGGGATTGGTTATTGGTCAAAAAGACATCAATACTTTACAACGCATTGCCGACAGAGAACGTTCTCCAATGTACCAAGTGGGTGACGTTACAGCTGATCATCGTTTTACTTTCGAATCTAAATCTACTGGGTTGAAACCAATGGATTATGCTTTGGAAGATTTCTTCGGCAGTTCGCCAAAAACCATAATGACTGATAAAACGGTAGCTTACAACTACAAAGACGTTCAATACGATGCAACTCAATTCACTTCCTATTTAAAAGAAGTATTACAGTTAGAAGCAGTAGCTTGTAAAGATTGGTTGACCAATAAAGTTGATCGTTGTGTAGGCGGAAAAGTAGCTAAACAACAATGTGCAGGTCCGTTACAATTACCTTTAAACAATTGTGGTGTAATGGCTTTGGATTACAACGGCAAAGAAGGAATTGCAACCTCTATTGGTCACGCACCAATTGCTGCTTTAATTGACCCTGTAGCAGGAAGTAGAAATGCCATCGCCGAATCCTTATCGAATATTATTTGGGCACCAATCAAAGACGGATTGAAAGGAATTTCGCTTTCAGCCAACTGGATGTGGGCATGTAAAAATGAAGGTGAAGATGCGCGTTTGTATGCGGCTGTAGAAGGTTGTTCGGATTTTGCTATCGAATTAGGAATCAATATCCCAACAGGAAAAGATTCGCTTTCTATGAAGCAAAAATATCCAAATGATGAAGTAATTGCGCCAGGAACAGTTATTATTTCGGCAGGTGGAAATTGTACAGATATTAGAAAAGTAGTAGAACCAGTATTTAGATTCCCTGGCGAGGGAATGACAGGTGGTTCTATTTATTATATAAATTTATCACAAGATGAATTTAAATTAGGAGGTTCTTCTTTTGCACAGATTTTAAATACGATTGGTTCTGAAACTGCAACTATTAAAGATGCCGCTTTCTTCAAAAAAGCATTCAATACCATTCAGGAATTAATTGGCGACAACCAAATTGTAGCTGGACATGATATTGGAAGTGGTGGTTTAATCACTACCCTATTAGAACTATGTTTTGCCGATGTCAATTTAGGAGCACAATTGGATTTTAGTGCTTTTGCAGAAAAAGACCTAGTTAAAATTCTTTTTGCTGAAAATATCGGATTGGTGTTGCAAGCGAAATCAGATGCTGAAGTTGAAGCAAAATTAAATGCCAATCAAATTGAATTTTTCAAAATTGGTAATGTAACCAATAACCCTACTTTAGAAATCGCTAATTGGAAATTAGACATTGCTGAATATAGAGATGTTTGGTTCAAAACTTCCTATTTATTAGATCAAAAACAAGCTAAAAACGGAACGGCAAAAGAACGTTTCGACAATTATAAAAACCAAGCGTTACAATTTAGTTTTCCAACTCATTTTACAGGGAAAAAACCAGTTATTGACGCAAGTAAACCACGTCCAAAAGCAGCTATTATTCGTGAAAAAGGAAGTAATTCGGAACGAGAAATGGCCAATGCGATGTATTTGGCTGGATTTGACGTGAAAGACGTCCACATGACCGATTTGATTTCGGGTCGTGAGAATTTGGAAGACATTCAATTCATTGGAGCAGTAGGTGGTTTTTCTAATTCAGATGTTTTAGGATCTGCTAAAGGTTGGGCAGGTGCCTTTTTATACAATGAAAAAGCAAAAACAGCATTAACCAATTTTTACAAAAGAGAAGATACTCTATCTGTAGGGATTTGTAATGGATGTCAGTTGTTGATGGAATTAGAATTAATCAATCCGGAACACGAAGTACATGGAAAAATGCACCATAACAACAGTCACAAACACGAAAGTATTTTTACATCAGTGAAAATACAAGAAAACAATTCGGTGATGCTATCTAGTTTGGCCGGAAGTACTTTAGGAGTTTGGGTATCGCATGGTGAAGGAAAATTCAACTTACCCATGGGAGAAGAAAATTACAATATAGTAGCCAAATACGGTTACGAAGGCTATCCAGCTAATCCAAATGGTTCGGATTACAATACTGCCATGATGTGTGATGCAACAGGTCGTCACTTGGTAATGATGCCGCATATTGAGCGTTCTACTTTTCAATGGAATTGGGCTAATTATCCAAAAGACAGAAACGACGAAGTTACTCCTTGGGAGGAAGCCTTTGTCAATGCTAGAAAATGGATTGAAAATAGATAATAAAAAAGCGACCAATTGGTCGCTTTTTTTTATAAATAACAATTAACAGATTAATGTTGCGCTAATTTTTTATCCATTACTCTAGCCATATAATCTTGAAGATAGGCTTTGCATTTTAATTCAATTAGATCCATTTCGGAATTTCTTTTAGCGATTAAATTGTTTTTTAAGTCCTTATCTTTTTTATCATAAAAGCCAAGCACTTTATTGCCGTCAAATGTACAGATGTAATTACCGCTCATGAATTGGTACAAATTAGAAGAATAGCGAATTACAAAGGGTTGTATTTTCTTATCTCCTACCAAACTCCTGCCCCAACTTCTAAATGGCTTATTGTAACCCATCAAGTCTAAAATAGTAGGATACAAATCGATTTGCTGAGCATATTCTTTGCTCTCCCCTACCAAATCAGAATTAGGTTTGTAAATCATCATAGCTACTGCGTTCTTATTCATTTCTTTTTTATACTCATCATAAAAAATGGTGTTTCCATGATCACCAACAAATACGAATATGGTATTAGTAAACCAAGTTTGTTTTTTTGCAGAAGCGAAAAATTGTTTCAACGCAAAATCAGTATATCCAATACATTGGTGAATATTAACATCGCCTTTTGGAAATTTCCCTTTGTACTTTGCTGGAACCTGATATGGCTCATGGGAAGTTACTGAAAATAGTGTGGCCATAAAGGGCTGTTTTTCTTTGCTTATTGTATTATTGAAATACTGAAAGAAAGGCTCGTCCCATATTCCCCAAACTCCATCAAAATCAGCATCATTATTATATTCGTTTTTACCGTAATAATGATCAAACCCTAAAATATTGGCATAGCCTAAAAATCCCATAGAACCATTGGGTGCACCATGAAAAAAAGAAGTAGAATATCCTTCACTCTTCAAAGTTGACACCAAAGACTCCGTTTTTTGTTTTGGATAAGGTGAAGATGTAAATGCATCCTTAAATGAAGGAATTCCAGCTAAAACAGAAGACATTGCATGTATGGATTTATAGCCGTTGGCATACGCATTTGTATATATCATACTATGTTGGGCCAATGAATCTACAAAAGGTGTATAGCCTTTGTAATTAGGAATCTTCATGTCTTTATTGAAAGAACCAAAATACTCTTTAGCATTACTTTCCAAAATAAAAATAACCACATTAGGTTTTGATTTTGGATTGTTAGTATAGTGTTTTATGGGCTGAACCAATGAATTAATTGTAGTTGAATCCACAAAATTTACTTTCTTGAAATTGTTGCTAAATAAGGTACGAATAAGTGCAAACGGTGTATTTAAAATAACATCCGCTTGTGATGAATTTTTCACATATCGACTAGCGTCTAGAATATTTATTGGTCGTGTGCTTTTTTGAAAATCACCTCTAATTCCACCAATAATTAAAGCCGAAATTAATAGAAAATTAAAAGTGGAAGCTCCAAAATAAACTAATCCTGAATGATTTATTTTAACTTCAATAGCTATTTTTTTATAGCAATAAACCCAAACAAAAGAAATTAATACAAACAAGACAAACACGTGCCAATAATTCGCCAAAAAATTCATCAATAGTAACAGTTTATTACTTTCATGTTGCAATGAATCTAAAGCAGCAACTGTGGAACGTCCAAAATTAAAACGGTAATAAATAAAGTCAATAAAATTAGTGGCATAGCCAACTAAATTAGGGACAAAATAAAGATAGAATAAAAATGTTTGATACTTTTTAGTATGATTAATTCTGAATGGAAGTATTGAAAAAATGATAAACAACATATTTATATATAAAATTGCTGTAGTATCAAATGCTAATCCATGATAACACATAGATACTAAATCTGATGTATTCTCAATTTGGATTAAATTACTATTGTAAAAGAAAAATAATAAACGAGCTATGGAATAGAAAAAATAAGCAAGTAAAATTCTATAAAATAACACTTTATATTCTTCAAATCTTGGAAAGCGATTCATGAACATAATAAAAAATATAAAGGACAAAATTAGACAATTCAGACAAACTATTTAATATTATCAATAAATATTGTGAATCCGCATAATTTAATTAATTTGCATCAAATTTTCAATTCATGGTTTCAATCACAAGACTTTTTGACTTTCCTTATTTTCAGCAAGAAAACTTTAATATTGCAGATGCCCTAGTTACCAAACAAGACGGGGAATGGATAAAAACATCAACAGATGAATACATAGCAAAAGCAAATGCAATTTCTAGAGCTTTATTGCATATTGGCGTTCAAAAATATGATAAAATCGCAATCATTTCCTCTAATAATCGTACAGAATGGAATATAATGGATATTGGTGTGCTACAAACAGGTGCACAAACAGTACCTATTTACCCCACAATTGCTGAAGATGATTATCAATATATTTTAAATCATTCTGAATCTATATATTGTTTTGTTTCTGACGCAGAAGTATTAAGAAAGGTGAATGCTATAAAAAGTAATGTTCCCACATTAAAAGAAATCTATTCCTTTAATATCATTGAAGGATGTAAGCATTGGACCGAATTATTAGAGCTAGGAAAAGACGAAACAAACCAAGATGAAGTTGAAAATCGAAAAAATAACGTTTCTTCTGAAGATTTAGCTACAATAATCTATACTTCCGGAACTACAGGACGACCTAAAGGTGTAATGTTATCTCATAATAATATAGTGTCTAATGTTATTAATAGTGCACCACGAATTCCTTTCGAAAAAGGAAATAGTCGTGCATTAAGCTTTTTACCTGTGTGTCATATTTTCGAAAGAATGATACTATATTTATATCAATATTATGGCGTGTCTATATACTTTGGTGAATCAATTGATAAAATCAGTGACAATATCAAAGAAGTAAAACCAAACGTAATGTCAGCTGTTCCTAGATTATTGGAAAAAGTATACGATAGTATAATTGCAAAAGGAACACTACTAACCGGTATCAAAAAGAAACTTTTCTTTTGGGCTATCGAACTAGGATTGCGTTATGAACCTTATGGTGCAAACGGTTGGTGGTATGAATTCCAACTTAAAATTGCACGTAAACTCATTTTTAGTAAATGGAAAGAAGGTTTAGGAGGAAACTTAGACTTAATGGTTTCTGGAAGTGCCGCTTTACAAACTCGATTAGCTCGTATTTTTGCAGCAGCAGAAATTCCTGTGATGGAAGGCTATGGTTTAACAGAAACTTCACCCGTGATTACTGTAAATGACACCCGAAATTTTGGATTTAAAGTGGGAACAGTTGGAAAAGTAATTGATGGTGTAACCGTAAAAATTGCCGAAGATGGCGAAATTCTTTGTAAAGGTCCCAATGTCATGATGGGCTATTACAAAGATGAGAAACTTACTTCAGAGGTAATTAGTGGTGATTATTTCCATACTGGAGATATTGGGGAATTTGACGCTGATGGTTTCCTTAAAATTACTGATCGTAAAAAAGAAATGTTCAAAACCTCTGGCGGAAAATACATTGCTCCTCAGTTAATTGAAAATACGATGAAGCAATCCCGTTTCATTGAACAAATTATGGTAATTGGAGATGGCCAAAAAATGCCTGCAGCTTTTATACAACCTAGTTTTGATTTCATTAAAGAATGGGCTAAAATTCACAAAATTACTATTGGTACTACAAATGAAGAAATCGTTTCTAATCTTAAAGTAATTGAGCGTATTCAAGAGGAAGTTGATAAATTAAATGAGAAGTTTGGCAATTGGGAAAAAATAAAACGTATTGAACTCACCCCAGACTTGTGGACTATAGAAGGAGGCCATTTAACCCCAACACTCAAATTAAAACGTAAAGTAGTTATGGAAAAATACCTAGACTTATTTAATAAAATATACAATTAGAATCTATTTTCTAAATTCAAAAACTCCCTATGTAACACATAAGGGAGTTTTTTTTTGAAAAAAAATAATATTTATTATGCGCGCATAGTATTTATTTCCTACATTTGAATCGTTACATTAAATTAAATGAAAGATAAAACGATAGATTATATTCTAAGAGCCACTTGGCAGGCAGTTTCTAGAATGTACAATGAAGAAGCTTCAAAATATGGTGCTACTATGGCAACCGGTTTTGTTTTGCTAAGCATTGACAAAGAAAAAGGAACTCCTTCCACTACTTTAGGTCCCAAGATGGGTATGGAGGCTTCAAGTCTTACCCGTACTTTAAAATCAATGGAAGATAAAGGTTTAATCATCCGTAAAAAAAATCCTTTAGATGGTCGTGGCGTTATAATTTATTTAACTGATTTAGGTAAAGAAAAAAGAGATTTATCAAAAAGTACAGTTCTCAAATTTAACGAAACAATCAAACAGCATGTTTCAGTTGAGAAGCTAAACCATTTTATAGAAGTGTCAGATACGATAAACGAATTAATACAAGATAAAAACATATTTAATCAAACGGATACAGTAAAAGATGAAACGAATCATTAAAAAAGTAGCGGTTGTAGGTTCTGGAATAATGGGTTCTGGAATTGCTTGTCATTTGGCTAACATTGGATTAGAAGTACTTCTTCTTGACATTGCTCCAAATTCATTAACCGAAGTAGAAGAAAAAAAGGGATTAACTTTAGAAAGTAAAGTAGTTAGAAATAGAATTGTTAATGATCATTTAGCGAATGCTTTAAAATCAAAGCCCTCTCCTATTTATAATGTAAAATTCGCTAACCGAATTACTACTGGAAATACAACTGATGATATGTCAAAAATTGCATCTTGTGATTGGATCATTGAAGTAGTTGTAGAACGTTTAGATATTAAAAAACTAGTCTTTGAACAAATAGACAAATTCAGAAAACCAGGAACATTAGTGACCTCTAATACCTCTGGAATTCCAATTCAGTTTATGAGCGAAGGACGTTCCGATGATTTTCAAGCTCATTTTTGTGGAACACACTTTTTTAACCCAGCACGTTATCTAAAATTATTCGAAATCATTCCTGGTCCAAAAACTAATCCAGAAGTATTGGATTTCTTAACAGAATATGGTTCTAAATTTTTAGGTAAAACTTCGGTTGTTGCCAAAGACTCTCCTGCCTTTATTGGTAACCGTATTGGTATTTTTGGTATCCAAAGTTTGTTCCATCTAGTTAAAGAAATGGGACTGACTGTTGAAGAAGTAGATAAATTAACAGGTCCAGTTATTGGTAGACCAAAATCGGCTACGTTTAGAACAGTCGATGTAGTTGGTTTAGATACTTTAGTTCACGTGGCCAATGGTATCTATGAAAACTGCCCGAATGACGAAGCACACGAATTGTTCCAACTTCCTGATTTTATTTCCAAAATGATGGAAAACAAATGGTTGGGAAGCAAAACTGGGCAAGGTTTTTATAAAAAAGAAGGTAAAGAAATTTTATCTTTAGACCTAAATACATTAGAGTATAGAACATCAAAAAAAGCTTCTTTTGCTACTTTAGAATTAACTAAAACAATCGACAAACCTATTGATCGTTTCAAAGTTTTGGTGAAAGGAAAAGACAAAGCAGGAGAATTTTATAGAAAAAATTTCGCAGCCATGTTCGCCTATTGTTCCAATAGAATTCCTGAGATTTCAGATGATTTTTATAAAATTGATGATGCTATGAAAGCTGGCTTTGGCTGGGAAAATGGTCCGTTTGAAATTTGGGATGCCATTGGTGTTGAAAAAGGAATCGAGTTGATGAAAGCTGAAGGATATGAACCTGCGGCTTGGGTAAACGAAATGCTTGCATCGGGAAGTACTAGTTTTTACACTGTAAAAGAAGGGGCTACTTATTATTATAATATTCCATCAAAATCAGCAACAAAAGTACCTGGACAAGATGCCTTTATCATTTTAAATAACATTCGCGAAAGCAAAAAAGTTTGGAGTAATAGCGGTGCTGTGATACAGCATTTGGGTGACGGAATTTTGAATCTAGAATTCCAATCTAAAATGAATACCATTGGTGGTGATGTGCTACAAGCTATCAACAAAGCCATTGATTTAGCCGAAAAAGAATACAACGGTTTGGTTATTGGAAATCAAGGCGCGAATTTCTCAGTTGGTGCTAATATCGGAATGATTTTTATGATGGCAGTAGAGCAAGAATATGACGAGTTGAACATGGCTATTAAAATGTTTCAAGATACTATGATGCGTGTGCGTTACTCTGCAGCTCCTGTAATTGTTGCTCCACACGGAATGACATTAGGAGGTGGTTGCGAAATGACCATGCACGCCGACCGAGTAGTAGCAGCAGCTGAAACCTATATTGGATTAGTAGAATTTGGCGTTGGAGTTATTCCAGGCGGTGGAGGTTCTAAAGAAATGGCATTGCGTGCTTCTGATTTATTCCACAAAAATGATGTCGAATTGAATGTATTGCAAGAATATTTCTTAACCGTTGGAATGGCAAAAGTAGCAACATCTGCTTACGAAGCTTTTGATATGGGAGTTTTACAAAAAGGAAAAGATATTGTGGTTGTCAATAAAGACCGCCAAATTGCAGTTGCTAAACAAGTAGCCCTTCAAATGGCTGAGCAAGGATATACGCAACCAATTCAAAGAAAAGACGTAAAAGTGCTTGGAAAACAGGCCTTGGGAATGTTTTTAGTTGGTACTGACCAAATGCAAGCTGGTAAATACATTTCTGAACACGATAGAAAAATTGCTAATAAATTAGCTTATGTAATGGCTGGTGGCGATTTATCCGAACCAACCTTGGTAAGCGAACAATATTTATTAGATATTGAACGTGAAGCATTTTTGAGTTTGTGTACTGAAAGAAAAACATTGGAAAGAATCCAATTTATGTTAACCAAAGGAAAACCGTTGAGAAATTAGATATTAATCTGCGTTCAAACAAAATATAAAATTATGAAAACAGCATATATAGTAAAAGCATACAGAACAGCCGTTGGAAAAGCTCCAAAAGGGGTTTTTCGATTCAAAAGACCTGATGAATTGGCAGCAGAGACCATCCAATTTATGATGAATGAGTTGCCTGATTTTGATAAATCACGAATCGATGATGTGATGGTTGGTAATGCCATGCCTGAAGCGGAACAAGGGTTAAACGTAGGTAGATTAATTTCGTTAATGGGATTGAAAGTTACTGATGTTCCTGGCGTAACCGTAAATAGATATTGCGCCTCAGGGCTAGAAACTATCGGAATGGCAACTGCCAAAATTCAAAGTGGAATGGCGGATTGTATTATTGCTGGTGGAGCTGAAAGTATGTCTTTTATTCCGATGGGAGGTTACAAACCTACTCCAGATTATGCTGTTGCGGCTGCAGGAAACGAGGATTACTATTGGGGTATGGGATTGACTGCTGAAGCTGTTGCTAAACAATATTCAATTTCTCGTGAAGACCAAGATGAATTTGCTTTCAACTCACACCAAAAGGCTTTGAAAGCGCAAGCTGAAGGAAAATTTGACAAACAAATAGTTCCTATCACTATAGAACAAACATTTATAAACGAGAACGGTAAAAAAGAAACTAAAACCTATACCGTATCGAAAGATGAAGGGCCTAGAGCCGACACGAACATAGCTGCTTTAGGTAATTTAAAACCTGTTTTTTCAGCTGATGGTAGTGTTACTGCTGGTAACTCTTCTCAAATGAGTGATGGAGCTGCCTTCGTTTTGGTCATGAGCGAAGAAATGGTAAAAGAATTGGGAATTACTCCAATTGCACGTTTAGTCAATTATGCCTCAGCTGGTGTTGAACCCCGAATTATGGGTATTGGCCCTGTAAAAGCTATTCCAAAAGCGTTGAAACAAGCAGGATTGACTTTGAATGATATTGACTTAATTGAGTTAAACGAAGCTTTTGCCTCACAATCATTAGCAGTTGTTCGTGAATTAGGTTTAAATCCTGAAATCGTAAACGTAAACGGTGGTGCTATTGCTTTAGGTCACCCACTAGGTTGTACTGGAGCTAAATTATCGGTGCAATTATTTGATGAAATGAAAAGACGAGGTAGCAAATATGGTATCGTAAGTATGTGTGTTGGAACAGGACAAGGTTCAGCTGGTATCTACGAAATTTTATAATTAAACAATATTGATTTATCAAACAACAGTAAAAACATAATTTATGGAAGATATCACTAGAGGAGGACAATTCCTTGTAAAAGAAACTAAATGTGAAAATATATTCACACCTGAAGATTTTTCTGAAGAACAAATCATGATGCGTGATTCTGTTAAAGAATTCGTTGACAAGGAAATTTGGCCGTACAAAGATCGTTTTGAAAAGAAAGATTATGCATTAACAGAAGAAACCATGCGTAAAGCAGGTGAAATGGGTTTCTTAAGTATTGCAGTTCCTGAATCGTATGGCGGAATGGGAATGGGATTTGTAGATACTTGTTTAGTTTGCGATTATATTTCGGGAGCAACAGGTTCATTTTCAACAGCTTTTGGCGCACATACAGGAATTGGTACTATGCCAATTACTTTATATGGTACCGAAGAACAAAAGCAAAAATACGTTCCGAAATTAGCTTCTGGAGAATGGTTTGGAGCCTATTGTTTAACTGAACCAGGAGCAGGAAGTGATGCCAATTCAGGTAAAACAAAAGCGATTTTGTCTGAAGATGGAACACATTACAAAATCACAGGACAAAAAATGTGGATTTCGAATGCAGGATTTTGTTCGCTATTCATTGTTTTTGCTCGCATTGAAGATGATAAAAATATCACAGGGTTCATCCTAGAAAATACAGCTGACAATGGCATTTCATTTGGAGAAGAAGAACACAAATTAGGAATTCGTGCCTCATCAACTCGTCAGGTATTCTTTAACGAAACTAAAGTGCCAGTTGAAAACATGTTGTCTGAAAGAGGAAACGGTTTCAAAATTGCTATGAACGCTTTGAATGTTGGACGTATCAAATTGGCGGCAGCCTGCTTAGATGCACAAAGACGCGTTACTTCTAATGCCATTAGTTATGCCAATGATAGAGTTCAATTTAATACTCCTATTGCAAGTTTTGGCGCTATTCGTGCTAAACTAGCAGAAATGGCTACTTCTACCTATGCAGGAGAAAGCGCTACTTATCGTGCAGCACAAGATATTGAAACAAGAATTAAACTTCGTGAAGCGGAAGGTATTTCTCATCAAGAGGCTGAATTAAAAGGAGTGGAAGAGTTTGCAATTGAGTGTTCTATCTTAAAAGTAGCCGTTTCTGAAGACGTTCAAAATTGTGCCGATGAAGGAATTCAAGTGTATGGTGGAATGGGATTCTCTGAAGATACTCCAATGGAATCGGCTTGGAGAGATGCTCGTATTGCTAGAATTTATGAAGGTACTAACGAAATTAACCGAATGCTTTCTGTTGGGATGTTAATCAAGAAAGCGATGAAAGGTCAAGTAGACTTATTAGGGCCAGCGATGAAAGTGCAAGAAGAGTTAATGGGAATTCCTTCTTTTGACACGCCTGATTATTCTGAATTATTTTCTGAAGAAAAAGAAATGATTGGCAAATTGAAAAAAGCATTTTTAATGGTTGCGGGCGGTGCAATCCAAAAATTTGGAACCGATTTAGAAGCACACCAACAATTATTAATGGCTGCAGCCGATATACTAATTGAAATTTATATGGCCGAAAGTACCGTTCTTAGAACTGAAAAATTAGCCAAGAAACAGGGTGAAAATAATGTCCAAGAGCAAATTGCAATGGCAAAATTGTATTTGTATCAAGCGGTTGATATTGTAACGCAAAAAGGAAAAGAAGGTATTGTTTCTTTTGCTGAAGGTGATGAACAACGCATGATGTTAATGGGATTACGAAGATTTACCAAATATACTAATATGCCTAATGTAGTAGGTCTAAGAGAAATTATTACATCCAAATTAGTTGCGGAAAATAAATATTGCTTTTAATAAGTAGAAAGATAGTTTTTAGATTGAATTTAATTTGTTTTAAAAACCGCTTCTGATTTTTTCAGGGCGGTTTTTATATTTTATGATTCTTTATAATTAGATACTGAATACAATATAAATTAATTGAGTAAAAATTAAATTCATAAATAGTTAAGGTTATGAAAAAAAAGTATTAAGAAAAAAAACAATAAAACTTGCAAAATCACAAGTTTTATATAAATCCTAACTAATATTTTTGTTGCGTCAAAACAAAATTAAAAAAGTAATAAAAATTCAAAAACATGAAAAAAGTATTTAGTTATATTTATGTACTTCTATTAACTACAGTGGCCTACACTCAAAACAATGCAATTATTAAGCTCGACAAAATAATACTTAAGGATTACGAAATAATTGAAGCTGTTATTACAAAAATTTCAGAAAAGTCAATTGAATATAAATTGCCTGGAGACCGTTTAACCAATTCTTTAGATGTATCAAAAATTGCAGTAATCAATTTTGCAAATGGAAAAAAACAAACCTTTGAAACCCCTCTAGAAGTTATTGCAAAACCAATAGAAATAGATAAGTCAAAAGAGATATTTCAATCAGTTCCAATCAAAGAAAATACAATTGCGGTATTACCCATTCCTTTTGTTAACTCTGAAACACAAGCTAGCTCTGAAGAAATGGCAAAATTTTCTCAAAATGATATGTATGCCAAGCTGATTGAAAAATCAAGTAACATTTTTCCATTAACAGTTCAAGACCTAAGAACCACAAATAATTTATTACGAAAAGCTAATATTGATTACAAAAATATTGATGAAACTCCAATTGAAGATTTACAAAAAATTCTTGGCGTAGATCATATTTTAACTGCAAAAGTGACCTACGATTTAAAAATTAAACAAAGTACTCAAACAAACAGCAGCTCAAATGTATCTGTTAATGAAAAAAATAATTCAATTAAAGAAAATGATTTTTCATCTACTTATACAAACGTAATTAAAGAATTTTATTTTGTGGTTTATTTTGATTTATACAAAAACAATACAAAAATATATTCTCAAAAAAGAGTTCCCTTTTTTAATGATAAAACAAGTTGGATGGATTCGATGACTTACTTATTAAAAAGATGTCCTATCTATGTAAAAGAATAATTATTTTAAGTGTAATAATTACATTTTATTCTATTAATTGAATTAAAACACTAATTTTAATGTTTTAAAAATATAGATCTTATGAAAAAAATATTCCTTTCGATTACTCTTATTATTGCTGTAATTATTGGCTGTAAAACTGCCAACTCAAATGATACTATAAAATTACTTCTAAACTTTGAACCAAAAAGCAATAGTACTGTTTCTGGAACAGCCACTTTTGTGGAGAAAAATAGCAAAGTAACTTTTGAAGCTAAAATATCAGGACTAAAACCCGGTATTCATGCCATTCACATTCACGAAAAATCAGATTGTTCAGCCGCAGATGGAAGTTCAGCGGGCGGCCATTGGAACCCAACTTTTAAAAAACATGGTAAATGGGGAGAAGGTGAATATCACAAAGGAGATATTGGAAATTTTATAGCCGACGAAAATGGAAATGGTACCATCACTTTAACTACAGAGGAATGGTGTATTGGTTGCGGCGATCCTGCTAAGGATATTCTAGGTAAAGGATTGATTGTACATCAAGGTGAAGATGATTTTGTATCACAGCCAGCTGGGAATTCCGGAGCGAGAATAGCATGCTCAGCTATCATAAAATAAATTCAAAATAATTCGTATATAAAACCGTTTTGTATCATTTTACGAAACGGTTTTTTAATTTTATTTTCATTTTTGGAATAAGAAAAAAACATAGCTTTGTACTATTAAATTAAGTTAATGATAAACCCTTCGGTACCCGGTTGGATAGATAAATTTTTCAGTGAGCAAAAAATTTCAGAAATGGAATTGGTCACTGAAAGTAATGCTTTCTATGATGACATAAGAAAGACCGGTTTTGTCTATGGTCATATCATTTCACTTAATACCAAATCAGCAATTCCTATCAAAGGATGGTTCAATGAAGAGGTGTCCAAAGTTGCATTATTCAACAGCCTTTTAGGAGCATATAGTTTAACAAAACAAAAGTTCAATTGGGAAGAATTCATTATAGAAACAGTCGCTTTTTATAATGAAATGCACCCCGAAGAATTCAACTTGTTTAAAAAACTACTTCCCAAAAATAGTCCCTCGCTCACACTTGAAAAGTTTATTGACGAGCGTGTTCAAACGAATAATAATATCATAAGCAAAAACTTTTCACATTTAGTAACTAATGCACTATTATTTATAGATGTATTAGCTTTTCGCCAATATTTAATTCACGGAACTATCCCAGAAAAATACCTAAAAAAAATAGAGGAAACTATTGTTAATATTGTCACTTTGGCTTTGAAGATAAAAACCAATAAGTCGCAATATGATGATTTGTTAATCAAACTTTTTGAAGCATCAATCCGATATAGTAAATTTTCCAATAACAGTAGTTTAAGTTTAGAAACTTTACAATTGGATTATTTTAAAAATGAACTTGAAAAGAAATACCTTATTGATATTGCAGGAATGGCATTATGGAATGATGGTATTTTAGAAACTAACGAATCTGAATTTTTATATCAGTTAGCAGATGCGCTTGCTGTTTCAGAGGAATTTGTAAAAGAAAGTATATCTGATACGAATACCTTTATATCGAAACATAAGAAAGAGATTCCATACTTCAATTATTCCAATCCAGTAAAACATTTTTACGATCAAACTACCCAAAGTGTTATTACACTAATAGCACGTAACAAAACGCGTTTAGTAAAAGAAATAGCTCAAAGTAAGGAACTTATGATATTACTAGCTAATTCTACGAGTAGAGATTTGAATGAAAAAGAAAAGAAAAAAATAAAGAAACAATTATTAGATATTTGTAAAACAATACCTTCTTTAACTATTTTTCTTTTACCAGGAGGCAGTTTATTATTACCAATATTAATTAAGTTTATTCCTACCCTATTACCCTCTGCTTTTAATGAAAATTTGGATTTTGAAGAATAGTGACAAAAATTAAATCCAAACTAATTTAGCCATTAAATATGTTATAAGTTAAATTTATTGTTTTTATATTTGCATCAATACAAACTATACTTATGACTATTACTCAACTTAAATATGTTCTAGCTGTAGCTGAATACAAAAATTTTACTTTAGCAGCAGATAAATGTTTTGTGACTCAACCTACATTGAGTATGCAAATTCAAAAAATTGAAGACGAACTAAGTATTCAGATTTTTGACCGTACTAAGAAACCAATTCAATTGACAGACATTGGCCAAAAAATTGTACTGCAAGCAAAAAGTATTGTGAATGAAGCGGATCGGATTCAGGATATTGTTGAACAACAAAAAGGATTTATTGGGGGTGAATTTAGATTAGGCATTATTCCTACAATTATGCCTACTCTGCTTCCAATGTTTTTAAATAATTTCATCAAAAAATACCCGAAAGTTAAACTGATTATTGAGGAGCTAAATACAGCTGAAATAATTACAAAATTAAATAATGGCCATTTGGATGCAGCAATTGCCGCAACTCCTTTACAAGAAGAAAAAATAAAAGAAATAGTACTTTATTATGAGCCATTTATGGCATACATACCTGAAGGCCATCAAAATTTCCAGAAAAAAGAAATCGAAGTTGCTGATTTGAATTTAGATGAAATTTTATTACTTCAGGACGGACACTGTTTTAGAGACGGCATTCTTAATTTATGTAAAAATAACATCCGAAACGAAATTAATCATTTTCAAATAGAAAGCGGAAGTTTTGAAACCTTGATCAAATTAGCCAATGAAGGTCTTGGAACTACACTACTTCCCTATTTACATACTCTAGACTTAAAAGATTCAGATAAAAATAAATTACGCCATTTTAAAGAACCTAAACCTGCTAGAGAGGTTAGTTTAATTTTTCCGAAAAGTGAGCTAAAAATACATATAATCGATGCCTTACGAAATACAATATCCGGAGTAATAAAAGGAGCTATTGCATTTCAGAATGTTGAAATTATTAGTCCTTTACATAAAAAGTAAAAAAAAGGGGGAGCCCAATTGGCTCCCCCTTTTTTTTATGAATTAATAACTACCAAACAAGGTTTCAATTCTGGTTTTCCATGAGTGAATCTATATAACCATTCTTTCAATTGGTCCATTTCGTGGGGCAATAAAGTTTTAATTGCTTTTTGTAATTCTTTGTAAAAAAGAGCAGGATCAAAACTGACTCTCTCTAAAATAGATTTGGTGTAATCAAGCATTACTTTTGTCATAATGAATTCAATTTTGGGTTAAACTTTGATTTTTTTGATTAGTATAAAATTATAATAATATAATTTGACACTCATCTATTTTAACGAAGTTTTAAGTAATTTATTTTGTTCAAAAATTAAATCGTTGCTATTGCTTTACTTGCTCGAAACATTTCTCTCTTACCAGGGGGACCTGGTAATTTTTCAACTGTAAAACCTACTTCCATCATACTTCGCTTTACAACTCCACGAGCCGCATAAGTCACTAACTTCCCTCCAGGTCGAAGCGCTGTATACATTTTTTGAAAAATGGCAGTACTCCATAACTCAGGCTGGACTCTATAGCCAAATGCATCAAAATAGATTAGGTCAAATTGTTCAACATCATCAATTTCGTCAAAAAACTGTTTCCGCTTAGTTAATTCAAACTCAGCAGTTAATTCTATTTTTTCATTCCATTTACTCTCATGCATTTTTTCAAAAACTTCTTTTTGAGATTTGGCATTCAACTCATCAACATAATTCATTGCAAGTACTTCGGTGGCATTAACAGGATAAGCTTCTACTCCAACATAATTAATAGATTGATTTAATTTCGAAGACTCCAAAAAAGAAATAAAAGCATTCAATCCTGTCCCAAAACCTATTTCTAAAATAGAGACAGATTGATTTGGAAATAACGAAAGTCCATTTTTAATAAATACATGCTGAGCCTCTTGAATTGCTCCGTGTTTTGAATGATAACATTCATCCCATTCTTTGAGATGAATTGTTGTTGATCCATCAAGGGTTTGGATAATTTCTCTTTCCAATGAATATTTATTGATGTTAATACTACTTTAGCAATTCAATTATATGCCCAAAATTAGTTAAAACAAAAACGTTTCATTCGAAAAAAATTGATAATTTTTATATAATTCCTATAAATCGAGGGGAATTATAGTATATTTTTTTAATATACATAAATCTCAGTTAACTGCTATAATTAATACCATTTTGATAAGTTTTTTAGCGTTTTTTATTTAATTTTGTAAACATCAAAAAAAAAGATCACAAATCAGACTTGATAAGCTTATGCTTATTATTTATCTTAAATATAATTACATATTATGAGTACAACTCAAAACCAAAAAATTGAAATTATTCGTTCTACTACTTCTAAAATAAATGAAGTTGATTTTGAAAACTTAAGTTTTGGGGCTGTTTTTACAGACCATTTATTCGAATGTGATTTTATAAATGGCGAATGGCAAACACCTACTATAAAACCTTATGCACCATTTTTAGTTGATCCTTCGACACGTGTATTTCATTATGGACAAGCCATTTTTGAAGGAATGAAAGCATACAAAGACGAACAAGATGCCATTTGGTTGTTTAGACCTGATGAAAATTACAACCGTTTTAATAAATCGGCTGTAAGAATGGCAATGCCCGAAGTACCGGAAGACATTTTCATGAATGGTCTAAAAGAATTACTTAAAATTGATCAAGCTTGGGTTAAAAAAGGTAATGGAAATTCTATGTACATCAGACCTTTCATGATTGGAACTGGTACAGGAGTAATTGCAAATCCTTCTGATAATTATAAATTTATGATCATTTTGTCTCCAGTTAAGTCATATTATGCTGGAGAAGTTAAAGTTATTGTTGCAGAACATTACAGTAGAGCAGCAAATGGTGGTATTGGTGCTGCAAAAGCAGCTGGAAACTATGCTGGACAATTCTATCCTACTAATTTGGCGAACAAAGAAGGATTCCAACAGGTAATTTGGACTGATGATGCAACACATACCAAATTAGAAGAAGCAGGAACTATGAATGTGTTCTTTAGAATCAATGACACTTTATATACCGCACCAACCAGCGAACGAATTCTGGATGGTGTAACACGAAAAACACTTATTGATTTAGCTAAGAGAGAAGGTATCAATGTAGAAATTCGTTCTGTATTAGTTAATGAATTAGTTGAAGCTGCTAATAACGGAAGTTTGAAAGAAATTTTTGGAGCAGGAACAGCTGCTGTTATTAGTCCGATTGCAGGATTTTCATATAAAGATCACTACTACGAATTACCAAAATTAGAGAATTCAGTCGCTGCTGATTTAAAACTAAAATTGACTAATATTCAAAACAAATTAGCCGAAGATACTTTTGGTTGGACTGTAAAAGTATAACTAGAGTAAAACAAAATTAAAAAGCGATTTTAAAATGAAAATCGCTTTTTTATATCCTAAAAATGGTTTTAATTATTCACCTAAAATTTTAGAGAAATCCGGTTTAAAATAGTTAGGACCTTTCATCACTTTTCCATCTTCTCGGTAGATTGGATTACCATCTTCACCTAATTTACTCATATTTGAACGCTGAATTTCGTCAAAAACTTCTTCGATTTTATGTTGTAATCCATGTTCAATAATAGTTCCACAAAGTATGTACATCATATCACCTAAAGCATCTGCAATTTCAACCAGGTCGTTATTTAATACTGCTTCTAGATATTCTTCATTTTCTTCTTTCATCAAATTATAACGAAGATGTTTTTTGGATTCGCCTAAATCCGCAATTGGAGATTCACTATGCCCAATTCGGAATGCGGTATGAAATTCCTTAACCGCTTTAATTTGTTTTTGCATAATTTAATTCATTAAATGAATTGGAAAAGTAATAACTATTCTTGAACAATTGATTAAATTTGTTGTAAATTTTTTAAACATGTTTACTACAGGACAAATCATTTTCGGAATTCTTTTTTTTATAGCCTTTGTAATTGCAATAGTCTTTTCTTATAAAAAAGATGCAAAAATGCATGATCTATTTTATAAAGGCAATTATAAAATTCTTTTGGGCTTTATTATTTTCATCGCATTGCTATTTGTAATTAAGATTTTCTTTAAACGATAGTTTATTCATTTGTTGTTTTATAATTCAAGATAATAAACTAACTTTACTAGAGTAACCCAATAGTATTCCCAAAATGAAAATCTTAAAATACATCTTTCTTTTACTTCTACTAAGTTTCATCTCTTTCTCTGTATTTATAGCTACTCAAAAAGGGACCTTTCATGTGGTAAAAAGTAGTTTAATCCATGCTTCAAAAGTCAATACATTTAATTATGTAAATGACTTTCAAAACTGGGAAGATTTTATGAATTTGGGAACTAACGAATCTGTTAGAAATAGTTTTACAAAAAATTCTACTGGAAAAGGTGCTAAATACTCCTGGGAAGGAACAGAAGAAAATGGTAGTGTTCAAACTTTCTTAGTGAAAGAAAATGATAGTATTAGCCAAAAGATGGATTTAGATGGTTCCGAGTTCCATTTGACATGGATTTTTAAAGATACTATCGGCGGAACTAAAGTCACTATGAAGTCCAAAGGTGAAATGAGTTTTTCCTATAAAATTTATACTGCATTGCATGGAGGAGCTAGTAAAATAATTGGAAATTTATTTGAAAAAAGTCTAGCTAATCTAGATAGAAACTTAAATTATGAAATCAATACTTATACCATAAAGATTGGTGGATTAGTCCGAAAATTAAGTAGTCCATACCTAAAGCAAACTTTTACCTGCAAAATTAGTGCTGTTGCTAAAAATTCGAAAATTGTATTTCCTAAACTACTTGAATTTTGCGAACAGAATAAAATACTTCTTAACGGACAGCCATTTATCATATATCACACCTATGATACTGATAATGGTTTGACAAAAATTTCTGTATGTGTCCCTATCAAAGAAGCCATCATAACAAGTGATGGTAGTGATATACTTGCCGATGAATTAGACTCTTTTCAAGCAATAAAGACAACACTTTATGGGGATTATTCGCATACAAAAGAGACTTTAAAAAAATCAAAAGCGTATATCAATCAAAAAGTGATTACGCCTGGGTCGCAATTTTCACATATCGCAGTTTATTCTATCAGTAAGAAAGAGACAAAACATCCATCAAAATGGAAAACAGATTTCTATTTCCCAGTTCAAATAAAAAACAATACTCCTAAAAAAGAACCTGAAGCAGAAGTTTTGCCTACAAGTGAAAGCAATGAAACGGAAATTAATTGATCCGATTAAACCTTTATACTATTTTTTATTCTAAATTGATAAAACCGCAATTTGCAAGACGAGAAGGAATTTATTGAATCACTATTAAATCCAAAAACGCAGAATCAAGCGTTTCAAAAACTCTTGCTTACCTATCAAAAACCACTTTATTTTCATATTCGAAATATTGTTTTGGATCATGATGATACTGATGATGTTTTACAAAATACTTTTATAAAAATATTTCAAAACTTAAAAAACTTCAAGGGTGATAGTAAATTATATTCTTGGATGTATCGAATTGCTACCAATGAATCGCTAACATTTATTAAACAAAAAGCAAAGAAAAACAAGATTTCAACTGAAGAATTAAATACAAAAATCATAGATAACCTTGCGGCGGATGTCTATTTTGAAGGTGACGAAATCCAGATTAAATTGCAAAAAGCAATTGCATTATTACCCACAAAACAACAACTTGTATTTAAAATGAAATACTTTGAAGAATTAAAGTATGAAGAAATTGCCGTTATTTTAGACACCTCGGTTGGAGCATTAAAAGCTTCTTATCATCATGCTGTAAAAAAAATAGAAGCTTTTGTTACATCCAATTAAACCTTTTTAACTATTGATAGTCAAAACCATACTATGAAAACATTTAAATTAGAAAATGAACCAAAAATTAAATCTGGATTTACCGTTCCAGACCATTATTTTGATGATTTTTCTGAAAGATTCACGGCTCAATTAACCGAAGAAAAAACTTTGATTATTCCGTTATATCAAAAAAGAAAAAAAATCTATTTTGCTATAGCTGCAATTTTAGTTATTGGATTAACGCTCCCTATTTACAATCAATTAATTGCCAATTCTTCCGAATTAGATGCATCTACATTAGAAAATCATTTGACTTATCAAAGCAATATAAATCAATACGAACTAATTAGTGAATTAGACGAGGAAGATTTAAATCAATTAGGATCAACAATTCATTTAAATGATGAAAATATTGAAGATGCATTACTAACTAATTCCGATTTAGAAAGAATAATTACAGAATAACATATCGAAAAAAACAACATTATGAAATTGATAAAACTAGTTACCTCACTTTTATTATTTATATCTTTTAACTTTTACGCTCAAGGCGAAAAGATGAAAGAAAAAAGAGAGCAAATCAAAACAATGAAAATAGCTTTTTTAACTTCTGAACTCGATTTAAGCGTATCAGAAGCCGAAAAATTCTGGCCTGTTTATAATGCTTTTGAAGAAAAAGAATTTGAATTAAAACATTTAAAAATGAGATCGTTTATAAAACGCTTCCGAGATGGAAAGGAAAAATTAAATGAAAAAGAAGCCAGTTTTTTATTAAGCCAAATTGAAAATAATGAGGAAGAAGTATTTTTACTTCGTAAAAAATTCATAGTGAATCTAAAAGGAATATTGCCTGCTTCAAAAATTATTAGATTAAAAAAATCAGAAGAAGATTTCAATCGAAAATTATTAGTGCAATATCGAAACAAAGGGCAACGGAAAGAATAATTTTCAAATACTTTTTTATTTAAATTGAATGCGGATTATCTTATTTTTTCCAGCTGCAATTGCCATAGAATTATTTAAAAATCGAATGGTAAATAAACTAGTATCCGAACTCAATTGCTCCCAAGAATTTCCACTATCTTTTGAATAAAACAAACCTGACGCTCCAATTGAAACTAATTCCTTCCCTTTTCTATTGGGGATATATTGTATGCAAGAAGCATATCCAAATCCCTGATTTTGAGCTACTAGTTCCCAGGTTGTACCGCCATCTTTCGTTTGTGCTTTATTATCAAAATTCTGAGATAAATTTTCATAATTCCCACCAGAAATAAATCCTGTTTTAGAATCATAAAAATCAGCCGTAAAAATTCCTGTCATTTGTTTGCCTTGCACAATTGGTGTTTCATTTGCTACCCAATTTTTTCCTTTATCAGCAGAATAAAAAATTCTCGATTTCTTTCCTCCAGATACAATCCAAGTACTATTTCCTTTGATCACAATATTTGTATTACTGGCTGCAAAAGCAGCTTCACCTTCTTCTAATTTTGGAATTTGATTAGTTGGTGTTTTTTGCCAAGAATTCCCTCCATCACGAGAAGTAATTATTGAAAAACATCCTTCTATTGGGTCACCAATAGCAATGCCTTCTTTATCATTCCAAAACTGCATACTATCATAAAATACTTTTTCGTGTTCTTCTTGATAAACCAATTCATAGCTGAAATCCTCTTTTGAAACTCGGTACAACAAAGCGGGATTAGCTACGCTTAGGATAAAAACAAACTTATTAGTTTGAGCAATACTTCTGAATTCAACGCTTTTCTCAATAGGTATCTGAACTTCTTTCTTTTGTTTTAATACTAAATCAAAAAAACCAAATCTCGAGTTATCAGCAGCATACCAAACTTTATCTTTTTCCAAAGCCAACGCTCGAATGCTAATTTTATCCTGAAATAAAGTATCAATCGTAATTGAGGTAAACGGAGTTGTATTTACATATTGCGATTTACAGG
>JACCDZ011987871.1_pt1 | contig 28492 bp, 33 predicted proteins | sample 7449551 | NCBI WGS metagenome assembly JACCDZ01 (sample SAMN15323452, study PRJNA562643) | freshwater metagenome | isolation source: river surface water | place: USA:Blue River Watershed | collected 2017-08-18 | reverse complement strand
GGCGGTGGACGCTTGCCGATCTGTCGGAATGTGGCGCGATGAGTGGCGCGGGTGGGTTGTCTGCGCTGATGGGTTTGACGCGCGCGACCATCACGGCGAAATCATAGTTGTGCAACAGCCTGACTACTGGTGCGAGATACCAGACGTAGAGCTTGAAACATAAGGAGCCGTGCCGGTGAAGCGCGAGCATGAGATAGCCGACGACTTGATGAACTTCGCCGCGTGGTACTCGACGCAATCGCCTCTCGGGTGGGCTGCGCCGATCTGCGGCACGATACAGGAAGCGGCCCGCCTACTGAGGGGCGAGCCGGAACAGAAACCGGACGACGGCAAAGCGCCGGGCGTCCTGTCATAGATTGGAGGACTCATGGGGCCGCCACGGCAGCAAGCGAGAGAGCTTATGAAGCCGCTTTTTAAAAGACCTTGCTCGCCCGAGGAGCGTGCGGTGTGTGATGCTGTCACGGATCGCATCGAAGAGCTTGAGCGCATCGTGCGGGCAAAGTCGGCACTTCTTGACCAGATTGCCGAGGCAGCAGGCGTTGAGATGGGGCAGCAGTATTCGGGGCATGGCATTATAAGTCGCCTGCGAGAGCAAGGGCGCCAGAGACAGGGAGAACCAAGCAATGGCGGCATTTGACACAAAAGCGTGGACGCTCGCTGAGCGTTACGATCTGGCGCACATGATGGCCAATGATGGCAAAAGCATCGAAGAAATCTGTGAGGCATGCCGCCTGACGCGCGAGACGGCCATCTGCATCATCAACAAGAACCGTCCAGGCACTATCGCAACGCTGGGCTCAAACAACAAGGCATGACTTTTTTTGCCCACATGGTAAAGCAAAGCTTGACCGCACTGTCATGCGATGCTATAGTTCGCTGGCAATAGAGAATCAATCAGTCACCAACACATCAAGGAGACAACCGTGGTGAGCATTTTGGAAGCCGAATTCAGAAAAGCCGTTGATATCTGGAGCGATATCGCCCTGGCCATCAAGGCGTCAAATCGCGTCTTGCTCTGGGGCCCTCCTGGCACAGGCAAGAGCTACATCGGCACGACGCAGACCTCTCGTGAGGTGTTCCGTCTGTACCTGACCCTCGACACGCCCGGCTCTGAAATCCGTGGGCACTATCTCCCCTCGGAAACGGGTGGCTTCCTGTGGCACGACGGCCCGGCGACACGCGCATGGCGCACAGGTGGACGCCTCGTGATCGACGAAATCGACGCTGCGTCTGGCGATACGCTGACGCTGCTGCTCGGCTACCTCGATGATCACAAGTCTGCCAAGTTGACGCTGCCGACAAACGAACAGCTCAAGCCGCACGGTGATTTCTCCTGCGTCGCGACGACCAACCAGCTGCCGACGACGCTGCCGGAAGCACTGCTGGATCGGTTTGAAGTTGTGCTTCAGGCGCCGCTGCCCAATCCGGCAGCGTTCCAGGACGGCCTGTGGCACTCTGAGAAGCTGCTGGAAGCCGCCAAGCGCACCGTCTATGTGCCGACAAACCCGCCCCCCAAGGGCCGGGGTGGCCGCCCCATCGGACTGCGTAACTTCAACGCCATCGATAGCCTCGTCAGGCGCGGCCTCGACATCAAGGACGCGGCGCGTCTCGTGGTTGGCCCTGAGGCTGGCGGCGCGCTTGTCACGGCAATGAACGTGGCCAAGGCCGCCTAAGGAATTGTTGCATAGGTCGCGTTGTTGCGTCGCGTTGGCCGGGCTCAACCGTTGAGCGTTTTGCCCGGCCTTTATTCTTCTTTACCACAGGGAGTGGTTCATGTCTGGATTCGAAGGAAAATCAACACGGAAGGCTGACAAGTCGCTCTTTGCGAGTGTTGCACAGCCTAAGTATGCCTGGGAGGAGCTGGAAACAAACGTGCTTCTCGGTGTTACAGCGCTGCCAAAGACCACATCAAAAAAAGGCACATCCGCACAGATCACAGTGCCGCTCTTAGATGTGCCAGATCAGGTTGTGCCGGATGTGCGGGCCATTCGCATACACGAAATGCTGCACGCGCGCTTTACGCCAGAGGTCCAGGCTGTTCTTGAAAAAGAGCGCACATCGTCAGGTCGCATGTCTGGCACCGCCGCGCAGATCGCAGAAGACGTGCGCCTCAGCTACATTGCAGAGCGCAACAATCTGTTTCCGGAAGATGCCTACTTCACCAAGAAAACACTCAATGGCTGCGTGACGGCCCTCATGAGTGCTGGAAAGGCAGCGCATGCTCTGTCGAGCGCATCGTCTGATCCTGCAACCGCAAGCGAAGCGACGAAAAACTTCAACATTGGCGTTGTGAGCGTTCTCGGCTCAATGCACGGACACCCCATCGAGGGTGTGCCCGATACATTCGGCCTGGACGCCATCATGGAGGCCATGCGCACTGCCGCCAAGAATGAATATGGAGACCTTGGCCTTGATGGGGTGAACGCTTCGCTGGAGCGTGGCGCACGCGGCGTTGCCGCAACGCGCAGCATTTTCGATCTGGCAAAGAAAATCTATGGCGACGTGCGCCCATCCGACTTCGATAGTCTCACTCCAAGCCAGCGCGAGAAGCGTGCGCGTAGTGACTTTCTGAAGTTGTACTCGCACGTTTCTGAAACGCTGGAGCGTCTTCTTGTTGCCGAAGAAGAAGAGACCGAAGCGCCCAATATGAAGCTCCCTGGCCAGGACCAGAAGAGCGACAGTAAGGGCGATGGCTCGCAGTCTGGCGGCGGCCAGGGTGATGATGGCCCTGATAAGCAGGAGAGCAAGCCCAGCGAGGCGCCAGAGAAGCCCAAGCCCAGCCCCTCAGACGAGGAAAGCAAGGACGATTCAGAATCCAAGAACGAGGCTGGCGGAGAAGACGGCGAGACGCCCAATGAGGCGCCTGAAGAAGACGAAAGCAGCGCCGACAGCAAAGCAAAAAAGAAGGAAGCCATCGCCGTCAAGAAAAAAGCTTCTGATGCGATTGACCGCGCCGCTATCATGTCTTCGGCGCGCAACATCCACCATGCAGCAACGGACACAATCAGGAACGCTCTTGCAAAAAAAGAGAGCAAGGAGCGTGCAGCCCCACGGCATCCACCCATGGCAATGATGGGGCGGCCCACAGCGGGCGGTCCCATTGGTTCTGACGACAGCAATATCCTGGTCAAGGAAATGGACATCCTGGTCAAGGAAATGGACATCCTGGTCAAGGAAATGGACATCCTGGTCAAGGAAATGGACCTGGATATCTCTCTGTCGCTGGACCCGAATGTGCGCTGGACGGAAATGCCGATTGTCAGGCCGCCTCTGGTGCGGGCCTTCAAGGCGCGCGTGCCGCGCCGTGGGCGGCCATCAATCGATGGAGAAATCCCACGGCACTTTTCACGCTGGTTCAGCGACAAGGCAATTCTGGACAGCCGTGGCCGCCGTCCAGGCGGTACGCTGCTTCTGGATATTTCAGGCTCGATGTCATGGTCTCATGAGCAGACCATGGCGCTCATTGAGGCTGTCCCAGCCATGACTATTGCGGCCTATTCGTCAGGCACCGAGCATTATGAGGTGTATGACCACAACGGCAATCATCTGCATATGGGGCGCCTGACGATCTTGGCGCATCAGGGCCGGGCAGTTTCCGTTGATGACCCGTGGCGTAGCAAACATGGTGGCGGCAATGGGTGCGATGGCCCGGCTCTGGCGTGGCTGGCGCGCCAGCCAGGGCCCCGCGTGTGGTTCTCAGATGGCGGCGTCACGGGCTGGGCAGGAGGATACAGTGAATCCTCTGGTATTGAATTGATCCTGGAGGCTCAGCGCCTGATGGTGATCGGGAATGTCTGGCGCACCACCAGCAAGGTTGACGTGGTGCGCATCTTTGGCGGCTTGCCGCCTATGGATAAAGGCAAGACATCGCGCAGCATCGAAGTTGTATCAAACTGGGCTTCCTACGTTGGCGGAGACCCCGACACGCGTCGGCTCCAGCGCAATCCGTTTGTGCGGGCGGCTGTCCGTCGCGGCTGATCACGTCACAGCACACTTCCAGCTGGGTATCCTTGACCAGCCGGAAGGAGGCGCCGCGAGGGGCACCACTCCCTCCCCTCGCGGCGTTAAACACACGACGTCTTGGCAGAATCATGAATTTACTTCATAGGGTTTTCAGATGCACCAGTATTCGCGCAGTCGAGGGGCGGCATTTGAGAAAGAAGAGACCAGCGTCTACTTCACGCAACAGGCCTGTTTCCTATCGGCAGGCCCTCGACGATCTGCGCGCCTCGGCAGAGGGAGAGGTCCAGGCTGGCATTGATGCGGCACGCGACACGTTCGCGTCTCATCAGCGCTTGGTGCACAGGCCTCCCTCACGCCGCAAGGGGCGCGGCATGGCTCTGGAAGCGCTCTACAGCGGCATTCTCGACGCTGTGGCTGTCTCCATCATGGAGACATCAGAGCCGGGCCTGGAGGCCGATCTGGCGCAGCTTGTGGCAGGCCTCCTGGTGTCAAAAGTACATGCCATGAGTTGTGAAGGCAGGGCGTAGCTCAGGGGTAGAGCACCGCATTTGGGATGCGGGGGCCGCAGGTTCGATCCCTGTCGCCCTGACCAAACGATGTTTCACGGGAATTGCCAGCGTAGCTCAGGGGTAGAGCTGCTGTTTTGTAATCAGCGGGCCGGGGGTTCGAATCCCTCCGCTGGCTCCACGTCCAATGGGGAACCTCGCTCGATCAGGCCCTTATAAGGCTGGCCGCAAATGGCCGAGGTGGCAGGCCGGAAAGACGGCCACATTCATTTCGTGCTTGCGTTTCTGTGCGGGCCGCGCTATCAGAACAAGGCTGTTCCCACAGCCTCTCCTCCAATTCATTCTTCTTCTCACTCGGCGTCATGGCCGGGTGCGATGCTGCGTGTGCGCTCCTCCCCTTGGCGAGACGCAGAAAACGGCCAGAGGCTCCCGTCCCTCTGGCCGTTATGCTTTTGTAGCGGCCTTAGGCCGCCAGCAGCTTCTTGGCTTCTTTGTGAGCCGTCATCCAGAGGCTGTGCAGCCCCCAATGCTTTGAGCACGTCTCGCCAAATCCGGCTTCCGTCGAGCGCGCGTCCGTCAAGCCACGGTTGCAGAAACAACAGCGTCCCGTCTTATGGCCCCAGCGGGAAGCGATGATGCTGGGATTGGCGGCGAACGCAATGAGGAACGCCCCGATAATGTCAGCCTCGCCACGCGTGATGATGGCGGGCGTCGGCACCCAGGCGCCCTCAGGCGTGATCTTTCCGTAATAGGCGCGCCGCCCAAAGCTGTTGCGTTTGACGCCCGTGATCCAAATTGTGCCGGGCTCTCGTGCGCTGGCGCCAGCCAGGGACAGCCTGACTGGGTAGCCCAGATGATCAGGCTGAATGGTGATGGCTGGGAACTTCAGTCTGAGGCCTGCGGTCTTGAATAGATCGATGATGGCGCCGACTGAATGAATGGTCTCGACGATGGGCTTGGGGGCCGTCACGCGAGCGTACATGTCAGAGATGACCTGCTCCCGTCCCTCCGTCCAGCCCCAGCGGCGGATCGATTCGCTGACCTGAAAAAAGAACGCGCGGTCTCGTGCCGCTAGTGAGTTGCATAGGTCTCCGTTGAGCGCCTTGAGCTTGTCGTCGAGTGTGATGGTTGTGGCCTGTGTCATAGCCTTGTCCTCCAGGATGTGTGTCTCAGTGTCCTGTTTGTATCCTGATTCGAAGACTTTTGTCAATGTTGAATGTGCGTGCAGCTCTAAAAATCTATAACCGCTTGAAATCAAAAGACGTCCTGGTCCGTCATCCTGCGCCCGTCCTGGTCTCCATCCTGGCCTCATCCTGGCGGCGTGTGGCGCCAGCCTGCGCGCGCGGTCCTGAAGGATGCTGCTCAGGACGAACACCAGGACGGGCGGAGCGTCATCCTGCTCAGATCATGGGCGCCATCCTGGCGGCGCGGCTACGCTCCAGCTCCAGAGCGTGCCTTATGTCAATCATTGACGCCAAAGTATTCGCGCGACGACTATTGACCGTTGCCATTTTGGCACAAGTATTTCAAATATTAAAATGAGGGTGGCTGCGGCTTTACTTAGTGATTGCAAAGTATTCGGCTCACGGATACATATGATTCCATCACGCGAGCCGTGATAGACCCTGGACGTTTGAGGGGCTGTGGGAACAACTAGCGGGCTCTTCGTGAGCCCGCTTATTTTTTGCCTGCGTTGTGGCACTCTCAGGGAAATTGATTCCATTGGAGGCGCGCCGTGGCCAACCCGGCTTGGAAACCTGGAGTAAGCGGCAACCCGTCAGGCAAGAGCCGCCTGAAACTGCTGAGTGACGATCTGCGCCGCATGCTCACGCAGGACCCGGTACGCATCCGCCGCGTCACAGAAAAACTGGTGACGATGGCCGAAGAGGGCGACCTGACCGCCATCCAAATGATTTTTGACCGCCTGGAAGGCAAGCCGCACCAATCCATCGAAATTGACCAGACATTCACAAACCTGACGCGCGAGGAAAAATTCCAGCGCGTGTTGGAGCTGCAAGCCAAGGTGATCCCAGAGCCGCCCTCCGACAAGACAGTTCCCGTGAAACATTTGGAACGGGCCAATGGCAGCGGCAGCGTCAATTAGCAAGTTCCGGCCTCTCACGCGCAAAGAGCTGAGCGCTCTGTCGGATGAAGAGGTGGAGGAGTACGAGGCCGCTTTAGAGGGTGCCTACTGGTCACGAGGCAAGGATAGCCTGCGTGACTTCTGCGAAATGATCGAAGTCCCAGGCGCGCCGTCTGATTACAGTGAAACTGAATTCTTCCCAACGCGCGTCCATCCCGCCAAGCACCACGAGCTGATTATCGACGCCGTGCAAAAACTGGCGGATGGCATCTACAACGACATTGACGGCATCCTGGTTCATATGCCGCCCGGCTCAGCCAAAAGCACATATGCCTCTGTCATAGCGCCCGCATGGCTGCTGGGGCGCAAGCCTGGGACAAACGTGATCGCAACGTCATATGGCGATGACCTTGCGCAGCGCTTTGGCCGTCGCGTGCGTACGATATGCAAGTCTCCAGAGTACGCCAAGATCATGGGTTGCACGGTGACGGGTGACAACGCCGCCGTTAATGACTGGTCCCTTACGATTGACTCGACATACCGCGCGTCTGGCCTGGGCGGCACGATCACAGGCATCCGCGCGGATTACATGTTCATCGACGATCCAGTCAAAAATCGCGAGGAGGCCGACTCAGAGCTGATCCGCGAGAAACGCTGGGAAGCCTACCTGGACGACGTGCAGTCACGTCTCAAGCCGGGGGGGAAGATTTTCATCATCATGACCCGCTGGCACGAGGACGACCTGGGCGGGCGTCTCCTGGGTGCAGACTGGAAAGGCCAAAGCGGGCTCTGGCGCACGACAGATGGGCGCTTGTATCTGGTGATCAATCTTCCGCTGCTGGCAGAGCATGCAGATGATCCGTTGGGACGTGAGAAGGGCGAACTTCTCTGGCCTGAGTGGTTCCGCATGCCGGACGCCAAGCGTCTGCAAGAAGGCGCTAAAAAGGGTGGCGCTCAGGCGCGCACATGGTCGTCTCTCTATCAGCAGCGCCCCGCCCCAAACGAAGGCGCCATACTGGCGAGGCACTATTGGCGCGAATGGACCAAGAGGGACCTGCCTGAGTGTGAGCAGATATTCCTTTGTTACGACACTGCGTTCGAAGAGGGCGAAGAGAACGATTACTCAGCCATGTCAGCCTGGGGTGTTTTCGAGGGCACTTCCAAGAAGCCAACAGGCGAAGAATATAAGCATAAGCACGTGATTTTGCTGGGCGCTTGGCAAGATCGCGTCTCAGCTGTGGACCTGATGGACGTGATTGTTCATGGCCACGTGCGCGATGATGGCACGCGCGTTCCTTCGCATTGCCAGCTTTTCAAGCCAGATCGCGTGCTCGTCGAAAAACGCGCCTCAGGCATTCAGCTCATCCAGGAAATGCGCCGCAAGCGCGTGCCTGTTTCGGCGTGGCTCCCCAAAGGCAAGCCCGGCCTCAAAGGCAAACTCCCGCGTGCGCATGCGATTGCAGTGATTCTAGAGCAGGGCTCAGTCTGGTATGTGCCTGGAGCCAAAACTGATGCGCTTTTGGATCAGTGCGCAGCATTTCCGTATGGCACGCACGACGACGGTGTTGATACCGTCACGATGGCGCTTGCCTATTTCAGAGATAGGCACATTTTCCAGACTCACGAAGACGAGCTGGATGAGTCGGAAGTCAAAGAGGAGCTTCTGCGGCGCTCAGATCAGCGCCGTTCTGGGCGCTCGCTGTATGGCTCCCAAGTGGGGCGGGCCAATCGCAGTGATTTTGACGCCGATGATATCGAGCGCATGACGCCAGACACGCGCCGTAAGTTGTGGGGTGGCAGGTAAAGATACGGTTGACTGGGCGTTTGGCATGCCGTATGATTCCAAATGAAGCGCGAGGGTAACATCGCGGCGGTGCTCTGCCCCTTACAGACATCGCTCGTCTCCCAGGCCCAGGCCCTCGCGCTTCACTTCCTCAGTCAATTGCGTGTTTAAGACCGTTGTGTGTCGGCGCTTCAGGATTGAGGTTATCGTGACGATTGGGAAGAGATTTTACGGAAAACAGCCTGTTGTCATCGCTGGCCGTCAGGCATGGGACGAGCAGATGGCAACCCGCACATGGACAGATGGCGGCGCTGTCGCTGAGGTGATGCGATCTGCAACAGCTCAGCTTGAGCGCATTGTTGCCGACAACGCAACGCAAGGCGTGAGCGAATACCTGAGCAGTGCCGAGGCCGGGCTGCGGGTGACAGAGCAGGGCGAAATTCTGGTTGGCGTGCGCGTCCACAACCAGGAGGCCTCGATGATTGTTGAAATCCCCATCAAGAAACTGGTTGTTGGCGCGCTCTCTGAGATGCGTCCAACGCTGGGTCTTGATCCAAGGGCACAGAGCGCAGTGTCAGCCATCATTGCCTTTGGTGGTCAGCTGGCGGCGCTTGGTGCGCGTCCCATTTCTGATATGGACAGAAAGAGCCAAGCGTCATGAGCCAGAGCGATAGAGACTTTTCGATGAGCTGCACTGAGCGCCGGAAGGGCGCGCCCCCCAAGCGCTTGGGCCGTCCCATTGTCCCGCATCCAGCGGGCTCATTTAGAGACCGCTGCCATCTGGCAGCGCAGATGCGCAAGGATGGCGAAAGCCTCGATGCCATCATGGCCAAAGTGAGCGCGCGCAGCAAGCAGGCGACGATGACGATGATTTCACGAGGCAAGAAGTACGATCACTATGCGTCTCTACACGCAAAAAGACTGGCAAATGCGCGAGAAAGTAATCTCGCGTCGGGGCGCACAGCACATGGGAAGCGCCGCGCAGAATCGCTGGATTTCTGGCCCCAGTATGATCACATCATTTTGGAGATGACAGCCAAGAACGCGCCAGCATCTGAGATTGCATCTGCCATCTCCAAGGTCAGCAATCGCGTTGTGACAACGAACGCTGTGATTGGACGCCGGTATCGATTGCGCGATTGGAATGCCGAGGTTGGGGCATTGTGCGATCTGATGGCTAAACAAGAAACCAAGGACAGCACGGATGACTGAGACGATTGAGGCCACAGAGCAGTCGCGCGCGCGTGTCAGCGCTGATCAGGAAATGCAGGTGCGCATTTCGGCTCTTGAAGAGACAGCACATCGCGTTGCGCATCATATTATGTCGTCGCACGCTATTGTTGGGGCGTCGGTTTCGTTCCTCATTCTTGTGGCGGCGCGTATGATTTATTTGGGCGTTGAAGCTGCCGCCTCAGAAGACAAAGCAGCGGCGCGTGGCATGGTGGACCACTTGTCGGACAATTTGATTGCGCTCGCGGATGAGTTTGGCCTGACAGATGAGAAGCAGGAATAATGGGCAGAAAAACCACATCGCCAGTGCCGCAGGCCAGCCAGCAAGTGACGCAGCAGCCAAGCGCGCCAGCTGACAACATGGACATTGTCCCAGATGGCGATTTTGCCGGTCTGCGGACAGAAGACGTGATGCGCGCGCTCACAGAGCAAATCCATGATGTCGTTGGCGGCGTCTCCATCGAGGCTGCGTGCGCGACATTCGACATGGCGCTTGGCGAGCTTTTGATGGTGGCCCAGCATGCCAATGGCGACGCCTATGCAAAGATGGCTGGCATAAAGTTTTGCGAAACAGCGTTGCCGTATGCCCTGCTGCCAGTGGACGCCCCCGTCACATACAATGACGCGCGCAAGATCAGGGGGAGGCGCAAATGACGGCAGCCCCTGGACAACTTTTGCGGGAGCAAATCGAAAGTTTCCGCAAAACGCTGGCGCCAGCACGCGCAGAAGAGCCCCTGCCACGTGTTGTGCGCCAGCAGCAACCTCAGAGCGCGCACGAGCCAACACCCTTTGAGATGGCCGTGCGCAATGAGCTATGGGACATTGGCTCAATGCTGATTGCCAAAAACGCAGCGTATGGAAATTCAGCCCTGGACCCGATGCGTGTTTTTTCGCGGGCCTCTCCCGTCGAGCAGCTGCTGGTGCGCATCGATGACAAACTCTCGCGTGTGCGCTCTGGCGTGCGCATACAAGACCAAGACGACGTCACGCTCGACTTGATTGGCTACATCGTGCTGTTGCGCTTAGCGCAGAAACATCAGGGTCTCTAAATGGAAAACATCATCGCGCTCAACCCGGATCGAAGAACGCCTTACCAGAGCACAAGCACAGACGTGCGCGCGTGCTCGACGTGTGCCCATGGTGTGCGCAAGGCTGGCTCATGCTCAAGATGCAACGCAACGGGAGATTACATGTCCGTCGAGCGCTCGTATGGCACTTGCGGGCCTAAAGGGGCTCTCTGGGAGAAGCGCCAGCGCATCGGGCTCATCCGCTGGGTGAAGCGTCTGCTTTACGGCGACTGATGCATGGCCAAGGTCCCCATTGAGCGCCAGATCATGGCTGTGGCTGATCTGATTGAGTACGCTGAGAGCCACGAATACGACAAAGACGCAGCGGACGCGGCACTCAGAACGCTCGAATATGCCCAGGATAACCGCAAGCACTTTGAGCTGGTGGCCAGGATATCAAAGCACGAGGCCATCCAGTCTGTGCTCTCGGAATTTCCAGGGGCTGAGATTGTTGACATCCGCCCGCTTGAGGAGCGCGACCATGGCGATTGATCCAGAGACAGGATTTGAGGACGATTTTGTGAGTGTGCTGAGCGCCAAACAAGACGGCATGGGTTATTTCTACGGGCACTATAAAGGGCACCGCATCGACATTTCGCCTCCAACACACGACGATCTGCCTGTCTGGTCTTATCTGGTGGATGGCGAGCCTATTGCAGGCGCTGATAACAAGGACCTTGCGGAGCGCCGCGCGAGGTTTTTCATTGAGCGCTGGTTGGTGGAGACGTGAGCACATGGCGAAAACCGTGGATGACATGCGCATTCGTGTTGGCGCGTCAAAAAAAGGCGCTGCGACGATGCGCAGGATGATGGCCGCACGCGCAGCATTGCGCCGCACCACAATCGTCGAGACCATCACTGAGCCCGTGTCCGATCAGACACAGCAGAATCACACTCCGCTGAAGGAAAGCACAGATTGACTAGCGTGGCGTGGATTAGCCGTTAGAAGCTGGCGCCCACGATTTGAGTCGCACGGTGCCCGCGCGTAGAGGCGGAAATTTTGGAGGTCCAGATGGACGAAACGAAAACGCTCTACACGAGGATTGCCCTCGGTGTCGCTGTGGCTTTAGCCCTGATGTATCTGTTGCTGACGTCGTTTGCGCCGCCAGCCGCAGCGGCTGACCTGGGTGGTAACTGCTGCGCCGACTTGGAGGAGCGCATCGCAGAGTTGGAATCCGCGACGGCGCGCAAGGGCAACCGTAAAGTCTCTCTCACGGTCTCTGGACAGATCAACAAGGCGCTGCTCTTCATCGATGATGAGGCCCGCGTCATTGAGAATTCGGCAGCTGAGAGCTACGTGTCCATCTCTGGCGCCGCCCGTATCACAAAAGACTGGGGTGCTGGTTACGTGCTCGAAATTGGCGTTGGTGGCCACGCAGACTTCGCGTCGCCAGACGATGCCAATGAAATTTACACGCGCCGCTCGTTCGTGTTTGTGGACAGCCCCATTGGCCGCATCTCCATGGGCCGTCAGTCGCAGGCAACAGATGGCATTGCTGAGACCACGGTTGCAAACACTGCCGTTGCGGCCCGCATGCTGTCGCTCCGCCCCATCAATGGACCTGAGCCCGGCGAGGTCTTGGACCTTTGGGATGGCACGCGGCATGATCTTGTGCGCTTTGATAGCGTCGAGATTTTTAAAGGCTTCTTTGCCTCTGCCTCGTGGTCCCCAAACACAAACGACAACACAGACGTGTGGGACGTCGCGCTGCGCTATCGCGGAGAAGGCGGCGGCTTCAGGGTGGGCGCTGGCATCGGCTATCGCCGTGGCATCGTGGTCCCGGCATTCATTGCGGGCGGCGGTGATGCGCTGTCAGTGTGGTCTGGCTCTGTGTCAGCCATGCATATGACGACAGGCTTGTTTCTCTCTGGCGCTTATGGCGGCATTGATGTGGACGGGTTCTCGCAGTCTCTCAAGGCGTGGCACATCCAGGGCGGCATCGAGCGCAACTGGAGCGAGCTTGGCAAGACAACGTTGTTTGCTGAAGCCGCAGACGCTGACGATATCGAGACAAAGCTTTACGGTCTTGGCGTGGTGCAGGCCATCGACGCGGCTGCACTGGATGTTTATCTGACGGGACGGCGCATTGAGCTTCTTGGGGGCGATGAGGCCGACGTCATCATGGCTGGTGCGCGCGTACAGTTTTGAGGTTGGAGATAGATGGCCAACAAGCCGATGCCAAAGCCTCCCGCCCCCAAAGAGGGCGGCAAGGGCAAGAAAAAGTGCTAGAAATAGCGCGATGAGAGAGGGCGGGGCAATCCCGCCCTTTTTCATTTTTGTGCTTGCAATCGGTAAAGCGGTGGTTTACTATACTGAGACTGAAGCGATTGGGCGCGGGGTTGTGGGTCTCCCGTGAACTGGGGTGTAATTCCCTGGGGAAGCCGCTAAACCCATCTTACTTCGCGATGAGCTGATTGTTTGTTGACGCCAAGCGTCAACGCCCAATTGGCAATAGGCGTGGGTTCCGATGGGGCGGTAAGCGTCCAGGCATCTAAGGTGGTCTTCGCATGCGCGGCCTTGAAAGCTGATGCGGGTGAAGGGCATACGCCACTCAGAGTTTCTGGCAGTGCTGGCGGTATCCAGCCATTGCGCCGCTTGCGGCGTGAGAGGTCAGTGTGATTGCTGAGGGACCAAAGTAATCTAAGGCGCTGCGCGCCACTGTTGGTTCGATTCCAACCGTCCAATCGCTTCAGTATAAGATTCACAAAACACCATAGAGACCAGGAGAAAGTCCGCACATGAAAGGCATCACTGCGTCACGTCGCGGCTTTCTGAAATTCGGCGCAGGCGCTGCTGTGGCTGGACCAAGTGCGGCGAAGTCTGTTCTTGAGCGCCCGCTGGCGGCCATTGACATTGATGGCGTCCGTGATGGTGTGTCTGCGTCTGCGCAGGTTGGCAATGTCGCGTATGCACACAGCGACTACGATGAGGACGGAGGGTACACGCTGACCGGGGCCCAGAAAAGGGTCAAGGAGCTTCTGCTAAGACGCGACAAGATCACAAGACAGCGCATCCTCCGAGAGGTCCAGGACAGCGGTGCAGCGTTACGCGCCGAGGAGCTGCGTATCGATGGGCTGCGCTCTGTGGCGCCAGCCCACAAGGCACGCATGATCATGGATTCCTACGTCGATGCTCGGATGCGTCGCAAGCAGTTTTGGCTCTCCAACGAGATGGACGAGATTATCGAGAAGTATCCAGCACTTGCGCTCATGTTCAGGAGTTAATGTAATGACGCACAGAGCCAAGCCTTCGCGCGCTGGCAATTATGGCGCGAACATTGCTCTGTCAAACAGGGCGCGTGTGAAAGCTTTCTTTGAGCGCTATATTGGCGCGACAAACACAGAGTGCTCGGACGCCCTCAAGCTCAGCCCCATGGCTGTTGGCCGACATGTGGCCGCTATCCGTGCCACGTGGGAGGGCAAGGCCACGTTCAAGCTCAGAGCGACGCGGCTATCCGTACCAAAAACCAGCAAAGCAAACACCAAAAGAGGCCAGCATGGCGCAGGACGAGACACGAACAAAGACAGAAGCCGCGACGCTGAGGTTTGACCCTGACCGCATCAATGACCAGGGGCTGCACAACTTTACAGGCATTTACGTGCGGGCCGTTGACCCAGATGGCAAGTGGGACAGCGCCGATATTGCAGAGCTGGACAGAGACAGCCTCAAGGCTTTTCTGCGCTCGCGCGGCGGGAAGAACCTCTGGGCTGAAAACGTCGTCGCTCTCATGCTGGGGCATGACCCATTTGAGGAAGACAAGACACACAAACCCTCGTAACTCTCGATAGAGACAAGATTTCTTTCGAAAGAAACGTCGAATCATGCACTCTCAAGTTGCGGGCACGCCGCTCTTGAGGGCCACATGTCACCAACACCAGATGATCTTTTTGGACAAATGGGTGCAGAGAGCAGCCCACAATCAGGCGTGCCCGCTCTCGACGACGATATTCTCTCACTGCTAATCCAAGAAAACGTCCCAGGGACAGGGACTTATGAGCTTGGCGAGGACGGGGAAATGCGCCCCGTCCTGCCAGATGACGACTACCTGCCAGCGGCCTCGTCGGATGAATTCTCAGCCAATCTGGCTGACGTCATGGACGAGCGCGCCATGGATAAAATCTCCCAGGACCTGCTCGACGCCATCGACAACGACATTGAGAGCCGTGGCCCATGGACGGACAGGTTCCAGCGCGGTTTTGAGATGTTGGGCATTACAGAAAGCGAAATGGACGACGGCCCATTTCCAGGCTCGTGCTCGTCCGTGATGCCCGTGCTCAGCGAGGCAATTGTGCAATTCTGGGCGCGTGCTCTTGCTGAGCTGGTGCCCTCCGATGGCCCAGCCAAAGGCCAGACCAAGGGGAAGTCCTCCAAAGCGAATGACGCGCGCGCTCGCCGCGTTGCTGAGTACATCAACCATGACATGATGTTCCTGGACCGCTCCTGGTACTCGGACATGAGCCGGATGCTGTTCGCGCTGCCGTTCACAGGCTCGACATTCAAAAAAGTGTACCGCGATTACGAACAAGGGCGGAACACGTCCGTGTTCGTGCAGGCAGAAGATTTCATCTGCAACTATGCTTTCAGCGATTTGGAATCAGCGCCGCGCTACACCCACAGGATTTGGCGCACGCGCAATGAAATCCTCAAGTGTCAGGTGGCGGGCATCTATCGCCGCGTCGAGCTGCAAGCGCCCTCTCTGGAAGAGCTGAGCGAAGAAACCAAAATCCGCATCGAAGCGTCTGATTTTGAAGCTGACACGAATGCTCAGGGCGACATCAGGCATGAGCTGTATGAGGTCTACTGCGAGCTGGTGCTGGAGGGCGATGAGCGCGAGGACGGCGTTGCGCGTCCCTACACCATCACGATTGACCGCTCATCTGGCAAGGTGCTTGCGATCTATCGTGCATGGCGCGAGCAGGACCCGCTGGAGCGCCGCCGCTCTGTGTTCGTGAAGTATGACTATCTCCCAGGGCCAGGGTTCTATGGCCTTGGCCTTCTGCATATGATTGGCGGCCTACAAGACGCGGCCACAGGTGCTCTGCGTGCTATTCTGGATGGCGCGGCAACCGCCTCGCTTCAGGGCGGTTTCATGTCGGCTGACGCAGCGATGCGTGAGCAAAATCTGGTCATCGAGCCGGGCGTCTGGAAAAAAGTGGACGCAACAGCTGAGCAGCTGAGCAACGCGTTTTTCACGCCGCCCTTCAAAGAGCCAAGCCCCGTTCTGTTCCAGATCATGGGCTACATCGTGCAGCGCGCGGAAAAGTTCGCCGCCACGACTGAAATGATGACGGGCTCTGAGAATTCCAAAAACATGCCCGTTGGCTCGACGCTCGCCATGATTGAGCAGGGTGGTAAAGTCTTCTCGACGATCCACCGCGGCCTGCACAAGATGCTGGGCGAAGAGCTGCGCATGCGCTTTGAGTTGGTGCAGGAGTACGCGCCGCCTGAGGGTTATCCCTATGACGTCGAGGGCGCACACGAGGGCATCCTGAGCGAGGACTTTGCTCCAGGTGTTTCTGTCGTTCCAGTTTCAGACCCGAATATTTTTTCGCAGGCGCAGCGCATCGCGCTCAATCAGGCCGTCTATGATCTGGCCCAGCAAAACCCGGATATCATTCAGCGGCCTGCTGCTGTGCGCAGGGTGCTGGAAGGCCTGAATGTGCCTGACATCGAGGAGCTGCTGGTGCAGACCGCGCCGCCCCCTCCCATGGGCCCCGTGTCAGAAGTGCAAGCGCTGCTCAGGGGTGAGCCTGTGCAGGCCTATCCAGATCAGGACCACGTCTCGCATATTCAGCATCTGGCAGCGTTCGCGAACAATCCGCAGTTCGGCGCCAATCCTCAGGTGACACAGCAGGTAGGCCCCGCCCTCATGGCGTTGATGGGCCAGCATCTGGCCTATGCCTGGGCGACGCATGCACGTGCGCTTGGTGTGCCAGAAGATATGATGCCGCCCGTCATGGGCGATGGCCGCGAGCAGATGCAGGGTGGCATGCCGCCTGCTGGTCCGCAGCAGCAGATTGGCCCGCCGCAAGGTCAGATGCAGCAGATGCAGCAGATGCCGCAAGTGCCGCCGCCGCAAGATGGCTCAGCGCCGCCTGAGGTGATTGCACAGATTGCAGCGCAGATTGCGCCGCAGATGGCACAGGCTCCTGGTCTTCCTGCCCCTGATGCACAAGCCCAGGCTGAGAAGGCCCAGGCTGAGACTGCGAAGATGCAGGCGGACCTCAAGAAAGCTGAAATCGATCAGCAGAAATCCATGCTGGATATCTCTCTCAAGCAGGCTGAGGGTGAACACCGCCAGCGTGAGTTCCAACTGAAGGAAGTCGCGACACAGCAAGACCTCGCGCTCCGCGCCAAGGACGTCAATCTCAAGGAAATCGACATTGAGATGAAGCGCCAAGAGGCCATCAAAAAAGATGAAGAGCGCGCCGCCAAGCGCATGGCCGAAGAGCAGAAGGCCCAGGCTGAAGCCGAGAAAGAGCGCATGAACATCCTGCGTGAGGCCCAGAAGGCTGAGCAGGAAGAAGCGCGCCACCAGCAGGCCATGGCCATCGAAGAGCAGCGTGTCCAAACAGAGCGCGAAATGGCGCGTGTGAAAGCTGCCATCATGGCCTCTGAGGCAGAAGACAAGAAAGAACAGCGCAAGCGGGAAACCGAAATCAAGAAAACTCAAGCTGAGCGGCAATCCACTGAGGCCGCGAAGAAGACGGATGCCTCAGGCTCGTCTGATCATCTCTCTGCTGCGCTGAGTGTCATCGAGGGGCTGTCCAAATCCATGTCGGCGCCCAAGCGCATTGTGCGCGATGCAGAGGGCCGGGCCACGGGCGTCGAGAGCTATGACCCTGAGGGCAGTGAGACCAGCAAGCCAAAATCAAAGAGCAAGAAGGGCAAGTAACGCATGGCTATCCAGCTTTCAACCACAGTGCGTAATGCCCGCCTCGATGCCATCGAGACAGCAATTGGCACCGCCGCAGTGGTCCGCATTCGCACAGGCGCACAGCCTGCCACATGCGCAACCGCAGACAGTGGGACGGTGCTCGCCTCGTGGACGCTGGCCTCTGACTGGGCCGCAGCGGCTTCAGGCGGCAGCAAAGCGTTTTCTAGTACACCTCTTGCCGTAACGGCATCAGGCACAGGCACAGCAGCGCATTATCGTGTGTACGCCTCGGACGGCACAACCTGCCACATGCAGGGCACGGTTGGCACCTCTGGAACAGACATGATCATCGACAACACATCCGTCAACAGCGGCCAGAACGTCTCGATTACAAGCTGGTCCATCACAGACGGCAACGCCTAAGAGGACACCACACATGGCAATTTATTCGCTGGCCCAAGTCACAACCGTCACAACGATTGCAGCGGCGTGCTGGGACATCAAAGCAGCTGCCACTAATCGCCCAGCTATCATGGAGTTGTCCGTCAACATCGGCGCCGCAACAGCTTCCACATATGGCCTTGGGCGCGCAGGTAACACACCTACGCAGACATCGCCTGTGCTCGTTCAGGCCGAAGACCCTGGCGACCCGGCAGGCGTATCAGGCTGCGCACTCGCATGGTCCGTAGCGCCCACTGTGCCAGCGGCGTTCCTCAGGCGTGTTGCGCTTCCAGCCACGATTGGCTCAGGCATCATCTGGACTTTCCCACGCGGGATTGTCGTGGCCGCAGGTGCTTCAGTTGTGCTGTGGAATATCACAGCAAGCGCAGCCTCAATGAACATTCACGTGGTGGTGGACGAATAAATGAGCGCGTCTTTTGCCAAAGACCCAGATGACCTCCACGGCGATGACATCGTGTTCTCGCTGCGCATCGATGTGCGCCGCAATGGCGCTATGAGTGTCGCTGGGAATATCAACCACGAGGCTTATGCCCTGGCCGTGCTCGATGAAGCGCGCCAGAGCATCAAGTCGCACAATTCCAAGACGCGCATCGGAGAGGGTGGGTTGATTATCCCTCCGCATGACAGGGGGCTCATCGCATGAGCATGTTTTACGGCACCCAGGATGCGCGCATGCCGACGTACCCGACGACACTCAAGGACGAGACGTGGATTGTGCGCTCTGGGCGTCGTGATTTCTCGCCACGGCGGCGCGGGGACTCTGAATTTGGTGCGCGCAATAGATTTTGGTCGCTGTGGCCAAGGCCTCGGATGATGAGCGGCGATCTTTCAGGCGGGTACGCCCAGGCTGGCCAGGATGCATCTGGAGCTGGACGTTGGAGCCCATGGCAGCGCGCCACGCGTGGCAACGGCACCGTCAAATTCATCATGGGCCAATGCAAAGACGGCTCTGATGTTGGCGTTTCTGGCGCGACCGTACAGGGGTTTCTCACAGCCACAGACACTTATGTGGGTGAGGCACAAGCTGACAGTCTTGGTAACTATGAGCTGGGCACACCCTACCCAGGCGCACAGCATTATCTGGTGGCGTACCGCACAGGAAGCCCAGACATCGCAGGCACGACCGTGAACACGCTCACACCCACAAACCGTGACGGGACATGACCACAAACAGAGACATCATTCTGAGGGCTGGGGACGGGACGAGTAAGAACATCGTCCTGCGCCCCCTCATGGGTGTGTCTCCCACTCTGGTGACGATCTATCTGCGCCAGGGCGATGTTAATCCGAAGAATATCATCCTGCGTGATCCGCTCCAGGCGCCTGTCGCATCGAGCGGGGATATTACTGTCACAGCCTCGCAGACGCTGGCGACGTTGACGCAGACCACATCTGTTGCGGCTCTTGAAGCTGTGGTGGGGGCTCAGACGCTGGGCACACTCACACAAGCAACAGCTGTCGCAGCGCTTCTGTCAGCAACCGCCAGCCAGACGCTTGGCTCACTCACGCAGACAGCAAGTGTGGAAGTCTCCGCTGCTGGCCTTGTGGTGAGTGCAGCGCAGACGCTCGATGCAATCACGCAGGCGTCGTTCACAGCCGTCATGAGCCGCGCAAATGCCAATCAACTGCTGAGTGATCTATCACAAGCCGTCAGTGTTGCTGCGCGTGCCTCGATATCAGCCGCTCAGAACCTTGCGTCTGTTCAGCAGACAACAGTTGCTCAGGCGATCACCTCCATCACAGCCGCTCAGACACTGGCGAGCGCCAGCCAGAGCGCATCTGTCGAGTTGTCTGGTGCCATCACGGCAGCGCAGACGCTGGATGGCCTCAGCGAGACGGCAGTGCTCGATGTCTCTGTTGTTGCCAGCGCCACCCAGTCGCTTGCAGCTCTTGCCCAATCCGCTCAGGCGGCAGTCTCAGCAGCTGCATCCGTCGCCATGACGCTTGGTGCTCTTGAGCAGGATGCCAGCGTCACAGTCGGCTCCACGTCGCTTGCGGTATCAGCCAGCCAAATCCTGGAAGGGCTCTCGCAGGATGCAGCTGTGGTTGCAGAGCAGATTGCCGCTCAGCAACAGAGCGCTGGTTCTGGCCGCTCAGCGGGCGGGGGCAAAGCCTATAAGGGCAAGAGCCGCAAGCGCCGCACTGAGACAGAAGTCGCTCAAGACGACATTGCTCTGGCGCGCCAACAGGGCCGTCTGGTCCGCGTCGGACAGAACTTCGAAATTGGTAGTGGCCACACACTGCGCCGCGCCACCACGTCAGACGCATGGCCTAAGGCAAAGACGCGCCAAAAACCAACCCCAGTGCGCCCCGATGCTGCTGAATCCATGCGTACGTCCATCGCCATCCAGAAGGCAATTCTTGACGCCCAAAAGGCACGCGTTGCCCAGCAGATTGCTCAACAGTTGGATGATGAGGAAATCGAATTGCTGCTCTTGGCAGGATGACACCATGAAGAAAGCACAAGCCCTCGACGTCATTGGATTTGTCCTGGAAGAGAGCGGCATCCCGCGCTCGCACTGGGCAGTACATTCACGTCCAGCCCGCATCGAGTTTCTGCGTCCTGACACCTGTGGGCACAAATCAGAGAGCGCACGCGTCAAGGCCTCATGGTCAGCGGAGCGCATTCTGTCTGAGTTGCAAACCGCACTGACAAAACCACCAGAGCCAAAACCAGAGAACACAGAGCGGGAAATCCTGGAGCTGACACCATGACAGAACATCTCGAACAAGAGCTTCAGCACGTCCAGGACAGCATCATCAGACTGGAGGGTAATCTGGCCTCCGTCATGGGCCTCCTCAATGTGCTGCATGACAAGCTGGTCCTGGAGCCCATCGCCAAGCAGAACGCAGCGCTGGAAGCCCACAATCTGGAATTCGAGCGCCAGCAAAAGATCGCAAACATCCTGGAGAGCGCAGATGACCGCTTCCCAGGCCTCGGCACCGTTTTGCGGTCCAGCTTCATTGACTATAATCTGGCAGTGGCCACGCTTGAGACGTCTGATCCGCTGGCGATTTTCCATTACCTCTACATGGGCGCCGGGAAAGACAGATTGAGGGCTGTGACAGCCATAACAGGCAAAGCCCTGAAGGCTGAGCTGGACACGATTGATAGACGCATCAGAGCCGTGAAAGCCATCACTGCGAACGCCATGCAAGCCGCTTCTACAGGGGCGCAGGATGGGGCGCAGAGGCAAGGCCCTGAAAGTAAATGATTATTTGTGGTTCAAAGGTTTAGCCAATGCCAGCAATTTCAAATAAGGGCGCTTTTGGTGTTGTGGATCAAGGGGATAGCATGCGCCCCTTGCCGCGCCCTGCTGACGCGCCTGCGGTGCCAAGTGTTGTGCCGACATTGACGCGTGAGGTTGCTGGCCGGTTGGAGAGCCTGGGCACGCCTAAGGAAGCCCCACAGAAGCCTTCTGGTGGGCTTTCAGGTCTGGCCGCTCTCTCTCGACGGGCAGGACAGCGCACGCCTCCTGAGGCCGCTCCTGTGGCGCCGGTCAAAGGCGAGTTCGTTCCTGGCAAACGCCCAGAGCCAACTGGGCCACGTGCTCATGAGCTGTGGAGCAACCCAGAGACACGCGCCAAGCTGGCGGACGTGGTCAAGAAGTGGGAAAATGCCAACCCTGGACGAAAGCTCAAAGCCACCCACCTTGTGAGTGCGTGGAACGCAGAACATCCGCAGTCTCCCCTGAATGAGGCGCGGGCACGGACACTGAAGGCGCGCATCGAGCGCGCACGGCAGGATTACCTCGTCAGTCAGGTGGCCGGGTATCTTTCTTCTGGTGCAAAAAAGGCGGTGTTGAAATGAGCGAGTTCATGAAGGCGTTTCTTGGTCGTCCACACAATCGCAAGACAGCAGCCGAGGAAGCGCTGGAGCGCAGGCGCCAGTCTGAGACGGCGCGTCAATCCACGCGCCAGCAGACGCTCTCTCTCGAGGCCGCAAAGTTCCTGGATGTGATGAATACGATGGAGTCGTTTTATGCCTCAGCCAAGATTGCTGCGCAGCGCGCCGAAGAGGCCATGCGGCATGCAACAGCGCCATTCAGGGCTTCAGAGAGATATCTGAGCAGTGGCGAGGCTCTGACAGCCACGACCCACCTTGGCACAAGGACGATTACCCACACGCACGGCGGCGGCGCACTCAATCGAGCAATGGCCCTTGGCGCTGGTACACCATCGAGTGGCCTTGGTGGTGCTGGGTACTATGGTCCAGCGCTGACGGCGCGTCCTGTCCCAGCTGTCTCTGGGCGGGGCGTGACACACGTTGTGTTCGACTATGGCAAGTTTCGTGATTTGCCAGTCGTTGGCGACATCGTGGCTGACGGCACCTCTGGCCGCTTGTTTGAGGTTGTGCGCCTGGAACTTGCACGCGGGTTCCACGTGAATGTCGTTGGCCATGAGCTTAACGGCGACATGTTCACCCTCTCTCCCATCGAGGAACGCATGCCACTTGTAGCTCTTCGCCCCGCGACTGAGGAAGAAATCAAGATTGCTAAGGAGGCCGCATAAATGGCTGGCATGGGTGGGCGCGATATCGAGTGGACGCCAGAAGAGCTGGAGGTCTTGCGCCTGCTCATGTCCAAGCAGGTTCAGGACCCGTATCGCAATGTTGCGCCTGAGCCAGAGCCGGGCCAGATGCAGGAGCCAGCAGGCGCCTTTGAGCATCTGTCACCGCGCTCCATGGGCGGGTTCCTCACAGACCAGGACATGCTCGACGCTCAGGGCTCAATCGAGAACCGCAAGGTTGCGACAGACCCATTGCTCCCGGCTTACCAGGGTGCTGCACAAGGCATGGCATCTGTGGTTGCGCCGCCTCTGCAATCTGGCTCGGCTTTCATGCGTGAGCCCAGCGTGCCGAACGCCACCAAGTTTGGCCTTGATACAGCCATGAGTGCTGCGCCCTGGCGCGGCGCTATGCAGTCAGCCATGGACGTCGCTAAGATCGGTATTGGCGGCGCTGGCGTCTCTCTTGGCCAGGATATTATGGGCATTGGTGAGGCTGAGGCCCAGCAAGCGCGTCGCAAGAACCGGCAGAACGGCAACAAGCGCCCTGCGCTCAAGCCAACCATCATGGAGCCAGCGGAGACACCAACGGCTCAGGCCAGTGAGCCAGATTTCAAAATCCCTGACATGATCACCAAGGCGGCTGAGCGTGATCCGCGCGTGGCTGTCACACTCGAAAAGCTCAAGACGGTGCGCCGGGCCCAGGCTGAAGAGATTGCGCGCCTGACGCGGTCATATACAGCTGCCGCCAATAAGGGCTATGCGGGCCCCATCGCAAAGGGCATTCAAGACGACATCGACAAGGCCAAGACGCGCCACGCTGAGGAGCTGGCCCCGATTGACGCCGAATTGAACGAGCGCATCAAGCCCTATCTGCCGTTCGATCAGACATTCCCCAACCTGTCCCAGAACATGTCAGGGCTCCAGCTGGGCATTCCAGCTCTTGCTGGCGTCGCCACACGTGGACTGGGCCGCGCAGCTCTCAACGTCGAGCCATCGCGCCTGAACCAAGCTGTGCGCCAAGGTGAGCGCGCCATGGATGGCACGTGGTTCCGCAAACCCAACGCGCCACTGGCAGATCGCAAGCTGGCTGAGGTGCAGGACGCACTCAAGAAGTTTGACAACCCTGGGCGTTTCACGGGAATTCGCAAGAGCGCTGAGCATTTCAACGCAAACACAGGCATGCCCATGGTGGCGGGCGCTGTTGCAGGTGCTGAGCTGTCGGCGCTGCCTGAGCAATACAACCGCCGCAATGCATTGCCTGGGACACGCGAGCACACAGAGGCTGAACGCAAGCTGTCTCCTGAGAACATCCGCGAGACGCTGCAACCCGGTGCCACAATGGGTGCGCTTGGTGCTCTGACAGCGTCTCACATCACGCCCGGCCTGAAGGGCAACGTCAAGCCTGACATCAGCCGCGCCAAAGCGTTTGTCTCGCGGCTCGATGCCAAGAAGGCCAGCACAAGCCCAGCTGCTGATGCCATGAAGCGCGACGCCAAGGCTGCAAATGACGTGAAGAACGCGGGCGCGCCGCCACCCCCAGGCACGCCTCAGCCCAAACCAGAGCCCCCCAAGAAGAAGCCCCGCGATAAATGGTGGGACAGCGCTCTTGCGCGCATGCGCAAATCGAAGGATATGGATGAGGCCCTGCACGCACTCGATACAGACCCGGCGTTCGCCAAGCTCAACATTCCGAAGCGGCGAAAGCTCATCGAGGGCGTGTTCAGGAGCAACCCGAACGCCACGCCCCAGGAGATTGCCAGAAAGCTCCGGGCGCACGTCACGAAGGCACGCAAATCTGGCGGCTTCTACTCGCTCGCTATCGGCTCAACATTGGGCGGCAGTGAAATCCTGGACGAGGATGAGTAGACGATGGCTGGCGGCTTCACCAAAGACGAATGGGGCAACACCTATGACGCGTCAGGCGCCAAGGTACAGGATGCCAAAGTCTATGATGAGGAAGCCCCAGTAGGGTTCTTCTCCAAGCTGCTGCTTCAGAAGAATTTCGACACGCCCAACCAGCGGCGCGCCAATACGCCATGGACGCACGCATGGGCCAACACTGTCAGGGCGTTTCTGCCCTATACGAATACGCGCGAGAGCGTGATCCCAGACGCTGTCTATGGTCTGCGCGCACCCATTGACGCGACAGGCAAGGCTGTCCGTGGCGAGCCGGTGACAGAGCGCGAGCAAGCCGAGGCCATGATGGGCGTCGTTGGCTTTGGTGGCATTGGCAAGGCCATGGCCGCTGGTGGACACACGCCAGCAGGCCACATGACGCCGCTTGGCTACATGGGCAAAAAGCTTGGGATGAGCGATCCCTATTTGCAGCCTGAGCCGCCACCCACACCACCAGCCCAGCCACATGACGCCACCAATGGCCGGGCGCTCTATGCCAACGGCGATGAGAAGGGTGCTTTCCTCCTCGGCAACAATCAGACGCCTTTTTACGGCGACAGTGTTGGGCCCAAGGGCCGCATCGCAAACCCAACGGCAGAGGCGCGGCGCCTCCAGCTGACATCGGGCCTCGCAGATGCGCCAACACAAGGCGGGTTTTTTAACCCCGCTACCAGTGCGCTGCTGCAAAGTGGCGTCGCGCCAAAGCAGACGCTGACATACTACCAAAAGCAAATGGGCGCACGCGGCGGCAAGCTGCCTCCTGGGGCCTGGGAAAAAGCCACGGACGGCATTGCTCCAGATCAGACGATTGCGCGCGATGACCTTGTGCGCCGCCTCGATGCTGTCGCGCCGCAGATGAAAAACACGGCGTTTCTCGATGAGGATTTGGCCGCAGAGTATGGCCAAGACCCAGCACGGTTCAAAGACTTTGCGAACCGTGGGCCATTTGAGAATTACCGTGAGACGGTTGTTGGGTATCCTAACGCCTCAAAGACTTCCGTCCACCCAACAGTGGCTGACAAGTATGTAGATGAGCGCTCATCCCAAATGGGGGCGTTTGATGAAGCTCTGGCGAAGACGCAGGAGGCTCGACGGGCAATGAGCCCTGACTTTGCAGGCGCCATGAGTAAGCAACAGGGCATCCAAGCGGAGATTGGCGCACTTGCTGAGCGGATGCGCAAAGAGAGCAACGCTCTTTCACAGCCCGGCGCCTTCACGGACTCACACTTTGATGTCCCTAACATGGAGGGCTGGTATCGCACGCAGGACGCCAACCAGAAGCTGGGCGGATTTGAGCAACAAGAAGCCGCACTTCGTGAGCGCTTCATGGCTCGCGAGTATAACGACCCAGCCAAGGCTCAGGCCTATAACCGCGATCTGGACGCCCTGCGACAGGCCAGGGACAAGGTCACGCGCCTCATCGAAGAGGTGCAGCCTCAGCGCTATCAGAAGATGCGGGACTTGGGCGAGGGCGTGCCGCAGGAGCAGCTTAATGAGTGGTCTCGTCGGCGCGACATGGCGAAGACCAATACACACTACATCCGCAATGACCTCCGTCCGATCTGGGACAAGTACCAACACAAACTCGATAGCCATCAGCGCGGGTATGTGAGCGCGGAGGATCAAGTAACGGAATTGCGCAAGGTTGCATCTCCAGAAGACATCGAAAAGATTAACGGCCTGATAACTGAGTACCGCGACCACTACAACACCATCAACGACCTCGACAGCAAAATCATGGCTGGCAAAAAAGGCGTAAACCCATCCCCCTACACCCATGACGTCAATGCCTCGACAGACATCCTGCTCAAGAACATCCTGCGCGACGCCACCAAAGATGGCGTGGACAGGTTGTCATGGACGCCAGGAGAAGCCCAGGCAGAGCGCTACAATCAAGCGCTGCGTGACATCAAGGGGCTGCGTTACGACCCGCAGTCAAAAGACCTCTATGTGATGCGCTCTGGCGAGCGTCAGTATCAACGCATTGCGCCCAATGTTTCACGCGAAAAGCTGCCTGATTATGTGGGCGACGATGTTGCCAAGCGTCTGCTCGCCACAGAAGCAAAGCCCAGCATGCCGGGCGCGAATTACACAGGCCACATGCTGGAATTCCCAGAAGGCATGACGCTGGGCGGCGACGGCATGAAGGCCTATTACGGCTCTGGCAAGTTTGGCGATGGCGGTATTCTTACATCGCGCATCAAGAGCATCCTGCGCAAGATCACAGGGCGCGAGCCAGATGTGAAGCCTAATGCGTTTGAGACGAGCAACCGGGGCAGTGTCACTGGCCAGTACGGCGTGAGCACAGTTCATCGGCGTGACCAATACCCATCAGTCGAGCTGTCACCAGAAGCACGCGCCAAGATCAAGAAAACAGGCCTCTCGCTGTTCTCCAATGGCGATGAAAAGGCAGCGTTCGGCCTGACGCTTGGCCCCGATGGGCAATACACAGCGTTTGCAGATCAGCCGCTCAGCCCGCGTGATCCGCGCGCCGCGTTCTCGTCCAGCATCGAGGCGCCTCCAGGGCGTAAGCTTGACCCCAATGGGTTCTACTCCGTCATGGACGAGGCGCTTCAGGCCACGCCCATGAAAAAGGGCAATGGCCAGCAGTGGCTGAATGCTCTCAAAAAGGGCGGCACCAAGGACCAAGAGATTTACTGGCGCGGGCTTGACGATTTCCTCAAGACGCGCGGCCCAGCAGGCGCGTTCACAAAAGAAGAGGTCCTGGCCTACGCAGAGCAGAACAAAGTCAAAGTGAAAGACTTTGAGCACACCAAGGATGGCGAGACTCCAGATAGCCTGCGCGAGCGCGAGCTGGAAAATGTATGGGAGCGCGTCTCCGGAAATAGCCCTGAGGATTACGGGTATTATATCGTCAAGAGCGAAGACCCGGATGGCGGCTATGAAGTCCGCGCAGGCAGCGAAGATGGTGAGCTTATTGTTGGCGGCTACACGACAGAGAAGAGCGCAGTGCGGGAAGCCATGGAGCGCGCAGCAGAAAGCGAGGCAGAAAGCATCCGCAATATGTCCGACGACGAAATTATGAGTTACACCGACAGCGCGCGGGGTGAAAACACGTCTAACTACATTAAAGAAGATGCCCCAGGCGGTAACGTGGGCGACGATTACCGGGAGCGCGTCCTGGCGCTTGATCCCAAGACGCTTGAGCGCAAAGGCTCTGGCGGATGGACAGATAAAACTGGCCTGAGCCGGGATGACGTCCACCCAGATAGCTTTTACGACCACGGGCTTGGCTGGCGACTTGAGGGCGAGTTCAACGACCTCGCAGACAGCAGCAAGAAGGGTCTTCTCACGCATGAAATGCAGTCGCGCTGGCATGCGCGCGGCGAAGAGCGCGGCTGGAAGAAGGCCGAGGACCCCATTGAAGAAAAGCGCCTGAAGGACGACCTTGCCGACAAAACGCAAGCGTACAATGCGCTCAATGATGAGCGCTATTTCAAACACGGCGATGAGATTTACCAGCTCGATACGCGCCCTGAAGTCCTGAATGGCCTTCTGCCCAGGCGCGTGGTTGCAAACTACACGCGTGATCTTGCGGATTACAAAGGGATCAATAGCGACCTCCAACGGGCCGAAGATAGCCTGAACGCCCTCAAGGGGCACAAAGAGCCACCCCTTGGCCTCACACTTGAGCAGCTGGAGGAGCGGGCCAGGGCTTACCTGCATCCAGGGCACAGCCTTGACGACATTTGGTCCGTTAACGATACAAAGAAGCAACTTCGCGATGCTGGCCGCGAGGCTGATGCCGCCGCTCTTAGCCGCCTTTATTTTGAAACTTGGCGCATGTCTGGTGGGTTTCACGGTCGAGACATTGACGGTGAGATCGCAAACAAAGAGCATACCGTTAAAACGTTGAAATCTGATGTCGCAGAGATGCGCCGGTCCCTCGATAACGACTATCCATTCATCAAGAAGCTTGGGCCCCTTCAGGATGAAAACGTCCAGCCGTGGCAGGATGCCTATTCCACGTGGAGCCATTCACGCGACCAAGCACGCCTCGCCGCGAACGAGGCTGAGAGCCGCGTCAGGGGTGTCGAAAAGGGGGCTCAGCCTGGGCCATTTGTGGCTGATGATAAATCTTCCATCATGGGCCT
>JACCDZ010862487.1_pt1 | contig 28494 bp, 27 predicted proteins | sample 7449551 | NCBI WGS metagenome assembly JACCDZ01 (sample SAMN15323452, study PRJNA562643) | freshwater metagenome | isolation source: river surface water | place: USA:Blue River Watershed | collected 2017-08-18 | reverse complement strand
TATGGTGCCTAGCAGAGCACGCAAATCCAGCTCATCGCTTTCATCTTGAGCGCGTTGTGCCACCGCCGGCAAAGCAAGAGGGGTATTGGTATTTGCCACGAGTTATACCTGCTTGAATAAAAATGAGTTAACGCAACAGGCGCTGCGCCCAAGCACTACAGGCGTGTTGCAGCTGCACATAGGTTTGCGTGAAAACCGCCTCGCTTTTGCGATACGGGTCAGCGATTTCGTTAGGGTTCAAGCCTTGCGCCAGCAGAAAGACTTTGCCCCGTGCTTCTGGGCAGAGTTGTATAACGCCTTCACGGTGGCGATTTTCCATCACTAAAATAAGATCTGCCTGGCGGCACAGCTCACGGGTGAGTTGGCGTGCGTGGTGTGTGGGGCAGATCAAGCCTTGCTGTTCCGCCCCCCGTCGCGCTTGCGCATCTAGGTCATGCCCCACCAATGCACCGAGGCCGGCCGAGCTAATGTGTTTACCGGGCATCGCGGCTTTTAACAGGAATTCAGCAGTGGGGCTGCGGCAAATGTTGCCCACACACACCACCAAAATACGATCAAACACGCGAGTTACCCCAGTTTAGACACGCTACCGCCACAAGATTTGGCGTTAAATCTTGAGAACGCGGATCCTTGCGTATTGTGAGTGCAGCAGCTTAAGGCAATTTGAAGAGTGCCGGCTCGCGCTGCTCCGTTAAATTGAACAAGGTGTACTTGCGGTTCAGTGGCGCACCACCGTCTCGCGTGAGTGGGATCCAGTTCAGGCTGGCCACGGAACGCGTGGCTTTAGGCAGAAACAAGTCAAACGGCACCCGCACATAAATGCCTTTGTCGAAGCTGCCCTCACCGAAGTCTTTGCCGGCATCTGTAACGGTAGCGAACGCGCCCATTTCCACGCCATTGGCAAACTGCCGGCTCATGTCTAGCGTTACGCCTACATCTTTTGCCAGGTAGCGCCCCACTTTCAGCGTTGCTAGCACACCCCTCCAGCCGGTGCGCCAATACAGGCTGGCATGGCCGGTGAGTACTTGGTAGTTGCAGCTGGTGGGCACACCATTCACCACAACGGATTTGCAAAAGCCGGCGAGCTGATCGAAATCACGCTGCTTTACATAGTTCAAATCTACGCCCATGGCCAAGCCACGCCCATATGGCCGATACAGCACTTCACCGCCCACGCCGGCATACATGCTTTCGAGGTAGCCGCCATAGGCCATGGCATAGAGGTTGGGCGCCAAGGTGGTGGCGGCCGTGAGCTGCGCATTTGGCACCGTCATGGTGCTGGTGGTGAGGTATTCACGCGCATAGGTACGAACACGCTGCAGCTTGCTGGGCCCGGTGTAGTTAAAGCTGCTGTAGTTGTCGAGAAAGCGATAACTGGTCAGGCCACTGAGCCAAACGCCGGGGGCTAGTCGGTACTCACCCTCGGCATTGACCGAGAGCTGATACAGCACAAAGCCATCTGGCCCACCTAGGTTTTGTTGGTAACCCAAGCCAAAGCCGCCTGTACCGCGCCTCAGCGGCACCCTATGGTGCAAAGGCGCTGTTTCGGCGTTGCGCAAGGCTGGCGAATCAGCCTGAATCGCCGCTGCGCGCTCACCGGCAGTGCTCGGCTGCAACTGAGTTTTACGCCACAGGGGTCGGTCGATGCTGGCATCTAGCAGGGTCAAACCATAAAGCTCGTGCTGCAGAGTGAACCAGCGGATATGCGCCGGCGCGCGCTTGTCGAGTACACGCGCCACACGGTCGGCTGCCTCTTCACCATGGCGGTAACGCTGGCTCTCGGCTTCAATGATTAGCTCGTCGTCTCGCACACTTAGGCTGCTGATGTTAAGCCCAGCTTGCTCTTCCAAGGTGGGCAGCCAAGCCTGCAACTGCGCTTCCGTCACCGCGCTCTGATCCGTGTTTGGCTCTGCTATTACGGCTTCAGGAGCCGGGTCATAACGACGTGGCTGAATAGCGGTTTTAGCCAAGTTGGTGTGAAAGGTCAGGCCCACCATGGCGGTATTGCCACGCTCCAGTGCCAGCTGCAGGTCCAGGAACGGTTTGGCTTGCCACACAATACCGGCATTGAGTGGGCTGTCTTGTACTTGATTGTTGGTTTGAGGTTCTGACTGGTAGTCGTTGCCCTCATATTCCAGCTTGAAAATGAACGGAGAGTGCTCGGCCTGGTATTGCACGCTGGCAAACGGACTGGTGCGGCCTCGGAAGAACTGATCTAGGTTGAACTGACCGGCCTGCGCCCCGCCCACACCTTGGGGGCGGTTATTTGCACTCTGACTAATCACGCTGAGCGGGTTCGCAAAATCACCGCGTGCGCCCACATAGCCCCAGCCCAAACCGGCCGATATATCAAGTTGTTTGTAACGCTTGCTGGCTACCAAGTACTCACCGGCAAACAGGCCCGTGCCACCCAAATCTTGAAAGCCGACAGCGATTTGCGGGCGCGTTCTGGACTCCTTCTGGAGCCGAAACTTGATGTCACTGCCTTTGTCTTTGTAGGTCTGGTTACCCGCAATAGTGGTGCCATAAAAGCGGTTGGATACATCGACATAGCGAAACGCGCCCTGCATCCAATCAAACGGCTGCAGCATGACATTCAAGCGGGTATAAGGTGTGGTCTGGCTATAGTGCAACGCAAGCTCGCCCTCTTCGGCCATGCGTGCCGATGGTGTTTGCAGAACACCCGTCATGCCAAAGTCGTTGGCGGTGATGTTGACTGCCAGCGCCACGGGGCTAGTCATGAGGCCATACGCTGCCAGCAGCGCCCGTGCCTTTATAGCTTTATACGCTGTCATGGAGCTCGCCCGCCTTCAAAGTCGCGCGTAAGTGCCCAGGCAAAGTCTTGCGCCAAGTCGCCATGAGCCGCCGCTTTGGCCACCACATCGAGGTCGCTAACCACCTGCGTGCCGGGTGCTGGCCACGGTGCCGCGACGGAGTTCCATGCTGCCACCGGCAAGAGCTGTACGCGCCCGTCCGGGCGGGCCAGCCAAACCTGGTCTGGCAAGGGCAACTGGCCGAGGCAGGTCTTTAAATAAGCGCTAATGGGCAGCCACGGCTGGTAATCACGCTGGCAAGGCTGCGCCAGGCGTGGATCCCACACCGCAATGTGCTGCTGCCTATGGCCCAATACCAGCACATCGCCTGCGGCCAACATGGGGTTACGTGCGGGCATTAACTCCAGACTAACCGGGTTTTGGGCTGGCAGAGGCATGAGACCGTTGGCTGGCGTTTTGGTGACTTGTGCCTGCCAAGCCGCAAGGCCCGGCCAGCGCGCTTGATTCACTGCACTAGCGAGGCTGGCTTGCAAGAACGCCTGATTGGCTTTTTGCGTGAACACGGCGCTGCGCTGCAACCAACGCACGGCTAAAGCATCGGGCACTTGCAGGCGCGCCATGGCGGCGTGCAAGCGTAGCGGGCCGTCTAGGCGCAGGCGCAGGGTTAGTGGGTCGGCTTCGCGATTGACCGCCAAGTCTTTGCTTAGACCAGCAAGTGAGTCAGTCTGCCAACGCCAAGGCGTTTTCGGCAGTAGCGTGATGTATTGATCGGGTCGGTAATAGATTTCAGCGCGATGCACCAGACCAGTGCTTACCTCTAGCCAGTAGCGGTCGCCCGGCCACGCCACACCCAACACGGGGCGTTGTTGGGGTACCTCTTCGATCAGCAGCAGCTTTTTGCGCTGCTGCCCCCACACGGTGGTGGTAGATGACGATGTGCGGAAGCCGTATTGGTAGCGGGTATCGGCCACGCTGCCATCGAAGGCATCGAGTGCCTTCAGGAGCGTTGCTTGCGGCAGGGCCTCGGGAGCCCAGGAGGCAGGTGCTTGTAGCCAGCGCAGACCACGCAAGTCACCAGGTAGCCCGTCGGTGGCGATTAAGCGGCCACCGAGCAGGGTCAAGGTCACGCCATCTGGCGCGGCCCACCACACAGTATTGGGGTCATTGGGTGATGGCACACCCACATGGATGGCGGCGCGCTCGCCGACTTCCACATAAAGCAAGTTGGTGGCCTCGGCAGGTGCTTTGCTCATGAGCTGCGCCTCTGGCGACTTCACGCCATCACGCAGGCCCTGCAAGGTGCCCTGCCAGAGCGGCGTGCAAGCCGACAAGGCCGCAGCTGATAACAGCGCGACCATAAGCCTGCAACAGGTACTTGCCTTGAACTTGCTGCCCATGCGGACGGCCCCCGTAGCCTGGATATTTAGTTGTCGTTACGAATATTCTGAGCGGTGTTAACCAAATTGGCCGAGGGGAAGAGCTGACTTAGGAAGCGATTCCAACGACTAATCCGCGCCGTGCCTACATAGATCACATCGGACGGCTTGAGCTGGAAGCTCGATGACAACGCCAGCGCTGTTGGCGAATCGCTGTCTAGCGTGAATATGGTGGTCACCGCACCCGGACGACCCGCCGGGCTGGTATCGCGAATCACATAAACAGCTTCTGACTTGGATGTATCTTGGCGCAGACCGCCTGCTGAGGTTAGTGCATCGTTCAAGCTGATGCCGGTGGTCTTGAACGGCAACGAACGCTGCTGCTGCAGCTCGCCCATGAGGAATACCTTGCGGCGATCGTTATAGGGAATATAGAGCTCGTCGTTGTGCTTGAGGTAAATACGACTGGCGGTTGCACTATCCAGGCCTAGCGCCTCGATATTGATTGGATAATTCACGCCATCACGCTTCAGCACCAGCCCAGAGAGGTCGGCATCGGTCGTGCTGACTTCGCCACGGCCAATGGCCTCAGTCAACGACAAGGGCACTGTGGTGATATCTAGCGGTTGGCCACGACGGAAGGCACCACCCAAGTAGACTTTCTGGCTGCCGTAACGGCTCACAGACACGTCAAGCTGGGGGCTTTGCAATACTTTGGTCAGGCGCTGCGTGAGCGTGATGCGGACTTCGTCTAGCGTGAGGCCACTGACCTTCACCACACCGGCGAAAGGGTAGAATATAGTGCCATCTGGACGTACCACTCGGCCTGTTTGCTCAGGGCTCGTAGCGGTAGTAGTACCAGTGAGCATGAGCTCTGGCTGGTTCCAGATGGTCACGTTGAGCACATCACCCGAGCCAACACGATAATCGGCCATCGCCTGGTTCAGCAGCCCATCAGGAACTTGAGCCTGGGCGACTTGAGCCATTTGCTGCTGCGCCATGAGCTTGCTGGTAATGGGCAAGACCTGCACTTCGGCATCGTCACGAAAAAATACATTGGGTGGCGATACCGACTGGCCCGGCGCAAGCACACAACCACTGCTCACCGCTGCCAAGACAACAGGTACAACCCAGCGCAACGCTACTTTCATGACGACAATCCTTGAATTCTAGAACAACAGAGGCATGTGATTTCGCACATGCCTCTGTATAAGCTACTAATCTGGTGATTAATGAGCTTACGGCGTAATAGTACCGGTGGTGCCCGACGAGCCGCCATTGTTGGCGGCAACCACGGCCAGCGTAGCAACGCCTGCGGTGATGGCAATAACCGTGAACGTGCCGCCCAAGGCAGTAACAACCGAACCCACGGTCCAGCCGGCTTGTGCCGTAGTGGTGATGGCGGCCTCAGCAACAGCAGCCTGAGCACCAGTAACGGACAGGGCAGCAGCGAGAGCAATCATTTGCAGCTTTTTCATAGTGTTCCTCCGATGAAGTGCGCAAAAAGGTATCGTTGGCACGGCCGCACAGCGGCATGCAAACGACGGCAACGGGCGCAGTCGCTACCAATACCGGTGATTAAAGCAAATAGCGCACCATAAAGCAATGATTAATGCTGGGCGGCAACCACTCTGCGCTGCTTGAAAAACGCCTGCAACTGAGCCGCTGCCTGCTCTGCCAGCACCCCGCCCTGCCACTGAAATCGATGATTAAAATAGCCCGCTTCCGGTGCCATAAGCTGGCGTGCACTCTGCAGTGAACCCGCCTTGGGTTCACTGGCGGCAAATACCACGCGCTTCAGGCGCGCATGCACCAGCGCCCCCACGCACATGGTGCAGGGCTCTAGGGTTACATATAGCGTGCAGGCATCAAGCCGATAATTTTGCTGCGCTTGCGCCGCTGCCCGAATAGCCACGATCTCGGCATGTGCAGTGGGGTCATTGGTGGTGATGGGCTGGTTATGCCCCTGGGCAATCACGGTTTGGCCGTCTGGCGCAACGAGGATGGCGCCCACGGGCACTTCGCCTTTGGCGGCAGCCAGTTCGGCCTCGGCGAGGGCTAGGTGCATGAAGTGCTGGTCTGTGAGGTTGGGCTGTTCAGACATGCTTCAGGGTTTGCCGCGCGAAGTCACGAAAATCTTCCAAGTGCTCGGTCGCAATAGCGAAAACGATTTCCCAACGAATGGCATCGTAATTGTGCACAGCCAAGTTGCGAAAACCGACCGCTTTACGCAAACGCAGGGCAAGCTCTGGCGAAATAACCTGGAGCTCGGCGAGTGCCTCGAACGCTTTACCCATGGTGTCGGGGCTGGGCACTTGTTTCGCCGTCAATAAGGTTAATGCTAGGTCCACGCAGAGCTGAACCGCACGACTGAGGTTGAGCACCATCACATCTTGCGCATCAAGGTCTGCGACCAACGCTTCCAGCGTGGCCGGGCAGCGATCTTCAATACGGGCCAGACAGCGCTGTAGCGACTCCAGCTTGTTATTGATTACTTGAACCATGTTTTCTGACGCTCTCGGTGCAGGCGGTCAATATAGGGCATGAAATCTTCCATGTCATATACATGCCTGCGCATGATTTCGGCATAGTCTTCGTTGCTGCCATGCAAGCGAATACCGTTGTGCAGAATTTGGCCTCGCAACGGCTCGCCCACGGTGCGCAAATCAATCAGGTCGATGGCACGGCCCGTGGCTAGGGTGAGCGTTTCAATGAGATCAAGGCGTTGTTCAGGCGTTAAAGGCCGCGCCATTTGCAGGGCGATGTCGAGGTCGCTGTCGAAGCGTAAGGTATTGCTAGCCGTGGAGCCAAAGACGATAACCGTGCTGACACCTTTAGCGATGAGTGCTGGCAGCCGCGCGCGCACGACTTGCAGAGTGGGGTTTTTGCCACGCCTTGGAATTGCCGGCGGAAGATCAAGGAGACCGTTCAAATCTGCCGCTCCAATAAAACCACTGCCGGCAATCCAATCAGCGTCAAGCTTCGGCTGCGGCTCTTGCACAGCCGCCGAGTTGATAGTAACCACCGACGGGGTCGATATTCTGTAGGCCTTTTTGGGCAAACGCGCATCTTGCAAGTCGCGCCCCAACGCGTCTTGGGCCGCTAGTGTCTGTAGCTCTTTTTCGATGCCCAAGATCTGCATGACCGCCAAGTAAGCGCCGATGGTGACGCCCGCACCCCCGCTTTCGAGACTACGCAAGGTCATGGGGGCCATGCCGGCCCGCTCGGCCACTTGCTTGGCCGTGAGCTGACGGCGTAGCCGTGCCAAGCGCAAGCGCTCACCGAACTGCGCCAGCAAGTCTGCCGTGAAAGGAAGTAGTGGTGCTGTTTTTTTAGCCATAATGGAATTATTTTAACAATTTAAATTTCAAATGGCTAGAATAATTCCATTATTGATAAATCATTCCCACTCAATCGTGGCCGGCGGCTTGCTGCTCACATCATAGGCCACGCGCGAAATGCCGCTGATTTCGTTGATAATGCGGTTGCTGACCTTCTCCAGCAGCTCGTAGGGCAGATGCGCCCAGCGCGCGGTCATGAAGTCGATGGTTTCGACGGCACGCAGCGACACCACCCACTGGTAGCGACGGCCATCGCCGACGACGCCGACCGACTTCACTGGCAGGAACACCACGAAAGCCTGCGAGGTCTTGTGGTACCAGCCGGCCGCATGCAGCTCTTCGAGGAAAATGTGATCGGCTTCGCGCAGGATGTCTGCGTATTCCTTTTTCACTTCGCCGAGGATACGCACGCCCAGGCCGGGGCCGGGGAACGGGTGGCGATAGACCATGTCGTAAGGCAGGCCGAGCGCGAGGCCGAGTTTGCGGACTTCGTCCTTGAACAACTCGCGCAGGGGCTCGACCAGCTGCATTTTCATGTGCTCGGGCAGGCCGCCAACGTTGTGATGCGACTTGATGACATGGGCCTTGCCAGTCTTGCTGGCCGCCGACTCGATGACATCCGGGTAGATCGTGCCCTGGGCCAGCCAGTTCACGCCGCCGGCTGCCAGCTTGGCGGATTCGCGGTCAAAGACATCAATAAAGGTATTGCCGATGATTTTGCGCTTGGCTTCTGGGTCAGCAACGCCAGCGAGTTTGCCGAGGAACTCGGCTTCGGCATCAACACGAATAACCTTAACGCCCATGTTTTTGGCGAACATGGCCATGACCTGATCGCCCTCGCCCTTGCGCAGCAGACCGTTGTCCACGAATACGCAGGTGAGCTTGTCGCCGATGGCCTTGTGCAGCAGCGCGGCAACCACGGACGAATCGACGCCGCCGGATAAACCGAGCAGCACTTGGTCATCGCCCACTTGCGCTTTTACGCGGCGGATGGCGTCTTCGGCGATGTTTTCGGGGGTCCACAGCGCCTGCGTCTGGCAGATGTCGTGGACGAAGCGTTGCAGCATGGCGCCGCCCTGCTTCGAGTGCGTGACTTCCGGGTGGAACTGCACACCGTAGAAGTCGCGGGCCTCGTCGGCCATGGCAGCAATCGGGCAGCTCGGCGTCGATGCGGTGATGCGGAAGCCATCAGGGATGGCGACGACTTTGTCGCCGTGCGACATCCAAACATCGAGCAGCGATTCACCGTCAGCGTTGCGACGGTCATGCAAGTCGCCGAAGAAGGCATCGTGACGGGTGTCCGCACTGTTGTTGGTGGCCTGCGCCAGATCCGACTCGACGGTGACTTCGGCATAGCCGAATTCGCGGATATCCGAACCCTCGACGCGGCCGCCGAGCTGCTCGGCCATGGTCTGCATGCCGTAGCAGATGCCCAGCACCGGCACGCCGAGCGTGAACACGCTTTCCGGCGCACGCGGGCTGCCGGCTTCCGTGACCGACTCCGGGCCGCCGGAGAGGATGATGCCCTTGGGATTGAACGCGCGAATCTCATCATCCGTCATGTCGAAGGCACGCAGCTCGCAATACACACCAAGCTCACGCACGCGGCGGGCGATGAGCTGGCTGTACTGGGAGCCGAAATCGAGGATGAGCAGGCGGTGGGCGTGAATATCGTGGGTCATGACTTGGGCTCGGAGCTGAAAGCAGAAAGGGGTTCGTGGACAGCATTATGGCTGTCGCCCAGCACGCGACCACCAGCCGCGCGGCAGGCATCGGCCAGACGACGATCGAAGGTGGCCAAGGTGGCGTCACGGCGCAGGGCGAGATCAAGGTAAAGTGCGTCGTAGCCACTGAGGCCGTGACGACGCGCCAGCAAGCGAATGGGCTCTCGACGACTACCAATACGCGCGTCGTCGGTGTCGATGGGCAAGCTGTTGAGTAACATCAGAAAGCCGTCTGAGGCCTCTGCCGTGAGGATGCGGCGGCGCTCGTACAAACACAGCACATTGGCAATTTCAACATGCCACAAATCAGGCACGATGGCTTCGTTATTGCGCACAGCCGCGAGGCAGTTTGCCGCCAAGTGTTGCTCCACAGGGCTTGCACGCGTCAGCAACCACGCAAGCGTCATGGAGGCATCCAGCACCAGTGACTCAGCCCAGATCATTTGCGCCCCTCAGCGATAGCCGCCATGACTTCATCATGACTGACACCCTCGATCTTGGGGAATGCCATGAGGGCATCGATGGCACGCTGAATGGCCACCGGGTCGCGCGCAGGCTTACAGGGCACCAGTTCGGCGACGGGCTTGCCACGCACGGTGATGGTATAGGACTGCCCCTGCTGCACCTCACGGAGTAGCTCGGACAGTCTAGCTTTGGCGTCGAAAGCGCCGATTTCAATGCGACTCATGGCATCACTCCCAACAAACTAGTTCGCAGCCTAGTTTACCAGAAATCAACCTACGCGGTAGTTCGGGGCTTCTTTGGTGATGGTCACATCGTGCACATGCGATTCCTTCATGCCGGCCGAGGTGATCTTCACGAACTTGGGCTTGCTGCGCATGTCTTCGATATTGGCCGAGCCGGTGTAACCCATGCTCGAACGCAGGCCGCCAAGCATCTGGTGGATGATGCCGCTCATGGGACCCTTGTAGGCAACGCGACCTTCGATGCCTTCCGGCACCAGCTTCTCGACGCCAGCGGAGGCATCCTGGAAATAACGGTCGGCCGAGCCGCCGCCACGCTGCGCCATGGCACCGAGCGAGCCCATGCCACGATAAGCCTTGTAGTAGCGCCCCTGGAACAGCTCGACTTCGCCCGGCGCCTCTTCGGTACCGGCGAGCAGCGAGCCGACCATGATGCAGCTGGCACCGGCGGCGATGGCCTTGGCGATGTCGCCGGAGAAACGAATGCCGCCGTCGGCAATGAGCGGGATGCGGTTGTTCAGTGCACGGGCCACGAGGTCGATGGCGGAGATCTGTGGCACGCCGATGCCAGCGACGATGCGCGTGGTGCAGATCGAGCCCGGACCGATGCCGACCTTGACGGCATCGGCACCGGCTTCCATGAGCGCCAGCGCCGCTTCACCAGTGGCGATGTTGCCGCCGATGACTTGCATGGCCGGATAGTGTTCCTTGATCCAGCGCACGCGGTCGATAACACCTTGGCTGTGACCGTGCGCGGTATCTACCACCAGCACATCCACACCCGCCTCGATCAGCGCTTCCACGCGCGCCGGCGTTTCCGCACCGGTACCCACGGCAGCGCCAACTCGCAGGCGACCATGTGCATCTTTCGACGAGTTAGGGAAACGCTCGGCTTTCTGGAAATCGTTAACCGTGATCAGGCCTTTCAGGCGGAAGTCATCATCAATGACCAGCACTTTTTCGATGCGATGTTCGTGCAGCAGCGCCTTAATGCGATCGGGCGACTCGCCCTCTTTCACCGTGACCAGCTTGTCTTGCGGGGTCATGATGGCCGACACCGGCAAATCCATGCGCGTTTCAAAGCGCAGGTCGCGACTGGTGACGATACCCACCACTTGATCGCCCTGCATGACCGGCACGCCGGAGATGCGGTTGGCCTGGGTGAGCTCAATCAGCTCACCAACTGTGGTTTTCGGGCTCACAGTGATTGGGTCTTGCACCATGCCGGCTTCGAACTTCTTCACGCGGCGTACTTCGGCGGCCTGAGCGGCGATGTCCATGTTCTTGTGCAGAATGCCGATGCCGCCTTCCTGAGCCATGGCGATGGCCATGCGCGCCTCGGTGACGGTATCCATAGCTGCCGAGACCAGCGGCACATTGAGCTGAATGCCGCGTGTGAGCTGCGTTTTCAGGCAGGCATCCTTGGGCAGCACGTTGGAGTACGCGGGCAACAGCAGGACGTCATCAAAGGTCAGGGCTTCTTGAACGATGTCGAGCATGGCGCTACTCCAATAAAATTAGCCGCATAGTATACCTGTTTCAGCGACTGCCGTGCAGTACACCCCCTCGCTACAGCTCACGCAGATTCACCTCGCCACGCGCTCGGTAATACGTATTGGGCGGATACTGGCATGTCGGCACATAGGCGCTGTACTGAAAAGCCTCCGCCAGGCTACACAGCGCCGACAGCCCCATACACGACAACCTTTGCAAGTCTCTTTGCCGGTACCAAATGCTCGGCTGCTGAAAGAACACGGGTCGCGATGCAGTCGCCGTGGTGGCACATGCAACTGCGCCAAATCGAAAAGATGCCACGCCTCCGAGCAATCCTTAATGATTTTCCTTGTCTGGACTCATTGGCCAGCTCCTTTTGCGACAGTGGTGATCTATGGTGTAGATCACCGCAAACATATTGCAGCACGCCGTCTATACTCATGCATGCCATTCCGCCACTGAGGCCAGCCATGCCGTCGCCACAAACCCCCACCGTACTGACCGTGAGCCAGCTCAATGGCAGCGTGCGCGAATTGCTGGAGTTCAATTACGGGCGGATTTGGCTGCGCGGCGAGCTGTCTAATGTGTCGGCGCCAAGCTCGGGGCACCTCTATTTCACGCTGAAAGATGATCAGGCTCAGGTGCGCGCTGCCATGTTTAAGGGCGCGCGGACTGCAGCCAAGCTGCAGCAGCCGCCGCAGAATGGTCAGCAGGTGCTGGTGCGAGCGCGGGTGAGCCTGTATGCGCCGCGCGGAGACTATCAGCTGCTGGTAGAGCATTTGGAAGATGCTGGTCGGGGCGCGCTGCAGCAGGCTTATGAAATGCTGAAAGCACGGTTGGCAGCGGAGGGGCTGTTTGCGCCGGAGCGCAAGCGCGCCTTGCCGGTTAATCCGCGTGGGGTAGCCGTGCTGACGTCGCCCAGTGGCGCTGCCGTGCGCGATATTTTGCAGGTCTTGCGGCGACGGGCACCGGGCATGCCGGTGACTGTGATACCGGTGCCGGTTCAGGGCGCGGAGGCTCCACCCGCCATCGTGGCTGGCTTGGCGCTATTGAAACAGTTGCATGATCAGGGCTTTCAGGATGCAGCCGGCCATGCTGTGCCGCCCTTTGATGTGATTATTGTGGCGCGCGGCGGCGGCTCACTAGAGGATTTGTGGGCATTCAATGAAGAGGCCGTGGTGCGCGCACTCGCCGAGATGCCAGTTCCGGTGGTCAGTGGCGTGGGTCATGAGATCGACTTCACGATTGCCGATTTCGTGGTGGATGTGCGAGCGCCTACACCCTCTGCTGCGGCTGAGTTGGCCAGCCCCGACCAACAGCAGTGGCGTGAACAAGTGGTGCTGGCGCAGGGCCGTTTGCTGCGTGCTTGGCAGCGCGAGCGGCAGCGACATCAGCTTAAGTTGCATAACTTGCAGCGCCGTTTGCGCAGCCCAGCCCGGCAACTTCAGGATCAGCGCCAGCGCCTCGATGAGCTTGAGCTGCGCTTGGTGCGACATATTCGGCAAATTGTGAGCCAGCGCCGAGAGCGGCTGCAACAACGCCTGCTGCGCTTGCAGGCAAGGCACCCTGCCCGCCAGCTACCGGCGCTGCAACAACGGCTGGATGCGCTAGCCCTGCGCGGTCAGCGTGCCGTGCAGCAGCAACTGCAACAGCATCGCCGCGAGCTCATCGGCTTGGTGCAACGAGCCCATTCCGTTAGCCCGCTGGCCGTGCTGGGCCGCGGCTACGCTATCGTTTCCGATGAGCAGGGTGAGGTGTTGCGCAATGCCAGCGATGTGGCCGTGGGCCAGAACATTCGGGCCCGTTTGGGCCGGGGCACGATTGCCGCTACGGTCACCGCCATTCACCTTGCCGAGAGTTCCTCATGAGCCGATTCCCGCGTGGCACAACCGCCACCCTGCTGACACTGACCTGGGCACTCACCGCTTGCGCCACCACGGGCACGATTAATGCCGCCGTCGACCCCGTGGCGTCGGCAGCAACCGCTTTGCCGTCTGCGTCGGCCATTCAGTCAAACGCCGCCGCGGTCACAGGCGGGCTTTGGCTGGTGCCGGTGCCCGAGGCTGTAATGGCTGCCGCCTCAAAGGGTCAGGCACCGCGCTATCAGGATCATCCGGTCTGGGTAGGCAAGGTCGCCGGGCAAACCCTGGCGGTGGTCGGGCTTGGGCTTGCCGATGCGGGAGCGCAAGCGCTGCTCACGGCCGATGGCCAGCTGCTGGCCAATACGCAAGTGCTTGATCGTGCCTATGCCGAGCAGCACCTGACCCTGACGCAAACACAGTATGTGAGCCCGGACCCCGAGCAGCTGGCACGGTTTGAGCGCGAGGCCGCCGAGCAAAAAGCGGCGTATCGCGTGTACACAAGCACGGAGGCCGCAACCTGGCCGCGCTTTCAATGGCCGCTAGAAGGCCGCGTCAGCAGTTTGTTCGGCTTGCGCCGCTTCTTCAATGGCGAGCCACGGGCGCCGCATTTGGGCATCGACATTGCCGGCAAGCTCGGCGCACCCGTACATGCGCCCGCAAACGGCCGCGTTGCCTTGGTTGGTGATTATTTTTTCAATGGTCGTACCGTCATCATTGATCATGGTCAGGGCCTGTTTTCCATGCTCTGCCATTTCAGCGACGTTCGGGTAAAGGCTGGCGATGTGGTCACGCCAGAAAGCATTGTTGGGCTGGTTGGCGCGACCGGTCGCGCCACCGCACCGCACCTGCATTGGACCGTGAGCCTGAACGATGCCCGTATTGATCCGCGACGCCTGCTGGTGACCGTGCCCGTCACGGATCGCGCCACCGATTGATGCCCTAGTGCACGCGCAGCAAGGGCGTTAGCACGCTAAGCAGCTGCCGACCGCGCACGGGTTTGATGAGCACCGGGTCAAAGCCGACATGCTGGAATAGCGCAAGATGCTCATCGTCATCGTGCGCGGTAATAACCACCACCGGCCCTTGCACAGCCCTGGCGGACTCCGGCAAAAGCACCATGGCTCGCCACCACTCTGCTGCGTTGTAGTCGGGCAGCTCGCCATCCAGCAGAATGAGATCCCAACTTTGCTGCAGTGCCAGCAAGCCGGCATGCCCTGTACTTAAGCAGGTTAAACTCACGCCCCAAGACTCCAGTAACGACGCCATTAAATGCGTGCTGACCGGGTCGTCTTCCAGTAACAAAATGCGGCGGCCGCGCCAGCTTTCCTGTGCCTGCTGCAACTCCAGATCATTGAGGCCGTCCAAGGCATCGCTGGTGTCGGCCAGGGGGTTGTTGCGTAAACTTTGCTCCAGCGCATTGGCGGCCTCCCGCGCGGATCGCACATAGGCCTGCTGCTCGCTATCCAGCGCGGTGGTATCGAGTAGCTCCAGCAAACCGCTCACACCGTGCAATGGTGTGCGCACATCATGTGACCACTTGCCCCAGCGTGTTTGCAGCGCCTGCTCGGCACGCCAGTGCTTGTTGGCCTGACGCATGAGGTTCTGGCTAACCAAGCGCTGATGCTGCTCGTCATAGGCCAGCAAGGCATAACGCACCAATACTCGCTCCGAGATCCACCAAGCTACCGCAAAGATCAACAGCAGAACGCAAAAACCCAGCACGCCAACTTGAAACAGAATACTTCGCTCGTGCTGAACAATGACCTCCGTGGCAATCCAGAGGTGCACCTCGCCGAGCTTATCGTCTGGCGCTCCCGCAACGCGGGTAGCGAGCCAATCATCCGGGCTTGACGGTGACTTGGGTGTGGTGACCAGTGCGTGGTAATGCCGCAGGCCTTCTGCAGAAAGTGGCACATGCTTAGTCTCACCACGCTCTTGCCACCAAAGCTGACCGCTGGCGTCGTAAATGCGCAGGGCGGCTACCTCGGGGCGCTGTGCAACACGCATCATGACCGTATTGATGAGGGACGGCTGGTTAGACATGAGCGCATAGTCAATGCTCGCCGCTAACTGCTTGACGGTCTGCTGCTCCGAACTGTCGAGCTGGCGCAAGTCATCCTGCAGACGAATCTGTGCCGCCGTGACCAGCATGAGTGTTAACACGATCACAGCCGGCACCAAGGCAAGCAGCAGCACAGAAAGGCGCAACTGACGCTGGCTAAGATGAATTTGCTGGCTCATGGTTGCGCCTCACGCAGAATATCGGGCGACACCACAACACCCAGCGAACGCGCAACTTGTGTGTTGATGACGGGAGCAAACCGACTGATGCTCTGGCTTTCAGCCAAGCGCCCGGTGTTTTGCCAGTGCAGTACGCGCGCCTTAATGGCGGCAATCAGCGCAGACTTGGGGACGGCTTGGGTGGCAACGGCACCGGCACTCACAAACGCCGGCGTAGGCCCGATAACTGCGCGCTGATGCCGATACGCCGTCAGCAGTACCAGCTTGGCACTATCCCGATTGAACAGACCGTCATCATTGCTGGCTATCAGCACATCCACCTGATCGGCCGCCTCGGCGATAGCACGTGCTGTGAGCGGGGCTTCAACGGCCAGTGGAACAATACGAATACCTGAGCTGGTGTCTACCGATGACGCCATCCATCGTGCATCATCGCCACGCGACGTGTCGCGGTAAAGCACTCCGATACGTCTGGCCAAGGGCATAAGCCGACGAGCCAGCTGGATTTGCTGTGCCAGCGGCGGCCCCCAGATCAAAGCAGCATCCTGACTGCGCAAAGACCCTGCAGCCGATGCCTGCTGACTCAGGAGCAGAATGGGCGCTCGACTGCTGCCCGCCTTTGCCTGCTGATAACTTTCCTGATGCCAAGCAATCTGGAGTTGAACCTCTGCTGTTGGCGAACTTGTGGCTTCGCTCACCCATTGCAGCTCTGGCTGACTCACGCGCAATGCTTTCAGCGCTGCATCGGGGGCACCCCAGACCTTGATGACCGTCGCTGCCGCCGAAGCGGAACAGCAGGCGAGACTCAAGGCCAGCAAGCCCCGCATGAAGTGCTGCCTGTACCGAGTCCATTGCTTACTCAACGAAGTCATCATCCGTGACTACCTAAGAGAGATTAGTATCGCCAGCCCAGACTGGCCCAGATTCGTTGTGGCGAGTCCACCCCGTTGTTGCGGCGTAACTCGGCATCCTGCGACAGCCTTACTTGGGCATTCAAACCCAGATCCAAGGTTTGCTTCTGCCCGACCTTCACGACCTTGCCAGCATGCAGATCAAGCCGGTCAAAAAACAGATCTTTATTCAAATTGTTATAAAAGCCATAGGCAAGCGAAGCGCGCCAGCCCGTTGGGTCATACCAAGCCCACACAGCGCTGCCGCTATGCTTGGGCACAAAATCGGTATTCTCGCTGCCAAGTGGCGGCTTGTTGATATCGAGATAGGCATAGTTCACTTGCAAGCGCTGAAACGCTGACGGCCGCCATTCACTGCTGACCTCGGCACCCCGCATCAGGTAATACTCGTAATCGCTGATGATGAAGTCATCAATTTCCAGCTGATTGCGCGTGAGATCCAGCTCATCACGGAACAGGCGCACATCCAGGCTGAGGGGAATCGCGCTGTATTGGGCAAAATAGCTGACTTCATTGGAGCGAATGTGCTCGGATTTTGCCTGCCCATTCGACTTGGCCGACTGGTAGAACGCACCATCATAAGCTCTTTGCGAGCGATCATCGGTCGTGGCGTAGAAATGCGCATCGGCCTGATCCTCGAAAATATCCGGGGTGCGTACCGCTCGCGAATGCACCAGTCGCAGCACCTGATTGGGCTGAAACTGCCAAGATAGCGCCGCGCGGGGCGACAGGCTCTTGCCGGCCTCCTGGTCATTCTCCCCATGCGCGCCAACATTGAGCAACCAGTGCTCGGCAAAGCGCCACTCAGCATGACCAAACACAGACACCGTTGCGTTTTCGGCATCACCATTGAGAAAGTTGCGCGACGAGGCCAACGACTGATTGAGGTTACCCCCGAGCACAATGCGCAGACTGCTCGAAGGCACCCAGAGATCGCTAACATCCAGCTCGCGCCGCTGCTCGCGATTGTTCTGGTTGGTGGTGTAGTCGCGCAGGTCAGTGTAGTTGCTGTCGGCAAGACGCAAACACACGGTGCGCAACCGCGCATTAGTCACTACGGCAGAGCCAGAGCATGCTGCTGCAGGGTCATCAACAAAGGCATTCGCTTGGTTTTTGTCTTGCGCATACAAAGCAGCCAATTCTGGCGATACCACCAGATACGGAATGCGAACATACCAAGGCTCGGCACGGTCCAGGGTATTCACATTGGCTTTGATCTGCAGGCGATGCGTAGCACTCAGGGGCTGATCCAGCTGTATGGCGGCATAGCCTGTATCGAGCGTGGCAACCGGCAACTCACGGTAAATCGAGGTATCGTTGCGTCGCGCCTGTTCGGCCACCATGCGCGAAAAGCCCGCCGAAAAGACCAGCTGGCCATCGTTGGTGGTGGCGTACTGACCTTTGCCATAAACACCATCAACCGCCTTATCATCGTTGAATGGCGTTTTTTTGCGGGCATCAATGTCGAAGCCCGTATCTTCACGGTGAAAGGCCGACCAAGCCCAGTCGCCACCCAAACCATGCAACGACAAACGGGCAAAACCATCGGCTATCCGATCATCGCCACCTCGGCCAATGATCTCGGCATTTGGGACTTCCAGCGCACTACGGGTAATGATGTTGACCACGCCAAAAAAGCTGTTGGCACCGTAGGTAGCCGAGTTCGGGCCACGCACCACTTCAATGCGCTCAATATCTTCCACATCCAGCGGCAGACCGATCCAATCTACCCGCGCCAGCGCCGCTTCATATATGGAGCGGCCATCGACCAGCACCTGCATGCGGCGGGCACCATCGGCCGAGGTGCCGTGATAACCCACAAAGGACTCGGAGCCAGATTCGCGACCCGCCACCATACCGGGCACCAAGCGCAGGATATCCGGCAACTCGCGTGCGCCGAGGGCACGAATCATGGCTCGGTCGATGACGGTAATTGACGCGGGCGTATCCAGAATGGACTGCTGCAACCGCGTGGCAGAAATGACCGTTGGAATTGCAATGCTGTCTTCGAAGCCCAGATCATCGGCGCTGGCTGCTCTGGCCAGCGTCAGCAGCAGCGCCTGTATCGAGAGGAAGCTGTAGCGCTTAACGAGATTTGCGTTCACGCTTCTTGTGCTTCTGAACGAAGCGACGACGACGCTCCGACTGTGCTTCCGTAAGCTTGTTAACACGGTCCTTGTAGGGGTTATCACTGGTCTTGAACTCCAGATGAATCGGCGTGCCCTGCAAACGCAGGTGCTTGCGGAAGACATTTTCCAGATAACGCTTGTAGTCTTTCGGCACCGACTCGGTCTGGTTACCGTGAATGACAAACAGCGGCGGGTTGGAGCCGCCCATGTGGGCGTAGCGCAGCTTGATGCGGCGACCAGACACCAGCGGTGGCTGATGCTGCTCGATGGCGTCCGCCAGCAGCTGCGTAAGCTGGCTGGTCGGCACCTTGATCATGGCCGAGTCGAACGCGCGCTGGATGGACGGGTACAAATCGCCCACAGCGGTGCCGTACTTGGCCGAGATCAGGTGCACTTTTACATAGGGAATGAAGTCGAAACGCAGCTGCATATCGGTCTTCAGGGTCTGCCGCTCGTAGTCGGTCATGCCATCCCACTTGTTGATGGCGATGACGATGGAGCGGCCGGTTTCGAGCGCGAAACCGAGCAGGTTCAAATCCTGATCCACGATGCTTTCATGCGCATCCATGACCATGACCACCACATGCGCATCCTTGATGGCCTGCAGGGTTTTGATCACGGAGAATTTTTCCACAACTTCATCAACGCGGCCACGGCGACGCACACCGGCGGTGTCGATCAGTGTGTAGCGCTGGCCCTGACGCTCGTAAGGAATGTAGATGCTGTCACGCGTGGTGCCGGGCATGTCGTAGACCACCACACGGTCTTCGCCGAGCAGGCGATTGACCAGCGTGGACTTGCCGACATTGGGGCGGCCGATGATGGCGATCTTGATGCCCGCTTCCGGGTCGTCAACCTCTTCCTCATCTTCCGGATAGTCGATGAGCACAGCCTGGATCATCTGCGTGATGCCGCGACCGTGACTGGCGGCGATGCCGTACAGCTCGCCAAAGCCGAGCGAGTGAAACTCGGCCAGCGCGACCTCTTCCTGAATGCCATCAATCTTGTTGACGACCAGATGCACGCGCTTGCTGAGTGCACGCAGCTCGTTGGCAATCTGGGTGTCGGCAGGAGTCAGGCCGGCGCGGGCATCAACCAGAAACAGCACAATCTCAGCTTCTTCGATGGCCAGGCGCGATTGCTCGGCCATGGGCGCATCAATGCCCTGCTCGGACTCACCAATACCGCCGGTGTCGATGACAATGAACGATTTGTTCTCGTTCTTGGCATCGCCATATTTGCGATCACGGGTAAGACCGGGCAAGTCGGCAACCAGCGCATCGCGGCTACGCGTGAGCTGGTTAAAGAGGGTGGATTTGCCGACATTCGGGCGCCCAACCAGGGCAATTACAGGTTTCATCTATCGTTTCTCAAGGCCGGCAAACTGCCGGTTAGAGCTTCATGTCCCAGGCACGCAAGGTGCCATCCACAGTCAGCGTCAACAATTGCGGCGCATCCACAACCACGCTCATGAGCGGATCGCGGGCGGCGCGTTCACGGCCACGCACGGCGCCGTCTAGGGGACTGAATACATGCAGATAGCCTTCGCTATCGCCAACCACAACAAGACCGCGCCAGATCACAGGCGCCAGCAATTTGCGACCTTTCAGCGCCTCCTGCTGCCAGACCAGTGCACCGGTAATTTTGTTGATGGCGGCCAGCGTGCCATCAACATCCACGGCATAAACCTGGGCATTGTCTACGGCGACGCTCTGTGTGGTGGAAACATTGAGCTGCCAGCGACGACGCACTTGCTGGGTATCGGTCGCGGTAAGCTGTGACTGGAAGCCCGCGGTATAAAGCGTACCGTTGCTGTCCAGCACGATATCGCCATCGATATCCATGAGCCGTTCGATTTCGCCACGGCCACGCGAATTGGTCACACGCGTTTGCCAGATCGGCAAGCCGGAAGCGAGGTCCAGCTGATACAAATCACCTTGGCCGCTAACCGCGTAAAGTTTGTCATTGCTGATCACGGGCGCTGCATTACCGCGCAGCGACAGCGGCGGCACTGGCGTATCAAACTGCCAGCGGCGTTTGCCAGTAGCGCGCTCAAAGACTTGCACACGGCCATCGAGTGTTTGTACCACCACCTCTTTGGCACTCAAACGCGGGGTAGACAACAAAGCCGCACCGAGCGCAGCACGCCATACCGGCTTGCCGGTCTTGTTGTTAATGGCCAACAAGTCGCTTTGATCGGTGCCGACCACGAGCAGATCATCGTCAACTGCGACGCCCCCCGTCACGCCATCGCTCAGCTGAATCTTCCAGCGCAGTGAACCGGAAGCACGCCCGATGGACTTCAGCACACCGTCACGGCTGGCAACATAAATGGCCGGGGCTTGAACGCCCGGCTCAAGCGACAAGGCTTCGCCACCGGCACCGTTACCGATGCTCACAGACCAGCGATCGCTCATGCCAATTGCTTTTTCCGGCAATCGAGGCAATGCACCCGGCTTGGTCACTGCTGCCGTGCTACTCGAGACAACGGGTGCGCTGCTGCAAGCTGCCAGCGTTAACGCAGCAAATGCCGTCGCCAGCATCAGATGCTTCATGGTTGCACCTCGGCAGATGCCTCAGTCGCTACATCGCTAGCACGCTTGGCGGGTGTCAGGCCAACTTCCGCGAGCTTGAGGTCCAGTACTGGGCGGGCTTCGTCGCGTTTGGCCAAGGCGGCATCGGCCGTGGCATAGGCTTTCGCCGCGGCATCGCGCTGACCTTGCAAGAGCAGGATATCGCCACGAATTTCCGCCACCAGCGGCGCGGCATCCGCACCGGCATCATCGAGAATCGCGAGCGCTTCCGGATACTGTTTGCGTGCGGCCAGCACACGCGCCAGACGCGACTGCACCAGCAGCTTCACTTCTGCACTCGGCTTCAGCGTGAGCGCGGTGCGCAGCTGCTTTTCAGCAGCGGCCAGATCACCGCTGTCTACCGCACGCTTGGCCAGCAGCAACGCGGCATCAACGGCATAGGGTGTGCTCGCATATTCATCAATAAGCTGACGACCCAGGCGCTGCACATCGGTATTCGCGGCTTTGTCTTCGGCATTAATACTGACACGCTGCATGGCAGATGACATTTGCTGCTGCAAGGCCTGCGCCTTGGTCGCGCTTTCCAGCTTGCTTGTGTTCCAGTAGCGCCAGCCCGAAAAGCTGAGCAGTACAACCGCCACCGTGAGCAGCGCCGGTGTGCCGTAGCGCTGCCACCAGGTTTTCAATTGTTCGATCGTTTCTTCTTCGTTATAGCTCACAACCTACCCCTCTTGATCAGCCTTGCGCCCATGCCTGCCGAATGTGTTCGGCGGCATCGGTCATGGCACAGGAAATTTGTTCGCGGTCAGCGCGCAACCACTTGATACCCACGGTCTGCTGCATCACTTCGGCTTCACCGATGATCAAGGCAATTTGTGCACCTGACTTGTCGGCCTTGCGGAACTGTGACTTGAAGCTGCCACCGCCGCAGTTATACACGATTCGCAGCGCCGGCAACGCATCACGCAGCTGTTCGGCCAGCACAACAGCCTGCTGTGAAGTGCCCTCACCCACGGCCAACACCATCACATCGGCCTCTGTGGTTTCAGCCACGGGCTGAACGGCATCCAGCAGCAGCACCAGGCGCTCTAGACCGATGGCAAAGCCCACGGCCGGTGTCGCTTGGCCACCCAGCTGCGTCACCAAACCGTCATAGCGGCCACCGGCGCAGACGGTACCCTGCGAGCCAAGCGCCGTGGTCACCCACTCGAAGACCGTCTTGTTGTAGTAGTCGAGGCCACGCACCAGATTCGGATTGACGCGATAGCTGATGCCGCAGGCATCGAGCTGGGCACACAGGGTAGCAAAGTGCTGACGCGAGCCATCATCCAAGTAGTCAGCCAGTTGCGGGGCATCGCGCAGGATAGCCTGCGTGCCGGCGTCCTTACTGTCTAGGATACGCAATGGATTGGTGGTGAGGCGTCGCTGCGAGTCATCGTCGAGCTGCGTGCGGAACTGCTCGAGGTAGATCACCAGCGCCTGACGATAGCGGGCACGGCCTTCGCTTTCGCCTAGGCTGTTGATCTCCAGCGTGACCACATCGCTCAGACCCAGCTCACGCCAGAGCCGTGCACTTAGCAAAATCAGCTCGGCATCCATGTCGGCGCCAGCCTGGCCAAACGTTTCCACACCAAACTGGTGGAACTGGCGGTAACGGCCTTTCTGCGGACGCTCGTAGCGAAACATCGGGCCGGTGTACCAGAGTTTCGGGCTCTGATTATGGGTGAGGCCATGCTCCAAGCAGGCGCGCACGCAACCCGCCGTGCCTTCCGGACGCAGTGTCAGTGATTCACCACTGCGATCCTCGAAGCTGTACATTTCTTTTTCGACGATGTCGGTGACTTCCCCAATGGCGCGCTTGAACAGCGCCGTCGGCTCCACCACGGGCAAGCGTATCTCGCGATAGCCGTAGCGCTGCATCAGGGTACGCAACACCCCTTCGAGCTGCTGCCAGCGTGGCGTGACCTCAGGCAGCATGTCATTCATGCCACGGATGGCGTTAATACGACTCATGAAAAATATCTCGATGCGCCCGGCTTATTCTGCCGACGCTTTGACAATCAATTTGGCATCGGCGGCGGCCTTGTCGGCCACTTTGGCACGCACCATCGCCTCAATTTCATCGACTAGGTTGCTGGTATCGATTAAGTGACTCTTTTCGCCATTGCGATAGACCAGGCTCTTGGGCAGCGCGCCGACCACGCCGATATCGGCCTCTTTCGCCTCGCCTGGGCCATTAACCTTGCAGCCGATCACCGACACATCCATGGGCGTGCGCACATCTTCAAGACGCGCCTCAAGCGCGTTCATGACGCGAATAACATCGAACTCCTGACGCGAACAGCTCGGGCAAGCGATGAAATTAATGCCGTTGGAACGAATGCCCAGCGACTTCAGGATGTCGAAACCAACCTTCACTTCATCTTCCGGCTCAGCCGCCAGCGACACACGCAAAGTATCGCCAATGCCGTTGAGCAGCAGACCGCCCATGGCTACCGCCGACTTCACCGTGCCGGAACGAAACACACCGGCCTCGGTCAGACCGAGGTGCAGTGGGTTGTCGATCTGAGCAGAGAGCAGGCGGTAGGCATCGAGCGTGAGAAAAACATTGGATGCCTTCACGCTGACTTTGAACTCATGGAAGTTGAGTCGATCGAGAATATCGATGTGGCGCATGGCTGACTCAAGCAACGCAGCACCCGTTGGCTCGCCGTACTTCTTCTGCAGATCCTTTTCCAGCGAGCCGGCATTCACCCCAATACGAATGGAGATGCCGTGGTGGCGTGCCGCAGCAACGACCTCGCGCACCTTGTCATCGGAACCAATATTGCCCGGATTGATACGCAAACAATCCACGCCCTGCTCGGCCACCGCCAATGCGATGCGGTGATCGAAGTGAATGTCGGCAACGAGAGGCACGCCCGGCACTTGCTTGCGAATCTGGCCAAAGGCGGCGGCCGCCTCCATAGATGGCACCGACACACGCACGATATCTGCACCCGCCGTGACGCAACGCTGAATCTGAGCCACCGTCGCTGCCACATCGCAGGTTTCGGTGTTGGTCATGGTCTGCACCGTAATCGGGGCATCGCCACCCACGAAAATGTTGCCGACGCGAATCTTGCGGGTCAGGCGGCGCTTGATCGGTGACTCATGCATATCAGGCATTTCCTCATAGGCGACGAAGACGCGTCGCGCATACTTCAGGGCAACGGTTTACGGCTTGGGCGTCGCTACCGTTGTGGGTGCCAAGCGGAAGCTGGCAATCTCGCCACGCGCATACTGCTTCAGGTTCACAACTCGACCATTACGGCTCAGCGCAGTGACATTGACGTTACCGATATTGATCGAGAACGGTGCCTGCCCCGTGACGGTGACCACCTGACCTGAATTCTTCAGACCATAAACCAGCTCCTGACCCGTGGCATCACGCACACTGATCCAAGATTTACCGGTGAAGCTGAAGTTCAGGCTGTCGATGCCTGGCGGTACACTGGCAGCCTTAGCTACCTTGGCAGCGGGTGTCGGCGCCAGAGCTGGCGTGACCGGAATCACTGCTGGCGCAACGGCGGCAGCGGCTGGCTTTACCGGTGCTGGTGTTGCAACAGGAGCCACAACAACCGGAACTGCCGCTGGCGTCTTTGCCACAACCGGTGCGGCAACTGGTACCGGGGCTGTTGTCACGGTATTGGCAGCAGGCGGCGTTACGGTCGTTGCAGGTGCGGCAGCGGGCACAGGCGTAGGCGCGGCCGATACTGGCGCAGCCGGCAATGCGTCTGCTGCAGGCAGTGTTTCTGCTACAGGGGTCTCGACAGGTGCCGCCGGCAACGCTTCCGGCACCACGGGTAGCGGAGCCTCAGGCGGGGTCTGGCGAGCAATATCGGCATCAATATCAATCACACCGTTATCAGCCATCGGTTCGGTATTGCTGTCGTTGTTGCCCTGCCAGAACAACGTTCCAAGCAGCAGCAGTACCAGCAGTGCCAATGAACCCAAAGACAAAATTTGGGCCACGCTGATCTGCTGAAGGCTCTCCAAAATTTTGCTGAGACTGCTCGGCAAATCACTGGCCTTGCGCGGCGTGACTTGGGAAATGCCAACACTGGCTCGCTGCATGGCCGCACTTGCAGAATTCAATGATGCAGGGGCTGTAACACCTTGCGCCGCGGCCAATAAATCCATTTCAGCAACCAACGCCGAACCATCCAGCTTCACAAGCTGCGCATAACGACGCGCATAGCCACGAGCAAATGCCAGCCCAGGCAAGGCTGCGTAGTCATCGGCCTCTAGTGCTTGCAGATACTTGGGCGAAAGATTGGTTTCGGCAGTAACGTCGTCTAACGACAAGCCCCGGGCTTCGCGAGCCAGGCGCAGCTTCTGCCCTGGCGTAGGGCCGGTGCTTTTAACTGCTACAGATACATCCAGTTCGTCAGGCGCGCTCACGGAAACATTCCTCTAAACTTAACAAGTTGCGGGTTAAACCCGGATAATTTCATTATTGCGTGCTTGCGCCTGCCAGCGCTCCGCACGACGCGTACGATCCTTCACCTGACCGACCAGCTGCCCGCAGGCTGCATCAATGTCATCACCGCGTGTGGTACGAATAGTACAGGTGTAACCGGCGCGAATCAGCTGATTCTGGAACTCAATAATCTGCGCTCGCGGGGTGCTGCCATAAGGCGCATGCGGAAACGGATTGAACGGAATCAAATTGATCTTGCTGGGCACATCACGCAGCAGCTCGATGAGTTGAGCCGCATGCTCAGGCTTGTCGTTTACGCCTTCCAGCATGACATATTCCATGGTCACACGCCGACGACCCACCTCACTGCCCTGATGGTGCAGCAGCCAGCGCTTACAAGCTGCCATCAGCTCTTTCAGCGGATACTTCTTGTTAATCGGCACCAGCTCGTTACGCAACTCGTCATTGGGCGCGTGCAGCGATACCGCCAGGGAAACATCTATCGCCTGGGTGAATTTGTCGAGCATGGGCACCACGCCCGACGTCGACAGCGTGACGCGACGCTTGGACAGGCCGTAGGCAAAGTCATCAAGCATGATGCCCATGGCCGGAATCACAGCATCGAGATTGAGCAGGGGCTCGCCCATGCCCATCATCACCACATTGGTTAGTGCGCGCGTACGTGTCAGCTCGCCATCGGCATTGCGGCCGCTAAACTCACCTTCGTCCAGATACGAGCGATTGGCGATCCAGACCTGGCCAATAATTTCAGCCGGTGTGAGGTCGCGCATGAAGCCCTGCTTGCCGGTCGAGCAGAAGCTGCAGTCGAGGGCACAGCCCACCTGCGATGACACGCACAAGGTTTTGCGATCGCCATCCGGGATGAGCACCGTTTCGATCATGGCGTTGGGCGCCACCTCGATGATCCACTTGCGAGTGCCATCGGCAGAAAAATGCTTGTAGGTGACCTTGGGCGGCCGTACTTCGGCAAACTGCTCGAGCTTGGCACGCAGTGACTTTGCGAGATTGGTCATCTCGGCAAACTCGGTAATGCCCTGCTGATGAATCCATTTCATGACCTGACCGGCGCGGAACTTTTTCTCGCCGATGGTGGCGAAATAAGACTCCATCTGCTCACGGCTTAGGCCGATCAGATTCACCTTGGCGACGGGGGCTACAGCTGCAGTATTGGCAATATCAGTCATGGCAGGCTCGACGGGTTATTACACCAGTTATGTCGGGTAGAAGCGCGGCATTCAGCTTAGCGCTTCGGGCAGTTTTCATGCGCATTTTCATGCACAAAGGCCGCAGTACCTGTGTAATGCGGCCTTTGCAAATTCTTCGCCGCTTTCACGGCGACCCTGCATGGCAATGCCTGCAGGGCTCAGCGCACCTTAGCGGGTGCGCGGGCAGACTTCCAGCGAGCTGAAGAAGTAAGCGATTTCACGAGCGGCCGACGCGGTCGAGTCCGAACCGTGAGCGGCGTTTTCGTCGATGCTGACCGCGAAATCAGCACGAATGGTGCCCGGAGCAGCATCTTTCGGGTTGGTAGCGCCGAGAATGTCACGGTGAGCCAGAACAGCGTTCTCGCCTTCCAGCGCGCTAACCACAACCGGACCCGAAGTCATGAAAGCAACCAGGTCATTGAAGAAACCGCGACCAGCGTGCTCAGCGTAGAAGCCTTCGGCTTCAGCCTTGGACAGGTGCTTCATCTTGGTAGCAACGATCTTGAGGCCGGAGGCTTCAAAACGGCTGAAAATAGCACCAATGGCGTTCTTGCCAACAGCGTCCGGCTTGATGATGGAAAGTGTGCGTTCAACGGCCATGGTGGGCTCCAGTGTCACAATAAGAAAAAGATGTTGAGCGTGATGAGCTCGAACTTGGGCGCGGATTATACCGGCGTCTGTGGGTAACTGCTAGAGATGGTTTGGGTTCTTTAAGCTGGCCCGCTTCCGAGACAGGATTGGGCTGTTCAAACACGCCGCAAGTACATCCCTGTAGGCTCTCATGCGCCATCCATGGCGCATGACGGTTTGTACAGCCCAATCCTGCCTCGGGCGCTCAGCGTGAGGCCCCACCTCTGCAGTCACCTACACATCGCCAGTGCGGTGGGCAGAGAACCCTCTCGGAATACGGAAGCTCAGTGGCGTATGAGAGTGCTGTCGGCGCTGACGGGTAACACAGGTCGCGCCGTCATGCGCCATGGATGGCGCATGAGAGCCTACAGGGATGTATTCACGGCGTGCGCGACTTGTGTTACCCGTCAGCGCCGGCCGTACTATCAATGCTTCTCTGAAGCGTGATTCAGCGTATAGCGGGGAATTTCAATCACGAGGTCCTCAGTCCCCATGACAGCCTGACAAGACAACCGAGACTCCGCCTCCAACCCCCAGGCCTTGTCGAGCATGTCTTCTTCCAGCTCATCGAGTTCATTGAGCGAGTCAAAGCCCTCGCGTACCACTACATGGCAGGTCGTGCAGGCGCAGGATTTCTCGCAGGCGTGCTCGATGGAGTAGCCCTGACGCAGCGCGGCGTCGCAAATGGTCTCGCCGACTTCGGCCTCGATCACGGCGCCGTTCGGGCAGATCTCGTGGTGCGGCAGCAGGATGATGTTGGGCATGTCAGTGTTCCTCGAAATCAGTCAGCGTCTTGCCGGTAAAGGCCTGACGGATGCCGGCGTCCATGCGCCGGGCGGCGAAAGTCTCGCTGGCGTGGTTCAGCGCGTCGGCGGCAGCGGTGATGGCAGCGGCATCGTCAGCAGCGGTCAGCGTTTTCAAGCCCTGCACCGCTGCCTGCAATTCGGCCAGCTCGGATGCGCTGAGCAGATCACCCTGCTGCGTCAACGCCGCTTCGGTGGCTATCCACAGGCGCTCGGCTTCGGCACGGGCTTCGGCCAGCGTGCGTGCCTGCATGTCTTGCACGGCGGCGGCTTGCGACTCGCG
>JACCDZ010463160.1_pt1 | contig 28531 bp, 26 predicted proteins | sample 7449551 | NCBI WGS metagenome assembly JACCDZ01 (sample SAMN15323452, study PRJNA562643) | freshwater metagenome | isolation source: river surface water | place: USA:Blue River Watershed | collected 2017-08-18 | reverse complement strand
GCCTGGACTTCCTGATGCAGGAACTCAACCGCGAAGCCAACACCCTCGGCTCCAAGTCGGTCGCCACCGAAACCACGCAGGCCTCGGTAGAGCTGAAGGTGCTGATCGAGCAGATGCGGGAGCAGATTCAGAACGTGGAGTAGCATTTCACGGCGCGTCATGCCGTTGCACCAATCGTACAAAAGCCCCGCCAGTCGGGGCTTTATTCGTTTCAGGTCATGTCATCCCGTAGCAACAAAGCGCATACTTAGCGTGTACCCCTATGTGTACCCCTGAGCGTTTTCTGAACAAGTTAGGGGTACACGGCCTTATTCGTTGTTTGGCTTTCTGACAATTCTGCAGCTGTAAGGGCCGAGGGCATCCACTCACTATTTGGGGCGCAACATGGCAAAGCTGACCGACATGCAAATCAAGGCCTGGATTAAGGCCGGGGAGCGTTTCGAGGGTAAAGCGGATGGCGATGGCCTCTACCTGGTCTACCGGGAGAAGTACGCAGTCCCTGTCTGGCGCTTCCGGTACAAGTTCGCCGGCAAATCGCGGGTGATGGTGATTGGCACCTATGCCGAGCTGTCCCTGGCAAAGGCCCGCGAGACGGCCCGCGCATTGGCCGCCCGTGTGGCGCTGGGTTACGACGTGGCCGGCGAGAAGCAAGAGCGCAAGGCAGCAGCCTTAGCGAAGATGGAGGCCGAGCGGAACGCCGTCACCATGCAGGCGCTGGCCAATGAGTATTACGAGCGAATGATTCTGGGCCGCTGGAAACACCCGGACATCGTTCGCCGCCGCATCGACAAAGACATTGCCCCGGCGCTGGGGCACATGAAGGTCGAAGACATCAAGCCACGGCACATCGATGACATGCTGCAGACCATCGTGAAGCGTGGCGCCCCCAGCATCGCCAACGACACCTTGCGCTGGGTGCGCCGCATGTTCGACTACGGCATCAAGCGCCACGTCATTGAAATCAACCCGGCCAGCGCCTTTGACCTGAACGACGCCGGCGGCAAGGAAGAGGCCCGCGACCGCGCACTGTCACGCGACGAGCTGGCCAAGCTGTTTGCCGCCATGAAGTTGGCCAAGGGGTTCAGCGTAGAGAATGACCTGGCCATCCGGCTGCTGTTGCTACTGTGCGTCCGCAAGATGGAACTGTGCGCCGCCCGCAAGGAAGAGTTCGACCTGTCTGCGGCCGTGTGGCACCTGCCAGGTGAGCGCACCAAGACAGGTAAGCCAATCGACATCCCCTTGCCGGCCATTGCGGTTGGCTGGCTGCAGCAGCTGTTTGAACTGGCAGGCCCCAGCAGCTGGCTACTGCCGGCCCGCAAGATGCAGCACCGCATGGTGCCGCACATCCATGAAGGCACCATCGGCACCGCCATGGGCAAGGTCAAGCCGCACATGCCGGACGTACTCGCCTTCACCGTGCACGATCTGCGCCGCACAGCCCGCACTCATTTGGCCGAGCTGGGCATTGACCCCGTGGTGGCCGAGCGCTGCCTGAATCACAAGATTGCTGGTGTGGAAGGCATCTACAACCGACACGACTATTTCACCGAACGCCGCGACGCCCTGAACAAGTGGGCCGGCCTGCTGGATGCCCTGGACAAGGGCGAGCCGTACAACGTGACACCGATTACCAAGGGCCGGAAGAAAATGGCCTGACGCCCAATATCGCCAGCGCCACCCATGCTTTTCAAATTGTGCTGGCACCGATTTCAAGATAATTGTGAAATGCTGTTTGCGTAGTCATAGACCACATAGGTCTTTGCAGACAGTCATTCAAGATGATGTAGGACACAGTTCAAGAACTTAGGACGCAATTGAGCGTACAAGACATCAGCTATGCCAGCACCTAGCCCGACGGGGCGAAAAGCGGGAAACCCTGCCCGCCTGGTGCTGGCAACCTAACAGGGGAGCGCAAAGGGAGCGCATATTTATGGAAATTCCACCGCATCTCATGCGGCTAGAGCTGCTTTCTCTCGATCAGGCAGCTTTAATATCGGCGGGGCTTGACCCTATGCAAGTTGGTAATTGTGCGCATGCCGCCGCCGGGAATTGGACGGGGTGGGAGGTTGCCAAGGCAAATAGAATCTCCCTGCTACAAGCTATTTCGCTTAAGAAAATACGTCCTGTATCTGCAACCGTATGGGTGTCGTACAACAGCTTCGGAGATGGAGAGGAAGAGGAAGTCGACGTTGACACTATTACCCTGAAGGACCTGAACCACCTTCACGATGCCACCTTCTATCGTGACGATGTTCTGGCCTTCTTTGGTCATCAATCAAGTTCGGTGGCGTCCGAGGGAAATCTGAGTACTGCTGTTGTGGCATTAACCATGCGGCTTGAGGCATCCGAATCGCGGGAAGCGAAACTGAAGCAAGAACTCGATCTTCTCAAGGCAGAACATGAAGCCTTGCTTCGGCAGGCAGTAGACGAGCACACCAGCCGCCTCGAAATCTCAAGGGAGTTCAACGAGTACGTGAAGATGGCAGAAGCAAACCAGCCTGAGAAACCCGCCAAGGCAAGGCTGCCGCCTCTCATTGCTATTGCAGTTGAGGTTTTTCAGGAGCATTGGCAGGGCCAGTTGGACCCATCCCAAGATGTACGCGCCAGAGCTACTCAAGCTGCGATTGTGAGCGACCTACGGGAGAGTCACCCAGGAATCACCAATGCCGTTGCCAAAGCCATCGACAAAGTGGCATCCCCCATCGACCGCGACCCCAAGAACCCGTCTGGCAAATATCAACTGCGTTCATCCTAAACCTGTACCCTCAGGGTGGGAAACCCAATGTCCACAAGGCTTATAGGCAACCCTGAGGGTTAATTTCCCCTGTAACCCTGAACCCTTTTGGTGTTGCCCTTCGGGTGCCGTGATGCGCTTTCATTTGGACGTCAACCACGACGTGCCACAGGAGGCCGAGCCATGCAAACCCAAGTCATTACCCTTCCCCAGACGGGCTATGTCCGTCAGTCCTTGCTGGTGGGTGACGCCAAAACCGGCACCCCCGGCATTCTGCCGTTCTCTGCTTCTACTTTGTGGAGGCGTGTGCGTGCTCAGACCTTCCCAGCACCCTTGAAACTGTCCGAGCGTGTCACAGCTTGGAAAGCTGAGGATATTCGCCAGTGGCTGGATGCTCAAGGCCGGCAGGCGGCTTGAGGTGACACGCCATGACTCTTGCCACCCCACACCAGCAGCGCCATAATTCCCCCGTGCCGTTCAATAGCGGCACCGGGCTTGGCGGCCCGAACACAAAGGCGGACAGCCGCCGCATGCGGCATTTTTTACGTCCGTCATACACCATTGGTACGTCTTCTATGTCGGGCCGTGGTGGGAGAGCATTCGTGCTCGCCGGTTCCTTTGTGCCGGTCCGCCAATCCTGCCACGTGCTCGGCACCCCGCTTGGCGGCGAGGAGTCGAGCTTTGCGCTCACAAAGGAGACATGCCCCATGTCTAGCATCGCCCTGCGCGCCGTTCGCGCACTGTTCCCCGTTTTCTCTGTTCCAGTTACCACCGTACCGACCCAGACCGAAGCATGCGCTATGGCGCGTCTGCTGGTGTCGCAAGGCAGGCGCGCCACCGTTGCGCCAGCTGCCCAGGGCTTCACCGTGTCGGAGGTGAAAGCATGAACGCCGCCACCCTGACATTCCACCCCGAAGAGGGCAGCCGCCTGCTGGCCTTTGCGGCCAACGTTCGCGCCGAGACCTTGGACGACATCCGCCACGACGCCCACGCCACCCGCGCCTATGTCATGGGCAGCCTGGAAGGCGAATTGGCCTTTGCCGTTGCGGCGACCCCTGATTCCCTGCTGTTGACCATGCAGGGCTGCCAGCGTGAACTGCTGCTGCGCCTTGGTCTGGTGGGTGATCTGAGCATCGAGCAGGAGCGCCTGCGCGGCTGGATCATCGGTCTGCTGGGCTCTCTGTCTGCATCCTTCGACGCCGAGGAATAACCTCCATGAACACGAAACTGATTGCCCTACCAGTGGGCAAGGCCACCGGCTTGCCTGCGTATCGCTACGGGGCCGATATGGCCGTTGATGCACTGGAGCGTGTTCGCGCCCAAGCGCGGGCCGGTGAACCGGTGAGCCCATACTGGCTGGCAGATGCCCTGAACGGCTTGCCACCGGATAGCCGGCGCGGCTTCCTGGTGGTGGTGGCCTGCTATCTGGCTGCTGCTGGTGCGGTTGCCGATGACCACGCCACATGCCGCAAGGTGGCCGAACTGATGGCTGCACAGGATCATGAAGGAGGTGCCGCATGAATGCCCCATATCGCGTTACTGCGGCCGATGACATCCGCGCCGCGCTGGTGTACCTGGATGCCCACGACCGGGAAACATGGGTGTGCATGGCAATGGCCATCAAGTCGGAGCTGGGCGAGACCGGCTTTACCGTGTGGGACGACTGGAGTCAGAGCGCAGCCAACTATCAGCCCAAGGCCGCCAAGGCAGTGTGGAAGAGCGTGAAGCCCGGTGGCCGCGTCACCATTGCCAGCCTGTTCGCCCTGGCCCTGCAACACGGCTACCGCCCGGAGCAGCCCTATCAAGCGCCGAGCGCTGAAGAGCGGGCCAAGCTGGAGGCAGAGCGCGCCGCCGCCCAGGCCGAAGCCGAGGCGCTGGCCTCCGAGCAGCGGCAGGCCGCCAAGGCCAAAGCGGCCAACCTATGGGAGCGAGGCCACGATGTGGCGGCAGAGCATCCCTACCTGCAGGCCAAGGGTATCGTGCCGGCCGGCGCCGCCCAGCTGCGCGACATGCTGCTGATACCGCTGCGGGTAGCCGGCGAGCTGGTCAACCTGCAGGTGATCGCCGCCGACGGCAGTAAGCGCTTCCTGACCGGCGGCCAGGTCAAGGGCACCTCGCTGGTGCTGGGCCGGCTCAAGGAGGCCGACACCGTGCTGCTGTGCGAGGGGTGGGCCACCGGCTGCAGCTTGCACCAAGCGACCGGCCTGCCGGTGGTGGTGGCCTTCAATGCCCACAACCTGGTAACCGTGGCCGCCCGGCTGGCCAGTACCCTGCAGCCAAGCATCAAGGTGGTGGTGTGCGGTGATGCCGATGCCAGCCTGACCGGGCAGCGTGCCGCCGGCAAAGCGGCCGAGCTGCTGCTGGAACGTGGCCACTCTGTGGTGCCGGTATTCACCCCGGAGCAGGTCGAGCTGCACCGCCAGCGGCATGATGGATTGCTGCCTACCGACTTCAACGACCTGCACCAGCTGGCCGGCCTTGAGGCGGTCAAAGAGCAAGTGTTTCGGGGTTACTCAAAAATGGTGGGAACAGTGGGAACAGTGGGAACAGAAACGCTGAAAGCCAAGCCAGACGGGGCTTCCAGCTGTTCCCACTTTTCTGTTCCCACTTCGGTTTGTTCCCACTCCGAAGACGAAAACACCCCGAAAAACCCAGAAAGCGGCTCACCGTTCTTCCTGGTGGAGGGTGTTCCGGGCCAGCGTGACGGTGTGTACTGGTGCGAGAAGCCCGACGACAGCAAGGGGGACGACAAGCTGTGGTGGCTGTCTTCGCCGCTGCACATTCTGGGCGAAACCCGCGACGCCAACCAGAACAACTGGGGCCGGCTGCTGGAGTGGAAGGACAACGATGGTCACCCGCACCGCTGGGCCTGCCCGATGGAGATCCTCGCGGCCAGCGACACTGCCGAGTTCCGCCGCGAGCTGGTGCGGGGTGGACTGACCATTTCAACTAACAGCAAGGCCCGGCAGAAGCTGGTGGACTATGTGCTGAACCACCGCGCCAAGTCGGCCACCCGACTGCGCTGCGTGTCTCGCATCGGCTGGCATGACCTGCGTTATGTGCTGCCTACCGCTGTCTATGGCGAACAGGCTGGCGAAGGCGTCATCTACCAGGGCGCCGACAGCGGCGACTTCGACTGCGCCGGCACGCTGGTCGAGTGGCAGCAGCACATTGCCGCACCTGCCGCCGGCAACAGCCGGATTGTGTTCGCCATCGCGGTGGCGTTCGCCGGGGTACTGGCCGACATGGCAGGCGAGTCGGGCGGCGGCTTCCACTACGTTGGCACCACCAGCAAAGGCAAGACCTCCACGCTACTGGATCCTGCCGCCAGTGTATGGGGTAACCCGGACCGCTTTGCCAAGAAGTGGCGCACCACGCAGAACGGCTTAGAGGCGCTGTGCCTTGGCCGCAATGATGGCCTGCTGATTCTGGACGAGCTGGCGCAGATCGCTGCAGCAGATGCCGGCGGCGCGGCCTACCTGATTGCCAATGGCCAGGCCAAGGCGCGCATGACCAAGGAAGGCGGCAACCGCCCGGCGCAGACCTGGCGCGTCATGCTGCTGTCGGCCGGTGAGATTGATCTGGCCCAGCATATGGCCGAGGCCGGTAAGACTGCCAAGGGCGGCCAGATGGCGCGCCTGCCGGCTATCCCTGCCGATGCAGGCGCCGGTATGGGTACGCTGGAGCAGCTGCACCACCACCCCAGCGGCCAGGCCTTCGCCGATGCGATGAAGGTGAATACCCGGCACTACTACGGCACCGCCGGGCAGGCCTTCCTGCAGCACCTGACCACCAGCGAAGAGCAACAGACCATCCGGGCCGAGGTGCGCGCTAACGTGGCCGCCATCATTCCGCACCTGGGCATTCCCGCCGGCGCTGCGGAGGAAATCGGCCGGGTAGCGGCCCGCTTCGCCCTGGTGGCCTTCGCCGGCGAGCTGGCCACACGCTATGGGGTGACTGGCTGGCAGCCAGGTGAGGCATTCCAGGCCGCCCGGCGCTGCTTCAGGGAATGGCTGGCCGAGAACAACACCGGACAGGCCGCTGACGACCGCGCGCTGTTCGCCCAGGTGGGGGGCTTCATGCAGGCGCATAGCTCCACCCGCTTCCCGCCGCACGATGCCGCGCCGGAAGTGCTGGCCCGCTACCTGAATCGCACCGGCTTCACCTTCACCGACGAGCAGGGGGCGCTGCAGTTCTGGGTGCTGTCGGAGCCGTTCAAGAAAGAGCTGTGCAAGGGCTTCCAGCACACCGCCGCCGCCCGTGCCCTCATCGCGGCGGGCTGGATGCTGGCCGGTGACATCGAGGGCAGCAAGCAGCGCAACACCCGCAAGAAGCGCATCAAGGCGCTGGACTCGGCGGCGGTAAATGTCTACGTGCTGACCAGCGCGGTACTGGAGGGCGAGGAATGAACGCATCGAATTGGTTGGGCGATATCTTGGGCACCACCCCGAAAACGGCCGCTTGTTCCCCCCAAAGTGGGAACAGAACAGAGTGGGAACAAAAAGTGGGAACAGCGGAGAGCCTTACCCAGCAAGGGTTTCAGGACTTTGTTCCCACTGTTCCCACTGTTCCCACTCAAAAACAGTCACCCCGAAACACGACGGGAACAGGGGTAGAAAACCGGGCTGGCATCCCCGCCGACCTCGCCGAACTGGTGGCCGAGGTCGCCCGACTGGAAGGTTGGCCGCAAGACGAGCAGGCAGAGCACCTGGCCATCATCGGCCGGCAGCTGGCCAGTGGTGAGTGTGACGCGGCAACCATCCGTACCGGCTACCGGGCGCACATTGCCCGCTGGCACGACACCCGCGAGGCCATCGAGGAGCGGGCGGCCATCATGGAGTACGACGGCGGGCTGCCGCGAGCCGAGGCAGAACGACTGGCCGGCCCGGTCAACGACTGCCTGACCTGCCGCCATTGGCAGGGTGTGCAGAGCTACCCTGATCCGCGCTACAAGGCGATGTCATCGGTTGGCATTGCGTCGAAGCCAAAGAGCCTGCTGATGGGCGCCTGCGCCAAACACCAGCGCCCTTGGCGGGTGTCCAACATCCCCGGCGATGCAGATTACAACCGCTGGCACCTTGTCGGGCATTGCGGACGGGATGCTGCAGACGAAGGGAGGCTGGCTGCATGACGAAGCGAGGCAAAGGGCTGCCGGGCGATGTATTGGATATGCTGGGTGTGCTGGAACGCGGTCTCACCCTTGGGCAGATACAACAGTACCTGCCTGAGTACCGGGAGCTGTCAGAGTTATCGGCCACGATGGCCAAGCTGGTGCAGCAGGATGCGGTGTCGGTGGTGCTGGTGGAGAGGACGGCCGACAAGGGCCGGCGCATGGTGAAGCAGTACAGCAGGGCTGCTGTACCGGCAGCAGACCGTGACATAACGTAACGTTCAGGACGGGATCGATTCGTCCAAATCTGGACGCATTGATGCTGGGGCTGGCAGCCCCAGCACGTACGACCGATACCGGAAATCCGGCATCGCTTTGATAGGCAAATGCGACAAACGAGACGCCTGAAAAAAGGCCGCAAACCTCACAAAACTCACACCTGAAAAATAGCCCAAACACCGAGCACTCCGTTTCAGCGTGTACCCATACGTGTACCCATAGCAAAAACGCGAGTCGCACATTCCTTTACTGGCAAGGCTTTAACGTCAACACTAAATAAACAGATTCAACGTGGAATAAGCATTAACCAGCATCACGCTCACTGCATTGCGGCCAACCTTGCTACAAGGTTGGCCGCAATTTTTTCAGCTCGGATCAGTCATTATCCTGCCAGATCAGCCGCGCGATGGCGGAAGAGTCCAGCTCGCCCTCGCCATTGGCCACCAGCTGGTCGATCAGGCCGGCGACACGCTCGGCCTCCGGCAGCTTGATGCCCAGAGATGCCGCAGTATCCAGCACGATGCCCATGTCCTTCTGGTGCAGCCTGGCCTTGAAACCCGGCGCGTAGTTGTCGTCGATCATGCGCTGGCCGTGCACATCCAGCACCCTGCTGCTGGCAAAGCCGCCCAGCAGCGCCTCGCGCACCGGCGCCGGATCCACGCCGCAAGCCTTGGCCAGCTTCATCACTTCCGCCACCGCCGCCACGCCGACGCCGACCGCGATCTGGTTACAGGCCTTGGCCACCTGACCGGCCCCGCTGTCGCCGATATGGGTGATGGTCTTGCCCATCGCCTGCAGCACCGGCCGCGCGGTGGCCAGCGCCGCCGCCTTGCCGCCGACCATGATGGTCAGCGTGCCGTTGATGGCGCCGACCTCACCGCCGGACACCGGGCAATCGAGGAAGTCGATGCCGCTGGCAGCCAGCCTGGCGGCGATCTCGCGCGCACCGATCGGCGAAATGGTGCTCATGTCGACACACACCAGCCCCGGCCGCGCACCGTGCACCACTCCGTGCTCACCCAGCAGCACGGCCTCGACGTCGGCGGTATCGGAGACATTGGTCACCAGCACCTCGACGTTGGCCGCCAGCGCCTGCGGGCTGTCCGCCCAGTGGGCACCCTGCTCCAGCAGCGGCTCGGCACTCTCGCGCCGCCGAGCCCAGACCCAGACTTCATGTCCGGCCTTGAGCAGGTTTTCCACGCACGGGCGCCCCATGATCCCCAGACCGATATACGCAACTTTCATCATGTTCCTAAGCAGAAATGCAAGCCGGCCACTCGCCGGCTCAGGATGGAGGCGGCTGGCGCTGCGCCAGCCACTGTTCGAAATTCATGTCCTTGCCGGTGGCATGGTGCTCGAGGAAATAGAGGAAGGCGAGGATTTCGGCCACCGCGCGATACAGCTCCGGCGGGATGTGATTGTCCATGTCTACCTGCATCAGCAGGTTGACCAACTCCGGCGAGTCATGCACGAAGACGCCGGCTTCCTTCGCCTGCTCGATGATGCGCTCGGCCATGCGGCCATAGCCCTTGGCCACCACTTTTGGCGCCGCGCTGTCCTCGCTGTAGCGCAGCGCGACCGCCGAACGGCGATGCTCAGGCTTCATCGTCGGCCTCGTGCTTGACCAGCAGGCTGGCCAGCGCCAGACCGGCGCCTTCCAGTGCCGAGCCAAGCCGGCTGCGATACTGCTCGATCAGCTGTGCGGTCTGCCCATCATCAGCATCGAACACCACCTGCACCTGCTTGCCCACCATGCGCAGCCGCGCCCCGACGCCTCCCAGTGCCGGCAGCTCCAGATTCAGCCGCGTTTGCCACACCGGCAGCTCCAGCTCGCCATCCGCTTCGCGCTCGGCGACTTCCTCGCGCTGGATTTCCCAGTCCACCGCCTGTCCCGGCCATGCCTGCCCCTGGAACACCAGCACTTTCTGCTCGTGCACCTCCAGCTGCTTCTGCACCAGCTGCCCCAGTTCCGGCGACAGCCCGGCCCGGCCCTCGTGCAGCAGCTTAGCCTGCGGCTCCAGCTTCAGCTCTTCCAGCGAAAGGCGGCCATCAACCCACGCCCGCTGGTGCGACTCGTAAAAGACGCCGCTTTTTTCCACCGTCTGCCGCAGCTGCTCGCCGGCGCCCGGCGCCGCCGGATCGGACAGCAGGGTCAGGCTGCCGCGCGTCGCCGACTGCGTTGCCGCATCCAGCAAGCCGTTCAGATAGCGGCCGCCCGAGGTAAAGGCCACCGGCACCGATTTTTCGTCCGGCAGCGCATTGAGACGCAGCAGGTCGAACTGCAACAGTGGCGAGCTCGCCCCCACCCGCAACAGCATCGGCTCCTTGGTCAGTAGGCCATCCGCCGGCGCCTTCAGGTTGAACACCGCATTCTTGATCAGCACCATCGCACTGCCGTCCGCCAGGCGCTCCGCCAGCCGGCCGGTGACCACCTCGCCACGGGCGAGATCGGGCAGCCGCCCCGGCTGGGACAGGGTCTGCAACGCGGTGCTGTTGTCGTCCTGCAGTGCCGCCGAAACCGCCCGCGCCAGCTCGCTGCTGCGCAGCGCCGTCGCCGGATCCTGCAGCACGTCCAGCAGATTGAACGACAGCGGCGGCCCGGCGGTCACGCGCAGCGACAGCGCATTGCCATCGGCGGTCATGCCCTTGGGCAGGCTTAGCACGAAGGCCTCGCCCTTGATCGAGGCGGCCAGCTTGCCATCCGGCAGGCGTTCGGTGATGTGGGCGGTGACGGTCTCGCCGGACTGCAATGCCGGCAAGCGCGCGGGCGACGAGGCAACCTCGACCGGGCTGCGCGACGTCTCGCGACCGGGACGATTGGCAACAATCGTCGACGCTTCGGCCGCACCGGTCGACTGTTTGCCCGGCGTAAAACTCGTGGGCAGGGAAATCATGGAGTGGGACTATTGCGGTACAGCGACAGGATCAGCTCGGCCTCGCTACGGGAAATGCCGCAGCGCTCGGCAACATCGGCACTGCCCAGGCCGCGCTTGAACATTTCCACCGCCTGATTGTAGGGGCTGATGCCCTCGCTGCTGGCGGCCGGCAACTGCTGGCGCGGCTCGTGTTCGACCACTTTCTGCTGTGCCAGCAGCGCAATGTCCTGGATATTGCGCTGTGCAGCCGCCAACTGCTTCTGCAGCTGCTCATGGCTTACCGCCTCGACCGCGCGCTCGGACTCGATGCGCAACAGCCGTTGCCACAGATAGAAGACTGCGACGGCCTGCGCGATCATCAGGCCAATCAGCAACACCAGATAAATGGTCATGATCACGACTCCGGTAACACGGACATTCCCTCTGGCTCAGGTAAAGGGCGAATGTCCTCAAGCTTGTTGATGCTGGCAGGGTAACGATCACAAGCGATGCCGGCCTGCCCTCTGTCATCCAGGAACACGGTGGGTACGGCAACACTGCTTTTACTATGGCACGCAATCGGCAGGATAACAGCGTCGTTTGCAGGTTGGCCGCAACGATAAAACCCCCATCCACACCGTAAAACGGTACCGGCTAGAGGCTGTCTTTATAGGTAGAAAGCAGGTTTTGCCGCGTTTTCAGCAGCGCCAGTTCCGGCTGTAACTGGCCTTTGCTGGCGCTAACCTGCTGGGTCAGAGCTTGCAGCAAACGCTGCGCGTTGAGCAGCTCGGCCAACACCCCGTCATGCGCGGCGGCGGGCAGCGCCGACAATGGCGACAGCGTCACCTGTGCCGCCCCCAGTTGCTCCGCCAATACTACCGCCCGCTCCCAGTCCTGGGCCTCGACCGCTGTTGACAGCGCTTGCACCAGCGACAGCCAGGCGCACCAGTCTTCCGACAACTCAGGCTGCGCCATAGACTTTTCCTGCGTCACCCGGTGCACTGCCCTGCGCGTTGGCCGGCACCCCGATCTGGACCCAGGCATCGCGAATTTCATTCAACAGCGCACACACCTGATCCAGCAACGCGGGATCGTTATTGATGTTGGCCTGAAACAACTGGCGGGTGCAGTACTCGTAGAGCTGGTCAAGATTGCTGGCAATGTCGCCGCCTTTTTCGTGATCAAGCGCCAGGCGCAGCCCTTCGTCCACGATCGAGATCGCCTTGCCGATCAGCATACCCTTGTCGGCAACTTGCCCGGCTTCCATCGCGATCTTTGCGCGCCGGATCGCCTGCAACGCACCATCCAGCAACATGAGCACCAGTTTATGAGGGGTCGCTACCAATACCTCGGTCTCAAGTGCGGAGCGACCGTAAGCGGCCTGCATATGCCTAGAAAGTGCCATGATGAAGCCTTAATCGATGTTATCCAGTTCAGGAACTCTTTTGCATGCTGCTGATTTGCTGGGTCAGGAACGAGCTGCTGGCGTTCAGCTGCGCCAGCAGGCGGTCCATCGCATTGAACTGGGCCTTGTAGCGGGCCTCGGTTGTCTCCAGGCGCTTGGCCATGGTGTCCTGCTGTTTCTGCAAGTCTTTCAGCGACGCGTTCAGGCCCTTGTTAAACGAGTCCAGTGTGCCATTGGTGCTGAGCATCCCCTCCAGCGTCTTGTCCAGATTGAAGGAGAAACCCTGCGTGTAGGTCAGCGAGCCTCGGTCACCGATGGTACCACCGCTGATGTCGATGGTCAGGCCTTCCACCGGGGTGCCGATCGCCCCGATCAGCTTGCTACCGTCACCACGTGCCGCGTAACCACCGATGGTACCGGCCACACTCGCAGAGCCGGCGACACCGCTAGCGGCGGCAAAACCGGCAAAATCCAGACCGCTCAGCACGTTGACCTTGGAGTCAGCCCCGGTCTTGACCGAAGAAATCAGCAATTTGCCGCTATCTTCATCGACACTGACTGAAACCTTTCCTTTGGCGGCAGTCAGGCCGGCATCTCCATTGATGGCGGTTTCCAGCGCCTTGGCCAATTCGGTGGCACTGTTATAGGTACCGGTAACCTGGGCGTTGACAGTGGTATTGTCGATCATGACCGAAAACGCGTTAGTGCCGGAGACCGGCAGCGTCGGCACGCTACCAGCCTGATTGTAACCGTTGGTCAAGGCACTGACGGAGACTTCGTAGCTACCAGCCACGGTCTTGGCGGTACTCGACACATAGGACATGCCCTTGCCATCGATCTGGGCACCGGTGGCAAAAAACTTGGCCACATCATCAGGCGAGGCTTCGATCGCCTTGCTCAGCTTGCTCGAATCCAGGCTCAGGCTGCCATCCTTGGCAAAAGCCAGCCCCAGCTGGCTGGCAACCTGGTAGCTACCGCTATTCTTGGTGGCGGCGCCAAAAGCGGCACGCAATTGCGTTTCAATACCGCGAATCGCCGTCACACCGCTCAACGGTGACGAGGAGCCGGCCTCGCCGGGCGCGGTACCGGGCGTCGCCGCCGTCGTCTCCTTCAACACCTTTGTAAAGTCGTTGTACGACTTTACAAAGTCTTCCAGTGTTTTCTTGATGCCAGCAGTATCGCGGCTGACATTCATCTTCAGCGCCGCATCGCCCGCTTCCTGCTCTTTTTTCAGCGTCAGCGTCACGCCATCGATGGCGTCGGTGACGGTGTTGGACTGCTTGGTGATTTTCAGGCCATCGACGTAAAAAACGGCATCCTTGGCCGGCTGCAACACCGTCATGGTCGTGCCCGCCGGATCATGGGTCAGGTTCGCCAGCGGCGAAGTGGCGCCACCGGCAGCCGTTACCTTCAGCGTGCTCTCGGTACCGGTCTTGCCGGAGGAGTAGATCAGCCGGTAACCGCTACCGTCATTGACGATACTGGCGCTGACACCGATATTGGCCTTGTTGACCGCATCCCGTACCTGTTCGAGCGTGGCATTGGCCGGGATCTTGACATCCTTCTGGGTCGAGCCGGACAGCGGGGTGAAGGTGGCGCCGGAGGTGGTGCCAAAGGAAAAACTGAGAGTTTCCTCGGCCGCGCCATTGATGGCGGTCTTGCTGCTGGTGAAAATACTCGACGACAGCTTCTGTGCTGCGGCCAGCGTTTCCACCTTCAGGCTGAAACCACCCACTGGTGCCTTGGCGCCGGCACTGATCTCGGCCACATCCTTGTCAGAGGAAGTCGACGACAGCGTCTGGTATTTTGCCGGATCCTGCAGTGCCTTCAGCGCGGCCTGGAACGATGCGAGGCCACTCTTGACCTGGCCGACCGCCGAGATCTTACTTTCAAAAACCTGCTGCTTCTGCTGCAGCTTCAATAATGGGCGGGTTTCAATATTCATCAGCTTGGAAACCAGGCTGTCAATATCCATCCCGGAACCAAGACCGCTCGAACTCAATGCCATGATATTTCTCCCGCCATTATTCAGTCGCAGGGCCTGTCGGCACTACGCTTGCTGCTACCAAAATTACGCCTTGCTCTGATACAAAACACCGACCAACTTGTCCAGGTTCTTGGACAGTTCCAGCACTTCTTCGGTCGGGATCTGGCGGATCACCTTGTCGGTCTGCTTGTCGATCACCTTCACAATCGGCACGCCCAGATCTTCATCGATGGAGAAGTTCAGCTCGCTGGCAAAGGTGGCGACCAGCTTGCTGATCTTTTCCGTAGCCTGCGCCAGCTCTTCCTTGTCCAGCACGTTCTTGCCCTGACCACCGGCAGCGGCACTGGACAGCGCTTGCACCGCACCAGCAGAAACCGGCACCGTCGGGGCGCTGGCTTGCTGAGCTGGCAACGGCGCAGAGCGACCTCCACTGTCAGACAAGGCGGTGGTAACAGGTGTGGCAACCGGCAACAGTGGTGATAATGACGACATAGTACACCTCCAAGACGAAAAGCCTGGCGTGGGGGCCACGCCAGGCACGCTGGGTTACAGGAGGGCCATGCCCTCACCCACCTTGATTAACGCAGCAGCGACAGTACTTGCTGTGGCAACTGGTTGGCCTGCGCCAGCATGGCGGTACCAGCCTGTTGCAGCACCTGATTACGGCTCAGTTTAGCTGTTTCTGCGGCAAAGTCGGTATCCTGAATACGGCTACGCGAGGCACTCAGGTTCTCCGACGAAGACTGCAGGTTGGAGATGGTGTTCTCGAAGCGGGACTGCAAGGCACCGAACTGGGCACGCTGGCCGTTGATCGCTTGCAATGCGGAGTCAACGATCTTGATCGCATTCTGCGAGTTGGCGAACGAAGTCACGTCCAACGAAGCCACGGTCTTCAGGGTCGACGAACCACCCAGCACCAGGCCGGAACCAGCGTCAGTCACCGAGAAGCTCTTGTCAGAGTCGAACACCACGGTACCGTTGGCGATGGTGGTGGCACCAGCAGCAGTAGCACCCGGAGCAGCAACCAGCGCCGGTGTAGTGCCAGTGTTGTTGTAAGTCGCCATTGTGATGTTGCCAGAACCTGCCTGGTTGGCAAGCTGGATATCCGAACCGGTAGCGTTGGTCAGTTTGATACCGCCCAGCGACGAATCAAACTCTGCAGTCACACCGGTTTTGCCGCTGGCGGCGTTGATGGCATTGATCGCTTCGGAGTAGTCATCGGCGCTACTCACCGATGCGCCGGTACGGAACGAAACGGTCACCGCAGTAGCGTTGTCGGAAGTAATGTTCACCGCAAACGTGCCGCTGGCGGCCAAGGTCAGGTTCGACTCGGTTTTGGCGGAGGCAGTAACACCAGTCTGCGAGGTCAGCTTGTTGACGTTGGCCGCAATGGTCTTGGCGCTGTCGGTTGCCACAGTAGTGTACTTGGCCGAGCCCAACGAACCGGCAACGGTAATGTCTTTAGCTGCAACCACGTTGGTCGCGTTCTTACTAGCAGTACCCGCCACAGTGACGTTGTTGTTGCCGTAGTTGCTGGTGCGGAAGTTGGAACCGGTTGCCTGGATGGTCTGGTTGGCGTTGGCGCCGACCTGGAAGGTCAGGGTGCCGGACGAACCATCCAGCAGCTTCTGGCCGTTGAATTCGGTAGTCTGGGAAATACGGTCCAGTTCGGAGGTCAGCTGGGTCACTTCGGACTGCAAAGCCTGACGGTCGGAAGCCGAGTTGCTGGAGTTGGACGACTGTACCGCCAGTTCACGAACACGCTGCAGGATGTTACCAGCGGAAGACAGTGCGCCTTCAGCAGTCTGCGCCATCGACACGCCATCGTTGGCGTTGCGACGAGCCTGATCCATACCGCGAACCTGACCGCCCATGCGCTCGGAGATGGCCAGACCGGCGGCATCGTCTTTGGCGCTGTTGATGCGCAGACCGGACGACAGGCGCTGCAGCGAGGTGGACAAGGCGCTTTGGGAACCGGACATATTACGCTGCGAGTTCAGCGAAGCCACGTTAGTGTTGATGGTCAGCATGGTTGCTCCTTGGAATCATCAATCTGGGCGTTGTACCAGCCGGCCCCGTGCCGCTGCTACCGCCTTCCCTAGCTTTATCGGACCGTCGAAAGAAAGCTTTAGCCATCCGGTGAAAATTTTTAATCCGGCAGCAATAGCAGCCAGTGCTCCGGTTTCACCAGACCCGCCTGCTGGAAGCCAGCCATGCAGGAAGGCAGGTAGTTTTCCTGATGAATGCTGGTTCTATAAAACAGGTACACCAGCTCAATGACCTCCTTGGCCGCAAGCTGACGCTGCCTTGCTGCGGTCAGGCCCACCAGCCAGAAACGCAATAGCAGGTACTCCATGCACAGCTGCTGCACATCCTGCACGACCTGCCCTTGCAGCGGAAAGTAGCCGGTATGGGCATGATTGAGCAGGATACGACCCAGCCATTGCTCCACCTCGGCAGACAGCGCCGTCGCGGCGAAGGTGCGGCACAGTACCGCCTCATCTACCTCTGCCTCCGGCTGCCCCGCCCCCAGCGCTTGCAAGGCCTCGGTAATCAGCTCCAGGTAACGCGGACGATTGAAGTGCAGATCGGCCCGCACCCGGCTGGCTGCGGCCAACGTTTTGATGTGCAACTGTTCGTGGCGCTGCCAGCCTTGCAGTGCGGCAAGCGCCTGCCCGTTCTGAAGCTGTTGTTGCCAGTCGAGTAGCAGCGCCGTGATGTCATCCAGCAATACCGCCCCGGAAGTGGCATCGAACTGGTCCACCGTCTGCTGCAATGACTCCGCGATCAGCAGTTGCAAGGCCAGCCTTTGCCATAACGGCACTTCCGCAGCCGCCAGAATGGCCAGGAAGAATGCCCGCACCTGCTCCATTTCCGGGCTGGCAATCGCCGCCGGGATACTGGCAATCGTGCTGGCACGGACAGGCAGTTGCAGCTGCTGCAGCTGCAAGGCGTGCTCGTTTTCAATGATCAGACGCGCGATTTCCGGGCAGGACGGCGATGCAAACTGCTCCAGCACGCCAGCAACCGACTTGGTGGCACGGGGATAGGTAGCACAGACATCGGGCAATATCTGTTCGCCACACTTTTTGTGAAGCTGACACAGGCCATCCTCCCCCAACAACTCACAACGCGCATGCTCCGCGTGACTAATCGATAGAAAACCGAAATCCCTGCTGCCGCTCTTGCCGGAACCGCGATGCAACGCTTTCTTTAGCAGCGGTTTTAGCTCTTTATCGGGAAGGTTCTTCAGTCGAAGGTATGCCTCATGCTCGACAGGTACTCGCCAGCCATAACAGCAGGTGTCGGGGCACGCCGGACCAAGACAGGAAAACTGCGCCAGATACGCAGGGGCGATCATGCTTTTCAATTGGGTTTCGGCCATCGTCTCTTTCCTGAATGCCGGTGGTTGCTCATTTTGCCAGTTGCGTCAGCACGGCCAGGATCTTGCTAACCCCGTGCTCGAACACCGTCTCCGGCAGGGCAACCGTCTCGCTACTGTTGCCCTTGCCGGCCGCCCAGTTCACCACCAGGCTGAGATTGGCGTAAGGCAGCGCCAGTTCGCGCGCCAATGCCGCCTCCGGCATACCGGTCATGCCGACCATGTCGGCGCCGTCCTGCTCGACACGGCGGATTTCCGCCGCGCTTTCCAGCCTCGGCCCCTGGGTGCAGGCATAGACCGCGCCGTCGATCACACTCAAGCCGGCCTCGCGACCGGTCTGCACCAGACGGGCGCGTAGCTCGCGGTCAAACGGCCAGGTGAAGTCGACGTGCACTACCGGCTTTTCCGGTCCCTCGAAGAAGGTGTGCTTGCGGCCCCAGCTGTAGTCGACAATATTGTCGGGAATCACCAGGCTGCCCGGCACCATGTCCGGGCGAATGCCGCCGACGCTGCCGATGGCAATCACCCCCTTGACGCCGACACTGTGCAAGGCCCAGATATTGGCGCGGTAGTTGATCTCGTGCGGGGCGATGGAGTTGCCGTAGCCGTGGCGGGCAATGAACACCACGTTCTGCATGCCGATGCGGCCGAAGGTCAGCGCGCAGGACGGGTCGCCATACGGGGTACGCACAACCTGGCGATGGGTCACTTCGAGAATGGGCAATTTGGCGAGGCTACTGCCTCCGATGATGGCGAGCATGACGTTCTCCTTGTTATGGCTGCTCTGTGCCGAATTCTAATCCGCAGGCATGAAAAAAGCCCGCAACATTTACGGTTGCGGGCTGGCCGGGGTGTATCGCCAGGCTTACTTCAGCGCGTGGATGGCCGGCAGGTTGCGCCAGGCGCCGCGCACGTCCATGCCGTAGCCGAACACGTAGCGGTCCGGCACGTCGATGCCGACGAAATCGGCCTTGATCGGCTTGTCCTTGCTGATCAGCTTGTTGGCGAACACGCCGCTGTAGAAGGCCTTGGCACCCATCGCCAGCACCTTGTCGCGGATCGCCGCCATGGTGTGGCCTTCGTCAAGGATGTCGTCCAGCACCAGCACCACGCGGTCGCGCACGTCTTCCTTCGGTGCGGTTTTCCACACCAGCTCGCCGCCCTGGGTCTTGTCGCCGTAGCGGGACACGTGCACGTAGTCGAAATCGAGCGGGAAGATCAGGCGCGGCAGCAGCTGGCCAGTGAACACCACCGCACCGCCCATCACCGACAGTACCAGCGGATAGCTTTCCCCCAGCTCGGCGGTGATGTCGGCGGCCATACGGTCGACCGCGGCATTGACCTCTTCGGCGGAAAACAGGATGTCCGAGCTATTCAGAATGCCACGGGCTTCGGCAACATTAGCCATGATGATGAGTCCTTATTCAAGAAAACGACACGCCGCCTGACACGGCAGGCGGCGTGATGGATAGTTTTGCGCTCAGGCGCGCGGCAGGCTGGCCAGGAAGGCGGCAAACTCGCTGCCGACTTCGTGATGCTTGAGGCCGTATTCCACCGTGGCTTTAAGATAGCCCAGTTTCGAGCCGCAATCGTAGCGCTTGCCGGTAAACGGATAGGCCAGTACCGGTTCGTCCTTCAGCAACGCGGCGATGCCGTCGGTGAGCTGGATCTCGCCGCCGGCGCCAGGCACGGTATTGAGCAGCTTGTCGAAGATGCGCGGCGTCAGGATGTAACGGCCGACCACCGCCAGGTTGGATGGTGCCACGTCTGGATGCGGTTTCTCCACGATGCTGGACACCTGCTGCCGGCCGTTGCCATCGGTGGCGACCTCGACGATACCGTAGGAACCGGTCTCCTCGCGCGCCACGGTTTCCACGCCCAGCACCGAGCTGTGCGTCTCGTTGAACACGCGCACCATCTGCTCCATCGCCCCCGGCTCGCCGTCGATCAGGTCGTCGGCCAGGATCACCGCGAACGGCTCGTTGCCGACCACCGGCTTGGCGCACAGCACCGCGTGGCCTAGGCCCAGCGCCTCCGCCTGACGGATGTAGATGCAGCTGACGTTGGCCGGCAGGATTTGCTGCACCGTTTCCAGCAGTTTTTTCTTGTTGCGGTTTTCCAGCTCGGTTTCCAGCTCGTAGGCCTTGTCGAAATGGTCCTCGATGCTGCGCTTGTTGCGGCCGGTGATGAAGATCAGCTCGGTGATGCCGGCGGCTACCGCCTCCTCCACCGCGTACTGGATCAGCGGCTTGTCGACGATGGGCAGCATCTCTTTCGGGCTGGCCTTGGTGGCGGGCAGGAAGCGGGTGCCCATGCCGGCCACCGGGAATACCGCTTTGGTAACTTTTTGCATGATGAGTCTTTTTATCCGGACAACATGTTAAGTAGCGGGCAATTGTAGGCGTTTTATCGCCACCGCTCTAGTTTTGCCTGCCGTCACGACGCCAGCAAGGCCAGCAGGCCGGCCTCGTCCAGCACCGTCACCCCCAGCTCCAGCGCCTTGTCCAGCTTGCTGCCGGCCTCGGCACCGGCCACCACGTAGTGGGTCTTCTTCGACACGCTGCCGGACACCTTGCCGCCGGCCGCCTCGATCAAGGCCTTGGCCTGATCGCGGCCCATGGTCGGCAGCGTGCCGGTCAGCACGAAGGTCTTGCCGGCCACCGCCTCGTTCTGTGGCGCGACCTCGGTCTGCGGCAGCCCGGCCAGCAGCGCGCGGCAATAGTCGGCAATGGCCTGTAGCTGCGCGCGGTTGGTCACGTCGTCCAGCCAGTCGGCCAGAGCGTTGACCACCTCCGCCGGCAGGTCGAGCTGGATCACATCCACCCGCAGCATTGCGGCCAACGTTGCCAACTCGCCTTGCTGAGTCGCCAGCTGCTGCGCGCGCACCTCGGTCAGCCGCGGCACGTTCAGCCGCGCGTAAAGGTTGGCCGCAGCCAGCTTGTCGCGCAGTTGCGCCTTGGGCGCGTGCTCGTCGGCCGGTGCCACGCCGGCGGCCAACAGCGCATCGATCACCTGTTCGTTCTGCGCCTCGGCAAAGAACTCAGCGATCGACTCCGCCACCACGCCGCCGATGTCCGGCAGTGCCGCCAGCACTGCGCGGGGCGCGCGGCGCACGTTGTCCAGCGTACCCAGCCAGTCGGCCAGGGTCTTAGCGGTGGATTCGCCGACGTGGCGAATGCCCAGCGCGAACAGCAGCCGCGCCAGTGGCGGGCGCTTGCTGGCGCTGATCGCCTCGATCAGATTGTCCGCCCACTTGGTGGCCACTTTTCCCGCCTTGACGGTTTCCGGCGTCACGCCCTCCTGCTCGTCGGCACGCCGCTTCATCTGCAGCAGGTCATCCAGCGTCAGCCGGTACAGGTCGGCCACGCTCTTCACGTAGTCGAACTCCACCAGCTTGTCGATGTAACGCTCACCGAGGCCGTCGATGTCCATCATGCGGCGGCCGGCAAAATGCTGGATCGCCTGCGTGCGCTGCGCCTTGCACACCAGCCCGCCGGAGCAGCGCGCGATGGCCTCGCCCTCCTCGCGCACCACGTGACTGCTGCATACCGGACAGACGGTCGGCAGGCGGTAAGCCGGATACATCGGCTCCTCGCCCTGGCTGAACAGATCGCCACCCAAGATTGGCCGCAGCGGGCGCTTGTCCAGCACTACCGCCACCACTTCGGGAATCACGTCGCCAGCGCGGCGCACGATCACCGTGTCGCCGACGCGCACATCCTTGCGCCGCACTTCGTCCTCGTTGTGCAGCGTGGCGTTGGTCACCGTGACGCCGCCGACGAACACCGGCTGCAGCCGTGCCACCGGGGTGATGGCGCCGGTGCGGCCAACCTGCTCCTCGATCGCCTCCACCCGGGTCAGCGCCTCTTCGGCCGGAAACTTGTGCGCAATCGCCCAGCGCGGCGCGCGCGACACGAAGCCCAGCCGCTGCTGCAGTGCGCGGCTGTTCACCTTGTACACCACGCCGTCGATCTCGAACGGCAGGCTGGCGCGCTGCGCCAGCACGCCTTCGTAATAGGCGGCGAGACCTTTCGCCCCTTGCACCACCGGCCGCAGCTCGGCGGCCACCACCGGGAAGCCCAGTGCCGCCAGCCAGTCCATCTCGCCGGCGTGGCTGTCCGGCCAGTCGTCGCCTTCCACCTGGGCGATGGCATAGGCGAAGAACGACAAGCGCCGCTGCGCGGTGATGCGCGAATCCAGCTGCCGCAGACTGCCGGCGGCGGCGTTGCGCGGATTGGCGAAGGTCTTGTCGCCACGCTCACGCTGCGTGTCGTTCAGGCGCTCGAAATCGCGCTTGAGCATCAACACCTCGCCACGCACCTCCAGCAACGCGGGTACGTTGGCCGCATGCAGCTGCAGCGGCACGCTGCGCACGGTGCGGATATTGGCGGTAACGTTCTCGCCGCTGGCGCCGTCGCCACGGGTGGCGGCCTGCACCAGCACGCCGTCGCGGTACAGCAGGCTCACCGCCAGGCCGTCGAACTTGGGCTCGGTGGCGTACTCGACGTTGGCCGCGGCCAGGTCCTTGCCCACCCGCTCGTCGAAGGCGATCAGCTCGGCGTGGCGGCTGGCGAAGTCATCCTGCTGCAGGTCGGAAAAGGCATTGGACAGCGACAGCATCGGCACGCTGTGCACCACGCTGTCGAAGGCCGGCAGCGGCGCGCCACCGACGCGCCGCGTCGGCGAGCTGTCGCTGGCCAGCGCCGGGCAGTCGGCTTCCAGCTGCTGCAGCTCGCGGAACAGGCGGTCGTACTCGGCATCCGGCACCGTCGGCGCGTCCAGCAGGTAGTACTCGTGGTTGTAGCGTTCCAGCAGTACGGCCAACTCGCGGGCGCGGGCTTCGATCTCGGGAGTAGGTTTGGTCATGGAAGGCCCCAAATGCAGCACGCCGGCAAGGGCCGGCGTGCGGAAACAATGAAACGGCAAGAGTCAGGCAAACAGGCGCAAGGCGGCGACACTGCCCGGTGCGATGCCGCGGTCGTCCATATTGCCGTAGATGCGCACCAGCTGCTCGCGGATCTTCAGCAGTCCGGCTTCGCTCAGCTCGCGGCGGTTGTCGTCGACCAGGCGCGCGTCGAACTCCTGCGTCAGCTGCAGCGCGAAGGCAATGGCGCGGTCGAACACCGCGGCACCGCCGGCCACGCGTGGCACGTCGAACAGCAGTGTCAGCGCCGGGAACGACTTGTCGAGCAGGTTGTGCAGCGTGAACGGCGTCTGGTCGGCCGAGGCCAGCGAGTACAGCGAATTGCCGGAATCGGCCAGATAGTGGAACTGGCCGTCCGGCTCCAGCTGCAGCCCGGCGGCTTCGGCCACGCTGCGCAGGCGCGCGCCGGAGATCGGCGCCACCGGCACGATATTGATGCCGATCAGCACGTCGACGTCGGCGCAGAAACGGTCCAGCTCGCGCGCGGCGACCAGCTTCTGCTGGCGCTGCGGGAAGCTGACCTGGGCATCGAACTGCTCGGCGTAGTGGTTGATCTGCTGGCAGAAGCTGGCCAGCTCCTGCTCGGTGACTGCGCCACTGCGGTCGACCAGCTGCAGGCCGAAGTTGACCTGCTTGTAGCGGGTACCCGGCAGCAGCTCGGCCGGCGTCCACAGCCCGCGCTCGCTGCGCAGGATGGCCTGCACCCGCTTGGCGACATTGAAGCGCGGCAGCGACGACAGCGTCAGCGGCCGGCTGAACACCACTTCGGCGATGAAATCCAGCGACGGATCCAGCAGCGCCACCACCAGCGCCTGGTGGTCGGCGGCGTCCATCGCCACCACTTCGTCGTCCTCTTCCGGCAGCGGTTCGCTGACGACAGGCGGCGGCGTAAAGGCGTGCTGCGGCGGGGTGTCGTTCAGGTAGGCGGGAGTGTCGTCCTCGTCCTGCAGCAGCACCGGCTCCAGCCGCTCCTGCTTGCCGTCGCGGACATGATTCTTGGGCACGTCCAGCAGCACATCGGCGTGATGACGTGAAAAGGCCTGGCGGGTCCGCTTGCGAAAGCGCCATTCCTGGTATGTATTGAAGGCGAACACCAGGGCGATGACGATCCCCCCCAGCATCAGCAAGCCTATTTGTATGTCGCTCATCGAGCCTTATCCACTGCTGTGGCCATTATTCAGGACAGTATTATAACAAACGTCGCAACGCAAACGGTGGCCACCCTCGCGTCATCGGCCATTCTCTATCGAAAACGGGCTCAATTTTTTGGTTTTGCCAGCCAAAAGCGTAATTTTCACGAAAAAACCGCCAGCGGCAGCGCGACATCGCCGCGCGCGGAGGCCGCGGCCGGCTACAACTCGTCGAGGCGGAAGCGCACCGGGATGTCGATACTGTCCGCCACCGGCTGTCCGCCCTGCCACGCGGCGTCAAAGCGCCAGCTGCGCACGCCGTCACGCGCGGCGCGGTCGAGACGGATGAAGCCGCTGGAGCGCAACAGCTGCACCTGCTCGAACTCTCCGCCGGCACTGACCGAGATGCGCAGCAACACCACACCCTCCTCGCCCAGCTCGCGCGACAGCGCCGGATAGGGCGGCTTCGGCGAAAAGCGTACCCGCACCGCGCGGCTTTCGCCCGTCTTTTCGCTGCCAGCGGCGGTACTGCCATTGGCAACGGCCGGCGGCGAGGCCGCCCCTGCTGCGGCCGGGGCAAGGTTGGCCGCAGTGTTGCTGCCCGTGCTACTGCTGCTGGCGGGCGCGCTACCTGTTGCCGCTGCGGCCTTGCCGGCTGCCAAGACCGTCGCGGGCGGCATGGCACTAGTCCGCGCTGGCGCGGATGCCGCCGGCGTGGCGCGGCGTGCGACCGGTATCGGTGCCGGCGCAGCGGTCACTGCCGGTGGCCGGGCTGCTGCAGGCGCAACGGCATGCTTGCCGCCACGCGATGCCATCAGCGCCGCGGGTGCGGGTGCAGACAGCAACAGTACCTGCAAGGGCGGCGTCAGCGCCGGCAGCGGGCGGAACTGCCAGGCAAACGCGGCCAGCAGCAGCGCGTGCAGCGCCAGCGACAATAACAGCGCCGCGCGCATCGTTCAGGCCGTTTCGCGCATTTTCAGCGCTTCGACGATGTCCACCGCCACGATGCGGCTGCAACCCTGCTCCTGCATGGTCACCCCCACCAGCTGCTCGGCCATTTCCATGGTCAGGCGGTTGTGGCTGATGTACAGGAACTGCGTGTGCGCCGCCATCTGCTTTACCAGATCGCAGAAGCGGCTGGTATTGGCGTCGTCCAGCGGCGCATCGACCTCGTCCAGCAGGCAGAACGGTGCCGGGTTGAGCGAAAACAGCGAGAACACCAGGCTCATCGCGGTCAGCGCCTTTTCGCCGCCGGACAGCAGGTGGATGGTGCTGTTCTTCTTGCCCGGCGGCTGGGCGATGATCTGGATACCGGCCGACAGCAGGTCGTCGCCGGTCAGCACCAGCTCGGCGCGGCCACCACCGAACAGGGTCGGGAAAAACTCGCTCATCTTGGTGTTGACCGCGTCGTAGGTGGTCTGCAGCATGTCGCGGGTTTCGCCGTCGATCCTGGCGATCGCCTCTTCCAGCGTCGCCATCGCCTGCAGCAGGTCGTCGGTCTGGCTGGCGAGGTAAGCGCCGCGCTTCTGCGCCTCTTCCAGCTCCTGCAGCGCGGCGAGGTTGACCGCGCCGAGGCCGTCGATGGCACGCGCCAGGCGCGCGATTTCCGCCGCCAGCGCGTTGGGTTTCACCGCCTCGGACAGGTGCGGCAGCAACGCCGCCTCGTCCGCCTCGGCGGTTTTCAACTCCTCGTCGAAGCGCTCGACGTTCAGCCGTGCTTCCTGATGCTTCAGCAGCCAGTCGGAACGCGCCTCGCGCAGCGCCGGCAACGCGGCGCTGATTTCCTGCTGCCGCTGCGTGTACTGGCGCAGGGTCTCGGTCAGCGCGTTGAGCTGGTCGCGTGTTGCGGCCAATGTTTGCTCGCGCGTTTCGCGCAGCCCCAGCGCCTGCTGCAGCACCTCGTCCGGCGCCGCCTCTTCCACCGTTTCCGCTTCCATCGCCAGCGTTTCCAGGCGCTCGGCCAGCTGCAGATCACGGTCTTCCAGTTCGCGTGCGCGGCGCGCCAGCTCCGCCACCTTCTGCTCGGCGGTGTGCTGCGCCAGCTTGATCTCGTGCAGCATGCGCTCGGCGTCGCGGGTCTTGTTGCGCGCCAGCTCCAGCCCGGTCTCGGCGTTCAGGCGCGCCAGACGCGCGTCTTCCAGCTGCTCGGCCAGCTCTTCCAGCTGCATCGCGTTTTCTTCAGCCAGCAGCTCGGCTTCAACAATGGTTTCCTGCGCCGTGTCGCGCTCGTCTTGCAGCCGCTGCTGTTCGGCGTGGATCGCCGCCAGCCGTGCGGCGCCCTGTCGCGCCGCCTGATCCAGCTTGACGTGCTCCAGCGTCACCGCGTTCAACTCCGCCTCCAGCCGCGACACTGCACCCTTCTGGGCACGCACCGCCTCGGCCAGCATGCCCAGCATCGACGCCACGCTGTCGCGACGGCGCTGGGCGCTGTCGATCTGCGGCTGCACCGCGGCCAACCTTGCCGCCGCCGCATCGCGCGCGGCCTTGCGCGCCATCATGCCGTCGCCGCTGTGCGCGGCGTTGAAGCGCACGCTGACCGCGCTGACGCGGTGGCCGTCGGGGGAGATCCAGCATTCGCCGGCGGCCAGCTCGCCACGGCGGGCGATGGCCTCGTCCAGCGTATCGGCGCAGTAGACGCCGGCCAGCCAGTCGGCCAGCGCGGCGGCAAACGGCGCGCCGGCGCTGACCACAGCCAGCAGCGGCTGGCGGCCAGGGTTGGCCGCAAGGGCCGGCGTCGCGGAGCCATCGACCAGCGCCAGCGGCGCCGGCGGTAGCGCACCGGGCAAGGCGGCGGCACGGGCGGCGAGGCTGTCGCCGAGCACCACTTCCACCGCGCTGCGCCACTGTTCGTCTACCTGCAGGCTTTGCCATAGCGCCGGCGCACCGTCCAGCTGCTGCGCCGCCAGCCAGCCGGCCAGCTGCTCGCCGGCGGCTTCGCGTGCCAGCACCGCGTCCAGCGCGGCGACTTCGGCCTCGGCACGGGCGGCGTCGCTATTGAATTCATGCAGCGTCTTGTCCAGCTGTTCGCGTTCGCTGGTGAGATCCGCCTGCTTCGCTTCGTCGGCGCCCAGCCGGGCACGGACCGCGTCCAGCGCGGCCTGCGCGCGCGCGACCTCGGCATGGGCCGCTTCCAGCACGCCGCTGTCGGGCAGGTTGAGGTCGTGCAGTTCACGGCGCAGCGCGTCTTCGCGCCCGGCCAGCTGCTCGATGCTGCGGCGCAGGTGCTCGCCCTGCTGCCGCGCCAGATCGCGTTCACGGGTGAGGTTGGCGATCTGCGCCGTCATCTGTGCCAGGCGCTGGTCGGCGACGCGGAATGCAGCCTCGGCGCCGGGCAGGCCGTCGGCGCCGTCCTCCAGCCCCATCTGCGCTTCTTCCATGCGCATCTGCGCCTCTTCGCGGCGCGGCAGCCAGTCGTCCAGCTCGTACTCGACCTGGGTTTTCTGCTCCGCCAGCTGCTGGCGTTCGTTGCGGGCGCTGGCCAGATCACGTTCCAGCCGCTCGCGGCTTTGCAGGCGGTGGCGCTGCTGCTCTTCCAGCCGCGCCAGCGTGGCGTTGGCCTCGAACAGCGCCTGCTGCGCCTCGTGCACCGCATCGCTGGCGGCGTAGTGTGTCTCGCGCACCGTTTCCAGCTCGGCCTCGAGGTGGGTGTGCGCCGCTTCCAGCGCGGTTTCTTCGGTTTCGATGCGCGCCAGTTCGCTGCGCGCGGCGGCCTCGCTGCGCGCCGCTTCCTCGCGCCGCGCCAGCGCCAGCAGGTTCTGCTTGAAGGTCAGCGCGCCGCGCATGTCCTGATAGTTGGCCGCCACCTCGGCCTGCTCGGTGAGGCGCTCGACCTGGCGCGTCAATTCCAGCTTGAGGTCGTCGATGCGGGTCAGGTTGTCGCGGGTGTCGGCGAGGCGGCTTTCGGTTTCGCGGCGGCGCTCCTTGTAGCGCGACACGCCGGCGGCCTCTTCCAGATAGGCGCGCAGTTCTTCCGGGCGGGCCTCGATGATGCGCGAGATCATGCCCTGCTCGATCACCGCGTAGCCGCGCGCGCCGACGCCGGTGCCGAGGAACAGGTCGGTGATGTCGCGACGGCGCACCTGCTGGTTGTTGATGTAGTAGCTGGATTCGCCCTGCCGCGTCAGCACACGCTTGATCGATACCTCGGCGTACTGCCCCCACGGGCCGGTGAGCTGGCCGTCGCCGTTGTCGAACACCAGCTCCACCGAGGCGCGCGATACCGGCTTGCGCGTGCTGGAGCCGTTGAAGATCACGTCCTGCATCGATTCGCCGCGCAGCTGCTTGGCCGACGACTCGCCCAGCACCCAGCGCACGGCGTCGATCACGTTGGACTTGCCGCAACCGTTGGGGCCGATCACCGCCACCAACTGGCCGGGCACGGCGATGCTGGTAGGGTCGACGAAGGACTTGAAGCCCGCCAGTTTGATGTGAGTGAGACGCAAGGGGTATCCAGCTCAGGAGAAATCAGTCGGCCATTTTAGCAAGCAACCGCGCCGCTGCGGCCAACCTTTGTCGGCCGGCCGTCGTGCCGCGCGGCCGCGGTGGCGCTTTTGCGCGATGTCCTTTGCCGGCCATGACAATGGTTGCCATAATGCAGGCATGGATACGCTGACCCTTGCACATCATTTTCTGATCGCCATGCCCAGCATGACCGACCCGCTGTTTGCCAAAAGCATCGTCTACATTTGCGAGCACGGCGAACAGGGGGCGATGGGCATGATCATC
>JACCDZ011767781.1_pt1 | contig 28533 bp, 23 predicted proteins | sample 7449551 | NCBI WGS metagenome assembly JACCDZ01 (sample SAMN15323452, study PRJNA562643) | freshwater metagenome | isolation source: river surface water | place: USA:Blue River Watershed | collected 2017-08-18 | reverse complement strand
CTATGGCGAGGGAGTCCACCTCTTCCCATTCCGAACAGAGAAGTTAAGCCCCTCAGCGCAGATGATACTTGGTTAACCCCTGGGAAAGTATGTCGCCGCCAACCTTATTGATTAAAAAGCCTCACCTTACCGTGAGGCTTTTTTTTTGCCCCCTATTGTGCTTTGTCTTACTATATTTGCATCTCGTTTCTCATATGAAATTTTATCTTTTGTTGTTTTTTCTTTACTTTGTTCCTTCCTTAACAGCCCAAGTGGGAATTGGTACAACCAATCCTGTCGGTAAGGTTCATGTATCTAGTGATACTGCTTCTCCCATAAAGACAGGATTTGCCCAGAATTCTTTGATGAGGCTCTCTAATACAAGTGATGCTTCAGTTTTAGACTTTGGAGTATCAAAAGATAATTACACTTGGTTGCAAGCTCGCAATTCATCTAACTATGGATTAAGTTATCCCATTTGGTTAAATCCTAATGGTGGAAATGTTGGTATAGGTAATAAATCAGCGTCCGAAAAATTAACTGTAACCGGTTCTATTCATGCTACTGGAACCATTCGCTCTTCTAGTCCTGGTCAATTGATTCATAGTGTTTTTTTAACTGAATCAGATCTAGGTGTCTCAAATACCATATCAAATGCTTCAACTACTGAAACTACAGTAGCAACATATACTTATTCGCCAATATCTGGCTCATCAAAGTTGTATATTGAATTTGATGCTCGTGCCACAATTAGCGGAAGTGTTTCAGATGAATTCGCCGCAAATCTTTATGTGGGAAGTACATTGATACAGAATAACAAGGTTTTATTTGTAACGAATCAAGGTGGTGGTGGCAGGGGGAACTCTTTATTTCCAATCAATGGATATTTTACAAACACATCCACAGGAAACCTCATAATAACTGTTAAAATTAAGCGTGTTAGTTCTGATGATACTATTTCAGTAGAACCGGATATGTCTTTAATAATTCAGGAGGTAGCTCAATGAAAAAGAACGGTATATTCTTCGCTATCCTACTATTGAATTCCATCAGTTTGAAAATATTTGCTCAAACTGGTATTAATACCAATTCACCTCTTTCACGCTTGGAGATTAAAGGCGTTTCTTCTGTTCCTGCTACTTCTGGGAGTATTGATAATGGTATTCTGAGATTGTCTGAATCTGCTAGTTCAGGTTCAAAAGCTATTGATTTCGGAATCAATGGAACAAGTTTTTCTTGGGCACAGCCTAGATTAAATTCCAATTATTCATCCAATCAACCGCTATTTTTAAATCCTAATGGTGGTAGTGTTATTGTTGGTAACAATTCAAATAATGCAACATTAAGTGTTGGTGGTACAATCACTTCAACCGGTTCAATTAGAAGTTCACAAAGTGGACAATTATTAAACACCGTCTTATTGAATGAAACAGATTTAGGAATTTCGTCCAATCAGAATTTCGCAAATACTACACAGACTGTCGCACAATATAACTATACTCCGATTTCATCTAACTCTAAAATATTGATAGAATTCCACTCGAAATATGATGTTGATGGTTCATCTAATGATGAGTGGAGAGCATATTTAAAAGTAGGGTCAACCACACTTCAAACTCAAACTGCAATTTGGAGATTGAATGATGGAGCGGGAGGTAGGGCCTCTAATTTATTTCCCATTAGAGGCGTTTTCTCGAATACTACTGGTTCTCAGATTACTATCAAGATAGATGTTCAAGAAATTTCAGGAGATGACGATATTACTGTTTTTCCAGATATGATTATGACAATTAGGGAGGTAGCTCAATAATGAAAGGACAAATTAAATATCGAAGTTTGATTTTGGTAATGGGATGTTGCTTTTCTGTTCAGCTTTTTTCGCAAGTAGGAGTTGGCAATTCTGCTCCCAAGAATGCTCTTGAAATAAGTCAAACATCGGGTGATCCCGCTGCTAGCGGATCAAGTTCTAATAGTTTATTAAGAATTCAAGGTAATACCAATGTGGTGTTAGATATTGGAATATTAAATTCTACTTCGGGTTCTTGGATACAATCGCGTAACGGCGCTGATTATTCAAGCAATTTTAATTTGAAATTAAACCCCAATGGAGGAAATGTAACAATAGGTGCGAGTACACCTGGAAGTTCCACTCTGCACGTATCGGGTAATATTCAGTCGACGGGTGCAATTAGGAGTAATGCTGCAGGACAATTATTGAACTCTGTTTATTTAACTGAAACAGATTTGGGGATATCCAATACCATTTCAAACAACAGCACCGCAGCTACCGATGTGGTGTCTTACAACTACACACCCGTTTCAGCAAATTCTAGAATTTGGATCAAATTATCAGCAAATTATGAGATTGGTGGAAATACTTCCAGCATATCTGATGAAGTAGGAAGTCAGATTTCAGTCGGAGGGTCAATAATTCAAGAGAAAAGACAATTTTTCCCCGCTGGAAGCAGCGGCAATGGTAATAGAAGTGTGAATATTTTTCCTATTTCTGCTGTTTATGACAATACTGGTTCAACTACCTTAAACATTAAAGTCAGTGTAAAAAGAACTGCAGGAGATGATCAAACGAATGTTTTTTCGGATCTCGTTTTCAGTATTGTCGAAATTGCTGATTGATTATTTTCTACCAGTCATTCTTATTACGCAACCCTCTCCCACATGATATTTTCCTTCATTGAGCTGAACCACGGTTTCTTGAACCTGAAGTTCAGTACAATTAGTAAATAGTTCTTTTACTGATTGCAATGTGTACAACATATCTATGTTGTCAGGGCCACCAACGTTCGGATTACTTTGCCTATATGGTAGATTATTTTCAGAGAAACATTCAAAAATTATTCGGCCTTCCGGCTTGAGAAGATCTAACATTTTTTCAATGAATAATGGTTGTATATTTTTTGGGAAATGGGTGTAGCAAAAAATCAAACCATCCATTGATTCTTTTTCTATTGTAAGGGAATCAAAGCTTGACACTAGATAAGAAATGTTTGTGTCGTGCATTTTCGCCAATGATTCTGCTTTTGACTTTCCACTATGACTGATATCAAATGCATATACATCAAAACCTAGCAAAGCGGCAAAAACGGCATTTCTTCCTTCGCCTTCTGCAGGAAAGAGTAGCTTGATATATTTTGGTTCGCAGTCTGATTTGATGATTTCTAATTGTGCTTTTACAAATTCATTGGGTTCTGATCCATAAGCCCAACCTTCTTCGTTATAACGCTGATCCCAAAATTCTTTCATATATACAAAGTTCGACTAATTCAGACACGTGTCAATGTGATAAATGTTACCATCTATCCTACAGGAGATCAATAATTTTGTAACCATTTTACTTGTTCATGAAATTTGACGTTCGATTTTTGTTTCTGTTTCTGGGGATTTTTTTCTCTGCATTATTAAAGTCTCAACACCAAGAGGTCCCCGAAAAACCTGCAATGTGGAAGGGAAAGGCAAAAATATATTATGATACCGGAGCTATAGCCAAGGCTTTTCAGGAAGGAACGCTACAGGGACATTTTAGGTACTTTTATATGAATACCAATAATTCCCAACCGCTTACAGATTTCTTTGCTAATGGGGCCGGTGGTGGAATTAGATACGAAACAGCTCCTACCCATGGATTTCAGTTTGCTGTAAGTGGTTTTTTTATTTTCAATGTTTATTCTGCGAATCTGGGTATAGTAGATAGTATAACTGGCCTAAAGAATAGATACGAATTGGGATTGTTTGATTTGGAAGATCCTGAAAATAAGAGAGATCTCGACAGATTGGAAGAGTTTTATCTGAAATACAATCTTAAAAAATCAAATGTTACTTTTGGAAGGCAGTTAATCAATACTCCTTACATCAATTTACAGGATGGAAGAATGCGTCCAACTGGGGTTGAGGGACTGTGGTTTCAGTTTAATGAACTTAAGAATACGGAGATAGATCTTGGTTATTTATATTCTATTTCCCCGCGGTCTACTGTTGAATGGTTTTCCATCGGTGAATCTATTGGATTGTACGGTCAAGGTTTGAACTCTATGGGAAAACCTTCGGGTTATATCAATAAAATCGAGTCTCAATACATTTTAAACCTAGGGATTCATCATAAATTTAAATACGGCAGTTTACATCTTTGGAACTTTTATGTTGATCAGTTATTCAATACCTCCAGCATTCAAGCAGATTTCAATATTCCCCTATCGAAGAATCCAATGAAGCCTAATCTGGTTCTAGGTATTCAAGGTTATCATCAAGTATCTGCTTCCAATGGGTATGAAAACCAACAACTTTTTATAGATGCTGATCATAAAAGTCAGGTAGCTTCCTTTAAACTAGGCCATGACAATAAGCGCCGTAGAATTTCTATAAATTATACACGAATCACCAAAAGCAATCGTTATTTAATGCCTCGTGAGTGGGGCAGAGATCCTTTTTACACCTTTTTATCCAGGGAAAGAAACGAAGGCTACGGAGATGTGCATGCTTGGTTATTGAAGCACACACTTAAATTCCCCAAGTATCATACACAAATAGTTTCAGGTGCAGGCTACTACAAGTTGCCCGCACTAGATAATTACCGCTTGAATAAGTATGGTATGCCTTCATATTATCAGTTCAACTTAGATCTGAGGCATGAATTTTTGGGGATTTTTCGTGGTTTAGAGGGACAAATATTACTGGTCGCTAAAAGAGCCGTTGACCCCGTTGAAAATCAGCGTGCTGTTTTTAATAGGGTGAATATGTTCCAAACCAACGTGGTACTCAATTACCACTTCTAATCTCCACCACCCGCCACCTGATCCCCGATACCCGCCACCCGCCACCCGAAACCCGGTACCCGATACCTAGTACCTAAGACCAATATAAAATGTTCTGATCTGATTTGGCGCGTATACGTAGGCGGCATCAAAGGTGAGAGCGTAGGGATTGTTTGGACTCGCAATGGGGTTGCCTTGGGCGTCGTAAATGACTTGTTTATCAAAGGGGTCGTTGCTTCGTGCAAGAAGGAATGGTGTGTTGCGAGCAGGAGTCCAATTGAATAGATTTTTAACGCCAAAATAAATTTCACGCGATTTGTTGATGCGCATATTGACGTTAATGTTGTGTATGGTCCACCAGGGTGAGGTTGTTGGGCGAGGATCTAATTCTCCTAGAACGGGAAGATACATAGGTGAAACTATGTTTCCGGTGTAGTCAACAATGGTAGTTTTTAGGCGGTTTTTATAAGTTAAGGTAAACGATGCATTGAAAGATTCTGTGAGGATGGGACGAATCCATTTATTATTGATTTTCTGACGTGCGTGGATGTATGTAGCGCTTACACGGCCTGATAATCTGCCTGAATTAATCCAATCAACATTGAAATTGGCACCATGATTGATGCTCCCGGAGGTGTTGTTGGTGTATATGATGGCACCTGGATCTGATTGGTAATCGGGTAGAATTCTGTTATTAAAGAAGGTGAAAAACGCGTTAGATTCAATTCGAAGAAGTGATTTATTCTTGATGGATTGATTGGTTTCGAAGGATAGGTTGAAGTTTTGAGATTCTTCCGGGCGAAGTTTTTCTGCAAACCTTATAGTTCTTGCGCCGGTGAGGGCGGCGTGGTCTTCAGTGAAAACATTTACAGTTCTAAAGCCGGTTCCCCAATTGAGGCGCCAAATGGAGGTACCTTGTTTGATTTTCCAGGCGGCTCTGTAGCTGAGGATGTTTCCGTGATTGGGATGGTAATCGTATCTAAGTCCCCCGAGAAAACTATGATTTTTGAAAGTATATTGATCTTGGATCAACAGCCCAGAAATTGGGACTTTTTGGGGAATCGAATAAACCGTATTTCCCAATGAATCTTTGAATATGGTAGCACCGGTATTGTCATCGTAGAAGGTGAAGCGGTGATTGAGGGCAGTTAGAAATTGATGTGAACCCAACGATTTACGGTAAATGCCCTGGGCGAAATAGACCCTTTGGATGGCCTCAAAGTGTAGGGTGCCATAATAACTATTTTGAGCATGTTGATTGAAACTCCCCTGCAATTCAAACGGAGAGTGGGTGGATGGTTTAAACGAGGCAATGGCTTCCCAGCGGCGTGTAGAAATGGTTTCTCCGTAAATGGAATCTTTTCCTGCAAATGGTGAAATTCCAGAAAACGGGTTAGAATTGTGAAAGTTGATTTCTCCGCCCCAACGATCTTCTATGAATTTACGAACGCCAAGGTTAAAAGAGGTGCCCTTATGGTTCTGATAGGCAATTTTTTGGAATATTGACGCCCTATGTTGTAATGCCACATCGGTAAATTGGTCTTGGTTAGCATCTCTTTTCGATGGGCTTGTAAATAAATTTATGCCCGTCAAGGACGACCAATTTTGATTGATTCTTTTATTTAAGGATGCATCAATATTGGCATCAAACCATGAGCTAACACGAACATCAGATTGAAACGAATTGAATTTAGTGGGGGCTTTTGTGATGATATTTATCAGTCCTCCAATGGCTTCACTACCATAAAGGGTGGATGCAGGCCCTTTGACAATTTCCATCCGTTCTATCATAGAATTGGGTATTCCCATGAGTCCGTATACGGTTCCTAATGAACTAATTATAGGCATTCCATCTATCAACACCATGGTGTAAGGACCTTCCATTCCGTTGATGTGAATGTCTCCCGTGTTGCAGATGTTACAGTTTACTTGAGGACGAACACCGCTAGCCAATTGAACTGCTTCAAATAAACTAGAAGTAGGATTTGCTTTAAAAAAAGAAGTCCGGTAAACATCTACGCTTACCGGACTTTCTGACCTTGAAGTAGCTGTAAGTGAAGTACTTATAACAACTTCGTCAATTATTTTTAGGGAAGTATCGTTTTGTGCATTCAGAGTTTGAATGCCTCCTAAAATCGCTAATGCTAATCTTAGGATTCGATACATTTATTATTTACGCTTAAACTGGAATGTGTAAACTTGACGGTTTGGATCGGTTTTGCTTGGATCGTACTGAGCCATTGTTAAAGAGGTAGCATTGAAAACAACATCCTCATAAGATTCAGTGGTACCATCTTCAAAAGTCATTACCAATTTTCCGTTAGATAAAACATAGGTGCCTTTATCGTTGGTAACATCAGTTCCATCAACCGAGGTAGTGGTGAAATTGGTTCCATCAAACGTACCGCTATATTTTAGAGTTGGCGAAGTTGTGATGTTGGTGTCATAGAATTGTTGGTTGTTAAAGAATACTTTCACGTTCAACTTTTCCAACTCCCAGGAACCCTCAAATTTTGGGGTATTATCAACAGGAGCTTCATCTTTGCATGAGCTAAATGCAAAAACAGAGATAGCCGCTAGGGCAAACAGACTTTGAAATTTCATAGTACAAGTTTAATTGTTAATAATCAAATGAACAAATGAACTTATTTATAGGCGATAAACTATATTTACAATATAAATATGACTCTTCAACAATTGAAATACATTGTAGCACTTGAAACACACCGACATTTTCAAAGAGCCGCAGAAAGTTGTTTCGTAGCCCAACCTACACTCACACTCCAAGTTCAAAAATTGGAGGAAGAACTTGGAATTCAAATTTTTGACCGAACAGAGTTCCCAATTCAGCCTACAGAACTTGGACTTAAAATTATTGAGCAGGCCAAGAAAGCACTGTACTGTGCCGAAGCTATTTATAGTATCACAAAAAATGAGCGTGATTCTTTGGATGGGACCTTCAGAATGGGTGTTATCCCTACCGTTGCGCCATATTTATTGCCGTTATTCATTAAATCATTCACTGAAAGTCATCCAAATACGCATTTAGAAATTCGTGAGATGCAAAGTGAGCGCATCATTGAAGCTCTAAAGACCAATGATCTTGACCTTGCAATTATGGCTACTCCCGTTGAATTGGTCGAACTCCGAGAAATTCCCTTATATCAAGAGCCATTTCTTTTGTTTGCTCAACCGCATCATGAGTTAATGTCGCTCAAAAGAATAAAAGCCGAAAATCTCAAGGCTGATGAAATCTGGATTTTAGATGAAGGACATTGCCTCCGAAATCAAGTATTAAACCTTTGTGAGTCTAGTCAAGGTATAGACAATCAAGGATTTTCATTTAAGAGCGGCTCTATTGAGACCCTGAAGAATATGATAAAGTACCACTCAGGTTACACCATTATTCCCGAACTTGCTTCTCGACTTTCAGATGATAAAAAGTTCATTCGTCGTTTTGAGGACCCTCAACCCACCCGCGAAATAGGTTTGGTATGTCATCAAAACTTTGCTCGTCAACAGTTATTAAACAAATTAAAAGAGTCCATTCAATCTTGTTTACCGGAAGAAATCTCTCAAATCAAGAAGTATTATTCTTTGAAATGGCGCGATAGGCTTTAATTGGGTACCGGGTACCGAGTACCGAGTACCGAGTACCGGGTAGTTGGTAGTTGGTAGTTGGTAGAGGGCCACAGACCATGTACCATGTACCATGTACCATGTACCATGTACCAAGTACCAAGTACCAAGTACCATGTACCTACTTCGACTTATAAACCTCGAATCTATTCAATTCAAATTTCTCTGGCCAGTGATTGTTTGATTCATCAATGTCGGCTGTTTCTTTGAAGGGGTCAATTTGAATGCTACTTACTTCTTTGTTTTTGGCGAAAGTTTTTGTGAACTGCTGCTCATTTTTACGCCAAATGTAAGCGTGAATATAATCTACCTCTGAAGTGCCATCTGTGAAGTTCCATTGGATAATGACGGGCATAACGGTTCCCCCTTTATTGCTCAAGTGAAGTTCGTAATAGAATTTATCTTTGAAATTTAGATTTTCAGAAGAGTCAAGAACAGCTAAGTTTCTGTAACGATCTACAATCATAGGTTTGTCACGCTGTTCAATGGCTTTTTCATTGACAGGCTTTAAAGCCTCGTAGTAATATTTGTCTCTGAGTGTGGTATCAGTATCAACAGCAAAACGCATTCCTTCGGCTTTGTTCCGCAATCGAGAAACATGGATGTATTCGCCATTGAGGTTAACGGGTTGTCCGCGGCGAACGCGAGGATTAACCGCTTCGACACGTGAACCGCCTCTATTGAATGTATCCATCTTTACGGGGACTGATTTGGGTGATTCTACTTGGAAGGCAACAACACTATCTAACGAAATATCTACCGGTTCAATATCAAAAAACCAAGCTCTCCAAAACCAATCAAGGTCAACGGCTGATGCGTCTTCCATGCTGCGGAAAAAGTCGGTGGGACGAGGATGTTTAAATGCCCATCTTCGGCAATATTCCTTGAAAGCATAGTCAAATAGTTCGCGGCCCATAACGGTTTCTCTCAATATATTAAGGGCCGTAGCGGGCTTTGCGTATGCGTTTGGACCAAATTCAATGATGTTTTCTGAGTTAGTCATGATGGGTTCCAATTGCTGTTTTGGAAGCATCATGTAATCTGTAATTTTATGCGCAGGACCTCTTCTTGAGGGATAGTTATTGTCAAATTCTTGTTCTGTGAGGAACTGCACAAAGGTGTTTAATCCTTCATCCATCCAACTCCAATTACGCTCATCAGAATTGATGATCATAGGGAAGAAGTTATGTCCGACCTCGTGAATGATTACCCCAATCATACCGTATTTGATGGAAACATGATAGTCGCCGTTTTCATCGGTTCTTCCGTAGTTGAAACAAATCATGGGATATTCCATTCCGCTGCTAGCTTCAACACTGATGGCCACCGGATAGGGATATGGAATGGTATACTTTGAATAGGTTTTGATGGTATGTGCAACAACTTTAGTGGAATATTTATTGTAGAGAGAGTAGGATTCTTTTGGGTAATAGCTCATGCACATGACTTTTTTACCTTCTACTGTCACCGCCATCGCGTCCCATGTGAATTTGCGAGAACTTCCCCATGCGAAATCACGAACATTTTCAGCTTTATAACGCCAAGTTTTCGTGCCAGATTTTCGGGATGGATTTTTCTCTTTAAATTTAGCTTCGTCTAATGTAACTATTTGCACAGGAATATCGGAAGACTGAGCGTTTTTCCAACGATTCAATTGTTCTGCTGATAATATTTGCGGATAGTTTTGGCATTCGCCAGTTGCTGCAATGATGTGATCATTGGGAACGGTCATGCTTACATCAAAGTTTCCGAAGATTAGCGAAAATTCACCTCTTCCGGTAAACTGTTTGTGGTTCCAGCCCTGGTAGTCAGAGTAAACGCACATCCTAGGGTACCATTGCGATATGGTAAAAAGGTCGTTGCCGTCTTTTTCAAAATATTCGTATCCGCCTCTGCCGCCTATTTTCATGCGCTCGGGAATTTTATATTGCCACTTTACTTTGAATACGTATTTTTTGCCGGGCGCCAACGTAGTGGGCAGGTCAACACGCATCATGGTGGTGTTTATGGTGAATTTTAAGGGTTTGTTTTTAGCATCTTTCACCCAAGCAATTTGAACCCCGTAGCCTTCAAGGCTTTTTTTCTTTTCGAGGGATTCTAGTTCTCCGACGGTAATAGGTTTGCTTACTTTGCTTCCGTCGAAATAATTGTTGTCAGATGTAGGATTGTGCTCGTTTTCATCGAGTTGAAGCCATAAATAGGTCAACGGATCAGGGGAATTATTGAAATAGGTGATGGTTTCCTCGCCAAACAATATTCTGTTGTCTTCATCGAGTGTTGCAGCAATTTTATAGTCAGCGCGTTGTTGCCAATAGTCTGGTCCTGGAGCTCCAGAAGCAGAACGGTACTCATTGGGGTCAGCGAGTATTCTTCCGAGTTGTTCAAAACGGTTTCCGTGGTTGGATTTTGGATTGTTTTGGATGTTTTGAGCGGTTAACGAGATAAAACATCCCCCGAAAACAAATAAAATAGACTTAATTACTTGCTGCTTCATGCAAAGTTCAATAAACGGCGAATATACGGAAAAGGCTGATTAAAGGCGATTGAAAATGAGCCAAAGACTCCAAATTGCACACAAACTGCCCATGATTTGCGAAAATTGCAAATGTTTTTGAGGTGAATCCAACCACGAAGTTTTTTTTAGTAAAGAAATCAATCCCAAGACGGCCCCAACAAAAACCAATTGCCCTAATTCTAGGCCCAAATTGAATGAGAATAGGGGTTGAATGATGCTCGTTTCATGCCCAAACAGAGAACGGAGATACGTGGAGAATCCGAGCCCATGAATGAGACCAATGCCAAAAATAATCAGCCTTGAAAATCGGTGAGACTGTTGGGGGAGCCACCATTGAATACCGGCCATGAAAATGGTAACTGCGATGCCAATTTCTACTAGTTTTGAAGGAAAAACTGGGCCTGCAATTGCAGAATATGCTAGAGAAAGGCTATGTCCGATGGTGAAAAAACTCACCGCAAAAATGACTTTTTTCAAATCGCGAAATGAAAATCCGCAAAAAGTGGCTAATAGGAACATCATGTGATCATAGCCCTGTAAATCTAATATGTGTTGCCAGCCCAGAGATAGCCAAAGCATAAAATCACTCATCTTTCTTTACTTTTGTTGTGATGCGCAAATTTATCATTCTGAGTTCTATAACGGCAATGTTCATGCTTACTTCTTTTACATTTCATCCGTTTTATGTGGGAATAACGGAGGTGAGGTATAATACGTCAAATTCCAAAGTGCAAGCATCTATAAAGTTGTTTACCGATGATTTTCAAAGGGCATTCAACAAATTTGGAGGAAACATGAATCCGAAATCAACCAACGAGGAAGATAAAAAGAAAGTAGAAGAGTATCTTCTTTCTAAGTTTGGGGTTACTTTTTTATGCAGTAATTCTCGTCCCCAAATAAAATTCAGCTTGTTTTCTTGGGAAGAAGAAGAAGAGGCCACGTGGTTTTATCTTACATCAGATGCTAAAATTGATGCGAGAGATCTACCGCAAAACATCATTATTTACAACAAATTACTGTGCGATCAACACGAGGAACAAATTCATGTTTTGCATTTATACGTTAACAACAAGCGAGAATCTCAACAAATCAACTGCGAGAAACAAGCTTATAAATTTGAAGTGGCCCCTTGATTTTGATCAAAGGCTGATTATCTTCACGCTATGCCAATTTCACATCGATTAGAAATAGACAAATCTACTACGTGGTTCCAATTAACCGCTCTATGGGCTTTTGTGGAAGTGGTCTTAGGTGGTATTTTGCATGCACTTAGATTGCCATTTACGGGTGTTTTAGTTGGCGGCGCTGCGGTATTTATTATTGGTGTAATGGTGCTGTATTCGCAAAACCCCTTTAGAGATATCATTCGGGCTACCGGGGTAGTTCTGATTGTAAAAGCTGGAGCAAGTCCTCATTCTCCTTTTCCCGCCTATTTGGCAGTTGCTTATCAAGGCTTTTCTGGTGCAGTTATTTTTTATATGATTCGAAATTTTAAAATAGCAGCCATGTTGTTTTCGGTGTTGGCCATGCTTGAAAGCGCCCTTCAAAAATTATTGACTCTCACTTTAATGTATGGATTTGCATTTTGGGAAGCTCTAGATTCCTTTGTGGGCTCTGTTCTGAAATCTCTAAATATGGGTGATAGTCATAACGCTGCAGAATTGGTTTGGACCTATGTTATCATTTACTTTTCTTGGGGTGTTTTTTTGGGATATCGACTCTCTGGATTTTATCAAAGATTACCCTCGCTAGTGAAGGAGTTGAGAAAATTCATGACACCTAATGTAGATCAAGAAATACCAAACGAACCTCATTCCCAAAATCAACGCACCTATTCAAGCATAGCCTTTTGGATTATATACATACTCATGTTGCTTGGAATGGTGGCAAGTCTTGCTTATTTGAATTCCGATAAGCAGAATTTATTTTACGTGGTTTTAAGGTCATTATCAGTGACATTCTTATTATTTTTGGTAATCAACCCTTTGTTTAAATGGTTTGTAAGAAAGGGGTCTCAAAAAAGTAAAAATCAATTATTGGTAAAACTTATTACCGAAGATTTTATGGTTCTCAGACTGGAATATACTGCCTGTCTTAAGTTAGTAAAGGCCAGGAGACTGTATTTTTGGAAATACATTAAAGCCCTAGAGTATTTGATTGCTTGGAGAATTCAAAAGGTATAGAATTCAGAATGGAAATTCACATTTTAACTGCACCGATTGGTTCTGGAAAGTCAACACTACTGCGTAATTGGCTAAAATTAAATCCTGAAATCAATACATGCGGTTTCATTTCCATACACAAAAGGCAATTAAATGAACTACGGAAGTTGTTGCTACTTCCGAAATTAATAGAGATACCTTTCGAGTCAGACAATGGTGAAATTCAAATTGGCAAATTCAAGTTCCTTGCATCTTCATTTAGGCAGGGTATAGATGCTTTGAAGGCCTCTGCAATTTCAAGTACTGTGATTATTGATGAAATCGGAAAGTTAGAACTCCTTGGTCAAGGTTTTGAACCTGATTTAACGTTGATTTTAGAAACGCTCCAATGTGATACCCTAATTGTGGTCGTAAGATTGAGTTTGTTCTCTCAAGTTATTCAAAAATATCCCATTCTTAAAAACGCCAAAGTAAACTTAGGTCCATGGCTCCCTTGTAATCCAAAAGTTAATGGATTAGTATTGGGCGGTGGCATGAGCACAAGAATGAGTCAGCCTAAGTTAGCGATGAATTATCATGGAGTTCCTCAGTACATTCACCTTGGAAACCTTATTAAGGAAGTCATTGACGGAGAAAGTTATATAAATGTTCCTGCAGAACATGTCTCAGAAATAAAATTACCCAATGTTCTGGTAGATGAACCTCAATTTAAAGGTAAAGGGCCCATTTCAGGTTTATTGTCTGCAATGGAATTGAATTCTTCAGTTTCTTGGATGGTGGTAGGGGTAGATTATCCTTTATTGTCTGTAAATCAATTGAATGAATTATTTACTGCGTATCAAGTATCTGGGAGAACGGTGTGTTTTATGAATCCCCAAAGTGGTTATTTAGAGCCGTTGGTCGCACTGTATTCAGCGTCTGATTTGAAGAATTTAAAATCATTTTTGGTACAAGGAAACCAAAGCTTGCGGCATTTTTTGGGTCAAGTGAATTGCTTGGTTTTGCCTATGTCTCCGGGAGATTCTTTAACTTCGGTTGACAATCAAGTAGATGCAGAAAAGTTCAAATCCCAAATTTCAAACAAATGAAAAAAGATTCTTTGCAGGCTTTCGAAATTCAAAGGTTCTCAAACGGGGAGAAAAAGATCATTAATGATTTACTTTCTGTGGAAGAACCCCTAGGGATTAAAATTAAATTCCGGAATACACTTCATGATATTTCAGTGACCATGCGTACGCCAGGTCAAGACAGGGCTTTGGCCATTGGGTTTTTATTTACCGAAGGAATTATACAGTCTTACAGTGATATTTTAAGTATAGAAGAGAATATAGAAGATTCATCGGTTATCGTTGAACTGCATCCAGAATTAAATTGGCAAAAAGATAAATTTCAAAGGAACTTTTACACTACCTCAAGTTGTGGGGTCTGTGGTAAAGCCTCAATTGATGCTGTGAAAATAGCTTGTCCCATAGTAGTCCCTCAGAAAAAGTGGAAAGTAAAATCATCAATTGTATTAGAACTTCCTAAAAGGTTGAGGGATGCTCAAGAGAGTTTTGATTTTTCTGGAGGAATACATGCTTCAGCATTATTTAGTTTAGATGCTGAACTTATTGATATTAAAGAAGATGTGGGTAGGCATAACGCCCTTGATAAACTAATTGGTGGGCAATTGATTAAACAAAATATTCCTATGTTCAATGAAATATTGGTACTCAGTGGAAGAGGGAGTTTTGAATTAGTGCAGAAAGCCGCAATGGCGGGCATCCGGTTTATTGCTTGTGTTGGTGCGCCATCGAGTTTGGCGGTTGAACTTGCGGAAGAATACGATATAACTGTAATCGGCTTTTTGAAAACAGATCGTTTTAACGTTTATTCAGGATTTGATAGGGTTGATTTCCCTTGAAAAATCGCTCAAAATGAATTATATTCGAATCTTTAAGTTGTTGGGTTATGAAGATTCGGATCAAAGGGAATTCAGTCAGATTGCGATTGACCAAAACCGAAGTAGAAACATTCGGAAAAACCGGAGAATTCAACGAAGAAACTCACCTTTTAGGGGGTGTTTTTAAATATCAATTGAAATCAAGCAAAATTCATGATACCTTGGCAGCCGCTTGGGAGAATGATGGTATTGTATTTTTCATGCCTGAAAAATTGGCTCAAGAATGGGTTAATTCTAATGATGTTGGACATCAACATATTTTAGCGTTGCCTGAAACAAATGAAAAGCCCGCTCAAGAACTATTTTTATTGATTGAAAAAGACTTTGTATGCCTTGATAACACTTTTGAGGACCAAAGCGATAATTATCCCAATCCCAACGCTGTTTGTTAATCTGCATTCAGTCCATTTTACATCAGTATGAGCGCGAAAAGAAAATTCCCTAATCCTGAAAATCCGGAATCTTTGCTCAACCTGAAGCTGCGCGAAGTGTCTGATGCTGCGGCTGGAATTACCGGTGTAAAGGTGGCAATACAGCATGTGTTTTCTGAGATGGGTCCTGCTCGGGGACTTAAAGCTTTGTTCAATTTGAACCAAAAAGGGGGTATAGATTGCCCAAGTTGTGCATGGCCTGACCCAGATGATGACCGTTCAGTCATTGGCGAATATTGTGAAAATGGCGCAAAAGCAATAGCCGAAGAAGCCACCAGTAAAAAATTGACTTCGAAGTTTTTCGCCGAGAATTCAGTGGCCGACTTGTCTGAACTCAATGATTATGAGATTGGCAAAAAAGGAAGATTGGCAGAACCCATGTACCTCGCCGAAGGCGATACGCACTACAGACCAATATCGTGGGATAATGCCTTCAAGAAAATCGCAGAACATTTGCATGCCTGCGAAAACCCCGATCAGGCAGTTTTCTATACTTCAGGGAGAACCAGCAATGAAGCCGCCTTCTTATATCAGCTTTTTGTAAGACAATTCGGTACCAACAACCTTCCCGATTGTTCAAATATGTGCCACGAATCCAGTGGTGTCGCTTTGGGCGAATCCCTCGGAATAGGAAAAGGAAGCGTAAAGCTAGAAGACTTTTACATCGCTGATGTAATTTTTATTATCGGACAAAATCCCGGAACCAATCATCCCAGGATGCTAAGCGCTTTGCAAAAAGCCAAAGAAAATGGATGCACCATCATTTCGGTGAATCCACTTCCAGAAACTGGACTTGTAGCGTTTAAAGATCCGCAATCCATCAAAGGTGCGTTAGGTATTAAAGCCAAACTTACCGATATATTTTTGCAAGTAAAAATCAACGGCGATTTGCCCTTGTTACAGGCCATTTCTCATTTGCTTTCGCAAGAGGAATATCGTCAACCGGGCACTGTTTTTGATTGTGAATTCATTGAAAATCATACCCATGGATTTGATTCATGGCGTAAACATATTGACTCTCTTGATTTTCAAACGTTGGTAGAACATTCAGGTATCAGTGAAGAACAAATCAAAGAGACCGTAAATGCCATCAAAAACAAGAAGAAGATCATTGCTTGTTGGGCGATGGGACTTACCCAGCATAAAAATGCAGTTGATACCATTAAAGAAGTGGTGAATATGCTCATTGCCAAGGGAAGCATAGCCAAACCCGGTGCCGGTACATGTCCTGTACGCGGACATTCAAACGTGCAGGGCGATCGCACCATGGGTATCTACGAGAAGCCTTCGAAGGCGTTTTTAGACAGTATTGAAAGGGTATTTGGATTTGAACCTCCCCGTGAACACGGTATAGACGTAGTTGACTGTATCCAAGCCATGCACGAGGAAAAAGTGAAGGTGTTTTTCGCTATGGGAGGAAATTTTCTTTCAGCCACCCCTGACACTTTGTACACGGCTGAAGCTCTTCAAAAAACAGATTTAACCGTTCAGGTATCTACCAAACTCAATAGAAGTCACCTTATTACGGGCAAGGAAGCCATCATTTTGCCTTGTTTTGGACGTACAGACCAAGACATGCTTAATGGAGAACTCCAATTTGTGACTACAGAAAACTCCATGGGTGTCATTCAACAATCAAAAGGAGTTTTGAAACCCGTTTCTGACCAACTCAAAAGCGAACCCATGATTGTTTGCGAGCTTGCTAAAGCCGTATTTGGTGATAAGTCAGTGGTTGATTGGAGTCGCTATATGCAACATTACGATAACATTCGTTGGGACATTGAGCGCACCATTCCTGGTTTTGATCTTTACAATGATAGGGTGAGACTTCCTGGTGGATTTTATCTCCCCAATTCAGCACGCGAAGGAGAGTTTAAAACCATTACCGGAAAAGCAAATTTCAACGTGGCAGAATTTGTGCCCAATGAAATTCAACCAGGTGAATTGATGATGATGACACTAAGAAGTCACGATCAATTCAATACCACCATTTATGGCTTGGATGACCGCTATCGCGGGATATCAAACGAGCGTAGGGTCATTTTTATGAATCAAGAAGACATTTCCGAATTAGGATTTATTGGTGGAGATAGGGTAGATTTATACAACGAACACGGTGGAAGAGAGCGCATTGCACGTAATTTCATCATAATACCATTCAGCATTCCAAAGGGATGCACCGCCACCTATTTCCCTGAAGCCAATGTATTGGTTCCTATAGATTCTGTTGCGGAAAAAAGCAATACCCCCACTAGTAAGTTCATTATCTTAAAGTTAAAAAAACATTTAGCGGCAACCATAGTCGCATAATAAACATCTTAATATTCATGCAAAAGTTCATACTTATATTTCTTTCGTTTTGGGGACTATCGTCTGTTGAGGCTCAGAGTTTTTGCTCAGCACCTAAAATTCAGAAACATACCACAGTTTCTGCATCCTCAGTAAACAAAATACAGCCTCACGCTGTAGTGGCGGCTGCGGGTGGTGGCTATTGGGTAACCGGAACAATAACTACCTCAGCCGATAAACTCGATTTCATGGTGGCAAAGTTCAACGATTCAGGTCGTTTGGTTGTGCTCAAACGTTTAGGAACCTCAGGTGATGAAACTTCGTACCCAGTTGGTTTGGCGGCAACTTTAGGTGGGGGCTGCGTAATTGGTGGAAGATCAGATGATGCTTCTGTTGGTGCTGGACTAGCAGCAATAGCCTATATCAAAAGCGATGGAACTTTAAAGTGGTGGCGCCGCACTACTTCCAATGGAAACAGTGGCAGATACGACGCATTTAGAAATCTTTTAGTTAGAAAAAATGGTACCGTTTTTGGTTGCGGATCTTCGCACCAGTGGAATTATGATTCTCAATTGCTGCTTGCTGCTTTAGATTCTAACGGGACTGAAATCTTTAGAAATTCATACAGATATGGTTCCCAAACCCACATGGATGCATCAGCAGAGCTAGGCAGCGGTTATATTGTGGGTGGACATGACGGAAGTTCACCCGTTGTACTTACTGTTACTTCAGCCGGTGTCGTTGACAAATTTTACGGCTACAGCAGCCCAAATTATTGTCCAATAACCTCTATGGTGGTTGCACCTTCGGGAAAGGTTTATGTTACCGGGGGATATTTGATGGGAAGTAACTACGAGTTGTGGGTTGCATGCATCAATCCGTCGAATGGAAGTTTTTATTGGCAAAAAAGATACAACCTTGGTTATGCCTTTGGAAGTAAAATTGATTGGGTTAATAACCGTTTAATGGTTTCTTTCAATCAGACCAGTAACGGCAGTAATTGGTGCAATGGTTTCGCAGAGCTTGATTCTAACGGAAACGCTAAAGTAGTTCGCTTGGTTAAATTCAATACCAATTCTTTTGAAAATCACCTTGCTGGTTTGAATGTAGCAAATACTTCTTCCGGAGGATGGGCTTTCGTTGGGACTAATTCTTCGATGGCATCGAATATGAGCCTTTCTTTAGTAAATCCTTGTGATTCCGGTTTTTGTACTATTATAAAGTCTAAATTCAATTCCGTAAATAACACGCCAATCACTTTAACATCCAATAAAGGTACGATGTTCTACGATGGAAAATTCGCCACGAATTTGACTCCAAATCTAACCAATGTTAATTTTACGCAGTCCAACAACTGCGTTGCATGTACAAATCCAATTCCCACAGCATTTATTGACACCCTTTTATGTATAGGTAAGTCAGCTACTTACAAAGTGACTGATTACAAATCAACCGTCTTATGGTCAGATGGTGATACTTCACATATAAAAAATATCACGACTGCTGGTACATATACCCTTAGATTGACGAATGCTTGTGGAACCTATCGTGACACCTTCAAGATTACGAATAATTTACCAATGACCAGAGTGTTGACCCGCAATGTGGAAATCTGCGCCGGACAATCTGTTAACGTGGATGCCAAACAACCTCTCAACGAGACCTATACATACAGTTGGAACGACGGAGGAAGCAGTCCACAAAGGTCGTTCAACCAAACAGGAACGTATATATTGACCACTACTGATTTTTGTGGCAGTAGAACTGATACCATTACCGTCTCGTCGAAGGTAACAAACGCACCAATTTTACTACGTGACACCATTTTTTGTGCGCTTCCAATCATGTTTACTCAGAGAATTGCAGATTATTCTGTCAATGTGTTGTGGTCTGATGGCGATACTTCCCACATCAAGTCTTTCGGAAATACAGGTAAATACTTCGTGACATTCTTTAACAACTGCGGTAGTAAACTCGATTCTTTCGAAATTTTACTTCAGTCACCACCAGTCAAAGTTCTTCGTGACGAAGAGTATTTCTGTCAAGGAAATTGGATTACTCTTAAGGGACATCAACCGATTGCGGGATACTATACCTACGAATGGAGCAATGGGGTTAAAGGACCTGAATTGGTTGCAAAAAATAGAGCTACATTGACACTTACTACCACCAATGAATGCGGGTCTCGCACGGATGTGGTTGAAGTTTACATAGCTAATTGTGATTGCGAAATTTGCATCCCTGATGCCTTCACACCTCGCAATCTTGACGGCCGAAACGATGTATTCAAACCGCGATTAGATTGCAAATACACCAATTGCAATGTAAAGGAATCTTACATGCGTATCTTTAATCGTTGGGGTGAAAAACTCCACGATGCCCCCGTCACCGAAGGATGGGATGGTACATACATGGGCGAAGTGGTTCCCGAAGGGCAATATGTTTATGTGATTTACATCATCTTTGATAGCGGAGTTTCCGGTAATCGAATAAAATCAGAATCTGGCGTTTTAACCGTTTTGTCTGGACAGAAATAACTATATTTGTTCAAACAAACAAAATGCAAAAGTCAATAGAACTGATCATGGCGCCTCCATCTCCACATTTTGTGGGTGACGGATTTAGGGTGCATACTTTTATACCCAGTAGTTATAGAATTGACATGCATCGCATGAATCCATTCATCATGCTCGATTACAATTCGAAGCACTATTTTGAACCCTCAGATTCACCTAGGGGGGTTGGCGTCCATCCCCACAGAGGCTTCGAAACGGTGACTATTGCCTACAGTGGTAAAGTGGCTCACCACGATAGCGCCGGAGGCGGAGGCATCATTGGCGAAGGTGATGTTCAATGGATGACCGCTGCATCGGGTGTATTGCATAAAGAATATCATGAAGCTGAATTTGCCCGTTCCGGAGGATGGTTTCAAATGGTTCAACTTTGGGTCAATCTACCTTCAAAATACAAAATGTCGGCACCCAAGTACCAGGCCATTGCAAACGCTCAAATGAAACGAGTCCCCGTCAATGGACAAGGATTTGTAGAGTTGATAGCCGGGAACTTCCAAAATGAAATAGGTCCAGCTTCAACATTTTCTCCGGTTCATATTTCCAATGCCAAGCTAAAATCAGGCGATATTGCAGAGTACTCTTTTCCAGCCCATTTCAATACATCCATGGTTGTAGTTGAAGGTGAAGTCATGATCAACGGTACCGATCAGGCACCATTGAATCACTTCATTCTTATGGAAAACAGCGGTGAAGATTTTACTATTACCGCCATTCAAGATTCAATAGTATTAGTTCTAAGCGGCGAACCTATCAATGAACCCATCGCCGCACATGGCCCATTTGTCATGAACACCCACCAAGAACTCGTTGAAGCCTTCAATGACTTCAACAACGGAAAATTTGGGTATTTGGAATAGGGTTTCAGGTAGCTGGTAGTTGGTAGTTGTTAGAGGGTAGTTGGTAGAGGGTAGTTGGTAGTTGGTAGAGGGTAGTTGGTAGAGGGTAGTTGGTAGAGCACTAATGCCTATTGACTACAGACCACAGACCATAGACCACAGACCACAGACTACAGACCACAGACCACAGACCATAGACTACAGACTACAGACTACAGACTACAGACCACAGACCACAGACCATAGACTACAGACCACAGACCACAGACCACAGACCACAGACTAACTACCAACTACCAACTACCAATTACCAAATACCAAATCCCAACAACCAAAGCCATTTGAATAGCGAAAATTACTAGGCCGAATTTTAAGCCTCTTTGTCCGGAATTAAGGAGCTGAGTAAAACTAACTTTCAAACCTATGGCTGCCATCGCTACGGTTAAAAATGCTTCACCCGAGAACTTGGTGATTGATAGTATTTCTTTTGGCATTTCAACAAAAGAGGCTACCACTGTAATTACAACAAACGCGATAAGATATTTAGGAAGTTTTAATTGTTCTTTTAGTGAAATATTTTCCCCTTTATTGAGCAGGAATTTAATGAAGATTAATCCAGGAGTTAGCATCGCTACCCTAGCCATTTTTATGGCAATAGCTGCTTTTCCGGCATCTTCGGAAATGGCATAACCGGCGCCGGCTACATTGCCTACACTGTGCAAACTTGCACCAATGAAGAATCCAATTTTGTCACTCATCCATTGCATGTCCATGATAGCTATTGGAATGGCAAGCATGCCAATGGTTCCCAACAAGTTTACTACCGCCATGGCAATGGCTACATCTTCTTTCTCTTGATTTTTTAATGATGGAGCTAATGCTGCAATCGCCGATGAACCACAAATAGCAGTTCCAAATCCAACCAAAATACCGGTTGAGCCAGGGCAATTGAATTTCCTCGATAGATGGAACGATATCCATAGAACAGCAAGTACAATTACTGCGATTCCTAAAAAAGGCAACCAACCAGTTTTTCCAAAGTGGGCATAATTGATGCCGAATGCCATCATAACAATAGAGTACTCAAGGAGTGTTGTGCTAGCTAATCCAACCCACTTACTCCATTTTTCAGGCAAAGTAAAAATATTGCCTACAACTATACCGCCAAGTAGGGCCCACATAACTGGATTCATGATGCAAATATCACACAATTACATTCCATGATATGTGTTATTTGTTACACAAAATTTCTAGAACCGTTTATCAGTTTAAAATGTCTTTTATAGTTTAAAGTGTAACTTTGTAGTTCCGTCTGCAGTGAAGAAAGAATCCGTGATTTCTAGTGTGTTTTTATTGATTGCTTTGATGATTTATCTCATTTGGCGATCAGAGTCTGTGCTAGTTAATTTTTTAATGGGTTCATTGTTTTCTCCGGAAGATTTTAGAGATTGGCGTGCTACAATTTCATCTAGACTTCCATTGAATGATTTTATCATTTATTCTTTACCAGGCGGACTATGGGTATTTGTTTCGACCGCAGCGTTTAAAGATTTTTTTGTAGTCATTAGGAAAAACATCATTAATTTGATGTTTCTCCCCTTAGTGATGGCCATTGTGTTGGAAGTCACTCAACTTATTCATTTAACCAACGGAGTATTTGATGGTTGGGATGTTCTTCTTGAATTGATTTTTTGGGTAGCTTCTTTGTTGGTTTGTCCTGCAACAGAGATTAAAGAAGATTTTTTGAAGTCTGAACAATCATCTAAAAAGATTTGGGCAATATTTAGTTTGCTCATATTATATTTGGCTCACCAAATATAATATGCGTCCCTTAGCCCTTCTGTTGTTTTGTGTCTTATTAAGTACTCTGAGCGGGCAAAATTGTGATCCTAGCATTTCGTCAACCTCCACGTTGTCAAAGAAAGGATTTGAAATTGTCAGCATTTTGGTCGATGCTTGCGATGGAAACAAAGAAGGGCAAAATGAAATGGTGAGACTAAAAACGGGTAAATACTCCCTTCCGGTGAATAATTTTTATGTGCCAGACTACAAGTCAGGTATGGTCAATTGGGGGAGTTCATCCAATCTTTGGCGTGATTTTGCCTCTTCTAACATCTCTTTGGCATCCAAAGTAAATGCGCTTAATGCAAATGTTAAAGCCGCAAACAATTGTGGTTTTTTCAAATTTCTTGGTCCAAATGATCAAATTCCCCCTTTTTCAGACGTACTCATTATTACCAGTACCGATTTCAATCCTTACGCTCATGATTTTGGTGGATTAAACGATACAGTCATTTTACTCATACAGAATAAGGGTAATACTGCTGGACATTTTGCTAATTATGCAGGAAGTAGTTCAACAAGAACTCTGATCTTAGGCAATTCTGGACACATCGATACGGTAACCTATAATATCAATTCTCTTATAAAACAAAACGGATCCAAAGGAAGCGAAGACGGTGCGGGGGTCGAGTTTACGCATACAGGTGCTCCAAAGTATGTGAACTATGGCTGCAAAATTCCTTATCCTGAATTCAAAGTGGATGCGGGTCAAAATTTGACAGTAACCTGCGCTGATACATGTGTTCAATTGAAAGGAATGGTGATGGGATATTCATGCGTTCGCTGGTTTTCTTCTTCCGGAGGACGTTTTGACGATTCTTCAAAACTGAATGCTATTTTCTGCATGCCTAAAAGTGGTCTCCAGAAAATAGTGCTATATTTAGAAGCCTACAGTTCTTGTGGAAAGTGGGAAAGGGATAGTCTTGTAATTTGGAATCAAGCCATTCAGCCACAAGCAATTTTCGAAGTAGATTCAACATTTAAACCTGTTTGGACTTTAAAAAATCTTTCGCAAAATGCGGATCAATATATTTGGGTCATCAGATATGCTAACGGTACAGATACTCAATTAAGAACAGCAAGCTTGGCAGAATGGCCTATTATTCGTGCCGATAATCCAGGTAAATATATTATATGCTTGGAGGCAAGTATTGGTTTTTGTAAAGATACTTTCTGTCGTGAAGTTTATTTATTGGGTGAAGATGAACCATTTATTTACTTAGCCAATGTATTCACACCAGGAAGTAAAGACGGACTAAATGATGATTTCAAAGTGGTGAGTTTAGGTTTGGTGTCTTATTCAATCAAAGTGTATAATCGATGGGGAGCTCTCGTTTTTAAGTCAACAGATGCATCTGAATATTGGAATGGTAAAGTTCAGAATCAAGGTGAGAATTGCCCTGCTGGGAATTATTTCTATATTCTTGATTATCAACTACAAGGACAGCCGAAAAAGAGTGTCAACGGTGCGGTCAATTTGATTCGTTGATTAATGTTGAATCAATTGAAATTTATCCGTTCCTCTAGAATGGTGAAAGAAGTAAATCCCTACTGGTGTATTAGGAGCAATTTTTACAGATTTTAAGCCTTGAGAAGTTTCTGAAATTTCAATCGGTATTTCCTGTCCAATAGAATTTGTGATGCGAATATCCCTAAGGTTTTGTTGAATGTAAAGTAGTCCGTGTGTTGGATTTGGGTAGAAATGAGTGTTTTTACCGAATAATTTTTGGGTTGAGTTACTTTCTGAACTGAAAATTAATTGAAAACGCTTCTCGTTTTTGGGTTCAATTATTTCAAAATCAATGTTTGTTTGATTGATGTTGCTGATTGGGTGAATTTGATCTTTAACGGCATCCCTCAAATAGATTTCAAATCCAGAAACATTTAATGGTTGAAAAGAATAGGTATATCTATTTTCCCGTGTTTTACTTAATGACAATTGAATGGTATCAATTCCAGTTGGGAAGTTTCTTCGGTCTAAACTGTACAGGTTACTTGATGTATCTGATATTCCTAGCATCTCATCAAGATTTATAGGTTTATTAGCATCTTCGAGATTGTAGGATGAGGAATTATCCCCCGAAAAAAGAACCATAAGTCCGTCGCATGCGCTGCCTTTAGACAAGAAAGAATCGCGGTAATAAAGATTTACTTTGAGCTCTGAATAATCTGGAAATTCTAAAAATGTATTGGTACGTGCTTGAGAAGAGGTCTGGTATCGTGAAAGATTTACTGATGCGGCACCACTATTATTGGTTTTTAGAAATGCGGCCTGACCGGGCATCAGGTATTGATTCGCCGCTGAACCACCGGTACTGCTTCCGCCGGGAAGAGATACGGTTGTATAGGCGCCTCGGGTGCCCAATTTGGGATCCCAGATATACATTACATTCGATTTGAAATTGGTATTTGTTGATGTTGAGCCCAAAATACTTCCCATATCTAATGCAGCTTGGAACGGATTTCCGATGAAAACATCGGTATTTGCTGCTGTATTTGAAGGCATGGCAACGGTTTGAGATGTCACATTTAGGGTGCCTGTGGTTCTTAAAACAGTATTTGAAGCAGTAGTAGTTGAAGTTGTAAGATCCGTTGATCTATCACCTCTTACCATGATTCGATAGGGTGTTCCTGCTGTGATTTTATCTGTGGAATTATTATTTGTAGAGGTAACTGCAGACCAACTTTTTCCGGTATTGCTGTATGTAAACAAAGAAGCATTTCCACTGGTGGTAGCATCTGTTCCATTGGTGCCATTTCCAGTAATGTGGGTGCCTTGTCCGGAAGTGTTCGTGCCTCCTTCTTGCCAATTGGCGTAGATAGTTGAAGTGGAATTTATGGGTGAGCTAAACAATCGGAAGGCTCTTCGCGCTGGGAAATAGGTTTCGACGGTAAAATTACCAGAACTTGTGGCATCGTCACTGATTAATGCAATGGCTGTTTTTGTGCTAGTGCTACTTAAGGTGGTGTTACTGTTGCCGTTGTATGAGCCATAAGGAACACTCAAAAGTTCAGTAATGATTACTGAGTTTCCTGGCGCTATGGTTGCAGCTCCTCCTGATGTAATGACCAATTGTTTGAGTGAGTTTGTGGTGCCAGATGCAGTTTGATTCATGTAGAATGTATTGTCAACACTTCCATTGAATTCCAAAGTAGAGGCCGTGCTACCCGTAATTGTACCCGTACCAGTGAAGCCATGATCTACTTTTAAGTAGTATCCGTTTAAACTCAGTGATTTACCTGTTGCAATATCCACTCCTCTTAAAAACATATTAGAGGCAAGTGCCGGATTATTCACTGTGTTGGATGTCACAAAGACATGAGCCCCTTTGGGTGCAGCCACACGCTCAGACCAATTTGAGGCCGTTGACCATGTTGAATTTGTTTCACCGAACCAATTGGCGCGAGTCACCACAATGGTATCTTGAGTAATCAGATTTGAACTCGTTGAACTCATTGTCATGTTATTGATTCTAAGGTGGTTCCCTGCTTTTTTGTCATAAATATGGGAAAGGTCCGTATTTGTACCGCCACCAATTCCTTGGTTGAAATCGTAAAAGGCTAGTAGCCCCGTTGTTGTAAGGTCAAGGTATTTATTGCGATTTTCAGTAACTTGGGCAGTAGTTCTAGCAGTTGACCAAATACGCAATTCATCAATGACAACATTTGAATACAAACTGGCAGCTGTACCTGAGTAATCTGCGCCAACCGATAAGTAGTCAGTTCCGTCTAAATTGAATGAAGGGAAACTTGACCCAGTTTGTACAATGGTATGTCCAGTAGTAATGATTGATACAGAACCGTTGTTAAATGTACAAGCAACATGATACCAAGTGTTTAAAGCCGCAGTGAAATTAGGATGTGTCAGAATATTTGCAGAACCCGCACTATTTGCTACGTAAAATGCCAATTGATTGGAGCTGTTAAGATATACTACGGTTCTTGCTGGATTGCTGCTTGTCGTTGCATCATCTCTGATGTAAACCATGTTTTGTTGCACGTTCAATTTTTTGGGTGAAAACCAGAATTCGATGGTGTAAGTATTTGATGATGCAGTGCTTAAGGTGCCATCTAAAAAATCATTGGTCCCGTCAAAAATCATTGAGTTGTATCCAGCAAGTGCAGTGGAGCCGGTTGTCCATGTTGGACTATTATTCAGAGTGCCGTTAATATTAGAAGTATTGGTGCACACATTGGCCAAGGTTGAACCTGTACCTTCATTGAAAGGGTAGTACGCTATGAGTCCCGTTTCATTGAGTCTAGGGGCTCGCTGCATATATTCTCTTATTTCAGCTTGTGTGCGTGCTGTGCTCCAAAAACGGACTTCGTCTAGGTCTCCATCAATGAAATTATCTACGGCTCCTATCAAATAGTTGCCACTAATTTTTGCTCCGGTTGGCGCGGAAGCAGTATTGGCAAGATTTCCGTTGATGTATAAATATTGGGTAGTTCCGCTTTTTACAAAAGCAACATGAAACCATTTTTCAGTAGCTAGATCAAGGGTGGTTGTTAGAACATCATAACGGGTACTATTAACATGATCGTACATGTCTGTGTGAATTTCACCGCCGTTCATCCACATACTTGGATTCCTAGAGCTGATTGCGGAAGAGCCCCCTTGATATCCAATAAAACCGTGATATGCGGTTCCAGTTGCAGCCGCGGAAGATGGTTTTACCCAACACTCAATGGTGAAGTTTTGAACCCCGTTGGAGTATATAGTGCTAGGTATTGAGACTGATTGATTCGTACCATTGAAACTCAATGAAGAGTTTTGCCCCCAAAGGGAAGTTGTAAAGAAGAATAAAGATAAAAAGTGAAACCCTTTAAGAGCCTTCATAAAATGATTTACAAAGATAGGTAAATCACGGGATAATTGCCAATTATTCAGTAGGTTTCGACTTGCCGGCCGTTTTGGCTGCAGCTGCTGTCATTCCTGCTAAATCTCGATCAATAAGGTACAATCCTGAACCATCAGTTCCTATGATTTTCAACTTATTAATGATGGTGTTGAATTGCGCCTCTTCTTCGCGTTGTTCAGAAACGTACCATTGCAAGAAATTCGCTGTGGTATGGTCAGCTTCTTTGGTAGCTAAATCCATCAATCGGTTGATAGCCGCAGTTACCTGTTGTTCTTGGTTTAATATTTTATTAAAGACTTCTTTATATGAACTGAAAGTGGTGCTTGGCGCCAAAACTGCGGGCGACAAGGCAAATCCACCCACTTCGTTAATATAATGGAACAGCTTCAGCATGTGCATGCGCTCTTCATCGCTTTGAGCGTACAAGAATTGAGCGGTTCCGTCAAACCCTTCGCCTTCCATCCATGAAGCCATTGCTAAATAAGATGCGCTCGCTCTCGCCTCCATGGCCACTTGGTCGTTCAATGCTGATTCTAATTCCTTTGATAACATAGAACAAAGATAACAATTAAGTGAAAAAGTGGTTTTATTCCTGGAACCCTTTACCTGCGAAAATTTTATCGCGGTATTTCTCGATTCTCGCTATACGGGTTTTTGACTGTTTCGCTTGATTGAAATGCATCAAATATCCTCGTTG
>JACCDZ011008143.1_pt1 | contig 28561 bp, 28 predicted proteins | sample 7449551 | NCBI WGS metagenome assembly JACCDZ01 (sample SAMN15323452, study PRJNA562643) | freshwater metagenome | isolation source: river surface water | place: USA:Blue River Watershed | collected 2017-08-18 | reverse complement strand
TCATGATTAGCTCCATTTTTTTAGGTAACCAATCATATTATTACACTTCAAAGTGGTGCACTTTTATTTCGGGCGATTTATCAACAATTAGGCTTCAGGTGGTGCATTTTAACATCGGGCGTAACATTAATATCCAACACCGGTAAATTTAGGGATTTTATTGCTTGAACGTTATTATTAATTTTCCACTTTAGGGTACTGCTTGACTCAATTAAATTTAAAACTTGGGATGAATTAGCAACCATTAAGTCGGTATCATCCAATTGCTTAACAAAATCAGCATCAGCTGTGCTAATAGCTTTTTTATCTGCGGAAACATAACTTGGTAATACTTTTTCTGGACCCATGGTTTTACTATATAAATTACTTTCAAAACTACTACAACCACTTAGCGCGATACAAATTAATACGGCTAGGATTTTCAAATTATTCATACTTGGCCTTTAATATTTATTACTTTAACAGAGGGTAATATGTATATTGGATGCTAATGCTATTAAATATACTTAAATTTTAAAATTATTTATGTGTGTTAATTCAGATTGTTTGGATACTGGTGAGTTTATGATGCTCAGAAGCGTAATAAAACATCCATTGACTAAACCGTCCATCTCAACATTTCCTAAAGTTTATACTTTTGTTAGATTTTCTTGTATCATCTTATAAATGATAAGGAAGAATAAACGCCATTATATCTTTGGTTTTGGAATTAAACCACTCAGTAAAAACTGAGACACTATAATGCTAGGTGTAATTAGCTATAATTTACTTACTAGTTTTAAAGATAGTGTTATTTTGAAAAACCAAAAATAGCATAGAGCTGTAGAAAAAATCAAGATTGGATTAGAGGCAATTAATGGCAAACTAATCATTGAACATATTGGCAGCAAGTATGGTGTTTGTGATACTTAGATTAGTAAGTTGAAGCAAGAATATCTGGAGTCCATGCAATTTGGTTGCAATATGTTGTGATGTTTTTTTGTTGAGAGCAAAATATGCAAGATTCTTTAACCAAAACACTTAAAACTATCAAAGATTTTGTATTCGACGTGAGAATTGAACGAGCTTTGCTCATAGATAATATCATTGTGTTACTAATCTCAGGGTCTAAAACCTCACTTTATCAGCGAGCAATCTCTTCTAAAAAGAAAAACAACTAATTATTGATCGAAGCAACTGAATGCTTGAACGCATTGCTTTAATTCTGAACAACGCATCGAGTTGGTTAAATGGTTCATTGATAATTTTAAAAATAAAATCATAGCTAACTTCTAAAAGTGAAAGGTATTAAGAGTAAAGATCTAATTAGTAGTACGTGTCACAAGCTTGCCAAGATTATCTTGTTTTTATTTACTTTATATAACAAACTGTTTTATTTCATAATTATGCCTGATTTTAAATGTGCATTGATCAAAGATAAATCACATAATCGGTGATTTCAAAGATTAGGCCTTCGCGTAGGATGTTTTGGGGAATCATGCGATCAAAATCATATTCGAGTAATTTGTCATAGAGTTCTTTGCGACTATACACCCCAAATTTTGGTAGCAGCTGCTTATGAAAGATTTGATCAATAGCATTTTTTGAGATACTTTTATTTTCAATTTTGGCTATAATCTCTGCAATCGCTTGACTTTCTAAGTTTAGAATAAAGAAAAATACCACTTGACGTTCGCGCTCGGTTAAATTAACCAGATTAATGCGCGGATGGCTTAAATCTTCTAATTGATGGTTATAATATTTAGCTAATATATTCGATAAATTAAACACCTCGATGGGATGCACATTTATCAATAAAGCTACAACATTATTCGTGGCGGGATTAATTAATGGTAGATTTGATACAATGTTAATTTGTGTGATGGACTGCGGAAATGATTTTATCCCAAGTAATTTGACGTTCTCACGCGAAGAAATAGCTTTATAACGGTATTCTTTTAGGCGTGAATCGTTGAGTAGTTTTTGTATTTCTTGGTTAGTGACTCCGATTTGCTCGGTAAAGCTAGATTTGTATAATATCGTGTCACCAGCGACATTGAGTACATTATAAAGCATAACTGAGGTATTTTGACTAATGAAATCAAGGCATTTAATATAATGCGTTAAGAATTCACTATCCGATTGATTAATGATCACATTATGCTCCAGTAACGTAGTGATATAACCTGAGTTTGTGTTATGTGATCACTTGATTTTTTGAAAGTAAATTTAAGATGCAACATGACATAGCGATTATATCATTTTTTATTATGGTTTTACTCGTTATCAAAACCGTAAACACAAAAACTAAAATTTCAGCACCAATTTTGCTTTTACTAGGTGGTATCCTAATTAGTCTAATTACTCAATACACATTATTTTAGTTACAGCCAGAATTAATTTTCTTTCTTTGTACCCCGCTACTATTTGAAGCTAGCTATGGTATGTCTTGGCATGAGCTAAAGTTTTTGCGCACTCCGATCCTCGGGCTTTCGGTTGGTTTAGTTCTTTTCAATATGTTTAGTGTAGCACTTTGTTGCCATTTCTTAATTCCATATTTTAGTTGGGGAATAGGGTTTTTATTGGGTGCCATTGTTGCGCCACCAGACGCGGTTACCGCAACCTCGGCAACTAAATCCCTACAAGTTCCACGCAATGTTATGACGATACTTGAGACGGTTATTAAGGATAGAATAATTTTGTAGTTTATACAAACATATTTCATACTGAATTCAAGTTGTTAACGAGTTTATTCTGAATTCTGGCAATAAACATTTCATCTCAGTAAAAACTTAGGTTGTTTGGATCGTAATTTAGTTTATAATTCTGGACTGTTTTGCGTTTAGTCATAACTAGCTAAGCAAAGCATTTACTTATTCGTGATTGCTAATTATTTAAGGTATGTTGGTATGAAAAAAGGTTTTTGGTTAGAACCCAGATCTATTGTAGCTATGGCTGTCTGCTTGCTAGCATTGGCAGAAATAGTGGATCTGACGATTGTGGCAGTCGCTATTCCACATATTATGGGTGCTCTGGGGTGTAATATACAGGAAGTCTCTTTAGTCACAACTAGCTATATTGTGGCGGCTGCAGTTTTTATTATGACAACTGGATTCGTTAGTTCAAGACTTGGTGGCAAAAAGACAATCTTATTATCGACGCTAGTCTTTGGTATTTCATCAGTACTTTGTGGGTTTGCCAGTAGTTTAAACGAAATGGTTATTTTTCGCTTAATTCAAGGGGTTGGCGGTGCATTTTTACCATCTATGGCACAAGGCTATATTGTCGGTAATTTTAATGAAGAAGAACAACCTAAGATGATGAGCATAATGACTCTGACAGTTGTATTGGGGCCTATTATTGGTCCATTAGCCGGTGGTTATTTAGTAAATGCATATAGCTGGAGATGTATATTTTTTGTAAATGTACCAATCTGCTTGGCTGCGTTTTTGATCGTGTTCTTTTGGATGAAAGAGACAGTTACAACTAAAGTTAATTTTGATTCAATTAGTTTTGCATTTATGGCAATTGGCTTTGGATCTCTTGAATACTTCATTGATGAGGGGAATAATCTAAATTGGTTTAATTCACATTTAATGGTTATTTGTCTCTCTGTTGGCTTAGTTTTTATTACTTTCTTTGTCTGGCGCGGGATGCTTGGCCGTTCGGTCGTTAGCTTTGAGCTTTTTAAAAATTCTAACTTTGTAATATCATGCGCAATCGTATTTATGTTTATGGTGGCGGTTACAACTGGTATGGCATTTTATGCCACATTCTTACAGCAGGGCTATAATTTTCCCGTCGATATTGCAGGGTATATAACGGCACCACGTGGTGTATGTGCCGTCTTTGGTGGTATTCTAGGTGGTATTTTATGTAGCAAGTTTGATAAGCGGATTATCCTCATCAGCGGTCTACTCTTATTTGCCTGCGGTTGTTGGATAGAAACACATTTCGGGACTAACTGGAGTCTATCCACTCAATTAATAACTTGTGCATTTATCGGTCTTAGCATGTCAATGACCTTTGCACCATTAATGCAAGTTGCATTTACAGGTGTGAATGAAGCTTTAAGCAACGATGCTAGTGGAGTATTCAATTTCTTTAGAAATATTGGTAATTCAGTTGGTACTTCAATTGCATCGACAGTTTTAAGTCGCAATGAGCAAACCTCGTGGAATGATTTATCAACACATATAAATCCTTTTAGTAATGCCGTGCAACAGATGCAAAATGGATTGTTGCAAGGAATGTCGATCCAAAAACAGGTAACGATTCTGTCGCAGCAAGTACAATCTCAAGCATTTCTGATTGCAAATATAAACCTTTTCTACTTGGGGGGTGTGATGGCACTATTTCTTTGTCTGTTGCCGATGTTCTTAGCTAAACCAGCCAAAGGTATTATCAAAGTTCATGCACATTAATTGACAAATCGGGAAATTATTATAATTATAAACTAGTTACAAACAATTTATAGGATGGATAATAAATGGATAAACAAAAAATTAGCACTATTGTGCGTGGTGCATTATTAGTTGCAGTGGTTAGTGGTGGTGTATATTGGTATTTTGAACACTCTGAAAAATACCCCTCTACTGATGATGGGTATGTAAATGCAAACTTGGTGAATGTAGCGCCCAAAGTTAATGGCTATGTTGAAGATATTTTGGTTAAGAATAATCAATTTGTCCATAAAGGTGATGTGTTGTTTCGAATTGCGCCAACTGACTATAGTGTGCAATTAGATCAACAACAACAGGCTTTACAGTATGCGATTCAACAAGCAAATAATGCTAAAGCTCAAATCAGTACAGCAGCGGCTAATGTAGCAAGCGCTAAAGTAAACTATGCTAATGCATTATCACAAGTTGAACGTTATACTGAAATGAATAAGCAAAATGCTGCTTCAACCCAAAATCTACAAACCTATCAAACTCAGTTTGCTCAGGCTAAAGCTCAATTAGTTCAAGCAGAAAATACTCTGGCGCAAGACAAAATTTTGGTTGAGGCTGCCAATGCTCAAGTTGGTCAAGCTAAAGCACAGGTAGCAAATGCTAAAAACAATGTTGGCTATACTGATGTAGTATCATCAGTTAATGGATTTGTCTCAAACATGTATTTAACTAAAGGGCAATACGTAGGAGTAGGGCAACAGGTTTTTGGTCTGGTGGATAATGATAGTTGGTGGATTGATGCCAATTTTAAAGAAACTGATTTAGAGCGAGTGCATGAAGGTCAGCCCGTTGACGTGGAGCTAGATTTGTATAAACATGCACATTATAAAGGTGTTGTCCAAAGTTTAAGTTATGCTAGCGGAAACACATTTTCATTACTTCCAGCGCAAAACGCGACTGGGAACTGGGTTAAAGTTACCCAGCGCTTTACTATTCGAATAAAACTAGAAAATAACTCACAATTTCCATTGCGTGTAGGGGCTAGTGCTGATGTCAAAATTGATACGACTAAGTAAGACGAAGGAAATAGCATGAGAAAAATATCCGTATTAAGTTTGGTTGTAACAGCTACAATGTTTGGTGGTTGTGCTTTATTTTCACCATCATACCATCAGCCGAATGTTGAGGCGCCAACCACAACTAGGAGTGGTATGGCAATTGAATCTACTAACATTGATTTGAGTCAGATGGAGTGGTGGAAGAAAGTTAATGATCCAGTATTAAATCAATTAATTATTTTGGCTTTAAGTAATAATGCACAAATTCAAGTCGCACAAGGTAACATTATGCAGGCGCAAGCACGTTTAAAAGCTGCTGAATACTCTTGGATTCCTACTTTTAGTGCTGTGGGTGGGGGATTTGCAGGCGGTAGTTTTTTAACTAATACAACTCCGCAAGGAGGGTTAGCGAATGCTATTCCTGGTGGCGGTATGTCAAACTCTAATTTTAATGGTGCATTTGCTGGGTTTGTGCCGAGTTATAGTTTCAATGTTTTTGCCAATATTAGTCAAACTAAATTAGCCCAAGCTACTTTGGAGCTGCAAAAAGCTGCGTATAATGCAACACGATTAACCGTAATTGGGCAGGTAAGTGGTGGTTACTTTAATTTACTTGCGCAAAAAAGACAATTACTACTACAGCAACAATTAATTGACGATGCCAAAGAATTAAGCCGTTTGGAAATGATTCAGGTAAAAAATGGCGCAGCGGATATGACAGTTATCGCTCAATATGATCAGCAAATTGCCAATTATCAAGCGCAAATACCACCTATTCTGAATGCAATTTCTCAAACCGAAAATGCAATTCAGGTATTAATTAATCAAAATCCTGGCCCAATTGTGACAAATGGTTCAATTGATAAATTAAATATTGAAAGTATAATTCCTGCTTATTTACCATCGTCGGTATTAAGAAATCGCCCAGATATCATTCAAGCCGAAGGTAATTTAAGAATCGCTAATGCCAATATTGCTGTTGCAAATTCCAAGTTTTTTCCATCAGTTAACATAACTGGTTTTGGTGGTGGGATGACGGCAGCATTTGCGCAATTATTAAACTTAAGCACAGGATTCTGGACGGTGGCAGCGTTAGCTAGTATGCCAATTATTGATGTAAGTAGTTATGAACAAGTCAAAGCACAAAAAGGTAGTTATTATGCTGCCTATTATAGCTATATAAATACAGTAAAATCTGCTTTTCAAAATGTAGATGATAATTTGACCAATAAACAAAATATGGATAAAGTTTATGCTGAAACGTATAAATCATATTTGGCTGCAGATGAGTATTATCGATTAACTAAAGTACAATATAATTATGGAAATTCCTCCATGACGAATGTTCTTCAGGCCAAACAAACTTTAGACAACGTTAATTTAAGCTTGTTACAAGCTAAAGCCAGTCAATTAAGTGCTATTGTTCAAGTTTATCAAGCATTGGCTGGTGGTTATGCAGCGGAAAGTGATTTAAGCAAGCCTAAGGAATTACCAAATTAATTTTAAGTCATTGGGGAAATTTCTTCAGTTAAACTCAAGGCTTATCGCGTAAAAAGCGGTTACAGTGAAGCGCTCGTGCTTCTCTGGATTCGCTCTGTATTATGATGGTTGCTTTGTTCTGTGGGGATTAGGTATTACGTTTTTTTGGCATGTTCCTAGATTGATTTCGTATTGCTGGGGATTTATTTTATCTATTTTGAGATCGATATGATTCATGCTCAGACGATGATGAGTTAATCCCAAGTAGTGCCAATCATCATTATTCTGCAATTATTTTAATTCATCATTGTCTATAATATTGATGTTCGCATATCTTATCCTTTTGATCCGTCTTGAAGTTATTTAATTAAACAATAGTTGCTTACAGCTAATGGGCAGTATTTATTTATGCGGTTGATTAATGCAATTTTGGTATACATTAAACTACTTGGTATAAATGGGGTAATGGTGCTTAGTAACATGATTTTCATCCTTGAATGTGTTTTTGATTACGTTATTATAATAGAATTGAAGTAATTTAGCTAATTAATAAAATTTGCGATATTGATAGTTTTTAGCTATGGTTTATTGCTAATTTATTGAAAATTATTGCCATAATGGTTGGGGATATAAATTTTAATTTAGTCGATAACGCTAACTCATCTGAATTGCCAAATTAGTCTAACGTAAATGTATTTCTGATGCATGGTAAAAAAATAGATATTAGAGCCAGTATTATTTTAGGTGTAAAAAATCAAAGTAGAGAGTTTTAGTGCGTTATTTATTTGAAATGATGATAAAGAGAGATTTGGTCGGGGCGGTGGGATTCGAACTCACGACCCCTTGATCCCAAATCAAGTGCGCTAACCAGACTGCGCTACGCCCCGAAGAAAAAAGATGGGGTGGATAATGGGACTCGAACCCACGACAACCGGAATCACAATCCGGGGCTCTACCAACTGAGCTATACCCACCATTGACTAATAAAATTGGTGCGCCCGACAGGACTCGAACCTGTAACCCCCGCCTTAGAAGGGCGGTGCTCTATCCGGTTGAGCTACGAGCGCAAAATTTTACTTTACGATCTAGATTAAACTATCTCTTAAAGTGATTTTGTATTAATCTTTATGAAAACTAAAAAACGACTGGTCGGGGCGGTGGGATTCGAACTCACGACCCCTTGATCCCAAATCAAGTGCGCTAACCAGACTGCGCTACGCCCCGTTTTCAGTAAGCTTTTTTGCTTTCAAGACCGATATTATACTCATATAATCTAGCGGCTGTCAAGTTTTTTCTAGGTATTCGTGGGTTTGCATTTCTTCGAGGCGACTAATGGTGCGCTCAAACTCATTGGCAAAATCACCTTGACTATAAATATCTTTAAGTGGAACAGTTGTGGAGAGTGCTAATTTGCTATTGCTATCGTATAATATATCAATTAACCACGTAAAGCGCCGTGCAAAATCTTTTTTATCAATTGTTAATAGTGGAATGTCACTAATGATAAACCATTTAAATTTTTGAACCAATTCTAAGTAGTCCAATTGGCTGCGCATATCACCACAGATTATGGCAAAGTCAAACCAAATAATATCACTACCATGTTTAATACACGGTAATTCGCGCTGGCAAACTTCAATTGCGACATCATGATTGCTCTGATTGTCCAAGTTAATTGCGTTAAAAATTGCGTCCAGTTGAGAGCGGCTATCAGGCTGTTGTATAATGAAAAGTTGGTTGATAGAATCATTGATTAAACGGTAATCTTGTTGGCTATTTAAGCTAACGATATTTAAGCGATCTTTGATAACTTCGATAGCTGGCAAGAAGCGTTCGCGCATGAGACCATTCGGCCATAAATTATCTGGGTGATAATTAGACGAGGTGACAATGTAAATTTGATTGGCAAAAAGGCTTTCTAGTAAGCGTTTCATAATCATAGCGGTGGCAATGTCACTGATATGCATTTCGTCTAAATAAATAATATCATAGCGCTGTTTATAGTCTTTCGCAATGCTGGCAAGTGGGTCATCCACATTGTGCATTTGTGCCATTTTTTGATGAACTTCATGCATGAATTCATGGAAGTGTAAACGAATTTTGCGACTGCTTTGGGTAAATTGATACATGCTATTCATGATCATAGATTTACCACGTCCAACATCACCATAAATATAATAGCCTAATTTGTGGTCTTTGCGCCAGAGTCGCGTGATAAAATTAAGGCTCGCGAAATTATCTAGAAACACATCGAGTTGATTTAACAGCTCAAGTTGTGCTTGGTCAAAAGTTAAATTTCCAGCCGCGGTTTGTTGTTGATACCAAGTGTTTAAATTTTGCATAATGCTCACATAAAAAATTAAACTAGGTTATTTTGTTATTAGTCATTGCCAGCCAAGCACAGATTTAATTAATTGGCTAGGTGTATAAGTTCAGAATTGTAAGTTAAATAAATGCTCTTTGCAAGGATATATTTTCATGTCCCTTAATTTAAAAGATCCGCGCCAGTTTAGCGCGGTTTATCCAGATTCAAATATTTTGATTAATCAGGCGCAGCAAGATTTGGCTGCATTCGTTACAGATAATCGCTTGATGGTGGCATTAATTAGCGATTTACTCAAACAATCCCAAGATCAAATTCTAAGTGTTGCGTATAATTTAGCACCCTCGCAGGCAATAGCTGATTATATTTGGCACAGTTTACAACAAGCTTTAAATGAGCCTGAGCAAAATGAATTGACTAAATTATTTGCTTTTCCCGTTGTGCTAGTGGTTGGCAGTACCGAGCAAGTTACGTTAGCAAATGCAATTAATCAAGTTCAATTAGAAGAGCTTTTACTCCGTAAACAAGTTTTAGTTAATTCTACACCACGTTTTATTAGCGGTAAGCTTTATGACCTTGAAGGTATTGCTAGGCTACGACCATCGAATTTATTTAATTTAATTACGGATGCTACAACCGTTGACACTTGGAATGAAGATCTCATTAGTGCTAAACCAATTATTAATCTTGGTGAGGGTGTCCATTTACGCTTCTTGGTTGGTGTGAGTCGCTTTGAAAAAGGTCAAGCTTCAGGTTTAATTGCGGCTAATTATTCGCAGTTAGGGCTTGAGCTCTTGCAGTTAATTAACACTGATTTGAATCAGGCTAATGTGACCATCTTTCCGATTCCATTGCCGCCTTGTGCGTTAAGTGAGGCTGCGGTGATCGGTGAATATTATCGCAATGAGATTAGTATTTCTTTGCGCTTGAGTAATTTAGTTAAAAAGTTACGTTTGGATGGTAAATATCCAGAATTAAAGCTTTCGAGTCAAAAAAATAATTTGCAAATTGAGGTTTGGCTATCGAATGCGGAGCAGCCTGAAGAAATTTTAATCTGGTCGTTGCAACGTGCGGATGATTTTGCAAAAATTAGTCAGACTTTAGCCGCATTATTTGCGGATATGCAGTTAATGGTAAATTATTACCCAGAGCATGATCATGACCATCAGGATTGATTTAGTCGCGCAAATTGATGCTCTTTTGCCGCAAACCCAATGCACACGTTGTGGGTATCCGTCGTGTCAAAAATATGCGGAATCTCTAGCTAGTGGTGAAAGTGAGATAAATCAATGTCCACCTGGTGGTACTGAGGGGATTGTTGCCCTTGCCACATTATTAGGACGTCCTGTTTTAGAGTTAAACCCTGCCAACGGTGTAATTCAGCCACGCAAAATTGCTTTAATTGATGAAGATGCGTGTATTGGTTGTGCCTTGTGTATTAAAGCTTGTCCTGTTGATGCAATTATTGGTGCTAATAAAATGTTACATACAGTAATTGCTCATGAGTGTAGCAGTTGTGATTTATGCCTGCCTGCTTGTCCCGTGGATTGTATTAGTTTAGTTGATGATCCTAATTTAGATTGGACTAGTGAGCGCAAGTTGCGAGCTCGTGGGCGCTTTGATGCTCATCATTTGCGCCGTGATATTGAACGTTTGGAGCGTGATGCTCGCTTAGTGCAGCAAGCTGAATTATTGAAGCGAGTTAATGCTACTACAGCAGCTCAGCCTGAGCCTACAGTGGAGTTAAATTCTAATTTAACTCCTGCCTCAATTTCACCAAGTGATTTTTTAGCGCAAATAATGGCAAAAGCTCAGCAAAAAAACAATTGTAAGTAATTTATCGCTAGCGAGTTATCACGGTTCCAGCACAAGCCTTTTTTTGCAATTGCAGAGGACAGCTAATAAATTTGTCTTGAGCTTTATTGGTGCAAAACCATAATCCGGTTAAATATTGTTGCTGATGATGATTTATGTCACACATGATTAAAATTGCATCGCTAGGGATTTGTGAATTTTCTTTATTGACAATTGCCTGAAGTTCATTGGTTGTTAGCTCTAAAGCTAAGGTTGGGATTTGGATTTTTTGATAAAGATTCAGCCCATGAGTGAAATAAAGATTTATTTGCGTATAATATTCGTTAGCGTTATTGTGTTCTAAGCCAGAGCTATAGTGGTTTGAGCAAGTTCCATGCTTATTCCATTCGTGGTCGAGAAAATCATTGGCATTACTCAAGTAATTCTTAAATGGATTGGCAAAAGTTAGTTTAGTTGGATCTAGTTTTGGTACTAAAGAGCAGAAGCTTGGATAGCTGCCATCATTGTTTTCTGGCCAAACGCCATGGAACATTAATGGGCGATTAACTTGTTGTTGGCAGGCGCGCAAATTATCGATGATTGCACCGCTTTGCCCTGATCCTACTTCGCACCATCCAGGAATCCATTGTGTGGCTAATAAATAGAAATCAAATTTATTATTAAATTGAACCACTTCGGTTTTAGCCGCCGCATTTGCTAGGTTTCGTCCAAGTAATGCAATAACAAATCCGCCAATTAAGAGTCTAATGCTAGCTTTTTTCATATCAACATACATCCACTAAAAATAGTCAGAATTTGCTATTCATCCTGACTATTGTCTGACATAAATTAACTTAATAACAACGTTACGTAATTTTCAACACCTTGTTCCAGCGTTAAAAATGGAGTTTTATAATGACCATCTTTAATTAGGCGATCGCTGTTGGCTTGAGTAAAACATTGATACTTACCAGATAAATCACCAGGGAAAGGGGTGTATTCAATAATACCTTGGGTGACTGCTGTTTGTAGGTTCATAGTATTTTCACCCTCGGCTTTGCGACAAGCATTAATCGTAGCGAGAGCCAAATCATTGAAACTGCGCGCTTGACCAGTTCCGCAATTAAATATTCCAGAAATTTCATCTGGACTTTGGGTGTGATTATCAAAGAAATGTAAATTTACCCGCACCACGTCTTCAATCGAAATAAAGTCACGCGATTGTTCACCATTTTCAAAGCCTTGGCAGCCCTCAAATAATTTTACACTACCATGTTCCTGATATTGTCGAAAATTGTGTAATACCACTGATGCCATGCGTCCTTTATGAAATTCACGGTGACCATAGACATTGAAATATTTTAAACCTACAATTGGAGATTTTAGTCCACCATCAAAATAGCGGCGCACGGTTTGATCAAATAACATTTTAGAATAGCCATATGCATTTAGAGGAACTTCATTTTCACGATCCTCGATAAATACTTTACTAGCCCCATAAGTCGCAGCTGAAGAAGCATAGACAAATGGAACTTCATTTTTTTGTGCATATTCAAGTAAAATACACGAATATTCATAATTATTTTTCATAATATAGCGTCCATTGGCTTCAACGGTTGCTGAACAGGCACCTTGATGGAAAATATAATCAATTTGATTATCATAATCGCCATCCAAGATAGCTTGTAAAAAATCCTCTTTATCGACAAAGTCTAATATATCTAAGTCGGCTAAATTACGACATTTTTCACCATTGGTGAGATTATCTACCGCAATGATGTCATAATGCCCACGGCGGTTTAATTCTTTAACAATGTTTGAACCAATGAATCCAGCGGCTCCAGTTACTACGATTAGCATATTCGTTCCTCTATTGGTTAAGGTGTTGAGTTAAGTGATTAATTAATTCTGGTTTACTAACCGTGGCAGTTCCCAGTTTTGCTACCACGATACCCGCGGCAAAATTAGCAAAGTTAACGGCGTCAGTAATGTCCGCGCCATTCGCAAGCATGAGACCTAAAGTGGCAATTACAGTATCACCAGCACCTGATACGTCAAAAACTTCTTGGGCAAAGGTTGGATAATGGTAAGTTTCATCGGCAAACAAGGTCATGCCATCTTCGCTTCTGGTAACTAGTAAATAATCTAAAAATAATTCATCTTTTAGTCGATTAGCTTTTTGTTGTAGTTCACGTTCATTTTTCCAGCTGCCGACAGCATCACACATTTCACTGCGGTTTGGCGTAATCATGGTTGCATGTCGATAGATGCTGTAGTCGTTACCTTTGGGGTCAACTAAGATTTTTTTTCCGTGAATTTTTGCAATTTCAATCATTTTAGTGGCATGAGATAAGCCACCTTTGCCATAGTCTGAGAGGATGACTACGTCATAATTATCAATAATTGCAGTGTAGCTATCTAAAGCTTCGGCAAGAATTTCATGAGAAGGAGTTTCTTCGAAATCAATCCTGATTAATTGTTGATGTTTGGCAAGAACGCGTAATTTTACAATTGTGCTAATGCTTTGGTCTTTTTTTAGTATCGCATCAACGTGTTCTTCTTTAAGTAGACGTTCTAATACTTGCGCTGGTTCGTCTAAACCAACTACCGAGAGTAGCGTGACTTTACCACCAAGGCTGGCTATATTTCGAGCAACATTTGCAGCACCGCCTGGACGATCTTCAATTTTATTAATTTTGGCAATCGGTACGGGAGCTTCTGGTGAAATACGATTAACATCGCCAAACCAGTAACGATCAAGCATGACATCACCAACAACGAGTACTTTTTTTTGGGATAAATCTTGTTCTAAAAACTTAATGTGGTTTTGGGTAAACACTATATGGTCCTCTAATGGCTAGGTTGCATTATTATAACATGATCTATGTTATAATCCTAGACCCAAAATATTACTAAAGAAAGTGAGGATTTAAATGTTACTTAGTCCTGAGCTTATTGAACAGCAGTTAGTAATAATTCCAAATACGCGTAAAACGTTTGTTTTTGATTTGGATGGTACGATTGTTTATGATGGTAAACCATTAGAAGCACGCTTTGAACGCGTGTTACTGGATATTAAAGCGGCGGGGCATGAAATCATTATTGCAACTGGGCGTTCCTGGCGGGATTTTGTGCCAATTATGCCAGCATGGTGTAGCGAACAACCCAGCGTAGTGTTTGGTGGCGGCTTAGTTATGGTTGATGGTAGTCCTCAGAGCCAACATTTTTTACCGAATAATTATTTAGTTGAAATGATTGATTTTTTAGAGCGCCATAAGATTAATTATTTATTAGACGGTCATGGTAGTTATTATCATCCTAATATTGAACATTGGCTATTTACGGATATTGTTAGAATTAGCGGTCAAAAAAAAGCTAAGCAGGTGGATAATTTATTGGCTGACGGTGGCTATAAGATTTTAATTTTAGATGATAAATGGCTAACGCATTTTGAGGAATATATTAAAACTCGTGAATTAATTATTAAATATCATTTTTATGATAAATGTTTTGATGTTATGCCTGCTAAAGTTAATAAATTCAGTGGTATATCTGAATTACCTTTGCCAGATAAAAATAATATCTTTGCCTTTGGAAATGATCATAATGATCTAGAGCTAATGCAGGAATTACCAAATAGTATTATGTTTGGACATCATCAAGAGTTGATGCAGTATGCCAAAATACGGATTGAATATGACGAACAATTATTTGTTAATTTCGCAGAGCTGATTAAACGTATATTAAAATAATGTTAAAATAATGGCTTAAAATTTGTTTTTAGATAAGGAACTAGCATGTTAGATAATAATTTACTTCGTACGGAGCTTGATGCCGTAGTAACTCGTTTAGCGGTGAAACGTTTTAATTTTGATAAAGAATTATTTCTTAGCTTAGATGAACAACGTAAAGCTTTGCAAACTAAAATGGAAGAGTTACAAGCGCGCCGCAATTCTAGCTCGAAACAAATTGGTATTTTGAAATCTAAAGGTGCAGATACCAGCGCAATTATGACTGAAGTTGCAGGCTTTGGTGAAGAGCTAAAACAAACTGAGGCTGAATTTAATCAAGTTTCTAGTCAACTGAATGCTTATTTGGCAACCGTACCTAATTTACCTGATGCTTCAGTACCTGAAGGTGAGGATGAAAATTCAAATGTCGAAGTACGGCGCGTTGGTGTACCACGTGATTTTGATTTTCAAGTTAAAGATCATGTCGATTTAGGAGTAGCGCTGGGGCGTGGGATTGATTTTGAAGCTGGAGCCAAAGTAGCGGGTAGTCGCTTTGCTTTTTTAAAAGGCAAAATTGCTAAATTACATCGTTCATTAGCGCAGTTCATGCTTAATTTACATACTGAAGAGCATGGTTATAGCGAAGTTTATTCACCGTATATGGCAAATGCAAAATCACTGTTTGGAACTGGCCAATTACCTAAATTTGAAGCCGATTTATTTAAAACTAAACGCGATCAAGAAGATTTGTATTTAATTCCAACCTCTGAAGTTTCGGTAACTAATATGGCTGCCGATGAAATTTTCAAAGAAGATGAGCTACCATTTAAATATGCCTGTCATTCACCATGTTTTCGCAGTGAGGCGGGTAGCTATGGGCGCGATACTAAGGGTTTGATTCGCATGCATCAATTTGATAAAGTTGAAATGGTGAACATCGCTCATCCAGAGCATTCTTTTGCAGCGCTAGAAACGATGGTGCAATGTGCTGAGAACGTGCTTAAAGCCCTACAAATTCCTTATCGTGTTGTAGCATTGTGTGGTGGCGATATTACTTTTGGATCTGCAAAAACTTACGATATTGAAGTTTGGGTTCCCTCACAAAATACCTATCGTGAAATTTCATCTTGTTCAAATATGACCGATTTTCAAGCACGTAGAATGCAAGCGCGCTTTAAAGACTCTACGGGCAAAAATCGCTTGGTGCATACCTTAAATGGTTCAGGTTTGGCGGTTGGACGGGCATTGGTTGCGGTAATTGAAAATTATCAAAATGCCGATGGCTCAATTACAGTGCCAGAAGTTTTACGCAGCTATATGGGCTGTGACGTTATTCGCTAAAATTTACTTTGATTTTTAATGGCTAAACATTCTTGAATTGGCGCAATTTTTTTAGGTAGTTTATAAAAATGAAGAGTAGCATTTTCTTTTCTAAGCATTACGTACCCGGTATGATGAGTGGGATTTTGCTACTTTGCCAACCGCTTGCGTATGCTGGCAGTTCATCTCAGGAAATACCTATTGTTGTGACGGTAAATCCTGTTTGTGTTCTTTCTTTGAATGTTACAACGCTAAGCTTTGAATTAATCGCTAATTATGCGAATTCAGCGAATACAACCTTGACTATTGAATGTACCCCGCAATCAACAGTAAGCCTCAATATTACGAGTGTTAATTCTTGGAAATTAATTGGTGTTAATCATCAGAATGAAATTCCTTATATTGTTAGTTATACTGGGGGTGGTTATACCGTTGGAGCAACAGTTAACCCAACGTGGTCAGGTCAAGCAGCAGGAACTGAAGTGTTAGCGGGTACTGCACAAAGTACGGCATGGCAAATTCCACTAAGTCTTAGTTTCCCAAATATTGGCAAAACGCATTCGGTGGACAATTATGCGGATACCATAACTTTTTCTGCAGTTTATTAGAGTGCTATCGATGAAAAATTCCGCAAAAAATTTCGTGGGAATTAGGTGGTTTTTTTGTTTGAATGTGCTTAGTTTTAGCATTTATGCGCAAGGTCAAACCAATGGCACGCTTAGTTTAACTGGTACGTTGGAGGCTCAAGCATCGATTGTTGTGGTTTCAAATAAAACTCAATACTTAAAGGGTAGCAATGACGGCGGAGTACCCGGATTGCCTGGTGTTGCTTTAAGTCAAAGTATTGCAGTTGATATTGCCTGTACTAATTCAATGTTGATCGAGCTATTGCTTAATAGCATTAATGATTTTTCGCTACGCTCTAATTCTGCGCCACAATTAAAAGTTCCCTATCAGATTTCAATTAGTAATTCTGGGTTTAGTAGCTACAATCAAACGCCAATTGCAATTATGGCGAGTATCGTTTGTCACGGTAACACGATTCAAATTCCAATTAATATTACCACTGGTAGTTTGCCCTATGGCTTGTCAGCAGGTAGTTATCAAGACGTTCTTCGATTAAATCTTTCATATTAATTCAGATTTATCAATACGAGATTTATCTTGCTAATTACGATGCAATCCGTTGCGAATGATTATTTATGGCGCAGAGATGCTTAGGCTACCAAGTTGTATATTGTTGTAAATAGAAACATTGAGAAATTAATTTATGGTTTATATGGCTTTTTTATGGTATTTTTGTGGACTTACAGTGTACGGAGTGCTATAATACCTTCATGAGATTTTAGTTTTGGTTTTTAATTTTAGAAGAGAGAATATCATGAAAAAAATATTATTAGCTTTGGTGGCTTTAGGCATGGTTTCAGTAGCAAATGCAGTAGTTAGTACTGGTTCAATTGCTTTATCTGGTACACTAAATACTTCTTGCCGAACAACTATTGGTACAGGTAATATGTCTTTTACTCTTGTGCCTGGTCAAGCTGCTACTCCTGCAACTTCAACCTATCTGTTGGAGTGTACTGCCGGTACTGCAATTACCAGTATAACTGCAGGAAGTACAAACACGTGGACGATGGTCGAGCCAGGATCTAGTGATGCGGTTACATATGCGCTTACGGCTGCTGGATTCTCAGCTAGTTATACTAATGCTTTGATTCCTACTTGGTCTAGTGGTTCTGCAACTACAACGGTTAGTGCAGCTCCTTTTAGCATCAATGGTACTGCCGACCCAGTTATAGCTATGTTGACGGTTACGCCAGGTATAACACCAGCTGGTGCAAATATTGGTACTTATGCAGATACTATAACGATTACTGCCAATTATTAATTTGTTAGGCAGTTAGTTCTTAAAAGCGATATAATAGTGTATCGCTTTTTTTATTAGTTGAGAGAGGTAAAATGAATAGAAAATTTATACTACTTGCATTGTTAAATATTAGCTATGTATTTGCTCAAGGTGAAATCGTTTATTTAATTCCGGGCGAAGTGTTTGCTAATTCGAGAGTTCTCGTGGAGAAATTTAAACAGCAACAAGCGAGTTATAAGCAGCAACAAGGGAATCTGCTCAAACAAGTGGATAAAATTCAGGGTGTTATTAATAAATCAGACCAAACATCACTGGTTTTAGAACAGTCTAGCGCGGCGTTATATAATTTACAAAATGAAATTGAGTCATTAAACTCTCAGAATGCCAGCTATAGTAATAAACTGCAGAATGATTATATGGTTTATGTGCGTAAAGCCAGTAATGAACTTTATTTGCGCAACCAGTATAGTTATATTTTGAATGATTCGGGAATAGTGATAACAGATCCTAAAAATAATGTTTCATTAGAGGTTAGTCAACTTGCTGATAAACTTTATCAAGCCGATCACAAATAAAATGTACTCATTAAAAGCTTTCAGGATTAGTCTGCTTTTTTTTGGGTTAGTACCTGTCGCACGGGCTTTAAGTGTCGGTGCTGATATTGGTGTTGGTTACAATGTTCCAGTTACTTGCACGTTAGCTAATTTACCCACGAGTGTTAATTTAAGTATCCTTGCTACGGAAACTGGCTTATATACTACTAACTTCTCCATTAATTGTAATACCAATAACGCAATTGGCTTAACCTTGAGTTCGACAAATCAGAGTGATGGAGTTGCTCGGTTACTTTCAACGACGGGGAATTATTTGAATTATACAGCATCGATTAATAATATAAGTTACACTATGGGGCAAAGCAATCAAGTCACGCCAAACCTTAGTAATGCATTGCGATTAAATATTGCCAAACCCACTTATGCTGGGCAGTACCAAGATACTTTGGTTTTTACCATCTCATATTAGAAAAAGGATTCATTATGAAAAAAATTAGTTTATTATTGGGCTTATGTTCATTTGTCAGTTATTCTTTTGCTGATGGTGGCTCATTTACAGTCTTTCCGACACAAATAGTTTTTGAAAATCCTGGCAAAGTTAAAGAGATCACCTTAGTTAATTTGTCTGATTCGTTACTTAATACACAGTCAACACTTAAAAGCTATCAGCAAAAATCAGTAAATGGACGCTTAATTGAATCGAATGCTTTGGTTAGTGGTAGTCCAGCTGTTATTGTCACACCAGTAGTGTTACAAAACATTGCACCAAGTTCAAAACAATCAATTCGTTTGCTAGCAATTCGCCAAAATCCTGAATCTGAGATTGTTTATCGTTACGCGGTTAAAAACTTGAATCCACGTTCTGTTGATTCAAGTGGTACTCAATTTGAAGTAGAGTATGGGATGCCTATTTTTGTTTTACCGCAGCACATTAATGAAAGTTATATTTTTAGTTACGTTAAACTAAATGGTAAGGCTTATATTAAGACCACTAATACAGGGAATGTTCATGTATTATTGAAGAATGTCTATCTTCAATCAGGTGACAAACTGCCAGTGTCAATTGGTACTGTGGGACGTTTGTTAGCCAATCAAAGTGTGTATTTAGCAGTTCCGCCACTGTTGGATAAGAATTTGGGCGCACAAATTAAGCTTAAGGTTGCTAAAGCTGGGTTGATTAATTTTGATCAAGAAAGCCAAGTGGAATTATCTATTAGTAAATAATTTAAATGCGGGTTGCTCAGTGTAGATTAAATGCTATTTCTAAGCTAGGGGTTTTCTTCCTGGCTTTTTATGCATGTGGGTATGCTGATAATGTTGTTCATGATTTACCGATGATGTATTTTGAGAATTTAGTTTCGACATCACGTGATTTAACGATTGTGGCTGAACAAACTTCGTTTCACTTGAAGAACAGTCAAATCCTACTGAGTTCATCTGTCCTTTGTGCCAGGAATGGGAGTGAAGTTGCTGATTTAATTAAGGCTAATTCTTCCATTGTCGTGTATAGTTATAACCCAGCTAAATTTCAATATAGCTGTATTTTAAGTCGTCCAGGTAGTAAGATATTACAAATTAATTCAATGAGCGTACCTAAGAAAATAACTTTAAATCTTAAGTCTGATTTTACGCCAGTTAATGTACAACCTAGTATTTTGGAGTTAATTAGTAGCCAAAACTTAGCGTTTATTAGTCCATTGGGTGAATCTGAAATTCCTTTATTATCTACTACTTCAGGTAGTTTAACCAGTCTTCCACAATCAAATATGCTATGTCAAGATCCACGCCAGAAGTTAGAAAATTATGTGTTAGATTTATATCAGCCAACGCATCTTCGTAGTCAGGTTACCACTATTACGACGAGTTCATCGTTTCAAGATGTGGGTTCTACGCATAAATTAGCCGATGAGATGAAAGCGCCATATCAGCCATTACCCACCGCTATGATTAAAGATATTCAACCATTGTTATTAGCGATTAGTATAAATGGTAACCGAGCGCCAGATTCTGCACCAGAGTTGGTTTATGCCAGTAATCAAGTGGCTTGTTTGGATAATGGGCAATTACTTAAATATAAAATTGGGGATAATCATCATTTATTTTATGAATATTTTCAACCCAACGCCGATCCTTTGGTCGATAGTAGTCTGAAATGTATAATTGAGGGTAAAAATAACACTCAATTCACAACCGATCAGCAAGCTGGGGTAATTAATTTTATTTTGCCAGCTGATTCTACAGCCGCTCAAAATATTAATTTAGGTGTTAATAATGAGCCACTTTATCCGAGTGGTGAAATTTATGCCAATAGTACCAGTTATCAGTTGGGTACAGGGCAAAACGTCAGTACAGGTACTGCAAGCAACAATGTATTAGGTACTTTTACTAATACTTCCGCTACTCCATATGGGAGCTTAATTAATGGTTTAGTCGGTGGCTCCAGTACAACCTTTACCCGCAATTACACTTATTGGCAAAGTGATTTTCCATCAAGCATGACGTCATTAGTGGTTGGTGATGCAACTCCGATGTTGGGTAGCTGGGGTGGACAAACACCTTATGCTGGGTTTCAATATGGGAGTAATGAAGCCTTACGCCCTGGCTATTTCTTTACCGCAACGCCAATTATTAGTGGCTCAGTTAATACTCCAACCACGGCAGAAATTTTATTAAATGGTGCGCAGACTAATCAATTCGATTTGCCAGCAGGTAAATTTAATCTCTACAATTTACCGATTGTAAATGGTGATGGTAGTATGACGATTAATTTAAAAAATGCCAATGGTGATGGTTATCAAAGTTATACGCTACCATATTATACTTCGCCAATGGTTTTGACTAATACGACTTATTTGTATCAATATAATCTGGGTATCCCACAAAATCAAATTGGAACTGGTTGGAATTTAAATAATTATCAATCATCAACTCCAGTTGCCGCAACGCAGCATTATATTGGGATCACCAATAATTACACTCTTGAGCTGCGTGCTGAGGGACAAGCTGGCAGCTTTGCTAATTTAGGACTATCTCATAATAATATTTGGTTTAATTCTTTTTCAACGGGCTTAACCACGGCATTAAGTCAATCCGAGAGCGGAACTGGAACTTTGCTGGGTTTTAATCTCTCGCGTCAGACTGCGGTGGTAAATAGCATCGGTTTTGGTTATAACGCTAACTTGTATTCGAGTAATTTTATGCAGTTAGGTGCTACCAACGGACAGAGTTACTCATTACAGCAGACTATTTTTGCGAATTATATTGCGACCACAGGTCTTTCGGTGGCATTAGGTTTTTCAAACAATTCTGCAGTCACTGATTCATCGCAGATGCAACTGTATAATATGACTCTTAATTGGCAAATTGTACCTAAGCTAATGTTGACATCTTCAACCTCATTAAGTAATCAAGCTGGTGTTCAAACTTTTGGGAGCAATTTGGGTTTGACACTGACGTTTGATGGTGCATCTGCTTTAAGTGGCAGCTATGCGTATCAAAATAGCGATGGGGCGGCGAGCAACTCATATAATGTAAATTATCAACATGCGAATGCAGATAATTTGTCTGGGTATAATATTGGTGGTCAGTATAATGATGTTAATACTGAAGCACCTACGGCAATTAGTGGTGGTGGTTATTATCTGTTTAAAAATTTCAATGCTAATGCAGCCGCGAATTATGCAAATAATAATAATTATTCGGCAGGTGCTAGTGTTACTGGTAATGCCGTAGTTGGCTCACATGGTCTAAGTTTTGGTCAATATTCAAGTTTGTCATATATAATTGTTAAAGTCGGTGATTTAGCTAACATCGGTGTGAAACAAAATGGAACTGTAATTGGTTCAACTGATCGTAATGGTGTCTTTGTTATTCCAAATGTTTCACCATATTTACCGCAAGATATTCAAGTTAATGCGGTAGATTTACCAATGAATGTTGAATTAGATAGCTATGAAAAAAGAGTGGTTGCGCCGCTTAATGGTGGTGCGCGAGTGGTCTTCATTCCTGTATCCTTTACGCCTGCTAGTGCGTTTGTTAGTTATGCGAATGGTAAATTGCCTCCAGTTGGTTATTCTGCTAATCTGTATAATGCGGAAGATAATAAATTGATTGAAACCGTCTATATCATTGACAATGGGGCTGTGCAATTGACTAAATTTAGCGCTAAGCTTAATTATCGTCTTGAATTTACCGTTAAAAGTGGTACTTATAGTTGCCAAATTAGTAAAGCCAACATAAATCAAGCCGATAGTAATCAATATATAACTGCTTTAGGAACCCTACAATGCAACAAAAAACCTTAATTTTAATTTTCTGTGGCTTAATTTCGTCGGCGCATGCTGCGTGTCAAATCACACAAGTGCCAAATATTCAGTTTAGTTGCCCTCCAACGAGTGCAGGGAGTTGTGCGGCGACGAATACGTTGAGTTTAATTTGTGCTGGTGAGGCTATCACTGGTTCGCTGAGCACAGGATCGTCAAATAGTTACTCACCACGTACTTTACGCACCGTTGCTAATACCACGTTAAACTATAATGTTTATTTAGACGCAAATCAACAGCAGATTTTTGGCAATGGCTCTCAAGCCACTTCAACTTTAAATGCGGTGTGTAATGGAACCTGTAATTATGTTTTATATTCTTACACCTTGGGTGGGAGTGGCGTTCAGGCCGGTAATTATACGGATAATCTAATTTTGACAATTAACTATTGAAATCGATGTGTTAATGTTTAACTTCGGAGCATTGCTATGACATACTCCGAAGTTAAACATTAAATAGAAGAACTTGTTTAAATATTAGTTGCTATGATGTGGCAAATAAATTAGGCGTTAATTATTTCGGCTACCTGTACTTCAGGTGATTGCATGCCTGGATGCCACACGACATATTTAATTTCTTCACTTGAATTAAGCCCAACTACTTTATAATTTCCAGCTTTGTCAATTGCATGGATGGTGACTTCAGCTAAATAACCAGTTTCTAAAGTGGCTAAATCACGCGTCGCTTCATAAACGGCATCTTCTACACTAAGACCCATTTTTAAGTAGAGTACAACGCTACGGGCGGTTCCAGCACGAATAGTCATTTCACCTGTATGAGTACAGGCACACGCACCATAGCGACTATCGGCATAACTGCCAGCACCAATAATCGGGCTATCACCTAAACGTCCAGGGTATTTCCAGCCCCAGCCTGAGGTGCTGGTGGCGGAAGATATTCGTTGTTCATGATCTAAGCTTAAATAAACGGTGGTGTCAAACATTTTCTCGGGATCAATGGCTTCGCTTTTAACATCCAATAAACAAATATTTGGAAATTTGCTGGCTTGATCGGGTGTTAACACTTCGGCGAGGTGTTTGTGCCACATTTTTAGCGAGAGCTCAGTTTCATTTTTAGCCCTAAGTGCGCCAATTTCATCAGCAAAGCGCTCGGCACCTTCACCGACCAAGATTTCATGATGAATATCATTAAGAACGCGATAAGCTATTTCCACGGGATGTTTAAAACCACGCAATGCACCTACCGCACCAGTTCTACGGGTATTGCCATCCATTACAGATGCATCTAGTTGTAATTCACCGAGAATGTTTGGCCATGAGCTCATACCGACGGTATGAATATCTAAATTAGCTTCAACTAGTTTAATTCCTTCAATTATCGCACGTAAACCATTGGTCTTTTTGGCGAGTAATTCGGCCGCTAATTGTGTGCCTGAGCGTCCTTCATAATTTGCGATTAATAACATCTTATTGCTCCTGTTTATCGATTTTATTCCGAATTATGAATAAAATTGCCGTAATTATAATTCCAAGTAGGGTAACTTTGATAAAACCAGATTGATAGATATTTAGTTGTTCGGCAACTGGTAGATTTTCAGTTGATTGAAAACCAATTAGTTGCGCAACTAATCCTGCGGTTAACCCTGCAAAGGCGTTGATCATCCACCATAAGCCCATCATTACGCCCGACATATTTTGTGGCGCATATTTGGTTACTAAGGCTAAGCCATTCGGTGAAATGCATAATTCACCAAACCCTAGTAAAGTATAGCATGCCAAGATCCAAAATAAACTCATTTTACCTAGATGACTAGCTTGTAGAATTCCTACAATTATGAAGACAAAGGCTAAAGTAGCCATGCTTAGCCCAATGGTAAATTTACCCGCATAACCTGGTTCACGTTGAATGCGTTTAGTTATATTCCAAAACCACGCAATTATCGGTGCTAAAGCAATTAATATTAAGGAGTAAAAACTTGAGATACTTGAAGCTGGAATATCGCTACCAAAATAATGTAAATCGACGACGCGGTCAATAAAAAGTGGTAGGCTGGCAATAGTTTGATTTGATAAGGTCCAGTAGCTTACCGAAAATAATGATAAGACTAAAATAACCCAAACTTTGCTGCGTTCGTGAGTGGATAGTTTACGCCAAATTGAAATAATATAACCGCCAAGAATAATTAAGCAAATTCCTGAGACAACTGTGGATTGAATTGGGTTAGCCAGTAAGGTCGCAAACATCACGGCTAAAGCCAGCAACATCGCATAAACTAAATAATGGAGTTTAATTCCTGCAAAACGTGAGTTAATTAAAGCTTGATTACTAATTTTACAATTGGCTGGAAAGTCTTTTTCACCACGTTTGAAAATCCATAAGCCAATTGCCATTCCGATCGCAGCCAAACCAAAGCCAGCATGCCACGAGACTTTTTCAGCGACAAATCCCACCGCAATTGGTGCAATTACCGCACCAATATTTATTCCCATATAGTAAATATTAAATCCCTGTACCCGTTGGTCTTCGTGTGCATCACTATAGAGTTTGCCGACCATTACTGATACGTTAGGTTTTAAGAGTCCAGTACCTGTTGCAATGCAACCAAGTCCAAAATAGAATAAATTAAAATTAAATCCTGAGAGTGCCATGGTGATATGTCCCATCAAGATAAAGACTCCACCCATGAATGCAACTTTGGCATAGCCATACAATCTATCGGCTAAGAAACCCGCAATAGTAGTTGAGAGGTAAACATAAGTGACATAGCTGCCAAAGATTATTAATGCGAGCCCTTCTGGGATATGCATTGCTTTAGTTAGGAATAGAACTAGAACCGCATTTAAGCCATAAAAGCTAAAGCGTTCCCACATTTCGGTGAAAAATAACCTTTTTAAGCTTTTAGGGTGACCAGACCATGAATTTGCCATTTATTTTCTCCAATATAAGTTGATTATTGAGTGGATTATTATAGCATTGGGCGATGTAATTGTGATTAAGCAAAAATTTATTCGTTTAAAGTAGTTGCGGCGCTTAAAATTGCAAGCGATATGTTGATTGAGTTTGGTGTAGATCTTAGTGTAATTACACTGATTTATTTGATGATTGTTGTTTTATGTTGTTGAGTTAAAGCGTGCTTTTGAATTTAGCCATGCTGTTTTGTAGTATAATTACGTGAAATTTTAATAAAGGTGGGCTATGTTGAGCAAATATACTGCGATCGTTGGAAGAAAAATTAAATTTGCCTTAGTTGGTTGTGGAAGAATTTCTGCAAATCACTTTGGATCATTAGAGCAATATGCTGATGAATGTGAATTAGTTGCCGTGTGTGATATTGTTACTAGTCGTGCTGATGAAGCCGCCGCGAAATACAATGTGTCAGCCTTTTATTCATTAGATGAGCTGTTAACTGCTGGTGGTTTTGATGTGGTAATTTTGACAACTCCAAGTGGTTTACATCCAAGCCAAACCGTTGCTTGTGCGGAGGCTGGTTTTCATGTGGTGACAGAAAAACCGATGGCTACTAAAATGCAAGATGGTATTGAAATGGTCAAGGCTTGTGATAAAGCTGGTGTGCGCTTATTTGTAGTTAAACAAAATCGGCGTAATGCAACGATTCAGATGGTTAAAAAAGCCATTGCTGAAGGTCGTTTTGGACGAATTTACTCGGTTGCATGTAATGTATTTTGGACACGCCCACAAGCTTATTATGATCATGATGAGTGGCGCGGTACTTGGGAATTTGACGGTGGTGCATTTATGAATCAGGCCTCACACTATGTGGATTTAATGGAGTGGCTAATTGGTTCAGTTGAGTCGGTACAGAGTTATACCGCAACCTTGGCACGAAATATTGAAACGGAAGATAGTGGTGTCTTGGCAATTAAATATCGCAGTGGAGCATTGGGTACGATGAATGTGTCAATGTTAACCTATCCAAAAAATCTGGAAGGTTCAATCACAATTCTGGGCGAAACTGGTACGGTTAAAATTGGTGGTATGGCGGTCAATAAAATTGAACATTGGGAATTTGCTGATAAGCGCCCTGAAGATGAAGGTGTCTTGGAAGCAAATTATGCAACTACTTCAGTATATGGTTTTGGACATCCGTTGTATTATTCCAATGTGCTAGCAACCTTACGTGGCACCGAAGAGCCTTTAACCGATGGGCGTGAGGGTCTGCGTTCTTTAGAGTTATTAATCGCAATTTATATTTCGGCGCGAGATGGTAAAAAAGTCTCATTGCCGTTAGTTTATTAATTAATTGGAGAAATACACTGATGAAAAGTCAATATAAAGGAATTATCTTAGCTGGTGGCAGTGGTAGTCGTTTACACCCTGCTACTTTAGCGATGTCAAAACAATTATTACCCGTGTATGATAAGCCGATGATTTATTATCCGTTATCAATTTTGATGCTAGCTGAAATCCAAGATGTGTTAATTATTTCAACGCCACAGGATATTGGGCGCTTTGAACAATTACTTGGTGATGGTAGTCAATTTGGGATTAAATTAAGCTATGCCGTGCAAGCCAGCCCAGATGGTTTGGCACAAGCTTTTTTAATTGGTGAAGAGTTTTTGGCGGGTTCGCCAGCGTGTTTGATTCTGGGTGATAATATGTATCACGGAAGTGGTATGACGCAACTTTTAAAATCCGCGCAAACAGGTAGTGGCGCAACGGTGTTTGCCTATCAGGTTGCTGATCCAGAGCGCTATGGAGTAGTTGAGTTTGATGCGGAACATAAGGCGATTAGCCTTGAAGAAAAACCTGTTGCGCCTAAATCAGATTTTGCCGTAACGGGTTTGTATTTCTATGATAAACATGTGGTTGAAATGGCTAAGCAAGTGAAACCATCGCCACGTGGTGAGTTGGAAATTACCGATTTGAATAAACTCTATCTGGAGCTTGGTCAGTTAAATGTGGTTACGATGAAACGTGGCTTTGCGTGGCTAGACACAGGAACCCATGATTCTTTATTAGAAGCTTCAAATTTTATTCAAACCGTGGAAAAACGCCAAGGAATTAAAATTGCCTGTCTCGAAGAAATTGCGATGCATAAGGGGTGGTTAAGTAAAGCTGAGGTTCAAGCCAAAGTTGCCGAAATGGGTAAATCTACTTACGCCGAATATTTACGTAGGATGGTGAAATAATGGAATTTATTAGAACTTTTATTCCAGAAGTTATTCTGGTTAAACCTAAAGTATTTGGTGATGAACGGGGTTTTTTTATGGAAAGCTATCGCAAATCGCTATTTCAAGCCAATGGTATTGTGCCAGAGTTTATTCAAGACAATCATTCTAAATCGGCTAAAGGCGTATTGCGTGGCTTGCATTACCAACTAGATCCCAAAGCACAGGGTAAATTAGTTCGTTGTGTTAGTGGTGCGGTTTTTGATGTCGCGGTGGATATTCGCCGTGGATCGCCAACGTTTGGTCAGTGGTTTGGTTGTGAATTATCCGCTGAGAATAAGTGTATGTTATGGATACCTGCAGGTTTTGCGCATGGCTTTGTAACTTTAGCGGATGATACTGAATTTTTGTATAAAACTACTGGTGAGTATGCGCCTGAATGTGATCGTGGAATTAAATATGATGATCCTGCAATTGGTATTGAATGGCCTGTGCTAGGTGAGTTATTGTTATCAGACAAAGATAAAAAACAACCTCTGTTAAAAGATGCTGAAATTAACTTCAATTATGTGAGTAATAACGATGAGTAAAAAAACTTTATTGGTAACTGGTGGCGCTGGCTTTATTGGTTCAGCTGTGGTGCGTCAATT
>JACCDZ010431590.1_pt1 | contig 28574 bp, 23 predicted proteins | sample 7449551 | NCBI WGS metagenome assembly JACCDZ01 (sample SAMN15323452, study PRJNA562643) | freshwater metagenome | isolation source: river surface water | place: USA:Blue River Watershed | collected 2017-08-18 | reverse complement strand
AGTATTTGAAGATGTAGGCCATGTCGGGCGCGGTCTCCTCGAAGAGCCGCTTGGTGGCCTCGTGGTCCGCCTCGGTCTCGCCGGGGAAACCCACGATGATGTCGGTCGTGATCCAGATGTCGGGGCGCACGGCGCGCAGCGAGGCGACGAGTTTCTTGTATCCGTCCACGGAGTACGCGCGGGACATGGCGCGCAGGATGCGGTCGGAACCGGACTGGAACGGCATGTGGACCTGCGGCATGAGTTTCTCCAGGCGGCCGTGGCAGTCGGCGAGGTCCTGCCGGTAACCGACGGGGTGCGCGCTGGTGTAGCGGATGCGCTCCAGCCCCGGGATGGCGTTCACGCGCTCCAGCAGTTGCACAAAAGGCGAGCGACCGTCGGCGAAGGGGAATTCCTTGCGGCCGTATTGGTTCACGATCTGGCCGAGCAGCGTGACCTCCTTCGTGCCTTCGGCCACGAGGGACTCGATTTCGCGAAGAATGTCGTCCATGGGGCGGGCGCGCTCGGGGCCGCGGGTCTTGGGCACGATGCAGTACGCGCACTTCATGTCGCAGCCCTGCATGATGGAGACAAAGGCGCTCGGCTTGAACCCGCCGGTGTGGTCGCGCACGGTGTTTTGCGAGCCGGCCTCGGCTTCCAGGTCGATGAGCGTGGCGGGGCGCGGCCCCTGCGCGCGCATCCGGGCGATGATCGCGTCGAGGTGGTCGGGCACGCGGTGGAACTTCTGCGTGCCGACGATGAGGTCGAGGTCGGGCAGGCGGTCGAGCATGTCGGCGCCCTTGTTCTGCGCCATGCAGCCGAGGATGCCCACGATGCGGCGCGGCCGGTGTTTCTCGCGCGAGATCTCCCACGCCTTGCCGAGCGCCTTCTGCTCGGCCTGGTCGCGCACGGAGCAGGTGTTGAGCAGCACGATGTCGGCGTCGCGCTCGTGGTCCACCAGCGCGTAGCCGCGCGCGACGAGCTTCGAGGCGACATCCTCGGAGTCGCGCTCGTTCATCTGACAGCCGTAGGTTTTGATGAAGACCCGGTTCATGCGTGTGTGCCGCCGTGAAGTGGGGGCGCGCCCGGGCGAGGCAAGCGCGGGAATCGGAAATCCCGCCCAGGCGTTACCGGTAGCCGTCGAACACGCGGTGGGAGAAGTAGCGCTCCATGCGGTCGGGGAAGACCGTGACCACGGTGGCGCCCGAGCCGAGGCGACGCTTGGCTTCGAGCGCGACGGCGTAATTGAGACCCGAGGACGGCCCGACCGGGTAACCCGCGGCCCAGAGGCGGCGGGTGAGCTCCAGGCAGAACGCATCGTCGGCGGCGACCTCCTCGATGAGCGCGGCGTGCGGGCCGACATTCCAGGTGTTGTAGAGCGCGGAGAGGCCGTCGGCCACGCCGGGCACCGCGTGGCTGAAACAGAGGCTGCAGCACTCGGCGTTGTCCGAGAAACCGGAGCCCTCGCGCGGGATGGCCGCGTAGGCGCGCGGCGCGCACCCGGCGTCCGCAAACGCCTCCCAGAGGCCGCGCAGCGTGCCGCCCGTGCCGATGCCGCTCACCACGGCGTCCACGCCGCGGCCGTCGAGTTGGGTGAGGATTTCCGGTCCGGTGAACAGGCGGTGCGCCTCGGTGTTGTCCGGGTTCTCAAACTGCCTCACGGCGAACACGCCGCCGGATTGCGCCGCCTCGGCGCACGCGGCGATGACCGCCGCCATACCGCCGGCGACGCGCACGACCTCGCCGCCGTAGGCGCGGATCATCAGCCCGCGCTCGTTGGTCGCGCCTTCGGGGATATAGGCGCGGAAACGCAGGCCCATCTGCGCGCAACACAGCGCCAGCGCGATGCTGGTGGAGCCGCTCGACGCCTCCACCACGGTGTCGCCGGCCTGCAGCGCGCCGCGCCGCCAGGCTTTTTCGAGGATGTGGCGCGCGATGCGATCCTTCGTCGAACCGCTGGGGTTGAGGAAATCGAGTTTGCACCAGACGGGACCGAGCGCGGCGTCGAGCGTCACCGGCACGAGCGGCGTGGGGGCGATGCGGCGCTGGAAGGCGGCGGTGGCGGGCAGATCGGGGGAGGCGAAGTTGGTCATCGGGGGGAAAGCCCCCGGAGACAACGGCACGCCGCCCGTGAGAACAAGCTCAACGGGCGGCGCGACACGGACGACAGCGGGCGTGATGCGGATCAGAAGAACCGGATCGTCTTCGGCTTGTCGGCCTCACGCTGCATCGCGGCGTGCTCGGCGTCGGAGCACCCGCGGTCGGTGGGCACTTCGACGGCGGCGGCGACGGGCTTCACGAGCCCCTTGGCGAGCAGGTACTGCTCGACCTCTTCGCCGGAGATGTCGGCCAGCATGATGCCGGCGGCGGTGCGCGAGACCTTGAACGGCGCGAGTTCGATGTCGGTCAGCCCGCTGTCGATCAGTTCGACGCAGGGCGACATGCGCTGGCCGGATTTTTCCACCATCTCGACATAGTTTTCGGGCACGCCGATGATGTCGATGTCGCGGAACTCCAGACGGTGTTTGGCGAAGATGGCGCGCACGCCGCGCGACCAGCCGCAGTGAGGTTTCAGGTAGGCGTTGATGTTCATGTCGCCGCCAAGGGAACGCGGTCGCGCCGGAGGGCAAACGGATTTTGGAACCGTTCCAAAGAGACCGCCGAACCGCCGCGAACGCGGCCGCGCTCACCGGCTGCGCCGGATCACGACCGCGATGCCGTCGACATCGGCGGCCACCGGCGCGAAGGGCTTCTCGATTTCGACCGTGAGCGCGTTGAGGATGGGGAACTTGGCGAGCAGCGCGCCCGCGATGTTTTCCGCCACCGTCTCGATGAGGTAACAGGGCCGCCCCGCGAGCTGCGCCACCACCACGCGGATGACCGCGCCGTAATCGACGGTCTTCGCCAGGTTGTCCTCGGTCGCGGCCGGACGCGTGTCGAGTTCCAGCGACAGATTCACGCGGAAACGCTGACCGAGCCGGGTCTCCTCGGGCAGCGCGCCATGATGCCCCCACGAGCGGATACCGGTGATTTTGATGATGTCGGCCATGGCGCTCCGTGATGCGCACCCGGGACCCGGCGGCAAGCGCGGGTTGCCCTGCGGGCCCCTTGGCCGGCCCGCCGGCGGCGTGTTTAGAAGTTTGACCGAGTGAACAAACGGGGCAACTTGCGGCGCTTTTACCCGAACCATGAACAAACTGCTGCCCGCTCTCGCCGCTTTCCTCGCGGCATCGCCCTTCCTCTCCGCCGCCACCGACGCGGCTCCGACGGCCCCCGCCGCGACCCCGGCCGCCGAAGCGCCCAAGCCCGCGCCCCTTTCCCCCGAAAAGAAAAAGCTCTTCCTCCAGGCCATCGGCTGGCAGGTCGGCCGCCAGGCCCAGATCGCCGACCTCGGCTTCGCCCCGGACGATGTGACCGAGATCCTCGCCGGCGCCCGCCTCGCCTTCGAAGGCAAGGGCGAAGAGATCCCGCCGCAGATGCAAAAGGACATGGAGGCCTTCCAGAGCTTCCTCGCCCCCTACATCGCCAACGCCCGCGCCAAGGCCGAGAAGAAGCAGGCCGAAGAGGCCAAGCTGCGCGCCGAATCCGCCCAGGCGAACCTCACCGCCGGCAAGGCCGCCCTCGACAAGCTCAAGGCCGACGACAAGGCCGTGACCTTCGACAAGGCCAAGGGCAACGACGGCGCCGACTACGAGTACGGCATCAAGATCACCGCCCCCGGCTCCGCCGAAAAGCCCCTCGCCACCGACACCGTGAAGGTGAAGTACACCGGCAAGCTCCTCGACGGCACCGTCTTCGACAGCTCGGACGCCCATGGCGGCCAGCCCGCCGAGTTCCCGCTCAACGGCGTCATCGCCGGTTGGACCGCCGGCGTGCAGAAGCTCGGCAAGGGCGGCAAGGCCACCCTCTGGCTCCCCGCCGGCCTCGCCTACGGCAACGAAGGCGCGGGCGACAAGATCAAGCCCGGCGCCACCCTCGTCTTCGATGTCGAACTCGTCGACATCGTGAAGCCCGAAGCCCCCAAGGCCGACGCCCCCGCGCCGGCCGCCGCCAAGCCCGACGCCGCCAAGTAAATCGCAGCTTCGCCCCACGACAAAACCGCGCCCGGCAGGGCGCGGTTTTGTCATATCGGGAACGCACGCGGCGGAGCTTCCCGGCGCGCGCCGCCGGGAGCGGTCACTCCGTGGTCGCCGGAGTGGGGATGCTCATCTCGGGCAAGCGGTAGGTGAGCTCGGACCCGGAGGCGATGGTGCCCGGCGTGCGGATGATGCGGAGGATCTTCTGCACCCGGCGCATCCGCATGCCTTCGGGCTGCAGGTACTGCCCGGGGGGCGCGGCGGGCAGCGCATCCGCCTTGGCGGCGATGAACCGCGCGGCCGCGTCGCCCCCGGAAATCAGTTTCCACATCGCCGCGTTGGCGCGCAGGGATTGGGGAGCGGCCAGTTCGACCCACAGGCGATCCAGTTCCGCCGCGTCCATCCCGACGGGCTCCGGCGTCGTCGCATATTCAAAATCGGCGATGCCCCAGCACTGCTTTTCCTGGGGCGGATCCGGGAAAACGCCTGCGAAATCGAGCGTGAGCTCATCACCGCGGTGCGGGAACCAAACCTCCACCGGGTAGACGGCGTCCGCGATCGCACAGCCGGCGCAACCGGGCCGCTCAAAGGGCTTCCCGTTCACCGGACTGCCACCCGTGAACGCGTAGTGCAGGCCCCACGGATAATCATCGGGGAAGGCCTGCACATAATTCGCGCTGCGCGCGCCCATGGAACTGAAGCTCGTGCACATCAGCTGCTGGCCGCCGCGCACCTGCATGGTCCACAAGTCCGGACCCCACGGGAGGAAGGACCCGTCCCAACTGCCCGTCGCGACCACCTTGAACCGCACGCGCACCCAGCCGTGGGGCGGCAGCGCGCGCAGCGTCACCGCGACCGGCTCGGCGTGAAACAGTCCGTGGACGCCGGCAAACGCGGGATTGAGCGACGCGACCTTGGGGTTCGACCAAGTGACGGCGGCGGGGACGGGGGACGCCTCGCGGGGGACACATCCGACAAAACCGGATGCGATCAGGATAAACGAGGCGAGGACGAGCGGGTGACTCCGGGATAGCGGCGTATTCATGAAATAAGACACACCATCAGGACGCCGCCACGCCCGCTGTCGAAAGGAAAAACCACCCGGCGCGGCTCTCAGCTCACCGCCCGGGTGCGCGTGGCGTCGAGGGTGCTCTTGGCGCGGCGGATGTGCGCGGCGGCGAGGTGCGCGGCCGCGTCGCCGTCGCCGGCGCGAATGGCCTCCAGGATCGCCTCATGCTCGGCGAGCGTGCGATCGCGGCGGCCGCCGATGGCGGTGTGCGAGTGCCTGGAGTAGTCGTCAAAGACGCCGCCGAGCGCCTCCATGATGGCGTGGAACAGCGCGTTGCCCGACTCGCGCACCAGGGCCCGGTGGAATTCAAAATCCGCCTTGGCGAACGCGATGGGCTCGTCGCGACAACGACGCATCGCGGCATAGGCGTCGTCCATCCGGTTGAGCGCCTCCTTCCGGTGCTGGGCGGCCAGGGCGCGCGCGCACTCGGCCTCGATGAGCATGCGCAGCTCCAAGAGTTCGCCGAACGCCTTGTCGGTCTGCGTCACCCCCGCGTATCCGCGCAGCGCCTGCGCCACGGCCGAGGCGTCGCCGGAATTCACAAAGGTGCCGCCGCCGCGCCGGCTGGTCAGCACGCCACGCTCACGCAGCCCCGCAAGCGCCGCCCGCACCACGCCTCGGCTCACGCCGTGCATGGCGGCCAGTCGCTCCTCGGAAGGCAGCCGCCATCCGGGCTTCAGCCCGGTCCGCGCCAGCTCCGCTTCGATGGCGACGGCCACCGCCGCCGCGGACTCGGATGGGGATAAGTGCATGTGAAGATGGGGCATCCCGCAAGCGGCGCGGGGAACCGCGGACGGCGACGCGTGTCCGCCATGGGACCTTCACCTGTCCGCCCGGCCCGCCCTGGGCAAGTCCCGACAACCCGGCCTCCTCATGAAATATCTCCTTCTGCTCTCACTTGCGGCGAGTCTCGCCAGCGCGTCCCCGCGGAGCGCGTCCGCACCGGTGAAACCCGCCGCCCTCGCGGACGAGTGGCGCCATGTCGGCGCCGTGCTCACGGAACCGGGCTACGATGCGTGGTGCTGCTCGCCCCTGCGCGAGCCCGACGGTCGCATCCATCTGTATGTCGCGCGCTGGCCCGCCGCCATTCCCTTCGACAAGGGGTGGCGCACCCACAGCGAAATCGCCCACTATGTCGGCGCCCGCCCGGAAGGCCCGTTCCGCTTCGTCTCCGTCATCGGCAAGGGCGCCGGCACGGGCTGGAACGCCCGCGCCTACCACAACCCCTCGGTCCGCAAAATCGACGGCGTCTACACGCTCACCTTCATCGCCAACTCCGGCGCCGAACCGCACAGCCCGTCGCAAAACATCGGCATGATGCTCGCCGACTCGCCCGACGGCCCGTGGCGCGAAGTGCCCGGCCCCGTGCTCGCCACGCCGTCGGATCCCGCCCTCTGGTGCGCCGGGAGCGGGTCCGGCGTGACCAATCCCGCCCTCCTCAAAATCGGCGGCAAATTCCACCTCTACTTCAAGGCCCGCTCGGGCCCCAAGGGCGTCATGAGCTACGGCGTCGCCGTGGCCGACGCCCTCGCGGGCCCCTACCGCATCCTCCCCAAACCCGTCGTCGCCAACGCCACCACCATCGAGGACGCGTTCGCCTTCCCCTGGCGCGGCGACATCTGCCTGCTCTCAACCGACAACCACGGCATCCTGGAGGAAGGCGGCGGGCTGCTCTGGACCTCGCGTGACGGCCTCGCCTTCGACCCGAAACCCCTCCCGGGCTTCCATCATTTCGGCCACTTCCACCTCCGCGACCGGCTGCCCGCCAACGCCAACTACCGCTACACGCGCCAGGTGAAGGTCGAGCGCCCGCAACTCCTGCTCGACGCCGCCGGCGAACCCGAATGGCTCTACGCCCCCTGCGGCGTCGCCATCGACGGCGCCGACGGCACCTCCGTCCACCTCTTCCGCAGGACGGCGACGCCGGCGGGCGAGTGACCGGGCGCGCCCAAATTGTCATACAAACCGGTTGTCGCTCTTGTGAACACCCCCGGCGGCACGCAGCGTGACCGCATGTCCGCTCCCGCCGCCATCCTTCGCATCCACCCGAACGACAACCTGCTCGTCGCCCTGCGCGACCTCGCCGCCGGCGAAAGTGTCTCCCTCGAGGGCAAATCCTGGACGCTCGTAGAGAAGATCGCCGCCAAGCACAAGTTCGCCGAGCGCGATTTCGCCCAGGGCGAACCCGTGAAACTCTTCGGCGTCACCGTGGGCAAGGCCGGCCAACCCATCCCCGCCGGCGCGCTCATCCACACGCACAACATCGCGCACGCCGCCGAGCCCTTCGCCGTGTCGTTGAAACAGCCTTACGCCTGGACGGCGCCCGCCGTGGACAAACACCGGGGCCGCACCTTCTTGGGTTACAAGCGCGCCGACGGCCGCGTGGGCACCCGCAACCACTGGCTCGTCGTGCCGCTCGTCTTCTGCGAAAACAACAACCTGCAGGTCATGCGCGAAGCCTTCCTGCGCGAACTCGGCTACGCCAACAACGACAAGTACGCCAACCTCGTGAAGGACCTCGTCGCCGCCCGCAAGGCCGGCAAGGACGCCGCCTCCGTGCCCGCGCCCGCCCCCGGCGCCGACCTCGCCGCCCGCATCTTCCCGAATGTCGACGGCATCAAGTTCCTCCACCACAGCCTCGGCTGCGGCGGCATCGAGTCCGACTCCGTCGCCCTCTGCGAACTGCTCGCCGCCTATGTCTGCCACCCGAATGTCGCCGGCGCCACCGTCATGTCGCTCGGCTGCCAGAAGGCGCAGATTTCCATGCTGATGGACAACATCAAGGCCATCGACCCGCATTTCAACAAGCCGCTGCACATCCTCGAATCCCAGAAGGTCGGCACCAAGACCGGCATGCTCGAGGAGGCCATCCGCGCCACCTTCACCGGCCTCGCCGAAGCCGACCAGTGCCGCCGCACGCCCGAATCCGTCGCCCACCTCACCGTCGGCGTCAAATGCGGCGCCTCCGACGGCTTCTCCGGCATCTCGGCCAACCCCGCCGTGGGCCTCATGGCCGACAAACTCGTCACCCTCGGCGGCTCCGCCGTGCTCGCGGAATTCCCCGAACTCGTCGGCGTCGAGCAGGAGATGATCGACCGCTGCGTCACCGCCGACCTCGCGCAGAAGTTCGTCGACCTGATGGGCCGCTACGCCTCCCAGGCCGCCGCCTGCGGCGCCTCGATGGACATGAACCCCTCGCCGGGCAACATCCGCGACGGGCTCATCACCGACGCCATCAAGTCCTGCGGCGCCGCCCGCAAGGCGGGCTACGCGCCCATCGTCGGCGTGCTCGACTACCCCGAACAGGTGCGCACCGCGGGCCTCAACCTGCTCTGCACCCCGGGCAACGATGTCGAGGCCACCACCGGCCAGGCCGCCTCCGGCTGTAACCTGATTCTGTTTACGACCGGCCTCGGCACGCCCACCGGCAACCCGGTCACCCCGACCCTCAAGATCGCCACCAACCACGCCCTGGCGAAGAAGATGCCCGACATCATCGACCACGACTGCGGCGGCATCATCGACGGCGCATCCACCCTCGACTCGGAATCCGACGCCCTCCTCGACCTCTGCGTGCGCGTCGCCTCGGGCGAACAGCTCGCCCGCGCCGAGGTCTACAACCAGGACGACTTCATCCCCTGGAAGCGCGGCGTCTCGCTCTGATGCTTTCTCCCCGGGGGGCTCCGCAGGCGGAGCCCCTTTCTTCAATGCCCACCCGCGCCGCCGCCCCGGCCCGCGAACCCCACGGAAAATCATGCCCCGCCTCGAACTCCCCAGGATCATCTTCGGCTCCAGCTCACTCGGAAACCTCTACAAGGCGCTGCCCGACGAGACGAAGCGGGCGCTCGTCGCCGAGTGGCTCAAACAATGCCCCGGCACGGTCGCCATCGACTCGGCGGGCAAGTACGGCGCCGGCCTCGCGCTCGAATCCATCGGTCGCCAACTCGCGGCGCTCGGCGCCCCGCGCGACCGGGTGCTCATTTCCAACAAACTCGCCTGGCGCCGCGCGCCGCTCACCGGGCCCGAGCCCACCTTTGAACCGGGCGTCTGGATCGGCCTCGAACACGACGCCGTGCAGGACATCTCCGGCGCCGGCATCCTGCGCTGCCATGAGGAGGGCGACCGCCTGCTCGGCCACTACCCGGCGCAACTGGTCTCCGTGCACGACCCCGACGAATACATCGCGGCGGCCGCCACCCCGGCCGAACGCGCCGCGCGGCTCGACGACACCGTCGCCGCCTATGTGGAACTCGGCAAACTGCGCGACGCGGGCAAGGTGCTCGGCGTCGGCATCGGCTCCAAGGACTGGCGCGTCATCCGCGAGATCGAATCCCGCGTGAAACTCGACTGGGTCATGTTCGCCAACAGCCTCACGATTCACCGCCACGAAGACGGGTTGCTCGACTACATCGCCACGCTGCACGCCAAGGGTGTGACCATCGTGAACTCGGCCGTCTTCCACGCGGGCTTCCTCGTGGGGGGCGCCTTCTACGACTACAAGCCGGTCGACGGCTCGCAGCCGCACCACGCCGCGCTCGTCGACTGGCGCGCGCGCTTCCATGCCGCCTGCGCCGCCGCGGGCGTCACCCCGGCCCACGCCTGCGTGGCCTTCTCCTTCCTCATCCCCGGCATCCGCTCCGTGGCGCTCAACACCACGCGCGTCGAAGCCGTGGCGGAAAATGTGCGCATGACGGAAACGCCGCTGCCGCTCGCCTTCTGGCAACAACTCGCCGCCGAACACCTCATCTCCCCGCGCATCCTCGACTTCGCACGACAAGCCTGACCATGAACCCCTCCACCATCCCCGCCTGGCGCATCGACGCGCCGGGTTCCGTCTCGCTCGGCGACATCGCCGCGCCCCGCGCCGCCGCCGGCGAAGTGCTCCTGCGCGTGAAGCGCATCGGCTACTGCGGCTCCGATCTCTCGACCTTCAAGGGCCTCAACCCGCTCGTCGCCTACCCGCGCATCCCGGGCCATGAGATCGCGGCCGTCATCGAGGCCGTCGGGCCCGGCGTATCCGGAAAATGGAAGCCCGGCGACGCCGTCACCGTCCAGCCCTACACCGCCTGCGGCCGATGCGCCTCCTGCAAACGCGGTCGCTCCTACGCCTGCCGCACCAACCAGACGCTCGGCGTCCAGCGCGACGGCGCACTCGCGCCGCTGCTCGTCGTACCCGAGGAAAAACTCCTCGCCGCCGACGGGTTGGACGAACGCCGGCTCGCGCTCGTCGAACCGCTCTCCGTGGGCTACCACGCCGTCCGTCGCGGCCGCTTCGGCAAGGGCGACACCGTGGTCGTGCTCGGCTGCGGCGCCATCGGCCTGGGTGCGGTGCTCGCCGCCGCCCACCGCGGCGCGACCGTCGTGGCCGTGGACCTCGAACCGGCGAAACTCGCCCAGGCCCGCGCCTTCGGCGCGACGCTCACGCTCGTATCCGGACCGGACCTGCAGGAACAACTCGCCGCGCTCTGCGACGGCGAAGGCCCCGACGGCATCATCGAGGCCGTGGGGCGCCCCGAAACCTTCCGGCTCGCCGTCGAGGCCGTGGCCTTCACCGGCCGCGTGGTGTACATCGGCTATGCCAAGGCTGAAGTCGCCTACGACACGCGCCGATTCGTCCAGAAGGAACTCGACATCCTCGGCTCGCGAAACGCCGAACCCGAGGACTTCGCCGAAGTCATGACCATGCTGCGCCGGCCCGAGCTGCCCGTGGAATCGATGATCACCGCGGAAGTGCCGTTTGCCAGCGCCGGCAAGGCGCTCGCCGACTGGGCGGCCAACCCCGGCTCCGCCTGCAAGATCCACATCACCCTCTGAGCCCGCCACCACCATCAACTATCGACTCCCCACTGATATGAACATCGCCCCCTACTCCCTCGGCATCGGCGACCGCTTCGCCCGCCAGGGCGAAGCCCAGCTCGCCGCCTTCCTCCCGCTCGCCGCCACCGGCACCGTCGTCGTCCCGGTCTGGAACAAGTCCCGCCGCGAACACACGCTCGTCGGCACCACGCCCGACTCCGTCGCCGCCGAAGCCGCCGCCGCCGTGAAGGCGCTCGGCTGGAAACACGGCCACCATGTCGACGCCGACCACATCGGCCTCGCCACGGTCGACCCGTTCCTCGCCCACAGCGACTTCTTCACGCTCGATGTCGCCGAACAGCTCGGCGAACCCGTATCCGACGAGGAAGTACGCGCCTTCGCCGCCAAACACGCCTCGAAGACCGGCGAACTCGCCATCCCCGGCATCGCCACGCCCTTCCGCGCCGATGCGGAAGCCGCCTCAGCCGCCGCCCGCAAGTACCTCGCGGCCATCCGTCGCGCGGGTGAGATTTATCGCAAGATCGCCGCCGCCAAGGGCGAGGCGAACTTCATCGCCGAAGTCTCGATGGACGAGACCGACCGGCCGCAAACGCCCGGGGAACTCTGGTTCATCCTCGCGGGCCTCGCCGACGAGGGCGTGCGCGTGCAGACCATCGCCCCGCGCTTCAGCGGCGCCTTCCACAAGGGCGTCGAGTATGTCGGCGATCCCGCCGCCTTCGCCGTCGAGTTCGAAGCCGATGTGCGCGTCTGCCAACATGCCGTGCGCGCCCTCGGACTGCCCGCCTCGCTCAAGCTCTCCGTCCACTCCGGCAGCGACAAGTTCGCGCTCTACCCGCACATCCGCCGCATCATCCGCGCCACGGGCGCCGGCGTGCATGTGAAGACCGCCGGCACCACCTGGCTGGAGGAAGTCACCGGCCTCGCCCAGGCCGGCGGCGACGCCCTCCGCCTCGCCAAGGAAATCTACGCCCGCGCCCACGCTCAGCGCCTCGAACTCGCCAAACCCTACGCCAGCGTCATCCACATCGACTTCGATCAACTGCCCGACCCGAAAACCGTCGCCGCCTGGGATTCCGCACGCTTCGTCGCCGCGCTCGCGCACGACCAAAGCAACGCGCTCTACGACCCGGAGTTCCGTCAGATGGTGCATGTCGCCTTCCGCATCGCGGCGGAACTCGGCGCCGAATACACCGACGCCCTCGCGGCCCACAAGGCCGTCATCAGCCGGCGCGTCACGGAGAACATCCGCGACCGCCACCTGAACCGCATCTTCGCCTGATTCCGCCATGAAACATCACGCTCTCGCGCTGCTCGCGCTCGCCTCCCTGACGCCCGGCGCCAGCGCCGACGAACGCGGCGAAACCTCCTGGGAACACGCGCCCTCCGCCTACAAGACGCCCGCGGGGCTGGTGCGCGGCGGCGCGTTCATCGACCTCATCCTGCCCATGCCACCCGCCGCGGCGGGCCTGCGGACCGATGTCTGGGGCGCCAAACTCACCGGCCCGCGCGACCCGGAAAACGGACTCGAGTCGCCCGATTTCTCGTACTGGTGCATGAATGTCCAACACGAGCAGGCGGACGGCAAAGAGCACATGTTCGCCGTGCGCTGGCCGGAAAGCTCCGTCAAGGGCCACATGGCGTGGCCGAAATCAACGGTGGTCCACGCCGTCGCCGATTCGCCGACCGGCCCGTTCCGCGTCATCCGTGAGATCGGCCCCGGCCACAATGTGAACCGCTACCGCGCCAAGGACGGCACTCAGGTCCTCTATGTCAACGGCGGCGGCTACTCGGCCAAAACGGTCGCCGGCCCCTGGAAACCGTTCCGGTTCGTTTACGACAACCGCGGCACACCCTCGGGCGAGATGACCAACCACAGCTTCACGCTGCGCGAGGACGGCAGCGTACTCATGATCTCGCGCGGCGGTCGCACCTGGATCAGCGAGGACGGCCTCAAGCCGTATCGCAAGATCACCGACAAATCCGCCTACCCGCCGATCAAGGGCGAGTTCGAGGACCCGGTCGTCTGGCGCGACGAGGTGCAATACCACCTCATCGTGAACGACTGGTTCGGGCGCACCGCGTTCCACCTCCGCTCCAAGGACGGCGCCCACTGGGTGTGGGACGCCGGCGTCGCCTACGACACCACCGTGGCGCGCCGCGCCGACGGCTCGCGGGAGAACTGGTACAAGTTCGAGCGCCCGCAGGTGCGTCAGGATCAATACGGCCGGGCGACCCACATCTACTTCGCCGTCATCGACACGCGCAAGGACCTCGACCGCGCCAACGACGGCCACGGCTCCAAGATCATCGCGATGCCGCTCGCGCTCCAGCGTCGCCTGGAAATCCTCAACCCCGCGCCGATCGACGCCGCCACCCGCGAGATCGCCGTGCGCATCCGCGCCGAGGCGGGATTCGCGCCGCAGGAGGAGGTGGACACCGCGTCGCTGCGCTTCGGCGCGCCGACCGAAGTGGACTTCGGCCGCGGCTGCAAACCCGTCGCCACGCGGGCGGACGGCGCCGACCTGATCGTGACCTTCGAGGCCGCCGGGAACGGTTTCACGAGCGCCGACTTTGTCGGCAAACTGCTCGGCGCCGACCGCAAGGGCGCGCTGCTCCACGGCTACGCGCGGATTCCGGGCCAATCCTACGCCGAACCGATGGTCGACGCCCCGCCGGTGACCTTCACGCCCGAGGGCGCCCGCGTGATCGTGGAAAACTTCGGACTCACGGCCTCGCACCCCGGCAAGGCCACGCTCACCGTGACCGGCGCCGACGGCGTGCGCCGCACCGTCGAGGCGGCCGTGCCCGCCATCGCCCCCTACGCCTCGGCGGCCGTGACCCTGCCGGTCGATTTCCAAAAACTCGGCGATCGCGCCGCGACGCCCGTGGAACTGCGCCTGGACTGCGGCGGCGTCCCGTCCGTCCAACGCCACACGCTGAAATCGCCGCCCGCTCAAGCGGAAAGCGCCCGCCCGACACGCTGACGCTTGCCCGGCCGCCACTAAACCGTCCACTGCCACGACCCACCCCGGGATTTCACCCCATGAAACGCTACGCCGCCGCCATCGACCTCGTGAACGACGCGGACCGGATCGCCGCATACCTCGCCCACCATCGCGCCGTCTGGCCCGAGGTGATACGCAGCTTCCGCGCCGTCGGCGTGCGCGACATGCGCATCTGGCGCGTCGCCAACCGGCTGTTCATGGAGATGGAGACCGAAGACGCGTTCGAGCCCGCGCGCGACTTCGCCCGCTACGCCGCCATGCACCCGGGCAACCCGGTCTGGGAGACATTCATGACCGGATTCCAGGCGCCGCTCGCCTGCCGCAAGCCGGGCGAACACTGGGCCGCGATGGAACTCGCCTTCGACTTCGAGGCCCATGTGCGCACGCTCGACACGGGCGCGGGTATGCGCGTGGACAGCCACCAGCACTTCTGGAACTACACCGACGCCGAATTCTCGTGGATCCCCGAGGGTCCGGTGCGCCGCTCGTTCGGCCCCGAAGACCTCAAACCGCTGCTCTCCGCCCGCTCGATCCACGGCTGCGTGGCCGTGCAGGCGCGTTGCGACGAACGCGAGAACGACCACCTGCTGGCCCTCGCCGACGCGCACCCGCACATCCTCGGCGTCGTCGGCTGGCTCGACCTCGCGGCGGACAACCTCGACGCCCGGCTCGACGCCCAATCCGGCCGGCGCCGCCTCGTCGGCTTCCGCGAAATCCTGCAAGGCAAACCCCGCGACGCGTGGTTCACCGAAAACTTCGTGCGCGGCGTGCGTCGCCTCGGCGAACGCGGTTACGCCTACGACATCCTCGTATTCGCCAACCAACTGCGTGACGCGCACGACCTCGCGGCCCGCTGTCACCCGGACCAGCGCCTCGTGCTCGATCACCTCGCCAAACCGGACATCCGCGCCGGCGAGTTCACCGACTGGTCGCGCGGCATCCGCGCCCTCGCCAAGGATTTCCCCAACCTGCACTGCAAACTCTCGGGCCTGGTCACCGAAGCGGCGCCGTTCGCGTGGACGCCGGCGCAGCTGCGCCCGTACATGGAAACCGTCGTCGACGCCTTCGGCCCCGACCGCGTCATGTACGGTTCCGACTGGCCCGTGTGCCTGCTCGCGGCCAAGGATTACGCCGCCGTGCACGATGTCGCCGCCGACTTCGCCCGCTCGCTCGGCGCCGAAACCGAAGCGAAGATCATGGGCGCGAACGCCGCCCGGTTCTACCGCCTCGCACCCGCTTCACTCTGAGTTCGCCCGGCGCGACCTCTTCCCACCTTTCACAGCTGACCTCACCCACATGTCCTCCTCCCTTCGTTTCCAAAACAAAACCGCCGTCGTCACCGGCGCCGCCTCGGGCATCGGCGAAGCCGTCGCCCGCCGGCTCGCCGCCGAAGGCGCCCGCGTCATCGTCGCCGACTACGCCGGCGACGCCGCGCAGAAGGTCGCCTCCGAGATCGGCGGCGTGGCCCTCCAGATCGATGTCTCCAAGCCCGAAGCCGTGCAGGCCGCCTTCGACACCCTCGAACGCATCGACATCCTCGTGAACTCCGCCGGGGTCGCGCATATCGGCAATGTGCTCAACACCCCGGTCGAGGACTTCGACCGCGTGTACGGCGTGAATGTGAAGGGCGTCTACCTCACCATGCAGGCCACGCTGCCCAAGATGATCGCCCAGGGCGGCGGCGCCATCGTGAACCTCGCCTCCATCGCCTCGAAACTCGGCATCGCCGACCGCTTCGCCTACTCGATGAGCAAGGGCGCCGTGTACACCATGACCCTCTCGGTCGCCAAGGACTTCGTGACCAAGGGCATCCGCGCCAACTGCGTCTGCCCGGCCCGCATCCACACGCCGTTCGTCGACGGTTTCCTCGCCAGGAACTACCCGGACAACCGCGACGAGATGTTCGGCAAACTCTCGGCTTACCAGCCCATGGGCCGCATGGGCAAACCCGCCGAGGTCGCGGCGCTCATCGCCTTCCTCTGCTCCGACGACGCCGCGTTCATCACCGGCTCCGCCTACGACATCGACGGCGGCGTCACGCTCCTGCGCTGACCCGACGGACGCATCCGGTATCCGCTGACCATCATCAACGACCCACTCTCCACCGTCTCCCCATGAAACTCCTCCGCTTCGGCCCCGAAGGCCTTGAAAAACCCGCCGTCGAACTCGCCGACGGTTCCCGCATCGATGTCTCCGCCGCCGGTCTCGGCGACTACAACGAAGCCTTCTTCGCCAACGACGGCCTCACCAGGCTCGCCGCCTGGCTCAAGACCGGCGCCGCGACCGCCCCGAAGCTTCCCGCCGGCGTCCGCATCGGCTCCTGCGTCGCCCGCCCCTCCAAGATCGTCTGCATCGGCCTCAACTACGCCAAACACGCCGCCGAAACGAACGCCAAGATCCCGGCCGAACCCATCCTCTTCTTCAAGTCCACCACCGCGCTCACCGGCCCGGATGACGGACTCGTGATCCCCAAGAATTCGGTCAAGACCGACTGGGAAGTGGAGCTCGCCGTCGTCATCGGCAAGAAGGCGCAGTATGTGTCCAAGGAAAACGCCTACGAGTACATCGCCGGCTACGCGCTGCACAACGACTACTCCGAACGCGAGTGGCAGATCGAACGCTGCGGCCAGTGGGCCAAGGGCAAGGGCGCCGACACCTTCGCGCCGCTCGGCCCCGTGCTCGCCACCAAGGAGGAGATCCCCGCCGGCAAGGAAGGCGCCCTGCGCCTCTGGCTCAAGCTCAACGGCAAGACCGTGCAGGACGGCAACACCGACGACTTCATCTTCAATGTGCCGCATGTCGTCAGCTATGTCTCCCAGTTCATGACGCTGCTGCCCGGCGATGTCATCTCCACCGGCACGCCCGCCGGCGTCGGGCTCGGATTCAACCCGCCCGTGTATCTGAAACCCGGCGACATCGTGGAGCTCGGCATCGACGGTCTCGGCACCCAGCGCCAGGTCGCCTCGGCCTACCCGGCCAAATAACCCGCGGCGGGAAAGCCGGCCCCGCCCGCCTTCCCGCCCCCTTTCCCCACCCCTCCATGCGCGTCGGCCTCTTCATCCCCTGCACCATGGACCGCCTGTATCCCAGGGCGGCCATGGCCTCGCTCGAACTGCTGGAAAAACTCGGCGTCACCGTCGAGTACCCGCAAGACCAGACCTGCTGCGGCCAACCCATGGCCAACAGCGGGCTGAAGGACGCCGCCGCGCCCGTCGTGGCGCACTTCGCCAAGGTCTTTGCCGACTACGACTATGTCGTGTGCCCGTCCGGCTCCTGCACCTCGATGATCCGCAACCACACGCACGGCATGCCCGGGGAGACCGCCGCGCTGCGCAAGGTGCGCGGCACCACTTTTGAACTCTGCGAGTTCCTGCACGATGTGCTGAAGGTGGAAAAACTCGACGCCGCCTGCCCGCGCCGCGTGGGCATCCACCGCTCCTGCCACGGCCACCGCGAACTGCGCCTCGCGCCCTCGTCCGAACGCACGCAGGTGAAGTTCCGGGGCAAACCCGAACAACTGCTCTCGCTCGTGCGCGACATCACCATCACGGAACTCGACCGCACCGACGAGTGCTGCGGCTTCGGCGGCGCCTTCTGCGTCGGCGAGGCGACGCTCTCCGTGCGCATGGGCGAGGACCGCGTGGCGGACCACGCGCGCCACGGCGCCGAGATCATCACCTCGGTGGACACCAGCTGCCTCATGCACCTCGAAGGTGTGCTGCGCGCCAAAAACTCGCCGGTGCGCGTCGCGCACATCGCCGAAATCCTCAACGGAGACCTCGCATGAGCAAACCCCACGACGGACTCGCCCACGCCGCGCGCTCCGAAAAGTTCCTCGGCAACGCGGACCGCTCCGCGCGCCACGACGCCGCGCTCTGGTTCGTGCGCACCAAACGCGACAACGCCACCCGGCTCGTCCCCGAGTGGGAGGAGCTGCGCATGCAGGCCTCCCGCATCAAGGCCCACACGGTCTCGAACCTCGACACGCTGCTGGCCGCGTTTGACGACAACTGCCGCGCCAACGGCGTCACCGTGCACTGGGCGGCCGACGCGGCCGAGCACAACGCCATCATCGCCGGCCTGCTGCAAAAACACGGCGCGAAGCACATCGTGAAGAGCAAGTCGATGCTCACCGAGGAATGCGGGCTCAACGACCACCTGCACGGACTCGGCATCGAAACCGTGGATACGGACCTCGGCGAGTACATCGTGCAGCTGCGCGACGAGCCGCCCTCGCACATCGTGCTGCCGGCCATCCACACCACGCGCGAGGACATCGGCGAGCTCTTCCACCGGCACCTCGGCACCCCGGCGGGCAACGCCGACCCCGAGTTCCTCACCCGCGCCGCGCGCGCCGAACTGCGCAAGAAGTTCCTCGCCGCCGACGCCGGCATCACGGGCGTGAACTTCGCCATCGCCGAGACGGGCGGCATCGCGGTGTGCACCAACGAGGGCAACGCCGACATCGGCATGCTGCTCCCGAAGCTGCACATCGCCTGCATGGGCATCGAGAAACTGATTCCGAAACTCGACGACCTGGCCGTCTTCACGCGCCTGCTCGCGCGCGCCGCCACCGGCCAGCACTCCACCACCTACACCTCGCTCATCCACAAGCCCCGGCCGGGCGCCGAGATGCACATCGTGGTGGTGGACAACGGGCGCTCCGTGATGCTCGGGCGCCCCGAGTTCCGCGAATCGCTCAACTGCATCCGCTGCGGCGCCTGCATGAACACCTGCCCGGTCTTCCGCCGCACGGGCGGGCACAGCTACGGCTCGGTCATCCCCGGTCCCATCGGCTCCATCCTCTCGCCGTCGCTCGACCTGAAGAAACACGCCTCGCTGCCCTTCGCCTCGACGCTGTGCGGCTCCTGCACGGATGTGTGCCCGGTGAAGATCCCGCTGCACGAGCAGCTGCTCGCGTGGCGCAAGTTCGCCGCGAAACACGGCGGGGTCTCCCTGCCCAAGCGCCTCGGCATGGGCGCCGCCGCCTTCGTCTTCCGCCACCCGCAGCTCTGGCGCGTATCCGGCAAGATCGGCGCCGTGCTCGGCCGGTTCCCGTTCCTCTTCAACCACCGGCTCAACCCGTGGGTCAAGGGCCGCGCCATGCCGGTCATCCCGCCCAAGGGCTTCCGCGAGCTGTACGCCGAACGCGAGAAGTCGAAAAAGAAAAACTAACAGGAGCACGCGGAGGACACGGAGCGAAAATGCGCCCGCCCTCCGTGTCCTCTGAGACCTCCTGTTAACCCCCAAATCCCTTTGCCCGTGACCACCTCCCGCGACAAAATCCTCGGCGCCATCCGCGCCAACAAACCCGCCTCGGTGGCGCACCCGGGCGCCTTCACGCCCGTGCGTTCGGTGGACCCGCGCGCCACCTACGCCGAGCGCGTGAAACTCTCCGGCGGCGAAGCCGTGTGCCTGACGAACGGCGAATCGCTCGCCGACGCCGTCACCCGCGTGTTCGCCGACTGCGCCTCGCGCCTCTCGTTTGTGGATTCCGTGCCGTCCACCGCCGCCATGCCGTCGGACGATGCCGGATACACCGCGCTCGACCTCGCCGTGATTCCCGGGAAACTCGCCGTCGCCGAAAACGGCGCCGTGTGGGTGCACTTCGCCGACGACCGGGCGCGCCGCGCCTCGCTGCTCGCGCGCGATGTCGCGCTCGTCGTGCCGGCCGGGGCGCTCGTGGCCCCGATGCACGACGCCTTCGCGCACCCGGAGTTCAGGTCCACCTGCGGCGACCAGGGCGTGTTCCTCGCCGGCCCCTCCAAGACGGCCGACATCGAGCAGTGCCTCGTCATCGGCGCCCACGGTCCGTGTTCGCTGCGCGTGTTCCTCGTGTGACGCGCGGGTGAACTTTTGGCGACGGCGGCGCGCGTAACCGCATCGGGGATACATTGCGCGGGCGCGCGACCATTTGCGACTTGGCACCGACGCGGCGCGGGAATTGCCTGAAATCAAGATTCCCCATGAGCAGAACCATTGTCATCGGCGATGTCCACGGGTGCGACCGTGAGCTCGAAGACCTCCTCGCCGTCCTCTCCCCGGGGGCGGCGGACCGGGTGCTGTTCGTCGGCGACATGGTGAACCGGGGCCCGAACACCTCGGGCGTGCTGCGCATCGCCCGCACACTGCCGGGCGTCCGCTGCGCGCTCGGCAACCACGAGCTGCGCCTGCTCGAATACCACCGCACCAAGGATGACTCGCGGCTGAAGCCGTACGACCGCGAGACGCTCGCCGTGATGAGCGCGGCCGACTGGAAGTTCCTCCACGCGATGGAGGACCACATCGAGCTGCCGGAATACGGCGCCGTGGTCGTGCACGCGGGCTTCCTGCCGGGCAGCCCGTGGCGCGAACAGCCGCGCTCGGTGTTCACCCGCATCCAGGTGATCGACGCCTCCGGTCAGGCGAAGAAGCGCTCCGAGTGCCGCGACGGCGTGTTCTGGGCGGACCGCTGGGCCGGACCGCCGCTCGTCGTGTACGGCCACACGCCCACGAAGCAGGTGCGCCGGTCGCTCAACAGCGTCGGGATCGATACCGGCGTCGCCTACGGCGGCGCGCTCACCGCGTTCGTGTTTCCGCAGCGCGAGCTCGTGTCGGTGCCCGCGCGCAAGGCGTATGTGAAAAAAAACGGCTGGACGGCGGAGTGACCGCGCTCAGGCGCCCGGGGTGCGCTTGCGCTTCACCACGATGGCGCGCGGCAGACGCTCGGCGAGCTGGATGAACTTTTCCTGGGACGACATGCCCTTGGCTCCGGCGGCCGGCGCGGCGCGCGCATAGTCGCCCGACGGACCGAGAATCCACGCGTCCCGCGTGTCGGCCAGCTGCGAGGCGAGGATCTCGTCGACGATGCGCTTCCGGGCGGCGCGCGACCGGACGGGAAACACGCACTCGACGCGGCGCACGAAGTTGCGCGACATCCAGTCGGCGCTGCCGGCAAAGACGGCGGGCACGCCGCCGGCGTTCTCGAAATAATAGATGCGACTGTGCTCCAGGTACCGGCCGAGGATGCAGCGCACCCGGATGTTTTCCGAACGACCGGGCACGCCGGGCACGAGCGCGCAGACGCCGCGCACGATGAGGTCGATGCTCACGCCGGCGGTCGACGCCTCATAGAGCGCGCGAATGGTCTCCACATCGATGAGCGTGTTGATCTTGGCGATGATGCGCGCGGGTTTTCCGGCGCGCGCGTTCGCGGTCTCGGCGCGAATCAGTCCGAGGATGCCGGCATGCAGGTTGAACGGGGCGACAAGGAGGTTCTTGAACTTCGGATTGCGCGCGGTGCCCGTGAGGGTGTTGAACAGGTCGGACACCTCGCCGGTGATTTCCGGATCCGCCGTGAAGAGGCTCAGATCGGTGTACAGGCGCGCCGTGCGGTGATTGTAATTGCCGGTGCCCAGGTGCGCGTAGCGGCGCAACCCCTCGGCCTCGCGGCGCACCACCAGGCAGCACTTGCAGTGTGTCTTCAGCCCGACGAGCCCGTAGACCACATGCACGCCGGCCTCCTCCAGCGCCTTGGCGCGCGCGATGTTGTTCAACTCGTCGAACCGCGCCTTGAGCTCCACCACGACGGTCACCTGCTTGCCCTCCAGCGCGGCCTCGCGCAGCGCGTCGACGATGGGGGACTCGGCGCCGGTGCGGTACAGCGTCTGCTTGATGGCGAGCACCTGCGGATCGGCGGCGGCGCGGCGGATGAAATCGACCACCGGCGCGAACGAATCGTACGGGTGGTGCAGCAGGCGGTCCTCGGCGGCGATGGCCTCGAACAGCGTCTCGGGGGTGTGCAAGTCGTCCGGAACGACCGGGGTGAACGGGCGGTAGGCGAGGGCGGGACGATCGACAAGATCGGGAATCGCGCTCACGCGCAGCAGGTTCACCGGGCCGTCGACGCGGAACACATGCTCTTCGTCGAGATCAAGGTGGTGCAGCAGCGCGTCGACCACGGCGTCGGGCGCGTTTTTGGAAATCTCCAGGCGCACGGGGCTGCCGCGGCGAAGGTTGCGGACCTCGGCCTCGATGCGCTTCAGCAGGTTGCCGCCCTCGTCCTCGTCGATGTACAGATCGCTGTTGCGGGTGATGCGGAACGCCCAGGCGCCCTCGGGCCGCTCACCCGGGAAGAGCCGGTCGGCGAAGTGCTCGATGATGTAGCTCAGGAAGGTGAGCGTCACGCTGTCCGCGGTCTTCAGCCCGTCCACGCGCCACAGGCGCGGGAGCATGCGGGGCACCGGGATGATCGCCAGCCGGGGCCCCTCGGGCGCGGCGGCGCCGGGGCGGTCGGCGAGCTTCACCATCACATACAGCGCCTTGTTCGCGAGCTGCGGAAACGGGTGCGCGGGGTCGAGCGCGAGCGGCGTGAGCACGGGCAGGATCTCGCGCTCGAACACGCCGGCGAGCAGCGTCAGCTCGGCCTTGGTCAACTGCGCGCGCTCGCGACACACGATGCGCTCGCGGCGCAGCGCGGGCAAAAGTTTGTCATTCCAGCACGCATACTGCGCCGCGACCAGCGCGCGCGTGGCCGCCAGCACGGCGGTGAGCGTCGCGCGCGGCCCCAGGCCGTCGGGCGTGCGCTCGGTGACGCCGGATTCGACCTGGCCGAACAAGCCGGCCACCCGGATTTCAAAAAACTCGTCGAGGTTCGAGCTGACGATGGAAAGGAACCGCAACCGGTCCATGAGCGGCACGGTGGGGCTTTCGGCCAGCGCCAGGACCCGCCGGTTAAACGCCACCCACGCCACCTCCCGGTTAAAAAATGCCTGCCGGCGACGCGCATTCGGAGCGGTGCGGGCGCGGGAAGACGCGTTGGACTTGGATTCGGGGGCCATGATTCGGGTGACGGAGGCAACCTACCGGTGCCGCGTTGCAGTGGCGTGACAAGAAGGCGACATGCGCACGACAATTTTTCCCCACAATCGCATACTCACTGGCGCCGGACGCGCCGGATTCATGGCGTGCGCCGGTGGAATATGGCCGGAATTCGACAGTTCGGTGACATGGCGGTGCGCTTTTTTCACCAGTCCGATTAGAAAACCTTCCCGGGGCTATTCAAAACCCTACAAGACGCGCACCCCAATCCCTCATTTTTAAGCATGGACCTGCATCTCAAAGACAAAGTCGTGATCGTCACCGGCGGAGCCAAGGGCATCGGCGCCGCCATCTCGGAAAGCTTCGCGGCCGAAGGCGCCAAAGTCGCCATCCTGACCCGCCACTCGGAGGAATCCAAACACTTCGCCGACGAACTCGCGAAGACCGCCGAGGTGCTCTATTACCCCATCGACCTCTTCGAGGCGGAAAAATGCGAGGACGCCGTGAACGCCGTGCTCGCGCGATTCGGCCGCATCGATGTGCTGGTCAACAACGCCGGCGTGAACGACGGCGTGGCCCTCACCGCCGGCATCGACAAGTTCCGCGCCTCGCTGCGCGCCAACATCGTGCATGTGTACGCCATGGCGCACTTCTGCCTGCCGCACCTCAAGGCGACCAAGGGCAACATCATCAATGTGGGCTCCAAGGTCGCCGAGACCGGCCAGGGCGGCACCTCCGGCTACGCCGCCTCCAAGGGCGCGATGAACGCGCTCACCCGCGAGTGGGCCGTGGACCTCCTGCCCTTCGAGATCCGCGTGAACGCCATCATCCCCGCCGAGTGCATGACGCCGCTCTACAAGAACTGGCTGGACAAACTGCCCGACCCCGAGGCCACGCTGCGCTCCATCACCCGCGCCATCCCGCTCGGCCACCGCATGACGCTCGCCTCCGAGCTCGCCGACGCCGCGGTCTTCGTCGCCTCCGAGCGCTCCGCGCACACCACCGGGCAGATTCTGTATGTCGACGGCGGTTACACGCACCTCGACCGCTCCTGCACGAAGTGAACCTGCGGCGAACGCCGCACGCAAAACCCTGAACGCGGAATGCCACGCCCGGCGGCGCCGACCCGCCCGTGATTCGGCGTTCAGGGTTTATCATTTAACATTATTACCGCCCCACCCCACCCCATGGCCTCCGTATCCGTTTCCTCCGACAAACCCGCCGCCGGCATCGCCGGTTCGCCCGCCGCGCTGCGCACCGCCGCCATACTCGTCACCACGCTCTTCTTCTTCTGGGGCATCGTGAACAACTCGCTGCCCGCCGTGGTGGCGAAGGTGCGCGAGGCGTGTGAGCTCTCGACCTTCCAGGCCAGCCTGCTGGCGTCCACCTTCTGGGCCGCGTACTTCATCATGCCGATTCCGGCGGCCGTGATCATGCGCCGTTACGGCTACAAGGGCGCCATCATCACCGGACTGGCCCTCGCGGCCGTGGGCTGCGGCGTCTTCGCCGCCGCCGCCACCTCGGTGAGCTACGCGCTGTTCCTGCTCGCGCCGTTTGTCGTGGCCTCGGGCATGGCGTTCCTCGAATCCGCCGCCAACCCGTACATCAGCGTGCTGGGCGCGCCCGGGAAGGCCGCCAACCGGCTCAACTTCGCCCAGGCGTTCAACGGCGTGGCCGCCTTCGTCGCCGCGCTCTGGGGCACCAAGGCCATCCTCGGCGGCGTGAAGCACACGGACGCCGCGCTCCGGGCGCTCAACCCGGCCTACTTCGACGCGCTCGCCGCCAACAAGGCCGCCGGCGCCACCCCGGTGTTCTCCGCCGACAAGCTCGCCGAGCTCAAGCACGCCGCCCCCGCCTACCTGGAGGCGCTCAACGAGAACGCCCGCTCCGTCACCCCGGTGTTCATCACCGTCGCGCTCGCGTTCGTGCTGATCACCGTGGTCTTCGCGCTCACCAAACTGCCCGACTCGCGCGAACACGAGGCCGGCCACAGCGAGGTCGAGGAGGAGACCGGCGTGCTCAGGCAGCTGCTTGCCAACAAGTACTTCGTCTTCGGCGTCCTCGCCCTGTTCTGCTATGTCGGCGCCCAGGTGGGCGTGGACGAGTTTTTCCTGCTCTATGTGCCCCAGGTCACCGGCCTCACCGCCGAACATGCCGGCACCTACCTCGGCCTCGCGCTCGGCTGCTTCATGCTCGGCCGCATCGCCGGCACCTCGCTCATGACGAAGTTCTCCGCGCGCACGCTCCTGGGCGTCTTCGCCGCCGCGAATGTGCTGCTGCTCGCCTACTGCGGCTTCGCCCCGCACTCCGCGGCGGCGCAACAGGTCGTCACCATCCCGACCTGGCTCGGCCTCGGCGAGAGCATCGTCTTCACCGCGCACCCGGCGCCCTACGCGCTCATGGCGGTGAAGTTCTTCATGAGCATCATGTTCCCGACCATCTTCTCGCTCGCGCTCACCGGCCTGGGCAAAGCCACCAAGACCGGCGCCATGCTGCTCGTCATGGCCATCATCGGCGGCGCCGTCTTCTCCCCGGTCATGGGCCGCGTCGCCGATGTCACCCACAACATCGCCTACGCCTACCTCATCCCGGGCGCCTGCACCGCCGTCGTCCTCGCCTTCGCCTTCGCGAAACCCAAGGCCGCGCTCGCGTAAACGCACCGCCTTTGTTTGCGCCCGCACCGTAGGGCGTGCGCTTGCCGCACGCCGGCCGCCGCCCCTACCGCCCGGTCAGCCGCCAAAGCCCGTGACCGAGCACGATGAGCAATTGCGTCAGATTCCGCATCGGCCGCAAGGCAAGCGCCCTCAGGGACGGACGCCTACCGCCAGCCAGTGCGTCGAGCGACCCGCCGCTCCACGGCGTATCCATGAGTCGCGCCAACAGCGCCTGCGCCTCGAACGAGTCAAACGCCGCGGAGTCCGCCGCACCTTGCCCTCTCATCGCAGCGCGCACTTTCGTACACAGAAGCCAAAGCGCGCCGCCGGGATCGAATTGACAACCCGGGGTCCGTGCCGTCTGCTTACACCATCACGACCGCCCCCAATGTTCTTGCCGCAAGGCTACAAGGGGCGGTTTTCATTTTGCCCATGACGACCCCTTATACGAAGGCGTGGAAGACATTCGAAGAACAGGCGATCCTCCTGCGAGAACGCGGTATGATTATCACCGATTTTGACGCCGCCGTGAGACACTTGGCCCGATGCGGGTATTACCGCCTGAGCGGCTACTGGTACCCCATGCGTCGCCCGGGCCCGGGTATTGTCACGCGCGACCTCCGCCACATGGATGCACCTTGTCGCGACGACCACTTCTTACCGGAGTCCGCCTTCGAGCATGTCGCGGCACTTTATGTCTGGGACAAACGGCTGAGATTGCTCCTGCTTGATGCCATCGAGCGACTGGAAATCGGCGTGCGCGTCGCCATCGCCTATGAGTGCGGCCAAGAGGATCGTTTTCTTCACGGTAAACCTGAGAAAATGGGCATCTCCCCCGCTCGCATGGGCGAATACGCGCGCTTCTTTTCCAAGCACGCCGAGTTGGAAAGCCGCTCCAAAGAAGCATTCAAAAAGCACTTCGACAAAAAGTACGGCGGCGAGACCCCCATCTGGGTCGCGGTCGAACTGTGGGAATTTGGCATCATCAACCAGTTCTACGCGCTGCTCGACGCGAAGCTGCGCTTCCGCGTTGCCAAACGATTCGCCCTCAAACCCGACACCTTCGAATCCTGGCTCACCACCCTTCGCTACCTCCGAAACACCTGCGCGCACCACGCACGACTTTGGAACCGGGAATTGGTGGAAATCCCCAAGACGCCCGGCTCAGGCGAAGCCGACAGCATCCGCCATGCGTTCACCGCACGGCATGGCACCAACTCCAAATTGTACCCGACGCTCTGCCTCATCGCCTTCTTGTTGAAAAAGCTCCAGCCGGACTCCACTTGGTCGACGCGGCTGCACACCCATTTGATTGAATTTCCATCCGCGCCACACTTCGCCCTGCGCGACATGGGCGTGCCCGAGGGATGGGAAAGCCTGCCGGGTTTAGGCGGACGTGATGCCCCGGACACACATGAACCGGCGATGGATTAGCCCATGCGCGTGCCGTACGCCGGCCGCCGCCCCTACCGCCCGGTCAGCCGCAGCAGCCCCTGGCCGAGCACGACGCATCGCGGATTGCCACCGCCGGCCGCACCGCTTGTCTGCCGCCGTCCCCCCGCCATGACCCGTATCGAAACCCTGGATGACCTGCGCTGGATGCGAGAATCCGTCGACCTCGAGTGCAAACTCGCGGCAGGGCGCGACGGGCAGGGCGCCGTACCCGAGGATTTCTGGAAAACCTATTCCGCCTTCGCGAACACGCATGGCGGCGTCGTGGTTTTTGGGGTGCGCGAAAAAAACGGGGTCTTTTTCGCCGAGGGCGTGCCCGCCCCGGACAAGGTGCGCAAAGACCTGTTCAACACGCTGAACAACCCGGGCAAGGTCAGCGTGAACCTGCTTTCGGACGCCTCGGTGCAGGAGTGTGTCCTCGACGGCAAAACCCTGCTCATCGTCGACATCCCGCGCGCGCCGCGTGAGAGCCGGCCCGTCTACCTGAACGGGCAGATGCTCAGGAACACCTACCGGCGCATGAACGACGGCGACTTCGTCGCCTCGGACGAATGGGTGAAACGCCTGCTGGCCGAGCAAGTGGAGGAAAGCCGGGACAACCGGGTGCTTCGCGGCTATGATCTCGCCGACCTCGCCGAAGAGACCTTGCGCGACTACCGGCGGATTTTCACGAACCGCGCGCCCACCCACCCGTTTAACTCGCTCCCCGATCTCGACTTCCTCCGCCGCATCGGGGGCTATGCGAAAAACCGGGAGACGGGCGACGAGGGGCTCACCGTCGCCGGACTCCTCATGTTCGGACGCATGGATACCATCCAACAGGCGTTCCCCTACTACATGCTGGATTACCGCGAGCGCCCCGAGGCGGTGGCCGACGCCCGCTGGATCGACCGCATCACGCTCGACGGTCTCTGGTCGGGCAACCTCTTCGACTTCTACCGCAAGGTGTACCTGAAGCTCACCGCCGAGGTGAAGGTGCCCTTCGTGCTCGAAGGTGGCGAACGCCGCGACGAGACCTCCGTGCATGTCGCCCTGCGCGAAGCGCTGGCAAACACCCTGATTCACGCCGATTATTCGGACCGCGCCTCCATCCTCGTGGTGAAACGGCCCGACTTGTTCGGATTCCGCAACCCCGGCCTCATGCGCGTCCCCGTGGCCGACGCCTACCGGGGCAACGCGTCCGACTGCCGCAACCGCACCCTTGCCGCCATGTTCCGCCATGTCGGCATCGGCGACCAGGCGGGCTCCGGGCTCCCGAAAATCCTGCAAGGCTGGCGCGACCAACACTGGCGCCCGCCCGCGCTTGCCGAACGCACCGCCCCCTTCGACCAGACGATCCTTGAGCTGCGCATGATCGACCTGCTCCCGGCCGAAACCCTGGCCGGCCTGCGTGCCCGCTTCCCGACCTCCTTCGAACAACTCCCCCGCGAAGACCGGCTGATCCTCGCCACCGTCGCCACGGAAAACACCACCACCCACGCCCGGCTGCTCGAAGTCACCGGCCTGCACCCCGTCGACCTCTCCCGCCACCTCCAGCGGCTGGTCACCGAGGCGTTCCTCTCCTGTGACAACCCCGGCCGCGCCTCCGTGTACCACCTCGCCGGGGATAAATTCCTCAAACCCGAGGATGTTTTCGCCGATCCCGACCTGCCGGGCGCCTCCCGCCCGAGCTCCGCACTTTTGCCCCCGAGCTCCGCACTTTTGCCCCCGAGCTCCGCACTTT
>JACCDZ010515385.1_pt1 | contig 28591 bp, 29 predicted proteins | sample 7449551 | NCBI WGS metagenome assembly JACCDZ01 (sample SAMN15323452, study PRJNA562643) | freshwater metagenome | isolation source: river surface water | place: USA:Blue River Watershed | collected 2017-08-18 | reverse complement strand
GAAATGAGTATTAATTTTAGAATTTCTAAATCTGTTTTCAAGAAGGATTTTAAAGATGTTTAATTGGTTCAAGACAGCCGTGTTAATGGCCGGCATCACAGGTCTTTTTGTGGTGGTGGGCGGAATGATTGGCGGTGAGCAAGGCATGTTAATGGCCTTGCTATTGGCCTTTGGTATGAACTTCTTTAGCTATTGGTTTTCAGACAAAATGGTCTTGAAAATGATGAATGCCAAAGAGGTTGATGAAGTGACTGCGCCTCATTTTTATAGAATGGTTCGTGAGTTAGCCCAAAGAGCTGAGCTACCGATGCCAAAGGTTTATTTGATTGAAGAAGATTCTCCAAATGCTTTCGCAACTGGCCGCAATCCGCAAAACTCTGCGGTTGCTGCGACCACGGGTATCTTGAGAGTTTTGTCTGAGAGAGAAATCCGCGGGGTGATGGCTCATGAATTGGCGCACGTCAAACATCGCGATATTTTGATCTCAACTATTTCAGCAACAATGGCTGGCGCACTCTCTGCGCTTGCAAACTTTGCGATGTTTTTTGGTGGCAGAAATTCTGATGGTCGCCCAAGCAATCCAATGGCAAGTATTTTGGTTGCCATCTTGGCGCCTTTGGCGGCGAGCTTGATTCAAATGGCGATCTCTCGTGCTCGTGAATATGAAGCTGATCGAGGCGGCGCAGAAATTTGTAACGATCCAGAAGCCTTGGCCATGGCATTGGACAAGATTCACCAAGTTGCCAGTGGTCGACATTTTGATGCGGTTGAAAGACATCCTGAAACTGCTCAAATGATGATCATGAGCCCACTTTCTGGCGGAGGTTTGGCTGGTTTGTTTTCAACACACCCACCAACAGAAGAGCGTGTGGCTCGTTTGATGCAAATGGCAAGAACTGGAACTTATCCTGTCTGATATCAAACAACAAGGCGTCAGTCTTTCAAAAGCACTTTTTGCATCTGCCAAGGTATTGCAGGATGTTCAAAACGGAACCTCGCTGACCCTTGCTCTTCAGAGCACATCCCAAGACTTAAGGCCTGCAGTTCAGAGTATTGCGTTTCAGGCACTTAGAAGAGGATTTTGGGCTCAGGAGGTTTTGAATCAATATGTTCAAAAAACTCCACCGGGTTTAACACTGTATTTACTATGGGCGGCAATTGCTTTGTTGCCAGAAAAAAATGCCGAGCCCATGTATGCCACGCACACATTGGTGAATGAGGCGGTGAACGCAACCAGTTTAGATAGCAATCTTGGTTTTGCGAGAGGCTTAATCAATGCGGTATTGCGAAGAGCCCTCAGAAATGAAAAGCTTTATCAAGAAATACCTGAAGAACAGCATCCTTCTTATCCAGAATGGTGGGCAAGAAAATTAAAGTACGCCTATCCAGAGCAACATCTGAATATGTTGGCCGCATCTAAAGAAAAACCACCATTAACGCTGCGTTTAAATCCTAGGTTTATGAAAGATGAAGCGGGCGTTAAAAAATATTTAGAGGGTTTAAGCAAAGCTGGAATTGAGTATCAGTTGATTGATGCGGTTGGTGGGCAAAAGTTATCGGGTGCGATTGAATTAAAAAATCCAATCCCAGTGGCACAGATCCCGGGCTTCTTTGATGGGTCTTGTTCGGTTCAGGATGCGGGCGCACAAGTCGCAGCAGAACTGCTGAAGCTTGAACCCGGACAAAGAGTGCTTGATGCATGTGCAGCACCTGGTGGTAAGGCGGCACATTTTTTAGAAAAATACGATATTCACTTAGATGCACTAGAGATAGATTCATCAAGAGCCAAAAGAATTGAAGAAAATTTCAAGCGTTTGAAGCTAGCCGGTGGCCATATCATCATTGGTGACGCCTCAAATCCAAAAGAATGGTTTGGCGGCGAGTTGTACGACGCAATTGTCGCGGACGTGCCATGTTCTGCTTCAGGCATTGTGAGAAGGCATCCAGATATCACCTATTTGCGTCAAGAGGGCGACATCAAAAATCTGCAAGTGGCACAACGAAAAATCCTGACGGCGCTTTGGGGCTTGTTAAAGCCTGGCGGTAAGTTACTATATGTCACTTGCTCAGTGTTTCCGGATGAGGGGGAGCTGCAAGCCAAGTGGTGGTTAAATGCCATGCCAGATGCCATGAGATTGAAAGCCCCTGGACAGCTTTTGCCATCAAAGCAGCACGATGGATTTTTTTATGCGCTTTTTAAAAAATGAAAGCTTAAGATTAAAAATAAGCATGCGCCAACTATTCAATTGGATTGCTAAGATTTTTTTGCTGGCCACCATGGTCAGCTTTGCGCACGCCAATGAAATCCACTTCAAAAATGTTAGTTTGACCCCGCTTGAAAAATCATGGGCTTTGAATGCGGACGTTCAATTAGAGCTCAGTCCTGCTCTTGAGCAATTGGTTAAAAAAGGGGTGACGCTTCATTTTGTGACTGAGTTTCAGTTAACCAAGAAAAGGTGGTATTGGTTAGACAATAAGATTGTGGATGTTCAACGCGTCTCCAAAATATCTTATCAAGCGCTAACCAATCAATATCGGGTCACCTTGGGGACCTTCAGTTTGACCGCAGCAACATTAAAGCAAGCATTGGCGGCTGTTCGAACCATTGAGGACTGGGTGGTTATTGACCCAACTGCGGTTGAATTAAAACAGCCATATCAGGCAGCCGTGCGAATCCGCTTAGATACCAATCAATTAGCAAAGCCATTTCAGGTCAATGCAATCAATTCAAAATCTTGGAATTTACAAAGTGATTGGTATCGCTTCGATTTTGTTCCAGTGTTGCAGGCACCAACCCCACAGCCAGCTCCACAGGCAACTGGAGCGCAGCCATGATGAGATTATTGGCTAAGCCATTTTTGATTGGGCTGGTAGTTGTTTTAGCCCTTATTTTGTTATTGCTACTGGCATTTGCTTCAGCTAATACATCCTTTTTTGATCAATATTTTGCTTTGCTGTTCGCAGCCAATGTCTTAATTGGTGTTTTATTTTTGTTGGTGATCGTGGCCTTGGTTTTCAACCTGGCCATGCGTTTGCGTCAAAAGTATTTTGGTTCTAGATTGATCGCAAAGTTAGCGATGTTCTTTGCTTTGGTGGGTGTACTGCCTGGCGCGATTCTTTATGGTGTTTCTTTGCAATTCGTGTCTCGAAGTATTGAGTCATGGTTTGACGTCAAGGTTGAGCGTGCCCTTGAAGCGGGTTTGCAATTAGGTAGAACATCGATTGAGATTTCGCGCACAGAGTTGTTGAGCAAGGGTCGAGAAATTGCCAGTCAAATTCAGGCGACCTCGCGCGCTTCAGGTGAAGGCGCTTTGACTTTGCTGTTGTCCAGACAACGCGAACAAAACAGCCTTGAAGAAATCACTTTGTTTGGCTTGGGCTCGAAAGTTGTTGCCAGTGCAGGCCTGAGTTTGAATTCTGCCGTATCTGAGATGTCTCAAGCTGATAAGTTGCAACAAGCAAAATCAGTGGGATATTTCACGCAGATAGATGAGCCAAATCCAGATCTTTCTAAAAAGACTTACACGATCAAATTATTAATTCCAATTGATGGTCTTGCTGGCAGTGGTTTGGGTGGATTTAATTTGCGCTCTCAGTCAGAAGACAGGTATTTGCTGTTGGTAAGAAATATGCCAGAAAGCCTCAGTAATAACGCATTGGCTGTTCAAAGTGCTTACATTGAGTATCAAGAGAAGGCGCTTGGTCGTTCGGGTTTGCGGAAAATGTACATTGGCACTCTAACGATCACTTTATTTTTAGCCTTGTTCATTGCAATGGCTTTGGCGTTGTTATTGGGCCGACAGCTGGCCACGCCTTTGATCATGTTGCTCAAGGGCACCAAAGCAGTGGCCGAGGGAGATCTTTCTCCAAAGCCAGAATTAAATACAGGTGATGAGCTTGGTTTGTTGACCAAGCAATTCAATGTGATGACCAGACAGCTTTTGGAAGCCAGAAATTTATTAGAAGATTCAAAAACATTCTCAGAAAGTGTTTTATCTAATTTAACGGCCGGCGTTTGTGTTCTAGATAAAGACTTTAAGTTGGTGGTTTCGAACGCAGGCGCCTCTAGAATTTTTGGAACCCCATTGGACGAGTTCATTGGTAAGAACTTGGGTGGTATTCCTCGTTTGCAGGAATTTGAGGCTGCTATCAAGGATGCATTCAGTGTCCATGATATTTCTAGCAATGAAGACAGCGACCATTGGCAAAAACAGATCATTTTGGATGCATCAAGCCATATAGATTCGCAGCATGAGGATGGTATTACTTTGTTGGTTCGTGGCACACACTTACCAAGCGGTCTGTTCATTGTGGTGTTTGATGATATTTCAGAAGTGATCACCGCCCAGCGTTCGATTGCTTGGGGTGATGTGGCAAGACGCTTGGCTCATGAGATCAAGAATCCTTTAACGCCAATTCAGTTGTCTGCCGAGAGAATTCAGTTGAAGTTAAAAGATCATTTAGATCCTCAGCAACAAGATTTCCTTGAGCGCAGCACCACAACCATCATCACTCAAGTTGAAGCCATGAAACAGATGGTGAATGACTTCAGAGATTTTGCTAAAACTCCAGAAGCTCAATTGCAAGAGTTATCAATCAACAGTTTGGTGGTTGATGTCTTGGGATTGTACGGTGGCACCCCAGTGCGCGCAGATCTTGATCAAGCCTGCCCAATGATCATGGCGGATGCGATGCAAATTCGTCAGGTGATTCACAACCTGATTCAAAATGGTTTAGATGCTAGTGTTGAAGCCAATAAAGCTGAGTTTTCAATTTTGGTGAAAACAGAGTTCTTGCCTTATCCAGATTCAAACGATGTTGATAAAGTTGGTAAGGGCATTGTTAAGTTGAGCATCTTGGATGCGGGCACAGGTTTTGCCCCAAGAATTTTAAGTCGTGCCTTTGAGCCCTATGTGACCACCAAGGCAAAGGGAACGGGCTTAGGCCTTGCGACAGTGAAGAAAATTGTTGATGAGCACGGCGCAAGAATTGAACTACGCAATCGCATGGAAGACAATCAGGTCATTGGTGCCGAGGTGTCTATTTATTTCAACCAACTGGTAAAGCAAAGTTAGTTATGGCAAGTATCTTAGTTGTTGACGACGAGATGGGTATCAGAGAACTCCTCAATGAAATCCTAACGGATGAGGGGCACTCGGTGGTGTCTGCGCAAAATGCAAATGAGGCCAGAAAAGCCCGAGAAAATCTTGAGCCAGATTTGGTCCTATTAGATATCTGGATGCCGGATGTTGATGGCGTGACTCTTTTAAAAGAATGGTCTAACAATGGTCAGTTGACCATGCCTGTCGTGATGATGTCAGGACACGCCACCATTGACACAGCAGTAGAAGCCACCAGAATTGGTGCGGTGAACTTTTTAGAAAAACCAATTGCACTACAAAAGTTGTTAAAAACAGTTGAGCAAGCATTACAAAAAGCTCCGCCCAAAGAATTGTTTTCTATTGAGACCAAAGCTGATATCAAGGCCGATGGATCTGTGCAAATCAGCAGCAAGATAGAAGAATTCATTGTTGAAGAAGTTGAAAGCAATCAAGCTGAATTTAATTTAAGTTACATCGATCTGCCATTAAGAGAAGCCAGGGATTTATTTGAAAAAGCTTATTTTGAATACCATCTCAATCAAGCCTCAGGAAGCATGACACGCGTTGCTGAAAAGACTGGTCTAGAGAGAACGCACCTTTACCGAAAACTCAAGGCCCTTGGTATTGATGTTGGTAATTACAAAGGTGATTAGTTTTTCACTAAAGAAGTTTTGCGCATGAAACTCATGAAGGTTAAACATTTACTGTCGCCAAAGATTTTTTTATCCTTGGCGACGGTTTTCTTTGTTTCCTTGGTAAATGCTCAGCAAGCAACCGTGGTGGTTGCTTCGAACATGAAGCCAGCCATGGAAGAGATTTACCAACAATACAAAATGGCAGGCGGCCAAGATCTCAGAATCATCTATGGCTCATCTGGTAATTTTGCTCGTCAAATTCAACAGGGTGCGCCGTTTCATTTATTTGTGTCTGCTGATGAGAGCTTTCCAAAAGCTTTGCATCGCCAGGGTTTAACAGTGGATGAGGGAAAGGTTTATGCGATTGGCCGATTGGCTTTGATTGCGCATAAGTCAAGAAAGATCAAGTTGAGCCTCAATCCAGTTGAGTTGAAGAAAATCATTGAGGATACAAATAAGATTGCGATTGCAAAACCTGATACAGCTCCTTATGGAAAAGCAGCCATTGATTTTCTGAATGCACTCGGTTTGTATGAGCTTGCAAAGAATAAGATTGTTCTTGGTGAGAACATTTCATCAGCAACCATGTTTGTGACTGCTGGTTCGGCAGGTATTGGATTAACTGCTTATTCTTTGGCTAAATCTAAAGAAGTGGCGCAAATAACAGATCATCTTTTAATTCCTGAGAACTTTCATGAGCCAATCAAGCAGAGAATGGTGTTATTGAAGAACCCGCCCAAGCCAGTTGTGGATTTTTATGCCCATCTGCAAAGCGCCAAAGCCAAGGATGTTCTCAGGCTCCATGGGTACACAGCTCCTTAACGGGGGTGGGCAGTTTGGGGTAAAAAGCCTTTTATAGTACAATTCTCGATTCTTGGCCTGGTAGCTCAGTCGGTAGAGCAGAGGATTGAAAATCCTTGTGTCGGTGGTTCGATTCCGCCCCGGGCCACCATATATACACCCTAGTCGCAAGACTGGGGTGTTTTGTTTTCAGCGTAGGCGTAAAAATAATTTACGCTCAGCTCACTTTATCAAATGCTAGTTCCTTTGTTGTTATATGTATAAAGAACTGGACACGGCACAATCCACACAGCAACCGCAGCCACACGAAAAAAATCTACAGCAGTTAATTTCAGCAACGCCAAATTTAATTTATTTGCGCGATGGCGAAGTTGTTTTATACAAGCGATCTTCCACACCAATATATCAGTGCCGCTTTAAGTTAGCTGATAAGGGTTGGGTAAGAGTCAGCACACACAAAGCCAGCTTAGAGGGCGCTGTAGCCGTTGCTTGTGATTTATATGACGAAGCAAGATACAGGCAACGATTAGGCTTAGCACACACAACACAAAATTTCGCACATATTGCTGAAGCAACGCTAAAAGAATTGAGACAGCAAATTGATTTGGGAAAAGGAAAGACAGCCTTTCATTCCTATGTCAGTTGTATTGAAAAATATTTCATACCTTACTTTTCAGACAAGTATTTAGAAAAACTCACGCACAACGATATAACTGAATTTGAATTATGGCGTAATAGGCAAATGGGAAAGTTGCCAAAAGCTAGCACATTGAATAATTTTTCGAGTGCGTGGAATCGGCTTATAGCAACTGCCGTAAATAAAGGCTGGATAAGCGGGAGCGCGCCTGTGCCCAAACTAAGTGGTGGTGGCTTAAAAAGCAAACCTCGTCCCGCATTTAGTAGGGAAGAAATTGATTGCCTGCTTGAATATATAGTCAAGTGGTCGCAGACGGGCAGATTGGCAGTAGAACGAGAAATGCGCCCCTTACTACGAGACTATGTTGAACTGCTGCTACTAACGGGTATGCGACACGGCACTGAGGCTATGGGCTTAGAGTGGCGAAATATCGAGTGGCACACACACGAGGGTAAAAAATATTTACGCTTGTGGGTAAGCGGTAAAACAGGTGGGCGCTGGTTAATTGCTAAACATAGGGCAGTAGATGTGCTGCGAAGACTACATCAACGACAAGCAGACATTAAAGATATTGAGTTTGAAATATTATTGAAGACTAGATTGCCGCATAAATTATTTCGTTTCAGCGATGGATATCAACCACCAAGTTTAAATGGAACATTCAGAAGATTGATGCGTGATACTGGATTAGAGAAAAATAATGAAGGACAAACTAGAACTCTTTATAGCCTGCGTCATACTTACGCAACGATAGAGCTTGTTGAAAATAGAACAGATATACATACGCTAGCAAAACAAATGGGAAATAGTGCCGCAATGATTGAGCGGCACTATAGCAAGCTAACAGCTACAATGATGGCAGAAAAACTAGCCTAATTAATAAAGTAATTAAATGAAAAAAATTGAACAATTAAAAATGTTTCCAAATGAAGAGGTTGAGAGAAATAACTCATTCATTGAAGAGAAAATGAGCGTCGGTGATTTGGAGGTAAAAAAAGTTATTGGTGAATTTTGGACTAGCAAGCAAAGGCAGGCATCATCCATACAGGAGATATCATATAGAGCTTGCTTTAAGCCACAATTACCAAATTATTTTATTAATAGATATACCAGTAAAGGCGATGTTGTTTATGACCCATTTGGTGGGCGGGGAACAACAGCTGTTGAAGCAGCATTGATGGGTCGTAAAATAATTCAAAATGACATTAATCCAATTTCAACAATCTTCTCCGCTGGAAGACTTGCTGTTCCAAATTTACGACAAGTAGAGGATAGGCTAGCTGAAATTAAGATTGAAAAAAATCTAAAAAGTGATATTGATCTTTCAATGTTTTATGAAGAACAAACATTTAATGAAATTCTTAGTTTAAGAAAATATTTTTCAAATAAAGAAGAGAGTGGAACATTTGATACCGTTGATGCTTGGATAAGAATGGTCGCAACAAATAGACTCACAGGACATTCAAGCGGATTCTTTTCTGTTTATACAATGCCGCCAAATCAGGCGGTGAGTGCTGTAAGTCAAATTAGAATTAATGAAAAAAGAAAACAGACGCCGACATACAGAGATACAAAAAAAATTATCATAAAAAAATCTAAACAATTACTTAGTGGATTGACTAAAGAAGAGACTAATAATTTACACAACGCTTTTCAGAGCGCTTTATATCTGAATAAGCCAGCCAATAGCACAAATGAAATTAAAGATAACACGGTATCGTTAGTAGTTACATCGCCACCATTTTTAGATATTGTTCAATATAAAGACGACAATTGGCTTCGCTGTTGGTTTAATGGAATAGATAGTGAGGAAGTTGGAAAAGGTATAACAATGGCAAGAACCGTTGATGTTTGGGCTTCTCAAATGAAAAGTGTTTTGTCTGAGCTTCACAGGGTTTTGAAAAAAGACGGAATTATTGCCTTTGAGGTTGGCGAGATTAGAAATGGAAAAATTAAATTAGATGAAGTAATTTTGCCATTAGGTATTGAGGTCGGTTTGAGTTGTGAATATGTAATGATTAATAGTCAGGTTTTTACTAAAACCTCAAATATTTGGGGTGTAAGTAATAATGAAGTTGGAACTAACAGCAACAGAATTGTCGTATTTAAAAAATAAAAAACTAAGGCAGTTTTTTTAGAGAATAAATTTCAATATTGCCAGCATTAAATTCTGCCTTAAATTTGACTTTAAGCTCATAGAGATCAATTAGTTTATAGCCTACAAGCTTAAATGGAGATTTGTTATCGCCCCCCAGTGATTCCGTTTCAAAACCAATGATGATATGAGGAGCATTGAAGTGAATCTTACTTTTATTGGTTGGCTGATAAAAAAAACTTCTTAAAGTTGATTCAATTGTTTTTGTTTGAAAAGTTTTAACATCCGCATAAATCTTAACTTCTCCCATCTCAATCAGGCAATCTGGATATCCGGTAGCTTGAAGGTTTCCATTAGCTAGGTATGGTTTTGCGCATTTTAGGTTTGGAATAGCTGAAAGACTCTTTCTAAGCTCGTCTTCAATCGTATTACCTAATTCATTTGCTCTCCCAATGTAAGTTGTTTGAGCAAAATTAGATAAATGATTTAGATTATTTTTTAACCAATTATCAATTATGGTTATAACCTTTAATGAATCTTCATTAAAAGGTTCAATTTGATAACCTGTGGCAGCTTTTATAACATCTCTAAAGTAGAGTGAGCTAATTCCAGTTTTGAGAAATTGAATAGCGCCCTCAAACTCATTCCAATCAAAGTTATCGTTATTACTCAACTTTTGACCCTAAGGCTACAAATGCCTTATATTCTTTTTCAGAAATCTGAAAGTAAGTGGCTTGGAAGTTTCTACGCACATACGAAAAGGAGCTAAGAAATCTGTCTGCTTTAATTTTTTGAAATGCCAAAGGCTTTGGAAATTTATTGAATAATTTTAAATCGACATAAACGGGTCGCTCTCCTGTGCCCGAAAAAATACCATACCGCCGACATTCGGCATCCTTTGACTCATCTTTATTGCTAATTTGATAAACAGAGAAAATTCCACTCCTAACGCCCGCAGCTTTTTGTGAAGCATACATAAGAACAAAATCATTAACCTCGCAAGACTTTGGCATACAAAACCAGGTATCAGAACCGCCTGAGAACCTTTCAGCAGTTAGTTGTGAGCCTATTACACCTATCCAGTATTTCATACATTTTCCAGTAATGAGAGGGCTTTAACGCGCGAAATTTTTGTGCCGCTGCCTAATTGGTTAGTGGAATACCAATGTTGAACGGTTGTTTTAGAAATTTTCCAAAAAGGTATTTTAGGAAAACACTCTATGTCAGAAACAATGTAGCCCTCAATATCATTTAATTTATTTAAAAAGCCTTGCTCTTCAAAACTCCTCCCGCTACCTACCATATAACTCGGGCAAAAATAAATTCCGCCGCGAGTAATTGAGCGAACTTCCCATTTCTTTCCGTCTTTATCTATCAAATCAAATCCAGCACCCTCGCTAGGAGCAAGTATTCCGCCTAAAACCTCAAATGCTAAGCGCCTTTCTAAAACAAAAGAAACTCTTCTTCCATCTGTGAAATAGTCTTTTGTATCTTTTGGTGTCAGCTTTAATGAATCAGAGATTTGATTTAGATCCCAAGTAAGAATTCCGTGCGGTTTTAGCATTTTTGTTAGGCTTATCAAATTTAAAATATTGTTTTACCATAACAAATGAAATTGAATAACTAAATTGAAAAAAAAGATAAAAAAGATTTGTGCTGATTTCTAATTTTTTACTTTATATGGACGGCCAGCCTTGCGTTTATATGGAGTTGTAATTGCGTTTTTATGTTGTTTGTTTGTTGGAAACATTCCGCGTGCCGCGTTCTCTGCTACCAATGCCGCAGTCTTAATCAATCTACTAGCTGCTATGCTGAGCAATTCTTTTCTATCAGCCAAATTAGGATCATTTACATCAATATTCTTTTCAATAAATGACTGAGCGGGTATTAATCTCAGATCATTGCCTATCTTCCATAGCGGAAGTCCTCGTTTGTAAAGTTTTAATGCCCTCAGTCCGTTTTGAAGGGTTTCAATCCGCAGCTTACTATTCGATAGTTGGTATGTGGGCGCAGTCTGTTTAGGTAATACGGTAGAAAACTGATAGTTGGATAGCTGCTTACGCAACTGATTTAGTGCCTGTGGCAAAGTTAGATTAAGTGGTAGCTCAGCAACTACTGAATCTACGCCCGTCCAATTGCTAATTTGCTGTTTATTTGTGCTTTTTAATGTGCCTACTATATTTACTACAGGCAAAGGCGCACTAATGCCGTATAACTGCTTGCCTATCCTATCCCACCAATCCGCTTCTTTCATTTTGTAAATCGCACCAAAGTCTTTAACTACTTTAGCAACGGCTTTGTAGTCTTTAGGCAATGGGTAGGGCGATTTTTGATTCGCTAGCTTACGCATTACAGCGTCATAACTTGGACTAGCTTTTAGGTAGTCGCAGACTAAGTCATAGCGTAAATCGGGCTTAACAGAAATACCGCTTTTATCAAAATCTGAGCCCAATCTAATGAGGCGGGGAAGTGGTTTGCGTCCTAAATTAGCCATTTAATATTAACAAGAATAAGAAGAATAAGTCGTAATAATAATTCGCGTTAATACAGCGTATCATAGAACTATCGATACGGCAAGCACAGCGTATCCCTCTTTAAAAATTAGCAAAGTTATGTAGTAGCAGTAAAGCAAGCGTCAATATTTTTTACGCTTGTAGCAGGAAGTGTGTGGGCAATTTCGCAAACACACATTTATTAACGCCATTTATATCGAAAGGAAACATTATGGCTAAGTCAGTAAGTAGTAAATCAATTATGTCGGCACAAGCAATCGTTAATAAAGCAGACGGTTTAGTAAAGCAGCGCGAACACTTTGAGCAAAATGAATACGCACGCAGCAACAAGCGTTTGTATGAAATTTTGGCTGAAGTTTTAGCAATGTATGAACAAGCAATAACTAGTAAAACGCTTTTAACTGAAACGATTAAGCAAATGAAGCTTAATTTAGAGGTTTGTAAGGTGCGTGTTCAAACTAATACGCTAGCACTAACACTATTTGTGCGTTATGTGTTTCGCACTGATAGGCAGCGCAGTATGAATTACAGCAGAACATTACAAGCAGCTTTACAGCAGGGCATTAGTGCGGGTCAGCTAGCGCAGTTTATTGAAGATTGTGGTGGTGTAGAGCAATGTAAAAAGCGCTTTACTAAGTCATCAAAAGTGGTAGTAAAAGAAACAATGATTGCTAACACAATGACTTTGGTAGAAGAAACGCTAGCTGACGCAATAGCAAAGCCGTTAGCAACATTTAAAGTGCCTAACAAGTTTGTAGCGCAGACCTATGACAAAGACTTTGTATTTGTGATTGGTAAAGCCGACAAGCAGGGCAACATTAAGGCGCTGGGTGCTGTGCCTGCTTATTCGGCAGGTATGACTAAGTGGGCTAAGCAACAAATGGCGCTGTTTTTAAGTCAGCAGCAAGCACAGGCAAAGAAAGACGGAAATGCTAAGCAGAAAGACGCAGCACTAACAGCAGCAAAGTCCGCAGTAAAAAACAAAACGCCCACCGAAACGGTAGGCGAATTGTTGGCTGCTTAATTAACAAAATGTTTTTAAAACTTGGGTTGGGTGTTGGCGCACTCAACCCACAACATAAGGATAGTATATATGAACACGAATTACAAGTATCGACCTAAAACAATTGACGAGTTTGTTTTCGCAACTCCAAAATTAGAAACTCAAATCAAACGATATGCGGATGGTAAATCGATGCTGCCGTTAGTTTTACACGGCGAGTATGGGACAGGTAAAAGTTTGCTAGCAGAGCTAATACCTAAAGCAATAGATGGCGACGCAGTATCAATTAACTATGTCAATGCGGAAGAATTGAATAGCGCAAAGGAAGTGCGAGATAAGTTCTTTCGCTCAACTCAATACGACCGCTTATTCAGCACAGATGGGCAAAAGAATAATTACACGGTTGTAGAGGAGGTTAATTTCGACCCCAAAGCAAAGGGGGCGCTTCGTGTGTGCTTAGATGGAATGGCAGAGCGCGAGTTGTTTATCTTCACTACTAATGAAGTAGAAAAGATTGATAGAGGTTTGCTGAGTAGAGCAGAAGTAGTAGAGGTGCTTCCAGCTCCGCCTGACCGTTTTTTTAATCGAGCACAGCATATCTTGCGCAGTGAGGGCGTTGATTTGGACGACAGCGTGTTGCGTGATGTGTTAGACACGGTCTATGAAAACGATTACGACAATCGTGCCTACTATCGTGCGTTAGACGAAATTATTGAAGCGTGGAAAGACAATACAATTTTAGGCAAAGGAGAATGAGATGGAATGTTTGTTAGAAGGAACTCCTATAGCATTTGTTAAGCAGGCTGATATAGACATACAAGTTAGTTGCGATATTCATTCAATACATATTAGGCATAAAAAAGCATTATTAGAATTTTTTAAGAAAGATGAATTTTTTATGTATGGGGAAATTGAATTAATTTCGTATGATGTCCGTATTACAAATATTCGATATCACTTTAAAAATGGTTGGATTGACTTAGCAGAACACATAAACGAAGCTGAAGATAGAATCAATCAACTACTTGATCGTTTTGCTTCGGTGAATAGAGGATATGTGAATATACAAGCGTAGATTTATTTGACGCTTAACTTTAAAGCCCGCTTATAAAGCGGGCTTTTTTTATATCAACTCTACAGCTTTACGCAGCATATCGTCATTGGCATCTACATAGATTGCTGTAGTAGATACAGATTTATGCCCCATTAGACGCATTAGCACACGCAGACTAGTGCCATTACTCGCTATGCCTGTTGCGTAAGTCCGCCTTCCGCTATGACTTGATGCTCCACTTACGCCTGCTTTGCGATACAACCAAAAGAACCATTGCGTAAGTGTATTAGCTGTAAATCCTTTTGACTTTTCTGTATAAAACAATGGCAAAGACATATCTTTGACAGGATAGTGTTTTAAGTAGGTGCCTAATTCAGTTCGTAGTTTCTCATTGACAAATACAACTCGTGCCTTATTACCCTTAGTTTGGTTGGCGGCTAAACGAATCTCACCCTTAATCGAACCATCCTCATTTCGCACATCACAAATTCTTAGCGCAGCAATTTCCCCTACCCGCATTCCACTCCAATAGCTAGTAAGCAACATCGCCCTATTTCTAATGCTGTATTTCTGTTTAGTGCTGATATAGCGCAAAACCATATCAATTTCGCTTTGGTTTAGTGTTTTAGCTTGTGCCATTTCGTCTCCCCATAAAAGAATTTATTGTTATTAGTATGTTTTCTTATGCGCAAAATTCCTACCGAAATTCAGCATTAAAAGAGTTTCCATAAATCAATGACTTACAAATTCAGTGTGGGCTGAGATAAGAATTTCGCAATTTTCTTATGTCGCTATAGTCAATAAGCCACAGCAAAATAAGCCCTACAAGCAATTATTTAAGTATTCTGTAGCAAGAGCATTAAGTTAGTGAAGATTTAGCTTTGTAGATATGATTTAAAGCACAGAAGACAAATAAAGAATTAAAATCAAAAAAATATCAAAGCTAAGATGAATAAAGATTTAGTAAAAAATAAATTCTACATAGGCGCTTACAGCGCAGCTATTCATTGGCATCTTTTACAAGCTAATGACTTTTCAACAACTTCAACAAAAGATTTAAAACTTTTAGCGTTGGGAAATAAATCATTTGGAATAATTGAAAATAAAATAACAAGTAAGCAATCATTGATTTCAGATCCAACAAGAACAATTGTGGATTTATTGGATAAACCTAAACTAGTTGAAAATATATATTTGGTTGAAAAAGCATTAGTAAATTATGCGAATTCAAAATATAAAAACTTTGAACTATTATTTAATTACGCTGAAAAATTTCGTAGTGGTGCTTTTTATAAGCGGCTTGGGTTTCTATTGGAACGAAACTATCCCAATGAAAATGAAATATTAAGTCATTGTCTGACTAAGATTAGTCAAGGCTATAGCTATTTAGATACTAGAGAGACTTCAGATAAGATCATTTCCAAATGGAATCTTTGGGTTTCTCAAGAAATGAAATCAAGTATAAAAAAAATACCCGCGCATATTTTTACTGGTCTGTAATTTAAGTTCAAGTGGTGATTTTTGACCTATTGCCACCTTGTATAGCGAACTGCGTTCGCTAGTGTTTCGTAAGTGCTTCGCACTCACTCACACATTTTTTCTCTTTTGATTTTTTAGAATTAATGTTTGAATACTTTCGCTAGATTCAACCTACACTGAGCCTTAAGCAACAGGCTCAGTAATAGAAAAGGACTTTCGCTGAGTTCTTTACTACATCACTTAGGGCATAACCATTTAGGTAAGGGCGGCTTCGCTGTCTCCTTTTATATGCGGCTGAAATGAAGCGCAACAATGACAACAGCATAAGTGGCTACCGTTGTCCTGTTTGAAAGTTGCTGTGTGAGCAGAGCTCTCTCGTGTTGTTATAGCACTATAGGCTATCAACTTTATGCTGATTAATTCTCAATTCAATTAGCTAGCAAAGCTAACGGCGTCCTGTTAAGGATAGTGAATATAAGTCTCTGCTACCGCACAGAATTTCCATCGCTGCGCACACCAATGGCCAGCTTTAGGGCGACATAACAACTGAGTGTCGCTGCTCATTATCAGTAGTAGTAAATGGCATACAGATTGCTCTGCTGTCAAAGTTATTTATATGAGTGAAAAGAAATTCATAATGAAAGTGGCGTTTTATTTGGTAAGACGGTGATTTGAGTTGAATTTCGGTTGTTCTCAATGCTTTTCCGAATTTATTGTTTTATTACACAAACAGAAAAGGAAGCACTATGAGCACACTAGCAGCACTCAAACTAACATCAACTAAAAAGCCCAATCAAATTCCGCAGGTGCTACAGCGTAGAAATAAATTAGCTAAGCGTATTTGGGAGCAAATTGAATTGGCTAAAGCAGAACAAACAGGTGGTCAATTCGCCGTCAGTCGTTTTCGTAGCTATACAGACAAAGAAACAGGTTTGCGCAAACAAGTAGAAACACAAAAGCGTATTAAAGCGTGGTGGTTTGTAGGCGATAACGGTAAGCTAGCACTAGCAATTCGTTATGGTTCAAAAGTATTGGAGTTAGCGAAAGGAAAATTCGCAGTAGAGGTTGGAGCTTCCACTGAATTAGTTTCAACACTACAAGTAATTAAGTCCGCAGTTGAAGCGGGCGAACTAGACGCAGCTATTGACTTTGCGGCTAACAAATTGCGCAGTGGATTTGTTAAATGAAAAAATATAAGTTGTGGGTCCGCATAAATGGTTCGCAAACCGTATTCACTCTTATATTCGCTCAAAATGGTTTAGCAGCAAAGTCATTAGGCGAAGCGCAGTATGGCGTAGGTAATGTATTGAGTTTTAAAGAGGTGTGAATTGAGTTGCGTAAATACACAATGCGCTTTTATGAATTTGCCACTAAGTCAATCAAACCAAAGCCACCTCTTACGCCCGCGCAGGCTAGAATTAACGCTCTTAAACAAGGTGTTGAAAACAGCCGTCGCCAATTACAAGCAGAGCGTGAAAGACAGCGACGACAGCGTGATGCTGAGAGATTGCGTAAGCAGCTACAGCAACGCTAAACAGAAAATACCTAATTTGAATCAAACGACGGGTTTTCTGTTGGTTAGTAGTGCCATTACAAAATCATTGTTTTGTCGGACAAGAGGTATAGCAAAAATAATTCATAAAACTATTGACTTTGATATTGCCAATTGTGTAGAAGGAGTTTTATTCAATGTAAATGGAGACACTATGAATTTGGAATTTCAATTTGCTCAATATCAGGTGAAAGTAAATGGATGGGGTGATGAGGAGGACCCGATCGTTATAAGTGGCGTAGATAGCCCCTCAGCTATGGCGGCAATTGAGCATCACTTAATTAATTTTGAAATGAAAATGAAGAATTTAGAGTGGCAATTGAAACTAAGCGAACACCTTACTACAAAAGACGAAAAGCATATTGCTAAATTAACGATTGATATTAAAACTACAGGTGAAACTAAAGAGTATTGGTTTGATATTACAGAGGCATTCAAATGTTAGCCATACAGAAAGCAAGCGTAAATTATTTTTACGCTGCGTGGGACAAAAGCACAACGCTTACAAAAAACTTTCCCCCTATGCTTTATCTCTTTGATTTTAAGTATCTCTTAGGCGGTCTATCAGAGTTGAAAATCCTTGTGTCGGTGGTTCGATTCCGCCCCGGGCCACCAAGATTCTATAAACCACCTTCGGGTGGTTTTTTCGTTTTTGGGATGCTGATTTATATTGATATTTTAATTTAATTTAATTGGCATTTAATCAGGCTCAAGATTTTATTGAAGTTTTGAGCAAACTCGCTTCCATTTCCAACGGTTGAGCGCTTAATTTTTGATCTGATATTTCTCTTAAAATCGGACATAGAATAAGGGTTGTCATTGATATTTTTTACAAACTGGATCAGTTGATTAACATCTTTAAAGACCCATTGATCTTCATCAAGTGTTTGAAGAATGCTAACCCCCTGACGAGATGCAGGGAAAAAGCCCGGAATTGTCAGAACTGGAACCCCCATCCAAAGAGCTTCACAAGTAGTGGTTCCACCACTAAATGGATAGGAGTCCAATATGAAATCTATTTCAGTAAAAAACTCAATGTAAACGTCGTATTGACTACTCGTATAAAACTCTATGCGTCCGGGCTCAACGCCCATATCCGTCCAAATCTTTAATACAGACTTCTTGAGCAATAAGTCATCCCATAATTGGTGTTTAAGTTTGAGTCGAGCATTTGGAAAGGCTAGCAATACTTGCCCCCAAATATTTGCGCAAGAAGGGCTAATCTTACATGGATTGCCAACGTTACCAAAAGTAATGTAATGATTTGAGAGCATCGGAAAATCTGCTATTTCTGGCAAGTTAATGGCGGGCAAAAAACTAAACCGGGAGCCGGGTAAGTACCAAATTTTTTCAGGATAAAGAGAAACTTCAGCCTCATGAATATGTGCAACATCAGTTATTTGACCGTCAATTTGAGCTAACCCGGTAGACTCCGGAAAGCCTAGATAACTTAATTGATAAGGAGCTGCTCGCTTGTGAAAAATATCTAGACGATTCTTAGCTGTATGGCCCGATAAGTCAATCAAGACATCAATCTCATCGTTAACAATTCTTTGAGCAGCGGTTTCTGTGCTCAATTGGTCAATCAAGGAGAATTTTGCACAGCATTTTCGAATTTGAGATGTTAAGTGATCTGCATAAGAGTTATTACTATAAATATAGATATCTAGAAATTTATTCAGCTCTGACAAAAAAGAATGCAGAAAATATCCTACAGGATGCATTCTAAAATCACCAGAAACAAAACCTACTCGCAATCGATCATGAGCATATTTTCTTAATTGTTTTGTTGATGTGATTTCGTAAAAGGTATTTAAGTGAGGGGTGATTTGATTTAGAAAATCATCATGTTTACTTGTGTAGCTTGCAAACATCATCGCATTTGATAGCAAGTCTTTATCAACTGCTTGAGTTTTCCAATAATCTAAGATAGTTTCTATTGCGGAATCAACCTCTCTTATTTGGAACATCGCCAGTGTCAGATTTAAGATGTAGGCATTATGACTTTTTATATCATGAGGGGCGGTTTTTAATACTTTTATTGCTTTATTAGGCTGATGCGTTTGTAGATAAATGTTTGATAAGCCTAAATAGGCATCTAAGCCCAAAGTGTTTTTTGCAATTAGCTGTTCAAATAAAGGTGCTGCCAACTCATAACGCTGCTGTCTCAGCAAAATATTTCCTAACTGTTGTTGGCAGACGCCCATGAAGTTTTGATTGGCATGGGCCATTCCTTGTTTAACAACCACGATTGCTTCATCTAATTTTCCAAGAGCGATCAGGCAAGATGAAATCTCCAAATAATGAGATGCAACATCTGGATCATGAACTAACAACTCCTGTAAACAATAGATAGCTTTCTCATATTGATTTTCACGAATCAATTGACGGGCCTGCTGTAGCAAAGACTGAGTCATATCAACGGTCAGATATGGTTAGATGAAGGCTGTTGTTCATACATTGCTTACAAAAGGCGCTGTTGTATTTTATGCTTTCAATTTCTTGGTGGCTATGATCCAAAAAACCGATTGGTATTTGATCTAAAGGTTTTGTAGTTGCACAACATAAATTGACATTTCCATCAAACTGAATGGTCGTCATATTAAAACGTAATTCGCAGTCTTTTTTCCCCGAGCGCCTCTTAGAAGAACTCTCTCTGATGGCCAAGGGATCAAATAAAAATTGGCCCCTTAAGCCATTTAGATCATCAGAGTCAGGTGATTTTATGAGTTTCATCACCGCTTCAATTGGTGCCAAAATGGCTGGCGATGGAGCATACCCAAAACCTAATTGATTTGTAAGATCTTGAATCTTTTGCTGATCCTCAAGAGTATTTTTATATAAGTGATGGCCAACCCATATTTGAGTTTTACTGCGATAGTGATCGCGCCACTTGGCTAATTGATGAAGATTCTTAATTACTTGTTTAATATTTCCTCGCACATGAGTCTGACTATATACAGACTGTCTCAAACTAGAGAGTGATATTTTTAAGCGTGTTGGTTGAGCGCGAATAAGATTTTCTATCCTCTCACCCATATTTAGATTAGATGAAATGAATGATGTCATGCCCATGGCATTAGTGGCATGGACAAATTGATCAATTTCAGGATGTAAAAGTGGCTCGGTCCAGTTAAATAACCAAATGTCTGGAGATGAGTCTATTGACTCAGATTTGATTTTTTCTAATATTTTTTGATAGAGCTTAAGGGACATTAATCCCTTAGGCATTGGTGCCATGTTTGCCACCGGACAAGTTGGGCATCTTAAGTTGCAGCCCCCCACAACATCAATTGCATAGACATAATGAGAGCTTTCAATGGGATGGTATCTTTCTAACTCATGACCTAATTGATGATCAAAAGCTATCTTGTCGAGATATTCCGGAATTGTTACGGCTTTAAGATAGTGCGAAGCTTTAGGAATATTTAAACCGGTGGATAAGCAGTCATTTAAAAAATCACGGGCATGATCTTTATATTGTTGCTGTAACAACAGTTGTATTAATGAATCGGCCGCCAAGCCCCGATCTAAAGTGCTATCTTTAGGATTAAAAATTGCTTTCCGGGCTTCTGTAAGGCCAGCAATCTGGCCTCTTGATAAAAGAATGCTTGCATAACCATAAAGCACCACAGGATCATCGGGGTGGCTTTTTAAAAGTTCTCTATAGGCAAGAAGTGCTTCATCAACCTGTCCCAATTGATGAAGTTTTAGTGCTTGGTCAATCGTATTAGGCAAAATTACCCTATTCAGTGGCGCATCTTTAGTTTATATTTAATTCAATATTTTGAATATATAAGGAATGTGCCAGATGAACAACAAAAAACAAAAAATGTCTTTGTTTCTGGTAACAATGTCCACCAGTTCATTGGCTTTGGCTTCAACTTGCTCGGTTGGTTACTACGACCCCTTAAATGGCAGTAATTGTATCCCTGCTCCTATTGGCAGTTTTGTCCCTTCTGCTGGTGCAACAGCAGCTATCCAAGCAGAGCGTGGCACATTTGTTTCTGAAACCGGTCAATCTGAAGCTACATTAGCCCCCCCGGGGAGATATGCCCCTGATCAAGGTATGTCAGAGGCATTGCTGGCTCCCGTGGGCTACTATGTTCCTAGTGCCGGTTCAACAGCTGCTATTCAAGCTCCTGCAGGAACTTACGCGCCATTTGAGGGGATGCTTGCACCCGAACCATCACCTGTTGGTTACTATGTGCCGGTGGAGGGCTCAAGTGAAGCAACTGCGGTAAGTACCGGTTTTTATGCCCCAATTGTTGGACTTAAGCAACAAATTCCAGCGGGCGGCATTGCTGCTCCATTAACTGCAGCATTGCAAGCCAGTGATGCCTTGAGTCAAATCAGCATGGATTTGTTAAACCTACCTCAAGAACGTGCTTTGAAAATTGCCACATCTTATCAACAAAATACCGTGAAGCAAGAAGGCCTCGGATCTGGTGAATTTAAGACAAACATCACAAGTGTGGCCGTTCAAGCAGACTTAATTAAATCTGTAGAACAACACTATGGTATCCAGGTGGCTTATGCAGATCACCGTTTAAAGAATGCTGACGTTAAAAATACCGGCGATAGTTATCAGTTAGGCGTATTCCAAACCGGTAACATTAGTGGGATAGCCTACCAAGCGATGGCTGTGGTTGGTAAAACAACTTCAGACAATCAAAGAAATGTGATTGTTAGCTCGGTTGATTCAATTAATCATGAAAATTTGGTAACTCAGGGCGATGTTTCTTGGTATGGCGTTAAAACTAAATTGACTTATCCTCTCGCAACAGGAGTCGCCACAGTTGCTGAGTTAGGGGTGTTGTCTTATAAAGCAGACGCAATGAGTGAAACTGGTACGGCAACATCTGGTGGTAGCAGTGTTGCAGCGGTTGGCGCCCTTAGCGCACAGAGTTTACGTTTCACATCCATTCCTGTAATGCTGGGCATTAGCTACGACTTGTTGCCAAAAACATCAGGTCAAACAGTAGCGCCTGTTGTTGCCACTCTGGGTGTCGTTAGTAATTTATCGAATACCGAAAAATTGCGTTATGGCTCAGTATCTGATGGCAACGTCGGTTCTGTTCTTGCCGTTAATCAATCATCTTTAGATGCAGCACTTATTAAGATTAGTTTGAATGGATGGGAAGTCTCTAAAAACTTAAATCTCTCAGGGGCGCTACAGACTCAATTTGGATCTGATTCTACTGTTTATCAAGCTAGTGTTAGTTTAGTTAAAAAGTGGTAATCCAAGATTAATTTTATGAGCTGCTAAACCTCGTGGTAAAAATTAAGGATAATTTGCCTTCTGGCGCTTAGTAATCTTTATCAAAAAGCCACGATTCTTTCCTGGGCCAGCAAGATTCTATAAACCACCTTCGGGTGGTTTTTTCATTTGTGTTTTCAGGGTAGGGTCTTCTAAGACCCTTAACTTGGGTGGTTGTTGCGTAATTTAAAAAGTATGGGGTTGGATTAATACTAACTTTTAGTGCAATATTAGATTTATGAAAATTTGTAAAATTATCTCAGCCAGCTTTTGTTTGCTATTTACTTTGCCGTCTGTTGCTTATGATGGGCCGTTAATTGACGGTCACGCTCATTGGGGGGATAGTTTTAATGAAGAAGTGGTAATGGATCGTTATTCTAAAAGCGGTGTTATCGCACAAGTAGTTATGCCACGTTATTTGGGTCTTAGGGGTGATTGGCCAACAACGGATGAGCGGGTATTGGAAATTGGAAAAAGGCATCCCAATAAATTATTTGTATTGGCTGGTATGCAAAGGCCAGACTTTACATACATGAATTGGAACGCTCCAGATGAAAACTCTCAAAAGATATTAAAAGAAATCGATAAAAAATTAGAAGACAAGAAGGTTTATGGCATTGGTGAGGTTCTGGTGAGGCATTGGGCATATCCCAACGAGGGTAAGCTTGGTCGACATGCTGAAATTGATAAGCGATTTGACACACTCTTTATAAGACAAATTGCTGCTGTGGCCATTAAGCATGAAGTGCCCATTGTCATACACATGGAGGGTTACCCTGAGTTAGTTAATGATCTAAGCGTTGTAATGGGGGAGTTGCCTAAGCTAAAGCTGGTTTGGGCTCATGGTTGTGGACGATCTGGATCTGATGTAATTAGAAAACTTCTAACAAGCCATCCTAATCTGTATTGTGACTTGTCAAATATGACAAATACGGGTGGCTATGGCAGCGGATGGCCCAAATCAGAAAGCTTTACTCATCAATTTGAAGTAAAGGGAGTTTTTCACGAACAATATAAAAGATTGATCTTAGATTTTTCTGATCGTTTTTTTATTGGAATGGACGTAGCACATCAAAGTCGGTGGACAATGGAAAATGGCAATACGTTTGAAAAACGCGTTGTACGAACAAGAGAGCTCTTAGGTACTTTGCCAGAACCGGTTGCTAAAAAGCTGGCTTATGAAAATGTCATAGCGGTATATAAGTTGCCGAAAAATTTGGCATCGCATTAATTGAAATTGTTAATGCACAAATTGGATTTTTATTTAGTGCCATCGTTAAAACATTTTTCATTTGTTGTCTTAAAAGGATATGCTGGAGCCATATAGTTTTTCATCAGGCTACTTAATTATGAATCTACTCCCAAAGTTATTGCTAGCCCCTTTAATGCTTATTGCAGTCAATGCCAATGCTCTTGAGGAGCCGCCTGGATCCCAAAGTATTGAAGATGCAATAGCTGAGGAAAAAAACTTGGCAATTGAGAGTGAGGCTCGGTATCGTTCTGAATATCAACCATATGCCACCAAGCCTCACGAGACTGCAATCATATTGATGCATGGTAAATGGGGATCTATACCGGCGCCATTGGATGCAAATTTTGCCGTTCAAAAATTCCATGTTGTTTCACCATTGATGCCTTGGTCTGGCCTCAGTAATTACGATAAAACATATGAGCAGGCATTAGAAGAAATTAATAAATTAGTTATTAAATTAAGAGCCAGTGGTTTAAAAAAAATTATTATTGGCGGCCAAAGTTTTGGTGCAAACGGTGCGCTTGCGTATGCCTCGGTTTATGGTGATGTTGATGGGTTAATGCTGTTTGCGCCCGGCCATAATCCTGACATAGATAGAAATTACCAGCCAGGTATTGTTGCAGATGCTCTAAAAAACATTAAAGAGGGAAGGCCCGATCAATTAATTCAGTTCACTGATTACAACGATGGGTCTCGCCAAAAAATAGTAGAGGCTCGCTCTGATGTTTTTTACTCTTTTTTTGCTGAGGCGAGCCTTGCTAATATGTCTGAGTCTGCCAAAAAAGTTAAAAAGCCAATCCCAACAATTGTATTTATGGGTAATGGGGATTACGTCACCAAAAAGGGTACCGGATATTTTTTCGACAAGTTACCTAAGCATCAAAAAAGTAAATATGAAATAAGCTCGGCATCTCATCGTGATGTGCCACTAGCATCGTTTGATAGTGCGCTTGATTGGTTAAAGGGAATAATTAAATAGAGGCAGACATCCTTGGCCCCGGGCATTCATGAGTTAGGACAAGAAATACTCAAAGCCTTTTGATTACTGCTGAAGGAGTTTTTCAACGCCTTTCTTGGCCAAGGTGGCATCCATAAAGCGGGTGTTCTTTCCTCTGGAGTTCAAGAAAACCATGGCGATATTTCTTCCCTGGATTTTTGCTTGAATCACCAAACATCTACCCGCCGCTGTTATATAGCCAGTCTTTTGCATCAAGACATCCATTGTGTTTGATCTCACTATGGGATTGGTATTAACAAAGTTTTGATATCTTTTTTTGGTTTGAGCCACCTGATAGGAGGGAGTTGTTGAGTACTCTTTGATCAGTGGGTACTTTAAAGATTCGTTCATTAAAATGACCAAATCTCTCGCTGATGAGATATTTTCTGAAGATAGCCCCGTTGGGTCTACATAAAAAGTGTCCACCATTCCAAGCGACCTGGCTTTTTCATTCATGGCTGCTGCCAGCGCAGCTTTCCCGCCTGGATAGGTTCTTGCCAAAGCATTCATGGATCGATTTTCAGAAGACATGAGCCCTAAGAGCAAAGCTTCCTCACGCTTAACCTTAGAGTTCAGAGATAGTTTGTACCTGGCTCGAGACTGCCATGCAACATCTGAGCGACCAATGGTCAAAATTTCTTCCAGGTCTTGCTCCGCATCCAGAATGACCATGGCGGCCATGAGTTTGGTGATAGATGCGATGGGGGTTTGTTGTGAGCTGTTTTTATCGTACAGAACTTCATTGGTGTCTGCATCAATAATGTAAGCAATATTGGATTTGAATTTTATGTTGGATATGCGGTCTGCTAATGCATGGCCTGAAGCCAAGCATTGAATAAAAATCAGAAGAAATAATCTATAGACCAAAGATTTCATTGCAGACACTTAATTGCTTTGAGTGACGTTGACGTTCGGCATTCATCACTTCCTCTGGGAGTGTGCAGCTTCCACCGCTGGAAGTATTGGGATACTTTGCTGCACAATTTTTAAACGAATCCTGTAGATAGCAAAGCAGTTTTTCTTGAAATCTTTTTGAACATAAATGATCGACTCGATTCTTGACCGTTAAATTTTCTTCGGCAATGCATTCTTCTCTGGATTGAATCAATTTGCTTGAGGGTGCGATTGCGAAGATGTAATAGAAAGAAAACCCCACAAGGAGTATTCCCATAAAAATAATAAAAACTTGAACGCTTGTTTCGCTAATTTTCATAGGTCTATTAAAAAAAGCATGTCCGAAGACATGCTATGAACAGTTATTGAATAACTGAAAACCACTAAATCCAGGTGTTATTATGTTTTATCAAAACTATTTTGTCAAAATAATATTTAAGACAATATATTGCGACGCAAAAAATGATAGAAAACTTCTCCAACTCATTGATTGAGCTACTGATTGCCCTGCTGATCGTTATCGGCACGCTCTTTCTCACTCAGCTGCTGAAGCGCGAATTTCAATTACCCAAAATCATTGGCTATTTATTCGCTGGAATACTGATTGGGCCCTCCGGATTTGGTTTATTGGGCAAGGGCTTAACGGCGACGATTGCTCCAATCATTGATGTTCTGATTGGCATAGTTTTTTATGAGCTGGGTCGACGGGTCAATATTCGCTGGCTGTGGAGACAAAAAAGAACGCTGATCAGTTGCCTCATATTAATGGGAGCCCTTTTTCTGGCACAGCTGGTCTATTTAATCAGCGCAGGATTCTCCCCGATGATTGCTGGGCTGGTGGCTGCGATTGTGATGAGTACCTCTCCCGCGGTAGTTCTGCAAACAATCAAAGAAAATCAAGGTGAGGGGCAGTTAACAGAAAACTTAATCACGATTGTGGCGCTGGGTAACGTTGTTGCCTATGTTATTTATTCAATCGTTTTGTCATTGATTCACTTTGATCAAGAAACAATCACCACCGCAGTTTTATTAGAGCCCCTTCAGAAAATTTCAATCTCTATTGTGATGGGGTGGCTATTGGCTGCTTTGGTGAGCAAAGTAAGTAATGTGGTTAAGCCAGATATTGATCATCAGCACCTGATTGTTATAACTGCTCTGATGATCGTCATAGTTGTATCAGGAATATTGAAAATATCAGTTTTGACATGCTTGTTGGTATTTGGCTTGTCAATCAAAGTTGAGTCATACAAGCCCAATCTTCATAAAGATGATTTGGGTATATTTTCAACCTTGGCATATGTGTTGATCTTCATTTTTGCCGGCATCAATATTGATTTATTTTCATTAAAGCCGGAATTGATTTTGATTGCTCTGGGCGTGATCTTGCTGCGCCTTCTCATCCCATTTTTGTGGGGGTTTTTGTTTTACAGACAACTTAATATCAGTTTTAAGAAGGCCACGCTATTAAGCGTGAGTCTTACGCCGCTATCTGGTATTGCAATTTTAATGTTGCATGATGTGAATGAGTTCTATCCTGACTTGAGTATGCAGTTGAATAATTTATTGGTCATGGTTGTTTTGATCATGGAGTTTTCCGGACCATTTTTAACAAAATGGGCGATCATAAAATCAGGAGAGGGCCGAGGCAATGCTTGAATTTAAAGATTCAAAAGCGCTCACATTGGGGGTTGAGTTAGAGCTACAAATTGTTAATACCAGGAACTTTGATCTCACCAAGGGGTCTCAAGACATTCTTAGTCTGCTTGCTCGTGAGAAGCATGGCTTTGATATCAAGCCTGAGGTTACCGAAAGCATGATTGAAATTGCCACGGGCATTCATCAAAATATAGACACCCTCGAAGCAGAGCTGAATCAGATCAAGGCTTTATTAATAGAGGTTTCAGAAAAGCTCAATCTGGGCCTTTGTGGTGGGGGCACTCACCCATTTCAGCATTGGGCCGAAAGGAAGATCTATCCAGCCGAGCGGTATGCTTTGGTGTCTGAAATTTATGGCTATTTGATCAAACAATTTACCGTGTATGGGCAGCACATTCACATTGGATGTGTGACGGGTGATTTGGCCATTGGCTTGGCTAATTATTTGACGCAATATATCCCGCACTTCATCGCATTGTCAGCATCATCCCCTTTTTATCAGGGCATTGATACAAGTTTTAAGTCGTCCAGACTCAATAGCATCAGCGCCTTTCCAATGAGTGGTGTGATGACGAATATTAAGAATTGGGATGAATTCAACAGCTATTTCTCTGAGATGCAGCAATTGGGTGTTGTTCAATCAATGAAAGATTTTTATTGGGACATTCGACCGAAGCCTGAGTTTGGAACTGTGGAGATTCGGGTGTGCGACACGCCGTTGACAATTCATCGCGCCTGTTTGATTACGGCTTATGCACAAATGCTGGCTTCTCATTTTTTTACAAGAAGCCTTCAGGAGTTGCCGGTTAAAAAATTAGCGCTCACCTATAACTACAATAAGTTTCAAGCATCTCGCTATGGTTTTAATGGTTTGATTATTAAATCTAATCAGAGCTATGAGCAGGTAAAAATCAAAGATGATATTTTGAACACTCTTCAAACTTTGAGTGATGATGCAGAAAAATTAGGCCTTCGATCACAGCTAAATGAATTAGAGGAGATCTCGCTCAAAGAAAACTGTGATGCCGATTGGATCAGATCAGAGTTTGAAAGATCAGATAATCTTTCTTCTGTGGTTGAGCAGTCTTGTGCCTTGTGGCGAGATTCGGTCAGACATTAAAAGGCAGCGGTTGCGTACCTAAACGCTCATCACAGCCAGAAATCTCATCGATTAATTTATCAAGCGAGTTAGAAAGTTTTACTAGCTCGCTTTTTTTCATATTTTCTAAAGAATGAGGCAGTAAACCTTTGGTGGGTTTTGGAGCGATTCGAAGAAGGTCTGTTCCTTTGGGCGTGATTTCTAAATGAACCGCGCGCTGATCACTTTTCACACGCTTTTTACTGATTAATTCTTTATCTTCAAGATCATCAATGAGATTGCTGACCGTGGTCGACTTTAAAGAAACCTTCTTGGCAAGAACGCCAACCCGAATATCTGGAGAGTCATTGATTTCTTGAAGCAGCCATAGTTGAGTGCCGCCAATGCCACATTTTTTTCTGATGACGTCGGAATGAATGTGAGCCGCTTGAATAATGACCCGAAACTTTCTTAGAACCAATATATTTAGTGGGTCTAGTCCTGTCGCGGCATTATTTTTGGTTGGCATTTGAATTTGATCAAAAGATTAATCTGGCGCAATTTTCACATAAATTCAAGAAAT
>JACCDZ010650169.1_pt1 | contig 28639 bp, 33 predicted proteins | sample 7449551 | NCBI WGS metagenome assembly JACCDZ01 (sample SAMN15323452, study PRJNA562643) | freshwater metagenome | isolation source: river surface water | place: USA:Blue River Watershed | collected 2017-08-18 | reverse complement strand
TGACATCTTCTAACCAGTTATTAGAACTCTTAAATGATTCATCGCTTGTGACTTTGCTGGTCGTCGGCGCTACTTTATCTGCACGTGGATACGAACCAAGGAATCGAATATCTTCACAGATTCGACGTAGCCCTGTTAGCGCATCGCCGACTCTGGCATCATTAATGTGCCCTTCGGCATCAATTATGAAGTGATAGTGGCCAAGCTCGCGACCAGTTGGACGCGATTGAATAAAAGTTAGATTTACGCCGCGCACTGCAAACTCGGTTAATACTTCTAATAACGCTCCAGCATGATCAATTCCAATGAACGCAGCAAGTGAAGTGCGATCAAAACCGGTTGGTGCAGGAAGTGCACCTGGTTTGGAAACTAAAACGAATCGAGTTACTGCAGATTCAGCATCGCCAATATTTTCATTGATAATTGTTAAACCATAAGTTTTTGCAGCAACTTCAGATGCTACTGCTGCATCAAATTGACCGTTTGCAAGCGCTTCTGCTGCCGCAGCAGTTGAATTGGTAGTGATGATTTCGGCATTTGGATAATGCTTTGCAATGTAATTTCTGCATTGCGCTTCTGCATGTGGATGGGTAGCAATCTTTTTGATCTCAGCTGATTTATCTCTAACCATTAATGCAAAAGTAACTGGCAGTAAGACTTCTCCGACAATAATTAATGGTTCACCCGTTGCTAATTCATCCAATGTGCGCGCAACGACGCCTTCGACTGAATTTTCGATTGGCACTAACGCGAAATCAGCGCTGCCAGTTCGGACCATATCTAGCGCTGCCGTTACGTTAGAACATGGGGTTAATTGATCAGAGCCGCCGGTAATGGTGCGCAGAGCCGCTTCAGTGAAGGTACCAACTGGACCGAGATAGGCGTATTTACTCACCTGCGAATTCTACCCGTAGGCTAGGAAGCGTGATGCAGAGTATTGGCGCTCGATTTAATGCGATTGGCCGTAGTGAAGTCGGTCTGCATCGAAGCGGAAATGAAGATTCTGCGCTAATAAATGGCGTATTGATTGCAGTTGCGGATGGCATGGGTGGCCACGCAGGTGGTGAAGTTGCATCTAAAGTTGCAATTTCAACTCTGGCACAAATTCTTCCACTATTAAATAACGATGAAATGGATCCTGAATCCTTAGAAGATTTTCTGTTAAATGCGATTTTAGAAGTTGATGATGAAATCAAATTAACTGCTGAAGCCAATGATCGTTTATCAGGAATGGGCACAACATTGACTGCTATTGCCCTCTATCGAAACAAAGCGTATGTATTACATACCGGTGATTCTCGTGCATATAGATTGCGCGGAAAAGAATTTACGCAATTGACTAAAGATCACTCTGTTGTCCAAGAGTTAATTGATGCAGGAACCATCACAGAAGCTGAAGCAGCTGTACATCCACAACGATCAGTGCTTACCAATGTTTTGATGGGGCTAGGCAATATCACCCCGTTACTTGTTCAATATGACGTTAAAGCTGGCGATAAATTCTTACTCTGTAGCGATGGATTAACAAATGTAATTAGCAATGCTGAATTACATAAAAAAATGACTGAGGAAGATGCGCTTTCAAATTTAATTTCCTTAACTTACGAACGTGGTGCACCAGATAACGTCACAGTAGTTATAGCTGAGGTAGGAACTGGAGACACCGTAACCGAGTTCTTTGGAGCGGCCAAATGAGAGTATTTGGTGATCGATACGAAGTAGGTGCGCTAATTGGCGCCGGTGGAATGTCCGATGTGTTTATCGCAAAAGACACTCGCCTAAATCGTGAAGTTGCGCTTAAAGTTTTGCGCAGCGATTTAAATCGTGAACAGACCTTTGTAACTAGATTTAGAAAAGAAGCACTTGCAGCTGCAGGTTTAAGCCATCCTGGAATTGTTGCGGTTTATGACAGTGGAGAAACACCTGCGCCGTATATCGTGATGGAACTTTTGCAAGGAAAGACGCTACGTGAATTAATTACTGGGCCAGTAGATCCCAAAACTGCAATGCAAATAACTGAAGGTATTTTGCAAGCACTCGCCTACTCACATGCAAATGGAATTGTGCATCGCGATATTAAGCCTGGAAATATCATGATTACAGATCAGGGCGATGTAAAAGTTATGGATTTTGGAATTGCGCGAGCACTTGATGATGTAAGCGCAACAATGACGGCAACTTGGAATGTAGTCGGAACTGCACAATATTTATCTCCAGAGCAAGCAAGCGGCGAAGTTGCTGACGCTAGAAGCGATCTTTACTCGGTCGGTGTTGTGCTTTATGAAATGTTAACTGGTCGTCCGCCATTTATTGGTGATACTCCAGTTTCAATTGCGCTTCAACATTTATCTGCCGACATCATCCCGCCAAGTAAAATCAATCCAGCTCTTGATGAACAATTTGATCACTTCCTATCTGTAGTGATGGCAAAGAACCCTGAAAATAGATATCAAGATGCCAATTCAATGCTTGGTGATTTGCATCGAATCAAGACCGGGCAAACCATTACTACTGAGATTGTTCGAGTTCGAAAGAAAAAGAATCGCACTTGGCAGATTGTCGCTGGAGCTCTGGCAGCTGTGTTGATTGCGGTCGCTGGTTTTGCTATCAATGATCGGACCGTAACTTCTGGAATTTCAATTCCAAACGTGGTTGGTTTGACTGAAAATGAAGCAACTGCTCAATTAAATGCTTTTAAAGTTGTAATTAATAGAGCGCATGACTCAAAAACTCCGCTAGATCGAGTGGCTTCACAAAGCCCGCTTGCAACTTCAAGAGCCGAAAAAGGCAGCGTAGTTACGATAACTATTAGCGATGGCCCTGGCGATGCCATTGTTCCGATGGATTTAATTGGAATGACGCTTACTGATGCTAGAAGTGCTTTAGCTGCGGTCGGTTTAACTATTTCTATCATTGATGCGATTCCAAGTGATAAACCAATTGGGACCGTTATTTCGGTGGATCCAGTTGGTGGTTCAACACTAACTGCAGGAAATGGTGTGACACTAGAAATTGCAAACGGAAATGTTGCAGTACCAAACCTGGTTGGGCAGAGCGAAATTCAAGCAAGAACTACATTAACTCAGGCAGGTTTCTTAATTCGCGAAATTTATTCTTACGATGCAAACCAAGCAATCGGAATTATTTTGGCACAAGCCCCGGCGCCAGATACGCAATTACAAATTGGTTCGCAAATTACTGTAACCATTAACAGACAGTCTTAAAATAATTTATTTGCTGACAACTGGTGCTAAGCCAACTGCTTTTGCGCGAGCATTTTTATCTCCGCATTCGGTCAACCAGTTTGCCAACATGGCATGTCCGTGTTCTGTTAATACTGATTCTGGATGAAATTGAACGCCTTCGATTGGTAGTGTTTTATGGCGAAGTCCCATAATCACACCACTTTCGGTTGCACCAGTAACCTCTAAAACTTCTGGTACGGAATCTTTTTCAACTGCTAATGAGTGATATCTGGTTGCAGTAAAAGGTGAAGGAAGATCTGCAAAGACACCATGTTGGTTATGGTGAACTTGCGAAGTTTTTCCGTGCAACAACTCCGGCGCTCTTGAAACTATTCCGCCAAATACTGATGCGATTGCTTGATGACCTAGACAGACGCCGAATAACGGAATTTTCTTCTCTGCGCAGTAGCGAATCATCTCCATTGATACACCGGCCTCTTCAGGAACACCTGGGCCAGGGGAGATAAGCACGCCGTCATATTTATCTGCTTCGCTCGGCGCAATTTCATCATTGCGCACCACCACACACTCTGCACCAAGCTGGCCTAAATATTGGACCAGGTTAAATACAAAGGAGTCGTAGTTATCGACGACCAGAATTCGCATGCTCAGAGTATTCCGCTAAACTTGCGCTCATGCCAAAGTCAAAACTTCGCAAAAAGGTCCAAGCAACTCGTGCCTATAAATCTGAGCACCCATCCGAAGAAACCTTCGATGGACCAGTCGAATCACCTAATTGGCTTGCTCCAACCATGGTCACTAGCTTCTTAATTGGCCTACTTTGGATTGTGGTTTTCTATGTTTCACAAACACTTTATCCAATTCCAAATATCGGATCATGGAACATGTTGATCGGATTTGGCTTTATTGGAATTGGTTTTGGCCTAGCTACGCGCTGGCGATAACAAAACTGTAGCTGCAATAACTCCAGAAATCAGGCCGCCTAAATGGGCGCGCCAATCTATTCCTGGAAAAATAAATCCGATTGCAAAGTTAATTCCGACAATCACATAAATTTGTTTTACTTCTAAACCGAAGCGTTTGCTAACAATTATCATCGCTCCAAATAATCCAAAAATCGCGCCTGAAGCTCCAACTGAAACTAGATTTATTGGGCTGAAGTAGATTGAAGCAAGACTTGCGCCGATCTGCGAGATTGCAAATAAAGCTAAAAATTTCTTCTGACCGATTGCAGATTCCAAACTATTGCCGAGAATTAATAAGGCGTACATATTAAAAAATAGGTGCATCAACCCCCCATGAGTTAATGCCACAGTTAATAATCGCCAATATTCACCAAGATTAAAAACTAAATATCGATTTAAATAGAGATTTTCTTCTAAACCTGGCACGAGTAAACATGCCAGGTAGAAGCCACTAATTACCGTTATTAATAATTTGGTGATTGGACGCATATTGCGTCAATTAAGCAATCGTTACTGAATTAATTGTTACCGCATTAACTGGGCGATCTTGTGCGCCAGTTGCTGTGGTTGCAATCTTGTCGACTACTGCTTGGCTGGCAGCATCTTTAACTTCACCGAAAATAGTGTGCTTGCGGTTTAGCCATTCAGTTGGTGCAACTGTGATGAAGAACTGGGAACCATTTGTTCCAGGTCCTGCATTTGCCATCGCCAATAAATAAGGACGATCAAAATTCAACTCTGGGTGGAATTCATCTTTAAATTTATAGCCTGGGCCACCAAAACCCTGGCCAAGTGGATCTCCGCCTTGGATCATGAAACCCGCAATAACGCGGTGAAAAATGGTGCCGTCATAAAGCTTTTCGTTGCTCTTTGCACCAGTGCGTGGATCAGTCCATTCCTTCTCCCCGGTTGCAAGACCGACGAAATTAGAGACTGTCTCTGGTGCGTGATTTGGAAATAGTTCGATGACGATATCGCCATGGTTTGTGTGAAGAGTTGCTTGTGTCATGGAGGAATTATCCCTTCTTAAAGAGTTTTGGCCAAATACTAAGTGGCACCAAGCGTGCTAACTTCATTGTGATTGCCATTGGTAGCGGGAAGATGATTTCGGTCTTTCGCTTTTCAATGCCTTTGACGATTGTCTTAGCAGCTTGCTCTGCGCTGATGATGAAAGGCATTTTAAATTCATTGACATCTGTCATTGGCGTTTTCACAAAACCAGGAGAAACTGTTTGGATTAAAACTTTGCTACCAGCTAAATCAGTTCTGATGGATTCTAGGAAATTTAATTGCCCTGCCTTGCTTGGTCCGTAACCACTTGAACCAGGCATTCCTCTAAATCCGGCAACCGAAGAGACACCGACAAATGTTCCCGAATTCTTCGCAATCATTTTTGGCAATACCGCGGCAACACATCTTGCTAAACCGACCATGTTGGTGTTGTTATGTTGTTTGAAAACATCTAAATCAAATTTCTGTACTGACATACGTTGCCAGAAACCGGCCATTACTAAAACTAAATCAAATTCTCCATACTTTTCTTGATATTCACTTGCGGCTTTTTCAACTGAATGATCGTCTGCAATATCAATTAGTAAATCGCCTTTGCTGCGAGATGATCTGATCACTTGCCAACCTTTGCTTTGCAATTCGTCAGCTACTGCTGCGCCAATTCCAGATGAAGCTCCGATAATCCAAGCTTTGCGGTTCATAATTTTTCAAAACCTAACTGCCAAACATTTAGATGTCCGGCGCGGAAGCCTGCTTCAGAGTAAGCCAGGTAGTACTGCCACATTCTTTCGAACTCTTCATCAAAGCCCAACTCTTTAACTTTTAAGCGGTTTTCCATGAATTTATCGCGCCACAGTTTTAATGTGTATGCATAATCCATTCCCATTGGGCGTTGATCTACTAACTTCATCTGGCCTTTTGTAAATTGATCAATAACTTCGCGTGAAGGAATGATTCCGCCTGGGAATATGTACTTATGTATCCAGGTATATGCATGTTTTGAAGCTAATAAGCGATCGTGTGGCATGGTGATTGCCTGTAGTCCAAAACGACCACCTCTCTTTAAATGATTACTAATGGCATCAAAATAGGTTGGCCAATACTTCTCTCCAACCGCTTCAATCATTTCAACGCTAACTACAGCGTCGTATTCACCTTCTAAATCACGGTAATCTCTAATTTCTACCGTTACCAAATTGCTTAATCCAGCTTTAGCAATTCTTTTATCTGCAAGCGCTTTCTGTTCTTTTGAAAGTGTTATCGAATGTACTTTGGCGCCGCGATAAGCCGCTTGCATCGCTAACTGTCCCCAGCCGGTTCCGATTTCTAAAATATGCATACCGGCTTTTACGCCCGCAAAATCTAAAATTCCTTCGATCTTTCGAATTTGTGCTTTTGCAAAATTATTCCAATTTGGATTCTCACCGGCAAAGTTTGCAGATGAGTACATCATGGTTTCATCTAAGAATAATTGGAATAGATCATTTGATAAATCATAATGTCTTGAAATATTCGACTTTGAACCTTCTAAATTATTCTCTTCATTTTTTGGTTGGAACGGTTCAAATAATTTTCGGAATTTGCGCATCCAACCCGGCACAATATGTAATAACTTTTCGGCATACGGTGTTAAAACTTCAGCTAGGTCTGGCTTAGCAGTCCATTCATTAGCCATAAACGATTCGCCTAAGCCAATCTTTAAATCATTTCCTAAACGATTATAAAAATTCTCATCATTTATTGTCATAACCGGCAAATTAGGCTTATTTGGCCCCATGGTTTCGCCATTTGGCAAAACCACTTTTACATCTACTAGTGGTGCGATTCTGCGATGTAATTGTTTAGCAACTGCCGCTCGAATATTCATAGCATGCCACTCTGCTTAGGATGAGCTGGCCTTGGAACTACCGGAAGCCTGCGTAGCCATAACCAAATTCCGTGTGCGCGAATTCTGGCCATAGCTTGTAACGTCGAAAACGGCGTACGTAAATAAGCCACGAATCGATTCTTAATGCTTGCCTCCATCTGCTCTCCGGTGAAGCTGGCGCTGAAAACCTGAGTACCATTTTGATATAAATTTACGGATAGCACAACGTCGCGGTCATTAAAGAATGTCCTAGTCCGATATTCGCCGTCGATTGTAAAAAATGGCGATACATAGAATTCTTTATCAATCTGGCTATTACCTTTTTCATCGGGGTGAAGTAGATGTGCATGGCGATCGCCATAAGTATTGTGTATTTCCAAAATCGCCCACCGAACCTCACCATCACTTTTTAGGCACCAATAAACTGAGAGTGGATTGAATACATATCCATTGGTGCGCGCGCTAGCAATTGCAAATAATTTATCGCTTGAATCGACTAATTCTCCACGGCTCTCTGCAAAATAAGTTACGGCTTCACGCATCGACTTAGCTTCTCCACCAAAATGATCTTTGGGAAGCAACTTCTTTTGCGGCTCATCTAAATCAACTAACCACATGTAATTAATAAATTTCAATCCATGTTTAAGTGGGGTTCTTCTTTGATGAAGCACCTTACCTTTGACCAACTTCACCATATTGCGCCAAATTTTCGAGCCGCTGCTACGCCAGATCTTGCACCATCTTCATGGAAACCCCATCCAAGGTGTGCACCGGCAAATGCAAGGCGTGGGCCACCAGCGTTTCTTAAGAATGCTGCGGCGTTAACTGCTTTAACGGTAAAAACTGGATGTTCGTACTGCATGGTTGCAATTACTTTTTCTGCCGGTATTTCACCGTTTAGCGTTACCACATAATCAGAATTCGCCTTTAGATTCATAAGTAAATTCATCCAATAACTAACCAGGACTTGGCCCGATTCTTTCCGGCAATCTTGCATCTTGTAATTCCAAGATGCGCGGGCTTTGGTCGATTTGGGGAGTACTGATGCATCTTTATGTAGAACTGTTTTATTTCTTGAATATGTAATGTCAGCCAGATTTGCTCGCTCTTCAGAAGTGACATCTTTTAATATCTCTAAGGCGCTATCTGCATGAGTTGCAATGATTACTCGATCAAATCGAGCACCGTTTACTTCAACATAATCTTCAAATCTAATTACTGAAGTAACTTTCTCTTTTCTGGCATCTGGAATTAATTTAACTATTGCTTCAACATAAGTATTCGAGCCACCGACTACCGTCTTCCAAATGGGAGAATTGCCTAGCTCTAACATTCCATGATGATTTAAGAATTCAAATAAATGTTTTGCTGGGTATTGCAAAGAGTCTCCATCACCTGAAGACCAAACACACGAAACCACTGGAATTGCATAATGTTTGATGAAGTAATTGCTAAATTTATTTTCTGATAAAAATTGGCCCCAAGTTACCGAACTATCTAAATCTTCCTTGAGCAATTTTCGTGCTTGCTTATAGAAACGTGGTACATCAAATAACATCTTTACAAATCTTGGATCAAGTAATTTTATTGGTTTTGCCAAAATACCTTTTGCTCCGCGACCACCAACATATTGCAGCCCGCAACCTGCACAATCGATACTCATTGTCATTTCCGTGACTTGAGTTGGAATGTTTAATTCGCTAAAAATACGAATTAAATTTGGATAAGTTCGCTCGTTATGAACAATAAAACCCGAATCGATACGCTGTGAATCTACTGAATGCGTATGTGCATGTCCGCCAAACCTATTATCGCTTTCAAATAGCGTTACCTCGTGTGTTTCGCGCAATAAGTAAGCGGCGGTTAAGCCAGATACGCCTGATCCAACGATGGCTACCGACTCTTTCATAGGCGCGAATTTACAAGATATATTGGGGCTTGTGAGCCAAATCGTTTTAACCAAGGTACTTGATAGCAATAAAAGCGCGGCTGAACTCTTTTCATATTTCAGCGACTTCACTACTACAAACGAGTGGGATCCCAATACGGTTAAGACCGCAAAAATAAGCGGCGATGGTGGAATTGGCACCAAGTACTCGAATGTCTCTGCATTTAATGGCAGAGAGAGCTCGCTGGTTTACGAAGTAATTGAATATCAACCAAACCACTTAATTAGACTTCGGGGTGAAAATAAATCCTTGGTGGCAATCGACACCATGATGATTGAAGAAGTAAATGGAGTTCGTCGATTTACATACGAAGCCAAGTTCACCTTTAAAGGAATTGCCAAAATTGCTGCACCTTTCTTAACGAAGGCCTTTGCAAAACTCGCGGCTGATGCTGAGGCTGGCTTGCGAAAGGTTCTTTAATGAGCGAATACATATCTGGCGCCTGCAATATTGGACCTGCAGAGATCAAGCGACGTAAGCAGGGTGCGCTTGTAGGCGCCATACTGTTTGCGGTAACTTCGTTTTCCTTTGTAATAACTAATGCACCTAGATCAACCCGTCTCTTGGTATTTATCCCGGCGCTGATTTTCGCTGTGGGAATAATTCAGGCGCGTCGCAAGTTCTGCGTTGCCTACGGATTTCTCGGCTTATTCAACTTTGAAAAAACTGGTGACGTTAGAAAAATTACCATTAATCAAGACGTAGCAAATGATCGCAAGTATGCAGTAAAACTGCTGCTGCAGTCCGTGTTTGCAGCAGCAGTCCTAACTGCTTTAGTCACGCTTGCGTAGCAAGCGCTAACTCTGGTTTTAACCAAACTCTCGTTTTCTTTTTGATAGTTCGGTTGCTAATAACTTTTCCACTCTCATTCCAACGGCGATGATTTTCAATAGTTATCTCATCTGTATATGTTGGACTCTTTAATTTGAAAGAAATGACAGTGTTTTGGATTTTACTTAACATTTTCCGCTGCCTTTCTGAAACTAGCCACAATTGAGATAGTGATTACTGAAGCGATTACCGCTAGGGAAATCCAGGTAGGAATCTTGAAAAGTGCGTGGCTGACAATCATTTTGACGCCCACCCAAACCAAAATTATTGATAAGCCTTCCTTGAGGTATTTGAACTTATCCATAAGGTCGGCAATCAAGAAATACATTGAACGTAATCCAAGAATTGCTAACGCGTTACTTGCAAAGACAATAAATGGCTCTTCAGTGACCGCGAAGATTGCTGGTATCGAATCGACTGCGAATACCAGGTCCATAAATTCCACCATCACCAAAACTAGGAAAAGTGGGGTGAAGTAACGAACTCCATTCTTTACAACCGTAAAGTTTTCATTCTCTATTGAATCGGTGACTCGAACTTTCTTTCGCAACCAGGCATAGAACTTAGATTTATCTAAGTTGAAGTGTTCGTTGCGTTGTTTGAACATTTTAAATCCGGTATAGATCAAGAAAACACCGAAGATGTAGAGAATCCAAGCAAACTCTTTTATTAAAGCGCTGCCGGCGATAATCATTACGGAGCGCATCGCGAGCGCACCAATCACGCCTAGGAATAAGACTCGGTGTTGATAACGCTTAGGTACTGCAAAAGCAGTAAACAAAAGTCCCCAAACAAATACATTATCGATGGCAAGAGATTTCTCGATTACATATCCGCTTAGATATTGCAATCCAAATTCCGAACCGTATTGGGCCCAGATAATTGCACCGACTCCAAGTCCGCAGGCAATCCAAATTGCAGACCAAATTGCAGCCTCTTTAAATTTAATCTCTTGGTGCGATCGATGTAGAAATAAATCAAGAATTAGCATTGCAAAAACAAATGCCAATAAAAGTGACCAGGTGGTAATTGATACGTTCATAGCTCTCCTTGTGTAGTTACTACACAAGGTCTCCGCCGCCGAATCTTTCGGCCTGAACACCGGTTGCAACTTTCGCAACGTATTGACGATGTCTCAGCAGTTGGGGTACTCCCCTTGATGGACCATATTCTGCACAATCCAAGGGCAGAAATCAAAATCACCGCGCACGCCTTGCGCGGTTTGGCCTATTTGCCCTTACTTTTTGGGAAACTAACGCCTATAGAGATATCCAGAAAAATCCAATGGAGGGTTTAAATGGCTTCAAGGCAATTACTCGAAATCGGAAGTGAACGTCAGGCTTCCTTGAAACGCTACAACTTAATTGCCGGCCTATTTCACGCGGTTCAGGCAATTGCAATCTTGGCGCTTTCAAATGGTTTCTCTCTGCCGGTACATATTAATTACCTGCAAGGCCCGCCAATTCCTGGCACTGAGTTTGAACAAGTACCGGTTTTCGACTTTCCGGTAGCGCTCGGGGTTGCTTCCTTTTCAATTCTTAGCGCAATCGCGCATTTTTACGTAAGTGGACCTGGATACACAAAATATATCGACGGTTTAAGAAATAAGCGTAATTATTTCCGCTGGCTTGAGTATTCAATCTCATCGACGGTAATGATTATTTTGATCTCTCTACTAAATGCAGTTTGGGACATCATCGCGTTAATTGCGATTGCGGGTGTAAATATCTCAATGATTCTCTTTGGATGGTTGCAGGAGAAATATGAAGAGCCTGGCACCGGATCGCTACTTCCATTCTGGTTTGGTTGTATTGCTGGCGCGTTTCCATGGATTGCCATGTTCTGGTTATTGGTATCCCCTGGTAGCTCCTCAGATGCAACTGCCCCTGCCTTTGTTTATGGCATCGTAATTTCATTATTTGCACTCTTTAATTGCTTTGCAATTGTGCAATGGCTTCAATACAAACAGATTGGAAAATGGGCCGATTATTTAGCGGGAGAGAAGACTTACATCACTCTTTCGTTTGTAGCTAAATCTTTGCTTGCTTGGCAAATCTTTGGTGGAACTCTTATTTCGTGAGTAAAGCTTTATTTAAAGAGGCGCTTAAGAAGTTTCCTAAAGAGCAACAGGTTGCGCTCTTGGAAACCATCGAAAGCGCAGAGCGGCTATTTCCACACTCAGAACGAGTGATTGCTTGGGGCATGCCTACATTAAGAATCGGTGAAGATAATTTGTGTCATGTCATGGGTTTTAAGAACCATAACAGCCTATTTCCATCCTCAGGATCCATCGCTTCTCAATTAAAAAAGGATTTGGCAAAATTCAAAGTTTCAAAAGGCACCATTCAATTTGATGCAGAATTGGCTTTCCCAAAACCTCTACTAAAGAAAATTCTGCTTGCCAGGCTTGATCAAATTAATGGTTCTTATCCAAAAAAGAACGGTTTGTTTATTGAGTATTACAAGAATGGTGGAATTAAAGCTAAAGGAAAATATAAAGGTTCTCAGATGCATGCCAAATGGGAATTCTTCCGCCAAGATGGCTCACTGATGCGCGCCGGAGAATTTAACAACGGAAAACAATGTGGCACCTGGGTCACATATGATGCCAAAGGCAAGAAAGTAAAAGAGACCAAATTTAAATGAGATTTTTGGCATTAATGGGTTCGGGTGAGAACAGCCCAATTATGGTTACGCCCCATCAAAAAATAATTAAAGCTACTGGTAAAGATTTAAACCCAATTAATTTAAGCACTCCTTATGGTTTTCAAGAGAACAAGGATGAGCTAAGTGCGAAAATTGAAAAATATTTTGAAGTAAACGTAGGTACCAAAATCACTACCAGTGAAGATAATGAAGCGGATTTAGCTAGAGCCAACTGGGTATTCGCAGGTCCTGGTAGTCCTACATATACATTACGAAATTGGCAGAGTTCTGGAACTCATAACGCTTTGCAGAAAGTTTTAGATCGCGGTTCGGTGGTTTTAGCTTCTGCTGCTGCAATGTCAATTGGTGCAAAAGTAATGCCGGTTTATGAAATGTATAAAGTTGGCGATGATCCATACTGGATTGATGGCATAAATTTATTGGAAAGCGCTACTGGGATTAGGGCTGCAGTAATTGCTCATTACAACAATGCCCAAGGCGGTACTCACGACACCCGTTTCTGTTTTGCTGGTGAAAAACGAATGAAAGTACTGGAGGAGTTATTGCCCGCTGATACTGCGATTTTAGGTATTGACGAACATACTGGTATCGCATTTAATCTAGAAGATGGCAGTGCAGAGGTTTTTGGTAAAGGTGTAATTACCTTTAAAACCAAGAGTGAAACTAAGACTTTTGCCGGAAAAGAAACTTTATCGATTGGCGATTTGAGGATTTGATTATGAAAGCGTTGAAGTATTTAATTCCACTCTCAATTATTTCGCTAATTTACAATGCTGCAATTCTCTTTTCAGTAACTTTAAATTTAGATTGGGTCCGAACTCGCGCAGCTGGTGGACAATACGAAACTTTCCCAATCGGAATTCGTTTTGTTGATTTTTTAATGGGTATTTTCATGCTCTTTCTAATTGCGATGTTGTGGAACCATCGTGAAAAACCTATGGACGAAAAAGGTCCGATGGTTACCAGAATTATTGGTTACACATTTTTTATTAGTATGTTCTTTCAAATTGCATCTAGATCGATGGATGAGCGTTGGAATGCAATTCCCGCTGGAATTTTGGCGGTTACTTTTATTGCGCTTTCAAGACGTGAAAGTAATCGTTAATTAAATTAAGAATTTAAGTGGAGACTAGGGGAATCGAACCCCTAACCCCCTGCTTGCAAAGCAGGTGCTCTACCAATTGAGCTAAGTCCCCGTCGAAACGAGTTATTAAATTTTCTCTTCCTTGCTTGGTGGGCCTAGGTGGACTTGAACCACCGACCTCTTCCTTATCAGGGAAGCGCTCTAACCAGGCTGAGCTATAGGCCCAAGCAAGGAAGCAAAATCTACCTTGTTAGGGATTTAAGCCCAAATCGCGGTTTAAGCGGGCGTAACCGTATCAGCATCTTCGCCATTTTTGGTAACCGACAAGAGCGTTACACCCTCATCAAGATTTACCAATCGCACGCCCATGCTGTCGCGGCCGGTCTGTCGAATCTCTGCTGCATCAGTGCGCATCACTGATCCATTAGATGTAATCGCCAGAATCTCATCTTTATCGTTGATTACTAGCGCACCAACTAATCCACCGCGATCTTCATTTACCTTCGCGGCCTTAATTCCAATTCCACCGCGGTTTTGAATTCGATATTCATCGAGTGGAGATTTCTTACCAAACCCACCATCGGTTGCGGTAAATACATAAAGGTCTTGATCTGAATCATTTACTCGCGCCATTGCTAATAACTCATCACCGCTACGGAATTTCATGCCGATAACACCGGTTGCGCTTCTGCCCATTGAACGAATTGAATCGTTATTTGCTGAAAATCTTAATGACATACCTTTTCTGGAAACTAGGAGTAGTTCATCTTTATCGGTCGCAAGAGTTGCGCCAACAACTTCATCACCTTCGCGAAGTGAGATTGCAATTAAACCTCCAGTGCGTGGAGAGTCATATTCAATCAGTGGTGACTTCTTTACTAAACCTGATTTGGTTGCTAAAACTAAATAAGGAGCGGTGTTGTAATCTTTAATTGATAACACTGCAGCAATCTGTTCGTCAGGTTTGAAGGCCATTAAGTTTGCAACGTGTTGACCACGTGCGTCGCGACCAGCATCTGGTAGTTCGTGAACTTTGGCGCGATACACCCGACCTTTATTGGTGAAGAACAACAACCAGTCGTGTGTTGATGCCACAAAGAAATGATCAACTACGTCATCTTGTTTTAAAGATGCGCCCTTAACGCCTTTACCACCACGACGTTGGCTTCTGTAAAGCTCTGCACGGGTACGTTTTGAATAACCACCGCGAGTGACAGTTACGACTACATCTTGATCAGGGATTAAATCTTCTGCACTGAAATCGCCTTCGGCGGCCACGATTTGAGTACGGCGATCATCACCATACTTGGTTACGGTCTCATTTAGCTCTTGTTTGATGATTTCACGTTGTTTCTCAACGCTGCCTAAGATGATATTTAATTCGTTGATTTCCGACATTAATTGGTCGTATTCGTCGTTGATCTTCTGACGCTCTAGCGCAGCTAAGCGGCGCAACTGCATGTCCAAGATTGCATTTGCTTGGATTTCATCGACTTCAAGTAGTTTCATCAAACCTTCGCGGGCTTCTTCTGAAGTTTTAGAGGCACGAATTAATGCAATTACTGCATCAAGGGCATCAAGGGCTTTTAGATAGCCTCGCAAAATATGTGCACGGCGCTCTTTCTCTGCCAAGCGGAATTTAGAGCGGCGAACAATTACTTCTATTTGGTGTTCGATGTAATAGCGAACAAATTCATCTAAACGAAGTGTGCGCGGGACTCCATCTACAAGCGCCAACATATTTGCGCCAAAAGTATCTTGTAGTTGGGTGTGTTTATAAAGATTATTAAGTACTACTTTTGCAATCGCGCCAGATTGCAACACAATAACTAAACGTTGTCCTAAGCGTTCATTACCTTCATCGCGAACATCGGCGATACCTTTGATTTTGCCATCTTTAACTAATTCCGCAATTTTCAAAGCTAAATTATCTGGGTTAACTTGATATGGCAGTTCGGTGACGACTAAACAGGTGCGCTTATTGATCTCTTCTACATTTACAACCGCACGCATTGTGATTGATCCACGACCGGTGCGATATGCCTCTTCGATGCCAGTACGGCCAACAATTAACGCGCGGGTTGGAAAATCAGGACCTTTAACTACTTTTAATAACTCTGTTAATAATTCTTCGGCAGAAGCCTCTGGGTGTTCGAGCGCCCAGATAACACCTTCGGCAATTTCCTTTAAATTATGTGGCGGAATATTCGTTGCCATACCAACTGCAATACCTGCCGAGCCATTAACTAAAAGGTTTGGAAAGCGCGATGGTAAAACGGTTGGTTCTTGCGAACGGCCATCGTAATTTGGAACAAAGTTAACGGTATCTTCGTCGATATCACGCATCATCTCCATTGCAATTGGAGAGAGCCTTGCTTCGGTGTAACGCATTGCCGCAGCTGGATCATTACCAGGGCTACCAAAGTTTCCGTTTCCATCTACTAATGGATAGCGAAGTGACCATGGCTGCGCCAAACGAACTACGGTGTCATAAATAGCGGTGTCGCCATGTGGGTGGTAATTACCCATGACATCACCGACGATGCGTGAAGATTTGTAATAACCCTTATCTGGGCGATAACCAGCGTCATACATTGCATATAGGACGCGGCGATGGACTGGTTTTAGGCCATCGCGGACATCTGGAAGTGCGCGACCGACAATAACTGACATCGCATAATCAAGATAGCTGCGTGCCATCTCAACTTGTAAATCGACCGTTTCAATTTTGTCGAATTGTTTCTCTTCCATGTTCTCCATAATTAGCTAATTCCTAAATATCTAGGAATCTCACATCCTTAGCGTTGCGTTGAATAAATTGGCGACGTTGTTCGACATCTTCACCCATTAATACCGAGAACAAACCATCTGCAGCAGCGGCATCTTCTAAAGTTACTTTGATTAGCACCCGATGTTCAGGGTCCATAGTGGTATCCCAAAGTTCTTTAGCTGGCATTTCGCCAAGACCTTTAAAGCGTTGAATACCATCTTCTTTTGGTAAGCGTTTGCCGGCGTCAATACCAATTTTGATCATGCCGTCGCGCTCTTTATCACTGAAGGCATATTCAACCGGTTCTTTGCCTGCCCATTTCAATTTATAAAGAGGTGGTTGCGCCAAATAAACATGACCATGTTCGATTAATGGTCGCATAAATCTAAATAGCAAAGTTAATAACAAAGTGCGGATATGTTGGCCATCAACATCAGCATCAGCCATCAAAATGATTTTGTGATAACGAAGTTTTGCTAAATCAAAGTCATCGTGAACGCCAGTACCAAGTGCGGTAATTAAAGCTTGGACTTCGTTGTTCTGTAGAACTCGATCAATGCGAGCTTTTTCAACATTAAGAATCTTGCCACGAATTGGTAATACTGCTTGATACTTGGAGTCGCGCCCACCTTTTGTAGATCCGCCTGCAGAATCACCTTCGACAATATAAAGTTCGCATTTTTCTGGATCGGTCCATTGGCAATCAGCTAACTTGCCTGGCATGCCGCGTCCTTCTAATAAACCTTTTCGGTTTCGGGATAAGTCGCGTGCCTTGCGAGCTGCGACACGAGCTGCAGCTGCATCAATGCTTTTTCGAACAATGTCTTTACCTTCGGTTGGATTCTTCTCAAACCACTCAGTTAAAGCTTCATTTACACACTTTTGGGTAAAAGTTTTTGCCTCGGTGTTGCCAAGTTTGGTTTTGGTTTGACCTTCAAATTGTGGTTCCGAAATTTTGATAGAAACGATTGCGGTTAGACCTTCGCGAATATCTTCTCCGGTTAAGCGATCTTCCTTCTTGCGGATAAATCCCCAATCTTCGCCAAACTTATTTACCACTGAGGTAAGTGCGGTTCGGAAACCTTCTTCGTGGGTTCCGCCTTCGTGGGTATTGATTGCATTTGCGAAAGTAAATACAGATTCGGAGAAACCAGAATTCCATTGCATGGCTATTTCTAAAGCCATCTTCTTCTTTTTATCTTCTTGCTCTAAAGCAATAATTGATTTATGTAGCTCGCCACGAGTTGAATTAATATATTTAACAAAATCTACAATTCCGCCTTCGTAGTGATAAACAACTTCTAGTTGTTCGCCTTTTTCATCAACATGTCCAGCGCGCATATCTTTTAAGGCAATTGTTAAACCTTTATTTAAAAATGCCATTTCACGGAAACGGTTAGATAAAATTTCAAACGAGAAATCTGTAGTTTCAAAAATTTCTTCTGAAGGATAGAAGCGAACTGTGGTTCCGTGTTTGTCGGTGGTTTTACCTTTTGCTACCGGTGCATCAGGAACACCTAATTGATAACTTTGTGACCAGAAAAAACCATCTCTTTGTACTTCTACTTGCACAACTTTGGAAAGTGCGTTTACCACCGAGATACCAACGCCATGTAATCCGCCAGAAACTGAATAGCCGCCATCACCAAATTTTCCGCCGGCGTGTAAAACTGTTAATACAACTTCAAGCGCTGGCTTCTTTTCAACTGGATGGATATCAACTGGGATGCCGCGGCCATTATCAATAACTTCTACGCCGCCATCTGCTAACAAGGTTACGTCGATGCGATCGCAAACACCTGCCATTGCTTCATCAACTGAGTTATCAACTACTTCATAAACCAAATGGTGAAGACCGCGTTCGCCGGTTGAGCCGATGTACATGCCTGGGCGCTTGCGGACCGCCTCGAGGCCCTCAAGGACCGTGATCGCAGAGGCGTCATATTGCTTCTCAGCCATGAGACCTCCTGTAGGTACGAATTTGGCTTAAAGCGCTTAAATCGCCAGCCAGGCCCCAAAACCGTGGGGACATTCCCAAATCCTAGTGGTAAATCACGACATGGAATACCCCTAAAAGGGGCTAGAGCGTGGAAATTAGGGGTTTATAGCGCAGCTTTGTGGGTGGGTTTTAGCCGTAGGTATCACGAGGGCCTTGAAAGCCTTGAACTGTGCGGAGCCCTTTTCGCCAACTTGGGGCGTTGGGGCCAAGAATTTCTAGCTCTTTAATTCCAGGCGCAACGTTTTGAATTGAATCAAGAAGTTGGTTCTTAATTAAATTTAATTGGGTTGCCCATGCGGTTGAAGTGCATTGGATTAATAGCTTCTCGTTTTTTATTTCGATTGGTTCGCATTTTGTAGCAATCTCTTCACCAACTACCTCTCGCCAACGAACAAATATCTCTCCTTCGGATAACCCATCCTTCCAGTCGCGCTGCGAAACTAATTGATCTATTAATTCTCCGATTGGTTTTGGCTCTCCTGCATCGCGCGCGCTATCTGGTTTGTTTTTTGTCGCAAAACTTTTCCGCCCGCCTTTAAATGTGTTGTAAAGATCTAAAGCGATATCACGGCCGCTCATTTAGAAACCTTGCCATTGGATACATGGAAACGTTGATCATTTAAGTCAGCAGGTAAATCTCCTTCGACCGCAGCGGTGACGATTGTTTGCTCGGCTAATTTGGTCGCTTGCACCAATCTAGCTCTGCGGTTGGTATCTAGCTCTGCAAAAACATCATCGAGGATTAAAATTGGATCCAAACCTTGGGTTTTTAATAATTCAAGTGCGCCGATTTTTAAAGAAATTGCAAACGACCAAGACTCTCCGTGGCTTGCATATCCTTTTGCTGGGAATTCTCCTAGTTGCAGAATTAAATCATCGCGGTGTGGTCCAACTAAAGTTACACCTCGTTCAATTTCTTGGTATTGAAGTTCTTGCAGCTTCTCTTCGATTAATTTCTTATTTGCCTCTTGATTTGTTGATAACGCTTCTATGTTTGATTTATAAATTAATGAAGCGGTTTTAACCTCATTTAACTCTTTGTAATTCGCTGTTACTAAAGGGTTTAATTGTTCTACTAATGCAATTCTTTCTGCTGTAATTACTGAAGAAAAAGTAACTAGTTGTTCGGTCCACGGTGTGAGTGCAGATTGTGGCGCGCGGCTTCTAAGTAGCGTATTTCTTTGTTTTAACACTCGCTCAAAATCGCTTAAAACACCTGCTAATCGTGGGGTTTTGGTAATTAGTAATTTATCTAGAAAGTCTCGTCGGTTGGTTGGCTCACCACGAACTAGATCTAAATCCTCAGGGGAGAAGTAGATAACTTGGCAAGCACCTAAAATCTCTCTTTGAGATTTTGTGGGGTTTTGATTTATTTTTGCGCGGTTCGCTTTATTAGCGTTGATTTCTAAATCAATTTGTAGGTTTCGGTCCCCACGTACAATTTCAGTTCTTACAACTGCTTGATCTGCCCCTAGTGATATGAGTGGTTGATTGGTGGGCGTGCGATGTGAAGATAGAAACGCAAGGAAAATCAAACTCTCTGCAATGTTGGTTTTACCGGCTCCGTTATTTCCAACAAATGTAGTCACGCCCGGGGTTAGAGATAAATCTAATTGTGCGTAAGAGCGAAAGTTGGTTAACGAAAGCTTGCTTACATACATGTGTTTATTGGTTTTATTATTTGGTTAGTAAGCGAACTTTGTTGGCATTAATAAATATTTAAAGTTATCGGTCGCCGGAGCATCTGCACTCTTTTTACCCATAATAATCGCCGCCTTGCTTGCGGTGTTAAAGGAGATTTGAGCAAACGGGGCGTTGATTGCGTGAAGGCCATCTAATAAGTAGTTAGGGTTAAACGCGATTGATAAATCTTCTCCGGTTTTGTTTATTTCAAAGACTTCATTTGCTTGAGCTTCATCTCCGCCGCCGGCTTCTAAAGTAACTGAGTTGCCCGTGAAAGTTAATTTAAGTGGAATGGTTTTATCTGTAACTAAAGCTACGCGGCGAACCGCATCTAAAAATGGTGCAACTTCAATTACGGTGGTGGTTAATGATTCTTGCGGTAGTAGGTGGCGATATGGGGGGAAGGTGCCATCTAGTAAACGAGTGGTGGTTGATTTAGTTTCGCTTTGGAATCCAGCTAAACGATCGTTAGATGCCGCCGGCGCCAGCGCAATATTTACGTTTTTTGCGGTTGCTAATGTTTTTGCAGCATCGTGCAAGGTGCGAGCGCGAATCAACGCAACTGCTTCAGTGTTTGGCCTTGCTGGACTGAAAGTTAATTCGCGAACCGCTAAACGGTAGCGGTCCGTCGCTGCCATTGTGATGTTTTCTCCATTAACTTCAACGTGTACGCCGGTTAAAGAAGGAAGCGAATCATCTTTACCTGCTGCGGTTGCTACTTGCGCCACTGCTTCATTAAATAAATCTGCATCGATCACGCCTAGCGCTTCCGGCATCTCAGGAAGGTTTGGGTATTCATTAATCGGCAGCACCGGAAGTGTGAATTTGGCGCTTCCGGCATTTACTAATACGCGAGTGCCATCTAATTGGATGGTTACTGGTTTATTAGGTAACGATCTTGAAATGTCCGCTAGTAGCTTTCCTGGCACTAAAACTTTTCCTGGTGTTGCAATATCTGCATCTGTGGTTGCGCGGCTAGCGGTTTCTAAATCAGATCCTGAAAGAGTGACTTTGTTGCCTTCGGCATCAATCACAATACCTAACAAAGCGGTTTGGATTGGTCTACTTGAGAGGCTACGAGAAACCCAGTTAACAACATCAACTAGTTTGCTCTGTTCGATTGTAAATTTCATTACGCCGCTCCTTGGAAACTCATCTTAGGTACTTTTATTAGAAAAGTTTTATTTAAATAGTTAGTAGTAATAACCGCTGTTGATATGTGGGTTAATAAAATTACCTTTTTGTAATTACAGAACTCTTCCCACTTCGAAAGCGCATTTCTCTTTAAAACACTCATAAACAACTGTGGAGAAAGCTGTGGGAAAAAAGAGAGGTAAGCGAAACCTTTAAGTAAAAGTTTAGATATCCCCAACCCGTAATCCCCAGAAATACGCTTGTTTTCCACAGTTATCCACATGTTCTCCACAAGCTACTTCCCTTGCTGCTTAATACGGCTGGTGAGCTCATTTACCTGGTTGTAGATAGAACGACGCTCCGCCATAAGTTCGCGGATCTTTCGATCAGCGTGCATAACTGTGGTGTGATCACGGCCGCCGAACTGTTGACCAATTTTCGGTAGTGAAAGTTCGGTGAGTTCGCGGCATAAATACATTGCGATCTGGCGCGCATTTACTAAAACTCGAGACCTAGAAGTGCCGCATAAATCATCAACACTTAAAGAGAAATAAGCGGCCGTTTGCGCCATGATGGTTGCGGCATTAATTGAGGACGAGGCATCACTAGGAATCAAATCCTTTAAAACAATTTCCGCAAGCGCCATATCAACTGGCTGACGGTTCAAAGAAGCAAAAGCAGTAACACGAATTAGCGCACCCTCAAGTTCGCGAATGTTTGTAAATATTTTCGAAGCGATGTATTCCAAAACATCATCTGGTGCATTCAAACGCTCTTGCGCTGCTTTCTTTCGTAGAATCGCAATACGGGTTTCAAGTTCTGGTGGTTGAATATCTGTAATTAAACCCCACTCAAAACGAGAACGTAAACGATCTTCCAAAGTTGTTAACTGTTTTGGCGGGCGATCACTAGAGATAACAATCTGTTTGTTCGCGTTATACAAAGTGTTAAAAGTGTGGAAGAACTCTTCTTGAGTTCGCTCTTTGTTTTCTAAAAATTGAATATCATCAACCAACAAAATATCTAGATCACGGTAACGTTTTTGAAAACTATTTGATTTATCATCACGAATCGAATTAATAAAATCATTTGTAAACTCTTCAGAAGACACATATCTAACGCGCACGTTTGGATATAACTCTTTTGCATATGCGCCAATCGCGTGTAATAAGTGGGTTTTTCCAAGACCTGATTCGCCGTAAATAAATAACGGGTTATAAGCCTTAGCTGGAGCTTCTGAAACTGCCAGTGCCGCCGCATGCGCAAAACGGTTAGATGCACCAATCACAAATGTTTCGAAGATGTAGCGAGGGTTAAGCGCATCAGAGCCAGCTGGCTTTTGAACTTCCTCGCGACGGATTACAGCTTCGCCACTATTTATTCCATGGTTATTTACTTGATTGCTTTCTTGATCATGTATTGGTTCAGGAGCATCTGGCAGTTCCAAACTTTCATCGACAGTAACCGCGAAATTAATTTTCTCGTTTAAGGTTGCCGCCAAACTTTCAGTAATTGCGTTTCGTAAACGCACATCGATAATGTCTTTAACAAATGCATTAGGGGTGGCGATAATTAAATTAGGAGCGCCGGTGCCTTTTAATAAACCAAGTGGTTTTGCCAGTTCGAGGACCGCTTTATTGGGACCATCGCCTGCTACCTGGCTGATAACCCGGCCCCAAAGAGCAGTTAGATCCTCTTGGACCTGCGTCTCTGACATTGAGCCTCCCCAAAATAGTTATCCACAAAGTTATCCACAACCTGTGGTCTAAACCAGTGGTTTAACCTTCGACCCCTGTGGATAGGCGGAACTTAAAGGGTACTTCCCAGAAAAGCAAGTGGTTATCCACAGCGAAAACCGACCGGAAGGGGTCAAAACCCTGGTTTGCCCCAGTTATCCCCAAGAGCATAAAATCGGCGCCTCATCAACTTCCCCCGTATTTACTGTGACCTAAAGAAGATTTAAGTAGGAGTATTAAATGAAGCGCACCTTCCAGCCAAATAACCGCCGCCGCGCCAAGAAGCATGGCTTCCGCGCACGTATGGCAACCCGCGCCGGCCGCGCTGTGTTATCTGCACGCCGCGCAAAGGGACGCGCAAAGCTTTCAGCGTAAGCAGAAACCTTTTAAGCGGTTCTAGTGCTACCAAATAGCGCGAGAATAAAAAGTAGTTCTGAGTTCGCCACTGCCACCAAATTGGGTCGCAGAATCACCGGCACCTCTTTAATCGGCTACCTATATTCAGCAAATAACAACCAACCAGCGAAGTTGGGTTTAATTGTAGGAAAATCTGTAGGCAACTCTGTGGTGCGCCATCGCATTGCGCGCCAGATCCGCCACGCAGTTCGCGAAAAATTAAATCAACTCCCAAACGGAACCCTATTGGTTGTCCGCGCTATGAAAAAACCAGAGAACGCGTTTTATGAAACCGAATCATTATTAGAAAAAGTTTCGAAAAAATCCGAGCAGGTAAACGCATGAGGATTTTGGTGCTGCCTTTTATCTTGCTGATTAAGTTATACCAAAAAACCTTATCTCGATGGATCGATATGACCATTGGTCCTAAATGTAAATATTATCCATCGTGTTCGCATTACGCAGTTGACGCGTTGGAAATTCACAACTTAGCCGGGTTGCCACTAATTGCATGGAGACTTGTAAGGTGCAATCCATTTTCACACGGCGGTGTTGATTATGTTTCAGAAAACTATTTTGAAAACTATGTAAAAAACCCACAAATACAAGGCAAATTCAGTAGTACGGGAGTAAATAAATGGGCAGCATAATGAATGCGCTATACACAGCCGTTTCTTGGGTCATCATGGTTATTCATGATGCCCTAACTCCAGTATTTGGTTCAGGCAGTGGTGTTACTTGGACGCTCTCAATTATTGGCCTAGTGTTATTAATTCGTATCATTTTAATTCCGCTTTTCGTTAAGCAAATTAAGAGCCAAAGAGCTATGACCGCGCTAGCGCCAAAAATGAAAGAGATTCAAACCCGCTACAAAGATGATCGCCAAAAGCAATCTGAAGAGATGATGAAGCTTTACAAAGATCACAAAACAAATCCATTAGCTTCGTGTTTCCCTATTCTTGCGCAGGCACCAATCATGTTCGCGCTCTTTACAGTGCTTAATGGAATTGGCCAAGCAAAACCTCGCGGTGTTTTAACAATGGCAGATGTTGAATCAGCTGCTAATGCAAAATTTTTAGGTGCACCAATTTCTGAAACATTCCTTGGATCATCAAACACCACCGTAAAACTTGTAACTGTGTTCTTGATTATTTTGATGTCTGCATCAACTTACACAACACAACGTCAGTTAATGGTTAAAGGAATGCCAAAAAATGACGATCCAAACAATATGATTTTGCAACAACAGAAAATTATGTTGTATTTATTTCCGATTATTTTTGCAATCTCAGGCGTTAACTTCCCAATCGGTGTTTTAATTTATTGGTCGACTACAAACTTCTGGACATGGGGCCAGCAGTATTACGTGATCAAACGAAACCCAACCCCAGGTTCACCTGCTTATGAAGAGTTGCAGAAGAAGAAGGCAGCCAAAGGGCTAATTGAGCTTCCAACCGAAGAGCCAAAACCACAGGCACCACAAGGCCAGCGAAAGCAGCCAAAAAAGAAGAAGCGTAAGTAAACGCCGATAAATAAGGGCATTTAGGTATAAACCTATCAAAAAGGATAAATCATGACAGAAAAGACAGTTAAAGAGGTTGAGGTAAAGCCAGTCGCTAAGCTTGAAGAAGAGGGCGATATCGCAGCTGATTACCTTGAAGCGTTATTAGATATTGCTGATCTAGATGGCGATATCGATATCGATGTAGAGAATAACCGCGCATCGGTAGCGATCGTGGGAGCCAAGCTCGATAACCTGGTTGGCCGCGATGGCGAGGTCCTTGATGCGCTCCAAGAGCTAACTCGTCTAGCAGTTCAGAGCTCAACCGGCGACCGTAGCCGTCTAATGCTCGATATCAGCGGATACCGCGAGAACCGCCGTACAGATTTAAAGGCGCTAGCTGATGAGAAAGCGGCAGAGGCGAAGGCATCTGGCGCACCTATCAAACTAGCCCCAATGAACGCATTTGAGCGGAAAATTGTCCACGATCGCATACAGGATCTTGGGCTATCTTCAGAGTCTGAGGGCGAAGACCCAAATCGTTTTGTAGTTATCTTCCCTAATTAAATTTAGGTTTCACGTGAAACACTTTCCAGAGCGCGAGGCAGAGGCGCAGGCCTATGCCGAATTCCTAAAAGGGCCTGGAATTGAGCGTGGATTAATCGGCCCCCGCGAAGCTGATCGAATCTGGGAGCGCCATATCCTTAATTGCATCCCAGTCTCAACCCTCATGAAAGAGGGGGCCTCGGTCATTGATATTGGCTCCGGAGCTGGTTTGCCGGGAATTGTAATCGCGCTTGCTCGCCCGGATTTAAAGGTAACTTTGCTAGAACCCCTGCAACGCCGCGTAACCTTCTTGGAGGAAGCGGTCCAAGGGCTCGGGGTAATAGTTAAAAGAGGTAAGGCTGAATCCGAAAAAGGGCAGTATGACTATGTAACTGCCCGCGCAGTTGCCCCATTATCTAAACTCTGGGCGATCTCAAAGCACCTAATTAAACCTGGCGGCTCCCTTTTGGCGATGAAAGGTGAGGCTGCAGCGGCAGAGGCAGCTGAAATTCCAGGGGCGATCGTGCATGAAATTGAGTTAGAAGGCATCCCTTTGGCGAGAGTTGTCGAAGTAAAACGCTAGAGTTCGGGACATGGTAGATGTTCCACGTGAAACAACTTCGAAGGTTGTCGGAACGCGCCGCTTAAAGGAACCAATGCCAGCACCCGCTAAAGGGCGCATCTTTGTCGTAGCAAACCAAAAAGGCGGGGTCGGTAAAACCACCACCGCAGTAAATGTAGCCGCAGCCCTCTCTATGGGGGGCCTTCGGGTTCTGGTCGTTGATCTAGATCCTCAAGGAAATGCCTCAACCGCACTTGGGGTAGAGCATCGCATTTCGATGGGCGTTTACGAAGTATTGATGGGCACCGCGCAAGTTAAAGATGTAATTCAAAAGTGCGCAGGTTTTCCAGCTTTAGATTGCATTCCATCAAATACATCTTTAGCGCAAGCTGAAATTAATTTAGTTTCAATGGTTGCACGTGAATCAAGGTTAAAAGATGCGCTAAATGAAATTAAAGAAAATTACGATTATATTTTTATTGATTGCCCACCAAGTTTAGGATTGTTAACAGTTAATGCCTTCTCTGCGGCAACTGAAGTTTTAATTCCAATTCAATGTGAATATTACGCACTTGAAGGCTTGTCACAATTATTAGAAACTTACAAAATTGTTAAACAGCGATTAAATCCAGATTTAACTTTATCAACCATTGTTTTAACCATGTTTGATTCACGAACCAGACTTGCAAATGATGTGGTTGCAAATGTTCGTTCACATTTTCCACGCGAATTAATTGATATCCCTATTCCGCGTGCAGTTCGTTTATCTGAAGCGCCATCGTATTCACAAACTGTTATGACTTACGATCCATCATCAACTGGCGCAGTTGCATATATGCAAGTTGCTCGTGAAATTGCAGAACGCGGAAAAGCTTTTGATTCAAATGTAGTGCGAATAGATTACAAATTACTGAACAAATCAGGGGATATTGCATAATGGCTAAACGCGGTGGACTAGGTACAAATTTAGATGCACTAATTCCATTAACTGTAAACAATAACGATGTGCCAGAAATTGTTGGCACACAAGATGAAATCGATATCAATTTAATTGATCCAAACCCGCGCCAACCAAGAACTGTATTTGATCAAGAAGCGCTACAAGAATTAGTTGCATCCATAAAAGAAATCGGAATTCTGCAACCGCCAGTAGTTCGTAAAGTTGGTGCGCGCTATGAATTAATCATGGGAGAGCGTCGACTTCGCGCTTCAAAACTAGCGGGTTTAAAGCAAATTCCGGTCATTATTCGCCAAACTCCAAATAATGAATTATTACGCGAAGCCCTTATTGAAAATATTCATCGCTCACAATTAAACGCACTCGAAGAAGGTGCGGCCTATTCACAATTACTAAATGATTTTAATTGCACCCAAGAAGAGTTGGCACAGAAACTTGGTCGCTCACGAACCGTAATTACAAACATGATGCGCTTACTAAATTTGCCAACTAGTGTTCAACAGAAAGTTGCCGCCGGCACAATTAGTGCAGGCCATGCCCGCGCACTACTTGGTTTGGCAGATAGCGCTGCGATAGAAAAACTTGCAAACCGAATTGTTGCCGAAGGTTTATCGGTTCGAAGCGTTGAAGAGATCATCGCAATTAGCAAACCTTCAAGCAAGAAAAATAAATCTGGTGGCGGCAAGAAAGAGAGCCCAGAGCTTAAAGAGCTTGGCGAGCAATTAGGCGATGTACTTGATACCCGAGTTAAAATCCAAAGCGCAGGGGGCAAAGGTGAAATTATTGTCGAATACTCAGGCGCTGAAGATTTGAAACGTTTAGTTAAGTTGATATCCAGCGCGCGAGGCTAGCTCTTGCTTTACAACCGCACCCAAAGCTTTTACACCTTCACGAATACGTTCTGGCGTTGGGTGGCAATATGAAAGTCGCATCTGCCAAGAACCAAAACCATCTGCATAAAATGCGCTACCAGGAACATAAGCAACTTTTGCCACAATCGCTTTTGGCACCATCGCTTTAGTATCAATTTCAGGCGGCAGAGTTATCCAAACATAAAATCCACCACCAGGACGTGTCCAAGTAGCTTCCTTAGGAAAATGCGCTTCTAATGATTCAAGCATTGCATCTCGACGAACGCGGTATAAATCAACGAAAGATGCGATCTGATCGCGCCAAGGCTGATCCTTCAAATAGCTAGAAATTGTTAATTGTGTGAAATTAGAAGGGCAGAGAATTGAAGATTCTGATGCGATCACAATCTTGTCTTTAATTGACTGTGGCACCAGCGCCCAACCAACGCGCAGGCCTGATGCGATGGTCTTCGAGAATGAACCTAAATAGATGACATTCTCAGAATCCTGCGCACGCATCGCATTTGGTGATGGTCGATCAAAACCTAGAAGTCCGTAAGGGTTATCTTCAACGATAAAAATCTCTTCGCGAGCACAAATCTCCAAAATTTCAGTGCGACGATCTGCAGAAAGCATCACGCCAGTTGGATTTTGGTAATTTGGAATCAAATATAAGAATTTAATTTTTCGGCCAGCCGAACGAACAGACTTGATTGCCTCAACTAACGCCGCTGGGACCATGCCATCATCATCTGTTTCAACATGTACCGGCGCTGCCTGATACTGCGAAAAAGTTCCGAGCGCACCAACATATGAAGGCGCTTCTACTAAAACTACATCGCCTGGATCAATAAAGATTCTAGAAATTAAATCTAATGCTTGTTGTGAACCGGTTGTCACAATTACATCATCAGGATTAGCGC
>JACCDZ010369903.1_pt1 | contig 28697 bp, 19 predicted proteins | sample 7449551 | NCBI WGS metagenome assembly JACCDZ01 (sample SAMN15323452, study PRJNA562643) | freshwater metagenome | isolation source: river surface water | place: USA:Blue River Watershed | collected 2017-08-18 | reverse complement strand
TCCATATAGAATGGGTATATTATGTGATTTAATAGAATATCTTCGTATTCCATATAGAATGGGTATATTATGTGATTTAATAGAATATCTTCTTATTCCATATAGAATGGATATATTATATAGTTTAATAGAATATCTTCTTATTATATAAATAATTATTAATTAAAAATTTATAAAAAAAAAATAAATAAAATCTGGACAAGACAGGAGGTGTTCTGTGAGACTACTACTACTATACTATACTATACTATATATATATATATATCTATATCTATATCTATATCTATCATCTCACGGAACACCAGCTGTCTTGTTGATTATTAATTAATTAATTTATAATAATATTTTAATAGAATATATTCTTATTCCATATAGAATAGACATATTATATATAGTTTAATAGAATATCTTCTTATTCCATATAGAATAGACATATTATATATAGTTTGATAGAATATCTTCTTATTAAGAAGACTAGATATTTTTTTTAAATATTAATGGATGTATGTTTTTATTGTGAGATTAAGCATGAAGGTGATTGCAACTTTCTAAGAGATGAAATTCTTTTAAAGCATAATTGTCAAGTTCCTGTTGAAATAAGTAAAAATGGAAAGAAACATAAAATAACATTTCCATCAGTTAGAGAAATTTATGGGGTTTGCAATGAACAACATATAGAATTTGACTGTCCATTTTTTAAAGAGTATTTAAATATTAGATGCTTTAATTGTATGGGTGCTGGTCATACTTGGAACTATTGTCACAAACTAAAAAATATAACACCATCAAAACAAATGGTCAATAGAGTAAAAAAATACATAAGCAATCAAAAAAGAAAAAATATAGAAATAAAGAAAATAAACGACTAGATTTGTTATTTCTTAAATACTCTCATTCTAGTTCCATCTTCACTAAATTCTATTGTTTTTTCTCCTGTCATTCTAGCTATTGCAATATCAATTGATTTTTGACAAAATTTTGTTTTCCATAGTTCTTCAACTACAAATCCCCAATTCCATTGTAATTTTCTTTGATACTTTTCGATAATGTACTTTTCTACCTGAAGTGATTCTCTATAGTATCTAGGTTCATCAAAATTGTTTATTCTTGTACTTAATAAAGCCTTGTAAGTTGATTCCCTGTAAATTGCTATTGCTTCTTCAACATGTTTTTCATAAACCCAAAAAGAACCACATAACTTTGCAATAGCTTCACTTGTTCTTATAATTCCTTCAAGTTGTCTTGCAGTTATTTTGTTGAATCCACTATTATATTTTCTAAAATCATCTCGTTCATTGCAATAAAAATTTTCCAACATAAGAGCAGCTTCTTCAGATATTACAGGACAAATAGTTTTTGCATATTCTATATAGTTTTTAATATCCTGAACAGAGTATTTTGAATCACATTTATTTTGATTTCCAGAGTGTATTCCCATTAAAAACAAAGCCATTTCATAATCCTTTGAAAACGATCTTTCATCATTTAAAACAAAACAAAAATCAAATCTACTCATTAAATTCATTTGGAATGGAAGCTGATTATAAATATCTTCATTTTCATTGATTTTTCCACTTGTAGTATTACAGCAAGCAAAAACTGAAACATTTGATTTTATAACTGTATTTATACCTGCTTTATTGATACTTATTGTTTGCTGCTCCATGACCTCTAATAAACCAGCTCTGTCTTGTAGTGTTGTATTATTAAACTCATCTATACATGCAATTCCTCCATTAGCTAATGCTAATGATCCAAGAGCAATCTTATTCTCACCAGTCTGAACATCATGAACAATTGCGGCAGTTAATCCAACACTAGAAGATCCCCTTGCTGAGCTGTAAGTATAAATTCTAGATAAATTTTCAATAAACCTTGATAACTGTGATTTTCCTGTAGATGGATCACCAACAACGAGAATATGAATTTCACTTCTACTTTCAACTCCATCTGTAAGTTTTTTTCTATTACCACCAACAAGTTGACATAAAATTGCTTTTTTTAAAAAACTTAAACCTGTTATTTGAGGAGCTATTGAATTTGCCATTTCACAGTATTTTGAAAAGCTCATTATTTGTTCAACATCTTCTTTAAGAATTTCATTTTGCGTATCAAACGATAAAGCTCGTATATATTGAATAAATCCACTTGTTATTTTACTTTTTTCCATTATTAGGCTTGTTGTTCCAACAAGTAAACTCCCAATAATTTTTATTTTTTGTCCACCTTTTAATTTTCCAGCAAGATACCCATCAATATAAACATTAATACTTTTTGGTATTCCACCATCAATTTTTGACCTTACTTGAAATGAATCTTGTATTTTAATTATGTGATAATCATAAAATTCACAGTCATCTGTATCAACCTTAACAGAACCCTGTTTACAATTTTTTGAAGGACATGTATATATTCTAAGTGGTGCAAGACAAAGTTTTTGATAAATTTCCATATTCCATTTACATTCACTGCAGACAATTCTATATTTTCTAGGCGCAATTTTCATTTGACTAATAGAAACAACAATTCCTTCAACTTTAATAATAGATCCAATTAAACTAGTGTCAAGTTCTGAAACACTCTTATTATCTAATCCTTCTGCGCTTATTAAAACCTGTATTCTTTTTTTAGAATCTAAATAGTATTCAAAAATGGACAAGCAATCTATGGGATAAAGAGAAATATATTCATATAGTTTTGAATCGTAAGATATTATATCAAGCATTTCAATTTTCATGACTCTTATTTGTTTTGCAATAGAATATCTGTTTTTATAAATAAAGGAACCATCTTTTAGGAAGTTATCAATAAATTGCATGAATCTATCACCTACCTCTATAAATTTATCGTTAATTTCGTTGAAATCGACCATTTAATATGAAATTAAAAAATTCATTTTCTTAAATCCAAAATGCTTATCCAAAATGCTACTTAATTACCCAATAAAAAATCAAATAAAAATATCTAATTTACTCTTGTAGCAGTTATCCTTTCAAAGTTTTGAAATTTCTGTCTTTTTTTAAAATTTTTTTAATCCAAATAAAATTTAATTAGCCAATAAAAATTCAAGAATCAAAATATCTAAAGACACATAAAATTTATCTGTCTTGTATTTTAATCCAAAATGCTACTTAATTACCCAATAAAAAATCAAGTAATTTTTTTTTACTATTTAAGTTTAATTACTTTAATTTCATATAAAATGAGCAAAACAAACTCAAACAATATTGAATCCGATAAAAATGACGATACGTCAAGTAATAAAAGTAATATTGCGACAATAGATGATAAATTAAGTAGAAAAAGACCACTTGAGCATAGAAGTAGAATAATGACAGCCTATTTTGAAGGATCAATCTGGAAAAAATGCGAACTATGCTTTAAATGTGAAAAATGCATTTGCAATGAAACATGGGGAAAAGAGTCAACATTTGGCCCACTTTCTGCACCAATTAAAAATATATTCTACTCTGAATTTTTAAAGAGAAATAATAAGATTGACCTTTCAATGAAAAGAAATAGTAAAATAAATCTAGAAATTTCCCATGACGACAAACAGGGAGTATTATTTAATGTTTTAGAAAATGAAGTAGCATTAAAAGAGCAAGACTTTGGAGTTTCTTCACTTGATACATTTAAAAACTTTAAACCGAGTACAATTGACATAAAAAAACATGCTCTTGTTAATCAAAAACCAACATGTAAGTACTTGGGTTTTGATACTTTTAAAAAAAACAACAACTCTATTGGTGAAGAATTATTAAAAATAATAAAAAATCAATTTTCTCCTGAAAAAATATACAATACACCTATAGCAAACAGTATATCATCAAAATTTTCTAGTTCTATGACACATGAAGAAATGATCAACTCTATACATGAATTTATTGAAGAAGAAAACAATATAAAAAAGGATTACATCGTAAACAAAATAAACATTGATTTTACTATTGAAAATTATACTTTCTTTAGAGCAATAGGTGCCAGATCTGAAACTATAAATGCGATATATGACATGATTGACCAAAAAAAACAGCTCATATACAGTATAAAATCAAAATTAGAAGAATGTGAAAATAACAGATTGGCTTCATCTGAAGCATATAAAAGCATTTCAACTATATTTATCAACAACAAAAAATATGCTAATCAAATAAAAAAATCTCTATGGACTAATGAAAAATATCCAGACTTTGAAAAATGTGGAATAAAAATAAGCAATGATAATATTGATGAAAATGATAACGCGTGCGATGAAACTGAAGCAAATACTGGTTCTAAAATTAATGAAAATAGACAAAATGAAGTTTACGATGATCTTTTAAAATCTTCAGTTATATCAATATTATTATCTCTTGTTTTTATTGAAAAAATGACAAAACAGACCATTGATTTACTTTTATGGATGAAAAATAGAATAAAGTTATACGAAAACTACAAATTTGACAAAATTGATACATTTGATAACATTGTAAAGAGAGAATTTGATTTATTTTTACCAAAATCGTTCGATTCTTCAATTTTTCTATTAATGACAGAGCTAGGAAAAACAAACATAAACTCCTTAATGTTGGACTTGAATCCTTGTTATTTGAAGCTATTTAATGAAAAAGGGGGGTTTTCTATAAATTTCATACAAGTTGCTATTACAAAAAAAGACTGGGATAGAAAATTAGAATGTAAAAGACAAATTATAACAAGTGATGGAAATTCTTTAGATTTTGGAACAAATGGTATAAAAAATAAAGTTTACGAAGATATCTTTAAAAAACCAGATTCAAGTGAAGAGGCAATTAATAAAATTGCAGATTGGGCTAAAAAAACTTACTCTGTCAGAAAATTAAATTCTCTAGTACTATCTGATGTAGTAAACTCTGAACATAGAGCAAAACTAATAGAAAAATTAAATGGAATTGATGAAGCAAAATCAATAAACTATATTACAGTATCATGGAACAACATTTCATTTAATTTAGGCTTTGTAAACACTATTACAATAACTCAATTATGCTGTCAAAATCACAACAATTTATTTGCTCTCCTTTTACCATACAATAGAATTGAACAATCAGAAGGATATCCATTAAAAAGAGAAGTTTTAGAAAAAATGAAAAGCAATTCATTTAAAGATGAATTTAAAACAATACTTAAATGCACAGTAAATTTAAACGAAAACGATTCTAGACACTTGTCTGCAATAATAAAATATGTTGAATGGACAAACTCAATGGGATTACCATCAGATAAACTTCACAAAAAACAGCCACAAGACGATAAATACTTGGCAGGATACTGGTTACTTTATCCTAGGGAAGCAAAATCAAGAAATAAAACAAATAACTTTAATAATCAAATCAAGATTTATTCGTTTAATGGTAATGTTGTATAATCACTTAAACATTTTGTTCTCTTGTTGTCTTTTGATTTTAAAGCAGTCTTGTTTAATTTAACAGTAAAAACTTTGTGATTAAATGATCTAAATGTGTATTGATTTACCTTTATAATCTTGTCATTTCCATCAATTTCATGCTTTAACATTTCAAGATAATCATTAAATGTAACATTACTCATATTTGTTATTCCTTTATTTTTCATGTGAATTTTTCCACTTTCAGTAACAAGTGCATAACATTTACTTTTTAAACAAACAAATCTAGTTATTTTATCAATTGGATATTCATCTTTTAACGTTCCCAAAACACCCTTATTTTTATTATCCTTTCTATTGTCTCTATATCCTGATAAATCAAATGAATCGGAAATTCCCTCATATTCTATTATACTTTTTGGAATCATGACAATTAAACTATCAGTATCCATATACATTAACTTGCTTTGTTTCCACTTCTTTTTAATAACGTTATAAAGTAAGTTATACATGTGATACTTGCTAATTTCCAAAATAGTAAATCCAACATAAACAGTCTTGTCAAAAACAGGAGGCTGTTTTTTACAATTTAAAACTACAAGATTATCAGTCAATTGATGTGTATCTATTACATTACATTTTTTATGTATTGAATCAATTCCCTTTGAATCATTAGAACCGCAAACTCTTATTGATGTTCTATTTAAGATATTTTCCATTGTTTTCCCATAAACTGCGTTATTTAAAAGTTTATAAAAATTTCTAAGATTTTCATCACTTGTCATTGCTCTTTTTGTAGTATTATCCATAACATAGCTTTTTAACCAAGCCTTTTGTTTAAATTGAATACACTTGTGAATTCTTTTTAAAACAAGTCCATTTTCTATTGCCTGTTTTAAAATTATAACATGGCACCTGTAATTTACTTTATTTCTTATTCTTGCACTAAGTCTATTGTCAATTGTTTCTGCTAAAAATGGTAAAGAACAATGATCCTCACTTAACTCAATTGGATAATCAATATCTACTTCAAAAATAAATCCATATTCACATAAAAATGACCAACACTTAATCATATCTAAGGCCTTTTCAAAAAATCCATCAGTTATTTCCAAAAACTTAAAATCTCCAACTGGTAAAGGAAAAGTCATTGCATATCCATACAAGTTTGTTACATCAAAATAATGAATACTTGAATTATCATTTATTTCATGATATTTTAACTCTGATGGAGAAGATAATCCACCTCTAATTGTTCCTCTTTCAATAAAAAATGAAATCAAATTTGGATCCTTTAAGAGTTCTAACGTTTGACCACTCTTCTTTAAAGCAGCATCCCAAGCAAGACCTGGTGTTGTATAATAATGTAAACAATCTAGTCCAGTTTCATTTAAAGTCATTTCCCTAAAAGCCTCAAAAACTTCACAAAGTAGTAATACATCTAATCTTAAATACAACATCATATAATCAAGTATACTTGTGCAACCAAACTCTTGAAATGTTTTATTTGCAAGTTCTATATCATTTAAGCTTGGAGTCTTTTTAGTCAATTTACTCTTCCAACTTGATAAATCTGATGGTAATTTTGGTTCTTGTAAAACATCCCAACTTGTTATATACTCGTATGGAAATGGCAATTTTTTATTTAAATTTTTTATAATTTCAGTATCAATATTTGAGCATTTGTTTCCAATAAAACGCATTTTAGTTAGTCTTTCTGCATTGGAAGCAAGAGAACCTCCTATAAATCCCATACTATCAAGAAATCTAAATCTACACATATTTCCATTACCATATTCATCAATTATAAACTTTTGACATGCAAATGAAACGTATCTTTCCTTTGTTATTGGAATACATGTAAATCTTGACAAGTTCTTTGCTAGTTCATCAATAAAAAGATGAGAGTCGTATCCTCTTAAATTATGAAATAAAATTGGTATACTCAATACATTTTGATAAAACTTTCTTCTACAATGTTTATGAGCATAACCAATATGTATTGGAATTTCTTTGTTATTTGAATACAAAGTAAATGAAGCAGGTTTTGAACTAGTACACAATTTACATTTATGTGTTTGATCTGATGGTATTTCCTCAAGACTTGTAAGTTTATTGTAAAATTTACTACAGATTAAAGCAAATTCAAGTAAACTTTCAATGTAATTAACTTGACAATTTACACCACTTTTATATTTTTCTGTTATTTTACCATCAAAAATCATTGCCATTCCAAATGAAACAGGAACATGACTTGCAACTAATTCAGTACTTTTATTTAATACACTAATAGGAACAAGCATTGTTTCAAAATCACAGTATATAGCAAATGGAACAGGAAAACACTTGTAAAAGTTTTTAAATGAAACACTATCATTTAAAGGTAATTTAAATAATTTTTTATCATCGAACATACAACAAATGTTTAAATGATTTTCTAAGGCATCAAGACTGTAAAAGTATCTTTGAGAACAATATTCACATAAATAAGCTCTTTTTTTTGAGCTTACAAAACTAAATAGAACAGATAACTTTTTAATCAAAACATAATGATTTTTCCAAAGTAAAAGATTTATAAACCCATATTCTAATTTTGTATTTATTGATTCTGTTAATATTGTCAATACTGTATTTTCATTTCCAGGACTTGTCTCGTACCATTTAATTTCATATATTCTAACATTTAATTTGTTATCAGCGCAAAAATCATCAATTTCATTTGTACAAGTTGGAAATTTTATATTTTGAAGGTTCATTTCTGACAAGTACCTTTTGTATTTGCTAGATCTTGTTGGATTTTCAACATTATAAAGATAAGCCATAACTGACCACAAAAAACACTTGTTATCTTTTGATTTTACATTTAATATGCATTTTCTATTTTCTAGTATTTTTGGTAATTTAACATATGTTCCTCCATTATTATTTGGATAAACTATATCATTTCCGGAAACAAGAAATCTAGAAATATTAGATCTTGTTCTAGAGTTTAAAATTTGTGGTGCATGTTCACCAAATGATTCAGTTGAAATTCTACCAGGATCTCTATAATATGCTTCAGAATCATTTCCATAATAATATTGAATACCAATAAAATGTCTACTTTGTAAATCATCTTCAACACTTCCATAATCCAAAAAATCTGGGGATTCTCGTACAAAATCATTCATTTTCCTTTGCAAGTTCCTAATTTTATTTCTAGGTAAAGCAAATGGATGTGATTTATAAAATTCTATTGTATTACTTGTTGTCCTGTAAGTAAAAATCCTAAATCTTATTGTTCTAGGTCCACTATTTAAAAAGGGTATTCTAGATGAAAAAAAATCCATATCATCATCAGACAAGTATTGATCTTCAACATTTCTTCTTCTTTCCATAAACATGTAAACAATTCCAGCAATTCTAACAATGTAATTACCTTCATTACTAATTGGTAAAACAAGACCTCTAAAATTAAAAAAGGAATCCATATAAATATTATTAAAATAAACATGTTTTAATATTACTATGATTAGTCTTCTTTTTCTATTTGATTATTTATTTTTACATCATTGTTTTTTTCATCAATTTCTTCAAAATTAATGTTATTTACCCTTAAAATTTCTTTCAAAGTTTCAATTTTCCTATTTTTTTCAACTACAATTGTAGAAATTGAGCTTAAAAATTTTTTTTTATCATTATTTAAACTTGAATCATTTTTAATATAACTTTTTAGCATAGCTTCCTTTAAATTCTCTATTGTCATGTCTTTTTTAATTTCTTCAAAATATTCCTTTTCAATGTAATTAATAATTTCACTTCTAAACTTTAAATTACCTTCTATAAAACTATTCATTTTTTCAATACTTTCAACTAGAAAATTGTTAATAATGGAAAGTTCATCAACTTTTTGCTTGTTTTCCTCAATCAAATTTAAAACTATTGATGTATCACTTGTATAATCAAAATTACCACCAACTTGTTTTATTTTTTCTGAAAGAATAGTAAATGACAATTTTAATTGATTATATTCGCTTTTTTTTCTATCAAATTCGTCAAGTAAATTATTATAATTACTAGTATTTTCTTTTAATTCACCTTTTAAAAATGAATTTTCTTTTAAAATTTCAATATTATTTTCATTTATTTGAGTATTGTTTTTTTTTAATTCTTTATTGAAATTATCCAATTCCAAATTTTTACTTGAGAGTTGTTCGTTTTTTAAAAGAAGCTCATTATTTGTTAAATCATAGCTAGTTTTATCTTTTTTTAAAATTTCATTTTCACTTTCAATAATAGAAATTTTTTCTTTTAATTCTTTTAATTCTTTTGATAATTGTTCATTGATTTTTTCATTATTAACAAGTTCATTTTCTAGATTTTTTATTTGCCCAAATTTTTGATTTATTATGCTAGTCTGATTAGTTTTAATTACTTCAAGTTTTTCAATTTTTGTTTTTAATTCTTTAATTTCATACATTATTTCTTTATTATCATTTTTTAAAGCTTCATGTTCATTTTTTAAAGCATTGTAAATATTTTTTAAATCTTCATGTTCATTTTTTAAAACTTCATAAAGATCATTAATCTTTTTAGATTCTTCTTGTTGTTCTTGTTGTTGTTGTTTTATATTATCATCGTTTAAAAATTTTAAAAAATTATCATCTTCTTCTTCAAGTATTTCTTTAGCTGATACAAATTCATCTTGATCTAATATTGAATTATTTACTTTATCAATTGGAAATTGATTACTATTTATTTGTATATTAGCGTTTGATTGATTGTCAATAGACAAGTTTGATTGTTGTGCAATTGATAATTGATTTGCAATTGATTGATTAATAACTAATTGATTAACTTTTTCCTGTAATTTCTTGTAATTTTCTTTTATTTTTTCATTAATTTCTTTCATTTTCAATATCGAGTTAGTTTTTCTATTAAGCTTTTCTTCATAATACGCTTTTAGCTTTTTATTTTTTAACATCATATCTGCTTCGATTTTATCAAATTTTATTTTGATACTATTGTTTTGAATAGAGTTAATTTCATTGATTTTTGCAACTTGTAAATTAGTTTCTTCAATTAAATTTACATCAAAAATTTCTTCTAAATTAAGAATTAAATAAAGAATATCCATAAGCTTTTTAACATTATTACTAAATGGGACCATTTTGATTATGCTAGTCAACTCGATAATTAAAATTGATGGTCCAAATTTTGCAATTTTATCAAATGTTTTAATAACAAAATCATCCTTTGAAATTTGTGGATTTTCATCTAGAATTTTACTTGTAATTTCTAATGATTTGTTTACTAGACTTGCAAAATCGTTTGTATTTTTAATTTTTGTGTCTTTTAAATCTTTAAAAAGATTTTCCTTTATTTTACTAATTGAATTGTTATATTGCTCAATTTTATCTTTAAAATTGTTTGAATTAAAGTACTTTAACTCTTCAAATGGCATTAAAAAATTAACATCAAAGTTCTTGTTTTTTTCATAATAGTTTTTCAAGTTTTCAAAATTGATTTTAAATGCGTTTTTATATTTTAAAGAAATCAACAAAAGTTCATTGTTTTTTACAAACCTTTCTGATGCTAATTGTAATATTCCATTAAAATTTTCAAATAATTCTCTCTTGTTAGTTTCAATTTGCAATTTTAAAGCAAGTTCATTTTTTTCTTTGGAAGAACTAGAGCTAATGTTTTCAATAAATGATGTTTTTTCTGAAATCATATTTAATAAAATATCATATTTGCTTTTCATTTCATCAATTTCTTGTGTCATTTTATTTTTATTTTCAATTGTCTTTTCAACTACTAGATGACATTTTTTGTATGGATTTGAATTTAAATGTGATGGTAACTTAATTAAAAGTGCTCTTTGTAATGTTTCTATTGATTTTAAAAAGTAAATGTAAAAATTTTCAAGTGTTTTTTTATTCATATTAAATAAAACAAAATATTAGCAACATTTATAGATATTCTAACTTTCTTTTTTTAGTAAGATAATTTGAATAATCAGACTTTAAAATGTCATCTAATAAATCTCTAGATATTTTTTTGCCTTTTCCAATTTTTTTAATTACATAGTTTGAATAATTTGGATTTAAAATACCATCCACTATATAATCAGATATTTTTTCACTTTTTCTTCTAAATTTAGTAATTTCATCAAGTGTGTTATAAGTAGCTTTTGATATATCACTTCCTACTTGATATAATCCATCTTTAATATCATAAACAGTTTTTGATATATTATTTCCTACTTGATATATCCCATCTCTAAAATTATAGGCATTGTCAATTACACTATTTCCAACAAAATTTATATTGTTTAGCACTTCATTTCCAATTGATGCAAAAGCATTATTAACAAATGGTAAATTATATATTCCATATAATAAAGCACCAGTACCAACAATTTTTGCTGCGTTTTTTGCATAATTTAATAATTTTGGTGATTTTTTACTGTTTTGAAGCATTTCACCATCAACACTTATTCCACCACCACCAAATCCAATTGTAGTAAATTTTTCACCATCTCTAAAAGGATCAAATTTTTTCATTATATTAATAAATATAAAAAAGTTTAATATCTTTTATTTCCAAGAAGTCTATTATAAAAAATACTATTGTCATATAAATTGGATTTAGGCTGTACCAGAGAAATTGTTTTATATTGCTCAACTTTTGGTTGTACAAGAGCTAAAGATGTTCCAATTTCATTAATTGGTTTAAAATTTGCATTTACATTTGAATTTCCTCCTGAAAATAAATTTGTTGCGTAATTGACGATATCATTACCTAAACCTGGAACTTGAGCTAAAAATGGTCCAACTGATGGAATACTATATAAAGCGGTTCCAGCTAAAACAGAAGACAGAATTTTACTTGCAATAATTGCATAATCTTTCAACTTTGACCTAAAGCTTTGCTTTTCTTGTCCCAAATCAGTTGAAATTTGAACATTACCTATTGGAATTGTATTAAATCCTATTGAAGAATTAAATGGATCATACTCATATTTATTTTTAGGTGTGTTTCTATCTAAATATAACCTATTATTAATATAATCATTATTAGAATAGGGATTTATTTGATATTGAATTTGTCTTAATTTTTGTATTTCACTATCAGAAAATTGTCTTGGCATATTCATTTAAATTTAAAATTAAACTAGAAAATAAGAAAAAATATCTCGAATAAGATTTTCAGTTATTGTTGTTGCTCCAATTGAAATTGACTTTACAAAGGAAAACAATTTTTCATTTGAAAAAAACAATGAAATAAAAGATTTAACACCGTATTTTAAAAGTATTTGCTTAATTACATGAGAAAGCCCAATTCCAATTGCATAAACTATTAATATTGTTATTATTTCAACGTAATTCTCTAATAAATACTGTGAAATATTTCCAAATACATTTAAAACAATTTCCTTTATAGTATCTCTTGTAACACCAACTTTTATCAATTCTCCATCTGTTATATTTATTTCATTATTTTTATTTTCAATAATGTAATTTTTATACTTGGCAGTTATCAAATCCTGATTTGGATTAAATTTTATATTGGCTGTTTTATTCGTTTTTAGAAAGTTATTGTATTTTTCATCGATATTTTTAATGACATTTTCATACTTTTTATCAATTAAACTTTTAAATTCATCACTTGTATTTTTTTGATTAATTACTTCATTTGCCATATTTTTAAATGAAATAACATCCAACTTATTTCTTGGAGTTAAAGTATTAATGTAATCAAGAGAAATTAAAGAAAGATTATAATCATTTTTATTTGTTAAAAATGGTAAAGTCGAAGTATTTGCCAATTCTTTTATTTTTTCTACCTTTTCATTAAAATCACTAGAAAATTCATAATACTCAGAATCGTATTTTAATCTATTTGAATTTGATGGTTCATCATATAACATTGGTAAATTATTTTTAACTAGAATTTTCTTATCAAGCTCATCAAATTCCATCTTTAAAGTGTTTACATCGTTTTTACTAAAATAGTTGCTTCTTGCTGCAGAATCAATTCTATACTTTTTATATTTTAACAAATCTTCATAACTATTAATTTTATCTGGGTCAACATAAACTGAACCATATCTAAAACCAGCTCTTTTTGTTTTTAATCTATTTTCTTCTAATTCATAATAAACATCTGGATTTGCTTCCATTTCTAGTCTTTTTAAATCAATGTATTTTTTTTTAATTGAATCATAATCATAATTTAATGAATCATCACTTGGAAAATTATCTAGAAGATAATTTATACTGTTATATTCATGAATCTTTGGTTTATTTATAACTTGGGATGGGTGTCTTGTTTGTACGTATGGTATAATTTCGTTATTTTTAACTATTTCATTTTTAAATGTTTCATAATTTTCAGCAGGAGATTGTGTATTATTATTAAATATTGGAGAAAAGTGAGTTGAATCGTAAAAAACTGTATAATTTTTCATTCTTTCATTTTCATATGCATTTTTTTTAATTTCATTAAGCTTTCTTTTTTTATTTAAAAGATCATTTGTATGTTTCATTAATTCATCATATTTAGCGTCATTGCTTGAAGTAAATGGTGTAAATTCATTAAAAAGTGAATAGTAATAATTTTTTATTTTATCAAAAATAGTATCCTGATATGGCTTTCTTGAAAAATCATATTCGTTATATTTAAACTCTAAATTACTTGTATCACTATAAATTTTTAAAAGTCTTTCTCTTTCAGATTTTATTTTCTTATTGTATTCATCTTCAATTATCTTTTTAAATTTTTCGTATTCATACTTTTCTTTTCTTTTAATATTGTCTATTTTTATCATTTCATTATAGTATTTATTTTTGTTAATTTCATCATAATTTATATTTGCAGGTGTTGTATTATTTAAATTTTTGTATTTTTTGTTATATTCACTTTCTATGTAATCTTTAAAATCCTGTAATTTTTTATTATTAATATACTTTTCTTTTTCATAAAGATAATTACCTTTTATTTCTTCATTATCACTATTTAATGGTAAATATTCAAAAATATTTGGAAATTTATTGTAAATTGAATATAAAGTATTTTTAAGAAAATCAAGAGAATAATTAATTGGTATTGAAAAAGTATTAAAAGAAGGTATATAATTGTAAATTAAGCTTGAAATATAACTAGCATTATCCTTAATTTCATGTTTTAAATTTCTAAAAAAGTTAAAAATGTGTTCATCTTTTGGTATTGGATTGTTAAATAAATCTAGACTTTTATTAATATTCAAATTTAATTCACTAGTCATTGGTTTTGAATTATAAGTGATATCATTATAAATAAAGTCTAAAAATGGTATTTTTTCATATAAATAGTTTGGAAGTGTTGTAATTGAATTATAAAGATAATTTGCACTTGTTTTAATGTTTTCTTTAATTTCTTTAAAATTTGGTTCTTTTGGCAAGTTATAATTAAACAGATTCAAGTCATAATCAACGTTAAAATTTAAATCATTTTCAAAAATAGTCTTTGAATTATTTTTAATGTCATCATAAACAAAATCAAGAATTTTATAAAAAGAGTTTGATACTGGTGTAATTAAATCGTAAGTGTAATTAATACCATTTTTTATATTTTCTTTTATTTTTTTAAAGTCAGTTTGTTTTGGAGATTTAAAGTTAAATAGTCCAATATCGTAATCTATTTTAAAGTTAAGATCAATATCATCTAAAAATGATTTAGAATTGTTTTTAATATCTTCATATACAAAGTCTAGAGAATTGTAAAGTATTTTATTAAAATTTGAAATAAAATTTTCCGAATTGTTTTCAAGATTAATGATGTTTAAGGATGATTTTTTTATGTCGGACAAGAATTTATTTTTAGAATTGTAAAATGTAATTGGATAGCTTTTTAATCTATTATCTCTGTAAATTTGTTTTAAAAACTCTTTATTTGAATCAAATTTTTCTGGTTTAAATACATTTATAGTTTTTCTAGAATTTTCAAATCCATTTAAAGAGTTGTATTGAATAGGTAAGTTTGTAAAGTTAGAAATCGGTAAAACACTAAAATTTATTGGTGTTTTATAAATAGCTGGTGTTGTCTTGTTGTAAAAGTTGTACATAGCAGGTAAATTATTATATATTACAGGACTTTGTTTATCAAAATTAATATATGGAATTGGTAGATTATTATATATTACTGGAGTTGTGGCATTTGAAAAATTGTATAAAACTGGTAGATTATTGTTTATAATAGTTGTATCATTTGAAAGCTTATATGGAATTGGTAAGTTGTTATATATTGCAGGACTTGTATCATTTGAAAATGTATATGGAACTGGTAAGTTGTTATATACTGCGGGACTTGTATTATTTGAAAAAATATATGGAACTGGTAAATTGCTATTTATTTTTTCATTTTGTTTAACATTTTTGTAAAGGGTAAATTCATTATCATATTTATTAATTAAATTATTATCAACAGAAAAAGCCATTATTCCTTTGTAATTATTATAAGTATTAGCTATTGACTCGGAAACAGAGTTAAAAATGGACTTTTCACTTGGATACATGTATTTATATCCTGCTCCTAATGCACTTATTAATCCTAATCCTGCAGCAGTAGAAGCTGCCTTATTTTTTATTCCTACACTTTGACCAATATATTCAAGTCCACTAATTAATGGAAAAGCGCCTAAAGTTCCACCAAGAGTTGCTCCAAGTGGACCTTGATCAAATGATTGTCCAATTTTATAGCCTAAATATGAACCAGCAGCACCAGTTATTCCTTTTGATAAAATAGAACCAATAGAAGTTGCTTCTTGCACTCCAGGTACAATTGATAATGCATTACCTATTAAATTACTTTGTCCTATTCCTGAAAATCCAGAAAATCCTCCCATTCCACCAATTCCACTTATTCCTCCAATATTATCAGACATATTAGACCCTGTTCCAATATAAAATACATTTGTTCCAATTCTATTATTTTTTCTTTTTTTCTTTCTTTTTTCTTTATTTGACAAAAGATTTAGCTTTTTATCAATGTCATCTAATTCTTCTTGTTTTAAACTTGCCAAGTAATCTATTGCATTTTTATATTCTAAACTTTCTTTTTCGGAGGGAACAGCATTGTTTAGCGAAGCATCAGTTCCCAATAATTTAGCTTCGCTTAACTCGTTTTTTGAGGAAAGTTTTTTAAATTTTGCATTCATTTCAGATAATTTTTTTAATTCATTTTTCATTTCGTTTAATTGTTTTTTTAATGGTGCATTTCTTATAACAAATTTTGCCTTTTTATTTTCAACCTCCTTTCCATTTATTTTTTTATTTTCACTTTCAATTCGCTTTTTATATGCTTCTTCTTGATTTTTTAACTCTTCAACAAGTCTAGAAAGTTCATTTTTATGATATTCAATTAAACTTTTATTTTTGTTAATACTAGCAATTTCAAGTCTGTTATCAATACTTTCCTTTGCCTTTGATGCAACATATGCTGTACCACTTAAAATAGCAGAGCCACCGGATGCTAAACCAACACCAGCTGTTTTAACAGCACTTTTTGTCATATCATAGCCACTGCCAATTAAATTTTTTGTTTTTTCTAGACCGGCAGAAGCAACATCCTTTGCTCCTCCAAAAATATAAGAAGCTATATTACCTGCTTTTTTATAAAATGGTAAAGGTTTAAACATTGAAGAAACATTAATCTGTTCTTGCTGTTCAATTTTTAAATTATTATTTGGAATTTCTACAACTACTTGTGGCAAAATTTCACTATTATTATTTAATATAAACAAATTTTGTCCGTTCATATTTTCATCCTTATCGATCATTAATCTTATTTAATAAAATTTTCTAAAATCCTATATCCTTGAATTTTTTTAAATTTCATACTTCGCGGATTAAAATCCATAATTATTTTTCTATCTGTTTTATTTATTATAAAAACTTGATTTGTCTTTTTATTTTTAGAATGTAAAATTGAATTGCTAAGTCTTTTCATATTATTTAAAATATTTTTTTAAGTTATAATCTCTTTTTTTATCGAGCCTTTTAATAACATCATAGCTTGGATTTATATCATCTACTACTCTATAAAGGAATATTGTATTGTTTGGAAATAAATCCTTTTTAAGTGCTCTTTTTTTATGAGCTACTGTTGAACAATTAGATTCTTTATATTTTTTGTTTTTATTTTTTGATTCAGTATAATTTTTATCATTTTCATAATCATCATTATCTTCAAAATCTTCCTCCTCTTCCTCTTCTTCCTCTTCCTCTTCTTCCTCTTCTTCCTCTTCTTCCTCTTCTTCCTCTTCTTCATCTTCATTTAAATCTTCTGCATTATCATTGTATCTTTGTCTTAAATAATCTTTATTTCTTTTATCAAAATATTCTTGTCTTTTTTTTCTTTCTAAAATTTCAGCGGCACTTTCTCCGCTTCTTTTTTTTGTTGTGTTTTGTTTTTTAGTAATATATTCCATATTAAATAAATTTATTTAATTCTTCTACTTATTAGAACTATTTCATTGTTTTTAAGTAGAGCTAAAGAATCTAAATAAATTGTAAACCCATCATAATTTGAAAATGGAATATTTATTATATGTGAAGATGACATTAATCCATTATCTGAAAACTTTATAATTTGAATATATTCATCATAAAATATAAGCAATTGCTTTTTTTGCTTTTCATAATATGCACAAACACAAGTTATTTCCATTGTGCAAACACCATAAATAATGACAATTAAATCATTAGATACCTTTTCAATGTCAATAGAATCTTCAAAAATTAATGTTAATCCTTCTTGAGTAGGTTTTAACTCTAATCTTACAAGACTTGAAGTAATTTTTGGAACGTTAATTTGAAATGGTTTTTTCTTATTAATTTTAAATTTTTTCATTAAAATGATAAATAATAATTAAGCTCTTAATAAACAATGAAAAACTTTAATCCTAAAAAAATGGCAAAAGTATATTTGGCAAAAAAAACAAAACAAAAGATAATAAAGGAAAACAGCATAACACAATTTGATGAATATGAAATTAATGCTAAAAATTTTGATTATACCGAAGTTGAATTTGCTAGTGAAAACACATGGGCACTTGAAATTGAAGTTACAAAGGTAACTGCACCGTGGACACAAACTCACAAAAATTTTATTAATGAGTTTCCAATAATTGCCTTTAAAAGTACAAGGTCAGAAAACTTAACTTTAGAAAATAAATATAGAATAGGAGAATATACTGAATTAGGAAGTGTAGGTTATTCTAAAATAAATATTGGAGACTCAAACAGTTGGGCATTCAACAAACAAGAAATTAAAAACACGTTACTATATACATCTTTTACTTTTTCATTTGGAGCAAATATTGAAGTTGCAAAAACTATGGGTGTTGAAAAAACTAGTTTTCTTATAAATGGATCGTTTTTTACAGAAATGGTATACAAACATAATTTACAGGAAATTAACTATGTTTCTATTATTTTCCCTAGAATAGCAAAAATAAAAGTAAAAAATATATCATACTGGTCAATTCCAAGATTTAAATATGAGTTATCTGTAAATCATCGATTTTTACCAACATTTTATCAAACTATAGATCAAAACGTAGGAACCAATTTTGCAAAAATTGTAGCTTTATTACCAAATAATTTTTCAGCTTATGATATACCTTTAAATGGAATTTTTACATCAAAAACCTTTGAAATACCTTCAAATTTCTTTAACTCTGGTTTTTTTTATTTAGTTTCATTAAAACCATATGTAATTCTAGCAGGAGTAAGAATAATAGAACCTTTAAATTTTATATTTCCATTTACTTCAACTACAGAATTTGTTGAAAAAAGCAATTATTCAAAGACTCAACAATTTAAAGTTACTTCAGATAATAAACTTACAATATATGGTCTCCAAGAAGTATTTGAATGTCCTGTATTTATACTTCAAATTCCAAATAACTTGGATAATATAACTCCAAGTTATGAAATAGTTGGTAATCAATCTTCAATTTTAAAAAATGCTATTTCACAAGCTCTTGTACAAAATTATACAGCTTATCAATCAGCATACTCATATCAAGGAATACCAAATGAAATTACGTTTTCACAAAACTATACTTCAAATTTTCAATTATCATTTCCAATTTATTTTACATATTCCAGAACAACATCATTAGTAGACACAACAACAATTGATAAAACATTAAATTCAATATCAAATACGTGGTTAATGAGTAGATTTTGTAATGTAATAGTAATTTTAACAAGTAATGCTACAATTGACATTCCAAGTATTGAACAATTTAGATATTCTCCATTTTCAAATTTTATTTCGGGATGTTATTTAAGAAGTGGTAATTTTAGAAATTTAACAGGTGAAGAAAATAAATTAATAATCTGTACGTATCAAATTCCACAAAAATTAGGGTTTATATCATATTTAATGATTGTAAATTGTGAAACATTATCATCTGATAAATGTTATATTTTTCCACTTATAATTGAGGAAAAAATTCAAGAGGGTGAACTAATAGTTGAGCGTGTTGGAACAGTAATTTACATAAAAGTAAAAAATTACAGTTACTCTTTTAAAGTTAACTTTCCATTATTAACAAATACTAGAGTATCTCAAACTAACATTTTGTTAAATCCACCTGAATTACAATCAACTGAACTTGCAACCTATCCATCAACATTTTCAAGAAATAGTGATAGAGTAGTAACATTTTCAGGTGAAAAAAAGAGAGTATATAGACACTTTTTTAAACCTATTACAACACAATTTTTATTATCTCATGGTTTAAAAGATGATTATATTGATTTAAATTTTTCGTCATTTAATACAAAAACAACAAGAAAGGTAGTTGGTTGGATAGCAAATCAAAATGCTCCTATTTCTGCCGAAGTTATTGGAAATAAGGAATGTAGTAATGTCAGAGCTGAATACTTTATACTTAACGAAGTAAGATGCTGTTATATATTCCAACTTTACGAACAATGTAAAATGATAAGAACACCATGGAGATTAAAGGATAAAAGACCAAACATATCAAATTATATGATTATAACTTCATCTTCATTAAATTACGATTATATAAAAATACTAGGAAACTTGGGATTTACTGATTTACTTACTTTATTTGCAACAACACCTTATTTTCCAACATTTTATGAAAATATGCTATATATAACGTCACCGGAAAATTTTTCAGGAATTTCAAGTGTAATTGAAAAATTAACAGCAATTGGTTGTATTGTAATTGAATTTCTGTTTCCAGTAGAACACATAACACATAGAACTGTAATAAATAATGAAAATGAATTGCCATCGTATAAAGTATATTGGAAAGTAAAAGAAATGTTGGAACAAACTTCTGTAGAATATCCATTATCATATACAGGATTAAATTTAATAGTAAATTCACAAGGTATTTTATGTGATGCAAATGGTTTTGTTCCTCTTGGTCCAATAATTGAAAGTGAAACATTTATATGTCATTATTTACTTTCAAATTCATGTTTAATGTCAAAACATATTTCTACAGCTTCTGCTTCACATAGAATGTTACCATATGGAAGATCTCCAGGAATAGTATCAACTTTAAAACAAAACACTACACCAATAACAATAGGAAGTGAAACATTTCCATGTAATAATTTTTTCTTTGAAGATTGCTATACAATTAGTCTAACAGGTGGAGTAACAACATCAAAATATAACATACTTGAAACGCTTCCAGCTGGAAAAAGAATTTCAAAAGTTATAGGTGGAACAACATATTATCATGAAGCACAAGGTGCTGTAAATTCAACAATAGAGGTATTTTTTGCATGGAAATCAACTGGTAACGATACAGCAGTTTTAAACTACATTAAAAACAATATAAACTTTGGATATTATCAATATGGTTATGTTCCATTTGGTAATCCACCAACAAATCAGAGTTTTTTTTATAATGATGGAACTAGCAGTGGAACTATTGTAATGCCTGTTAGACATGTAAGCTTATATGATAATGTACATGGGTCAAGAGGAACTGTTAATGGTTATTTATGGAGTGAGTTGCCTACTGTAAGTTATTCACTTGCATTTGGAGGTAACTCTGCAAAACTTGGCTCAATTTTTTTTGATTATAATACTCAAAGAGCATTTATAGCAGCAAAAAATACTATTAAAATAAATGCAAAATTTAAAAAGGAAAATGGTGCAACTGAAACAACAATTCCATTACTAGGAAATCCAATTGAAAATTTTACAACTCAAACAACAAGCTCGGATGGTGTTACATCAAATTTAAAAGTTTTATCATCATCATTACAAGTAATTTCTTCACCAACAATACCATCTGGTTCAATTGGACCAACTGTAAATTTGCAATTTGTAATACCTTCATCAACACCATATGTTTGTCAAGGTGGTAGAGATGACTTACAAGTTAGAAATGGAACATATCCTATATATTTAGGGCAATCACCATTTATTGCAACAAAAGGAGCACCACCACAAAACATGGTAATATATTACAAATATTATCAGGGTGTAATTCATACAAATGGACCAAATTCATTTAGATTAGAACCATTAAATTTAAAAGGTGATTCGGATTTTCCACCTGAAGTAAAATATAATCATAATTGTTATATTGAAGATGGATTAATGAATAATGGGTTTAACACAACAAAAACAACTGTAGATACACCTTATTGGCTTGATCATACTGTAAATGGAACAAACATATTACAAACTTCATCAAAATTGTCATTTGGATATGCTGATACTGCTGTTTTTGGAGTATCTGGTGAAATAAATTAAATTAATCTAGTGCATTTTTTTATTTATTTATTTAAGTTTGTATTTTTGTCCAACCTTTTTAAATTTTTGATTTAAAAGCTGTTCAATTCTATTCATTCTTGTTTCTCTTCTTTTTCCCTTTAAAGGTCCACCAGCCGACTTTAAAAGGTTCATTTTTTTTAATCTAGCAATGGCTGATGTTCTAGTTACAGCCTTATCACTTAAAGTCTTATTACCTTTTCCTTTGCCTTTAACAGGAGTTTTTGCTTTAGATTTTGAAGCACCACCAGCAGCTCTAATTGGCATTTTTTTACTTGCAATTATTAACTTTGCTGCTTCTAATATTTCACTATTTTTTGACTTTTTCTTTGCTACTTTTATAGGTTCTCTTTTTAACTTATCCTGTGCTACTTTTATACCTCCAAATGGAATATTACCAATTGCATTAATATCATTCTTGGCCTTTATTTCAGTTCCTTTAATTAAAGAAGGTATTTGCTTAATAGTAGAATCATCTGATGAATTTGACCATAAATTTACAACTGATTGTATATAATTATTATCGGTAACCTTATTCAAAAATTTTCTCTTTTCTTCTTCTCCTGTCATTTTTTCATGAATATCATAACTAAATCTTTTATAAAAATTTGGATCAGTTAAATTCCTAGAAATTCCAATTGCTTCAATTTTGTCATCTGAAAATTCAATACCATTTTTAAAATCAATAATTTCTTTTTGTAACATTTAATTTAATTATGAAAAAATATTCAAAGTATCTGAAAACACCAAACAACAAAAAAGAATTTCACATACCTGGATATAATTATTGTGGTCCTGGAACTGATGTTGAAGGAAGATTAAAAAGAGGAGATTATGGAATAAATGATTTAGATAATGCTTGTAGAATTCATGATGTTGAGTATATGATATATGATGGAGATAATAAAAAATTACAAGAAAGTGATAACAGACTAGTTGAAGCATCTAAAAATATTATTGATGAAATGGAAAAAAATTTATCAATAGTTAGCAAAATAGTTAATATTTTATCTTCAAAAGGAATACCAATAGGCTTTGCAAGTGGTGTAATAAATTTAATATCCGATCCTGCAAAATCTGGTCAAAAATTTGCAGCTGAAATTGTAAAAAATGTTTTTGAGAACAAAGAAAAACTTGAAAGAATACTTGGCTTTGTTGGTTATAAGGACTTTCCAAGTCACTTTGCTGGTGGGTTAAATAAAAAAAGCCATGAAGAAACAGTTAAAGAAGGAAGAGAATTATACAATAAATATATCAAATAGTAATTCTAATTATTTTATTTATTTTTTGATTTTTTTTCCAAACAATTCTTCGATTAAAATTCATATCAGCTTTATAATTTTATTTGGAATTTTACTTGTATTGTTTTTCTTAATTTCAGTTTCTTCCTTTTCATCTTTAATAAAATTCAAAAGTACACGTATTGTTGTCATGTCAGCACCCTTTTTTACCAAATCCAATTCTGTTTTTACTTTGCTTTCATTATAATAAACACATTTATAACCATTAAAAAATCTATTCATTTATATTAAAATTTTTATATCTATTCCAAATAAAACTAGAAAATCCTTGACTTGTATTATAACCATCACCAGGAAGAAATTTTTTATCACCATTAACAATTTCTATAAAAGTTATAGAATTTGAATAAATTGGAACACTTTCTGTTTTACTTTTTATTGATTCTTTTTTGTAATTATAAATAATATCTTGCTGTAAAACTTTTGTAAGATCTTGCATTATTTACTTTATTTTTAATCTATTTTATTATGGAATCTGAAACACAAGTTGCTGAAATTGAAGAGACAAATTTACATAACATTGAAGAACCTCTTGAAAAAAAATTCTCATTTTTTAAACAAAAAAACAATGAAAAGGATTTTTGGCCTTATGATGCTACTAGTAGAAAATTAAAGTTTTACCCAACAACAATTAGTGAATATGGAAATAGAAACAATGAATTCATATTTACAATTGATTCTTTTGGCTACATGGATCCAAAAACTGTTAGGTTAAATTTTCAAATTAAAAATAACAGTACAAATAACATAATACTTGATGAAAGTATACATTCAATTATAGATTCATTTGAAGTAATGATTAATGGAGTAGTTGTTGAAAAAATTGATGATTACAATCATACACATAAAATAAAATCTCAACTTTCATTATCAAAATCAAAAAGAATTGAAAGAAGAATTAACGAAGGATTTTCAATTAATGGTAGCATATTTGAAGAAATAATAAAACCTGAATCAAATTCAGTAAATGAAGAGGAATCAATAAATGCCATACATGATTTTTTAAAAGGAAATTATTCAACAATTGATAAAATTGATTTAAGATCTTTATGTTTGACATCAATAAAAACACAAAATAATAGTAGTGTAAAAAAAATAAGAGAAGAAATTTATGAAGAAATGAAAAACAATGAAGAAAAATGTAAAAATTTATTAGGAAATTATTATGAAGTAATTCGTTACGTTTGTGAGCCACCAAAAGTAAATGTTTCTGGAAATTTATGTGAAGTTGAAACATTTGAAAACAGTGTAACAATACCAAAATATAGAGAATTTAGTTTAAGACTTGAAAGTGGAATAATTGGAGAATTAGTTTCAGAAAAAAATTGGAAGCTAATACCAATGGAAGCATTAAAAATTCAAATTAAATTTGTATTATCACAAGATTATGGAAGTCTTCAAAATTCAAAGGGTACAACAATTGCAGGTTTAAGAATTATTGATCCATACATAACATTTAAAGAATATAGCTTTACAAGTGAATGGACTGACTTTTTAAAAGAATACTATATGCAAACACCTATGGTATTTGATTACTATAAATACGAACTTGTAATGAAAAAATGGATTGAAAAAATGGATCAATCACTTTTTTACTTTAATTTTAAACCACAAAACAGTATATACAGATTAAAGGCATTGTTTTCAGTCTTTCTAAGTAATAACGAGAGATTAGGAACAATAAAAAAACCATTTGAAAAAATAAATCCTGGGTACACTAAAATGCAAATACAAAACGATACTGGACCATGGCCATCTGATGAGTCATTTAAAGGTACAGAAATATGGAATAGTGAAGGAAGTAGAAATCTACTAGAAAAAATAAAAAAAAACACTTTTGGAATAAAATATAGAAATATAAAATCAAATGGATACAATAAAGAAGATTACGAAATTATAATTGATGAAAAATCAATTTCAATACCATTTACTAGAACAAAAGAAAACAGAGAACAATATAATGAATGTAAAACAATTAATGGAATATTTTTTGATACAACACCATATGGCGATCCTGATGTAATTTGTGGTGGTGTACCAGAACTAAAGGCAAACAACAACTATATAATAGTTTTTAAACGAAATGATAAAGCGCAAAAAGTCACAAAAATAACAGCAGGAGATTCAAATTTAACTGGTGAACTTTCAAAATCTGACTTGAATGCAACATTATGTTTATTTGCTCAATATAATGTTAAAATTAAAATGAGTTTTACAGGTGAAGTAGTGTTTTATTAGATACTAAATAATACTTATAGTTACATTTCTTCTTGTGACTCTATTTTTATCTATTTCTCTATGAATATCAAACTTGTAATAATCATTATTAAAATTATCTTTTTCTATTTTATTTGTAAATAATATTCTTGCACCATTATCAAAACCATTCTTACTTTTCAATAAACATTCCTCAAACTCCACTGGATATAAATGAATGAAATCATAATCAATTTCTAGGTATTTCCCATATTTATTAAAATGCTTTTCCGTTAACTCGTAAATTATATAAATTTTGTTTTCAGATTTAAAAATGTCATTTAACTTTATTCCCATTATTTTATTTTAAATGGAATTAAGCATTGTAAAGTTTTTTAAAACTCTATTATCAAATTCAATGGTTTTAAGAATAAATTCAAACTTGTTAAAGCAACCAATAAAATTAGTAGAAAATGAACTTTTTCCCGATTTATTAAAGAGATATGATGTAACAGCTGTTACAGAAGCTGAAATGTTTAATGAAAAGACAATAAATCCACAAGGAAATATAAGATGGGCATCAAAATTTTATATCAAAGCATTTTTAAGAGTAATAAATGATTTAACTGATAAAAAAAGTGATATTAATGAATTTTTTATATTAACAAAATATTCTCTAGACATTGATCAATTTTATTCAAGATACTCTATTGAAACTGATGAAATAATAAAAGTTGCAATACCTGATATTATACAAGTGGGATTTTGGGAATATATAACAACAACAAGCAAATGTGTTGCGTTAGAAAAATTGGCAAGTCAACAAGATAATAAAATAGCTTTATTTGAAGAAAAAAGAGCTGATTTAAAAACATGGATATCAATAAAAACATGCATTGAATTAACAAGATTATATTATGTTTCAACCGGATTTTTAATACATGATGTTTATGCAAATGAAAAATTACAAGATAATTTTACACTTGTAAACCCCATAGACATATATGAAATAGCTTCATTTATAGGTGCAAAATTTAAACTTGCAATGTATTTAGCAAACGTTAAAAAAAACGACATTTATAAAATTCTAGAAATTCATGTTAATGAACAAAACATTGAACAAACTAACAATAATCAACTAAAACAATATAAAAATGATTCAAAGGAAATATCATTGGCAAAATGGACCTTTTCATTAGCTGATTCACTGCATAATCAAGGTAAAACTGTTAAAAATGAAGATATTAAAGAAATATCGCCTGATATAGATGGATTGTTGGCTTTACCAGAAAATATTATAAAAGATAAGGAAATAGTTGTTGGAAATACCTCAATATCATCAAAAGATTTAATAGAAGCGTTAAAAATAGCAATACGTGAATTAAAACTGTGTAAATTTATAAAAGGTGAAGTTCTTGTACCTGCTGAAATAATACCAAACGCAAAAATTATATCGTGGGTAGGAAATTTGTGTGATTCAAAAGGAGAACCTATCAAAAAAGCAATCAAAAAATCTACCAGATTCTTAATTTTATCAAGTAGACCTTAAATATTTTAACACAACATCACAAATTTAACATCATCATTTTATTTTTTCAACTTTTTTTATTTTTTTTATTTTTCTTCCATTTCCAGGAAATTTTATTTATTTTTTTTTTTAAAATAAATTAAACCCGTTTGTACCCGTAATGTCCCCGTTCCGCCCCGTTTGTACCCGAAACGCCCCGAACAGCAGTACATAGCTAATCGAATTTATTAAATTTATTAAATGATTAATATCATCGTCCCAAATAAAGCCGCCCAAAATGTTGAAATCGCCCAAGTTGCCCCAGTCGCCAAAGTTGCTGAGATCTCACAAGCAACAAACATAAATAGCCAAGAATCAGATTACTCACTAAACTCATCCGAATCAATTGAAAACTACTCATTAAACTATGACATCAATGAAACCAAATCCGTAAGCCAAAGTTACAAATCTGACCTTAACCTAAATGAAACCGAATCCATAAGCCAAAGTTACAGCTCTGTCCTCAACCTAAACGAAGACACATCCTCCTATAAAATAAAAGAAACTAAAAAGTCGTCAAGAACTAAATCCCAAACCAGCAGCCAAACACTACTTAACAAAAAAAGAAAACCTAGCCAAAACTCCGACGAACAAAGTTACAATTCCATCAATACTGTTTCCTATATTACAAGTCCTGAAGTATCAAGCGTCTCCAGCTCATCCGTTTCTAGCTTTACCATCGGTGGATACACAATCTCCAAGATTGCCACTAACTTAAGACACCACATCAAAGTAGCCGAAATGACCTCAATTGATGAACTCATTACTTACTATCATCAAGAAATATTAAACGACTTTGAACCATGTGATCAAATCGTAAAAACTGGTCAGATCGAAAAGGATTACTATGATCTCATAATTAGCCAGATAAAAAATATCAAAGAAGTTAGAACAAACTGCATAGCTCTCGGAATGATCCCCAACAAAAACTTCAATCAAATAATGAACATATTATCTTTCTATGCATCAGAATTTACTTCAATCACCGGAAAATTAATATCCGATTCCCTAGTTCAAATTAAAGAAGACTTACTCAACTATGCTCGCAATACAATTGATAACTCAGAATCAGCTTGCCTATCTCCTTCAAACAGAAAAGCTATCTGCAAAAACACTGCTACCTACTATCCTACAAGTAGCGAAAGCAGCAATGTTAACATTAACATTTACACTCACCTCGAGCCAGCAAGAAAAGCTTTATCTTTTGCTAAAGAAGATCTCGAGCTTCTATCCCCACCAAACAGAAAAAAAATTGGCCAAACTGAATGCGAGTTTACACCTGCCTACAACTTCCACACCTTCGCTCAAGTAACTCCTAAGAAGCTATTCAACTCTGAATCATCAGAATTCAACTATCAACAAATCCTTCAAAACATCCCCGAGGAATCTGAATCATCAAGCGAAGTAGAAGAATATCAAACATTTGAAATCCTCGCCGACTTCTCCAACATCTCCTCACCAC
>JACCDZ010546165.1_pt1 | contig 28708 bp, 21 predicted proteins | sample 7449551 | NCBI WGS metagenome assembly JACCDZ01 (sample SAMN15323452, study PRJNA562643) | freshwater metagenome | isolation source: river surface water | place: USA:Blue River Watershed | collected 2017-08-18 | reverse complement strand
TTTGGCATTACGAATTCTGTGGCACCTACTGGTCGACGTTCTTTGACTACCGAAACCACTTCCGGAATAACATCCCCTGCTCTTCGCACTGAAACGGTATCACCAATACGCACATCTTTGCGCTTGACTTCATCTTCATTGTGGAGAGTAGCGTTAGTGACGGTAACACCACCAACCTCTACAGGAGAAAGTCTTGCAACTGGAGTGATGGCGCCCGTGCGACCTACTTGCACATCGATGCCCAAAACAGTAGTCAAAGCCTCTTGTGCTGGAAATTTATGGGCTAAAGCAAAGCGCGGGGCTCTAGAAACAAAACCTAACCTAGCTTGCTCAGCAAAGGAGTTGACCTTATAGACTACGCCATCGATGTCATAAGGAAGTTCGTCACGTTTGGCACCAACCTCGTTATAAAAGGCCAATATCTCTTCTACGGATTTGAGAACGCGGCGCTCTGAACAAACTGGTAAGCCGAGTTTTACGTAAGCATTGAGTAATTCTTCGTGTGTTTTTGGTAGCCAAGATTGCGGCTCTAGTGCACCAAGTCCATAAGCAAAGAACGATAGCGGTCTTTTGGCGGTGATCTTAGAATCTAATTGACGCAAACTACCCGCTGCTGCATTACGAGGGTTGGCGAACTCCTTCTCACCTTGGGCAGCTGCTTGCTCATTCATTTTCTGGAAGTCTTTGAGATACATAAAGACTTCACCGCGTACTTCTAATACTTTTGGAATATTGTCCCCAGAGAGCTTGAGTGGAATAGCCCGAATCGTTTTGATGTTGGCAGTGACATCTTCGCCACTGGCACCATCACCTCGTGTAGCTGCCCTTACTAAGGAGCCATGCTCATAGCGTAGTGAGATCGCTAGACCATCAAATTTCAGCTCACCCGCATAATCCACCTGGTCAATATGGAGACCCTCACGGCAACGGCGGTCAAAAGCAATCAGCTCAGCATCCTCAAAAGCATTATTCAAAGAAAGCATCGGCACTGCATGAGTTACCGAATCAAACTCTTTTAATGCCGTACCGCCCACTCTTTGCGAGAGTGAGTCTGAAGTAATCCATTCTGGATGACTTACCTCCATCTCAATGAGCTCTCGATATAGACGGTCGTACTCACTATCAGGAACTATGGGGTTATCCAGAACATAGTAGGCATGCTCTAGGCGTGCTAACTCGGTCTGCAAGAATGCGTAGCGATCCGCTAAATTTGTCGGACTAGAGGACGACAAAGCGATTCCTTAGCTAAAGAGTCTGCTAGCAGTAGAAGAGCCAGCTGGAACGCCGCCCTTCTCAAGATTGGCATACAAGACATCGAGGTGCTGACGAATGCTAATCACCGCAGCTTCAGTTAGATTAATGCCGTTGTCATCCACCAAGCGACCGTGGGCTGCCTGGGCAATCTCAATACCTTCGCCGAGCATGCGCTCAAAAGCGCGCTCTTCTTGCGATACCAAAGGCACCTCAAGCAATAAAGTTGCTTGTTTAACGGGCGCATTGGGATCGATTTCTGCACTAGTAAAGATGAGTGTGCCGTTGCTATAGAACTCATAGGCACGACCATTGCGAGAAAGTCTAAAACCGCGTTTGCGCATCAAGGCATCAAAGTTGGCACCAGGGGTCGCCTCATCGAATAGAACATTGATACTCAACTGAATATCGCTCTCAGCAGCCATGGTGTCGAGCTCTTTAGCACTCTCTAGCATCGTATTGACGCTAGGCATATCTATCTGAGAACCCAAGGTCTCTGCAAGCGCTTGAGCACGTGAACAGAAATCAGATAACTCTAGGACACCAATTGGGCCACGGCGACTCGCCAGTTGAATTGCTAGCTGTAACTCTGAGTAAGACGCATCTGGGCGTAAAGCTTCCCAGTCTTCAGCTGCGTCAACATCAGCATTTAAACCTTCACACATCCAACGGACCGTTGAAGTTGCAGGAAGGTCATTCCAAGTATTGATTTCTTCTAAGATTTCAGCGCCATTAATACCCTCATCAAAACGGAGGGTGATAACGCAATCAATGCGAGGGTCGATTGAAAAACTCTCTGGGATGGAAGGCGTAGAAAAACTGGCATCACCAAATGTGGGCTCAGCACGCTCTTCTGAATCGGCGAAGCCTTGTCCAAAAGAAGGCTCTCTTGGGAGTTGATCCACTGCAGAATATTCACTGGCAGCTTTGGCCTTGCGGCGTGCACGGGCGTACTTGAGATTAAGGATGGCTACTGAAATCAGAATCAATAGACCTATCACAGCCAAAGCGAACTGCAAGTCAGACAAACCTAACATTGTCATGAATTGCTCTAGATCCACTTAAGCTGCCTCCACCATAGATACTGCAGATGAAATATCCACCGCAACAATACGAGATACACCCTGCTCTTGCATCGTGACACCAATCAACTGATGAGCGATTTCCATAGTGATCTTGTTATGTGAGATGAATACAAATTGAGTCTTATTAGACATTTTGGCAACCATCTGCGCATAACGCAAGGTGTTCGCATCATCCAACGGCGCATCCACCTCATCGAGTAAGCAGAACGGTGCTGGATTGAGGAGGAATAAAGAGAAGACGAGGGCAATTGCGGTTAAGGCCTTTTCACCACCAGAAAGCAAGTAGATAGAACTATTTTTCTTACCTGGAGGCTGAGCCATCACTTGAACGCCAGCATCGAGAATCTCTTCGCCAGTCATCACCAACTCCGCATGACCACCGCCGAATAACTCTGGGAACAGTTTTCCGAAATGGGTGTTGACCTGATCAAAGGTGCCTTGTAAGAGGTCACGAGTTTCCGCATCAATCTTGGCAATCGCATCAGTCAAAGTCTGCATCGCTTCGTTCAAGTCAGCAGATTGTGCATCCAAGAACTGCTTGCGTTCACGTGAGCTTGAAAGCTCATCTAAAGCGGCCATATTCACTGGGCCCAAAGACTGAATCTCATTACCAAGGCGAGTTACTTCGCTTTGTAAAGCACCCACCTTCAGGTCAGGGCTAAAGCTGGCTTCTAATGCGGTTAAGTCTGCTTCGGCATCTGAAAGTAAGGTTGCAAACTGTTCAAAGTTCAAACGGGCAGCCTGTTCACGCAACTGCAGATCGACCACTTTGTCGCGCATTGGCTGAAGGCTACGCTCAATCTGCATGCGCACTTCATCCGCTTCACGCAATTGATGCAATAAGGCATCTTGTTCGGTACGGGCATTGGCCAATGCAGCTTCACGAGCGCTACGAGCTAACAAGAGACCTTGCAATTTATCTTGCGCCTCTTCATCGCTCAGTGTTTCAAGTTCTTGCTCAGAGGTAGCCTGCTTATCCTGAATCTCCATGATTTGCACGCGCGCAGTACTTTGATCACGTTGCAAGTCAGCAATACGTTGCTGTAATGAGCGAGTGGCAAATGCCGCTTCTTGAGCAGACATCTCAGATGAACGTAACGCCTCACGAAGGCGATCACGCTCTTGGGTAGCCAGCTCAAGTTTTTCTTGAGCGATGGCGAGATTTTCTTGCAAGCCTTGCTTAGATTCTTCTGACTGAGCAAGCTCTTCTGCTGATTGCTCTTGCGTTTGAATCAATTGCTCCATTTGCTGGCGCAATTCACTCAACTCACCCTGAATCTGTTCGGCACGTTGGCTGTACTTTTCTTCGGCTTGAGTTAATTGCATTCTTTCCACTTCAAAGCCGTGTACTTCTTGTACAGCTTGCTCCGCAGCAATACGAGTTTGCTCAGCAACTTGATGGGCAGCCTGATAATTTGCGGTGCATTGATCCAGCTCACCTTGTAGCTCACTCTGAATTAACTTCTGTGCACGCAACTGCTTCTCGAGACCTTCCATCTCTTGAGCACGCGCCAACATACCAGCCTGCTCGGAGTCTGCTGCATACAACTGCACGCCAACGCGACTTACCAAATGGCCTTGTTGGGTTACGAAAGCGCCACCAGCAGGTAATTTCTCGCGGCGATGCAATGCATCTTCCAGACTATTGGCAATATAAATATTGTCTAACCACTCCTGCAATACAGCAGCGACACGCGGTGCGCCTGCGCTCTGAACGCGAGTTAACAGCGGAATGAAATCTGCTGGCACAGAAGTGTGAGCAGGAGAAATATCTTCTGTTAACAAAATCGCTAAACGACTTGGCGGAGCATCATTTGCTAAGGCTAAAGTTTCCTGAACACTCTTTGCCGTAACAGCGGCTAAGCGCTCGCGCAGCACTGACTCCAAAGCGGCTTCCCAACCACTCTCCACTTTGAGTTCTTGCCATAAACGCTTACTCTCTTTTAAGCCCTTGCTCTCAAGCCATGGGCCAATCTTGCCTTGAGCCTGTACGCTCGCTTGCAATGCTGTCAGCGCAGTGAGTTTCGCTTCAGTTTGAGCTAACTCTTGATTGGCTGATTGAATCTGTTGTTGCGCAGTATTACGAGCCTCATCCGCAGCGGGAACACGTTGTTGTGCCTCCCCTGCTTTTTGTCTTGCCTCATCTACTTTGCGTTGCGCCATAGCATGACGATCAATTGCCATTTGCAATGCTTCAGCATCAGGCCTGCGCATACCTGCAAGTTCAGCCTCCAGACGCGTATCGCGTCCTTTAAGCTCTTCTACTTGAGTTGTAATAGCTCTTACGCGCTCACCCAAACTGGCTAAGCGTTGATCAATCGTGGCTAAGTTCTCACGAGCATCATTGAGTTCGCGGGAGTGAATTTGATATGCCTCTTCGCGAGCTGGCATTTGCTCTTGCAAGCCAGATAAATCCGCAATGAGTGTTTGCTCTTTTTCTGCAGCTAAGCTGAGCTCTTGCTCAGCAGTACGTTGTGCTTGAGCGGCATCGGTTTCTTGAACAGTCCAACGTTGTAGTTGAGCTTGTAAATCTTGGGATTGCTGTTGTAGACGCTGACGTGCTTCTTGCACGTAACGAATCTGTGACTCGACCTGGCTAACGTCAGCATTGGTTTGATACAGATCGCCTTGAGCCTGAGAAACCTTATCTTGCAAAGCATACTGTTCAGTACGCATGGTTTCAAGTTCAGTTTCAGCATGACGCATTTTTGCAGTCTGCTCTTCGAGACTTACTTGAGTATCGCGAATGCCATTGGCATGGCGCTCTTGCTCTTTACCTGCTTCGGTCTGACGTACAAACCAGAGCAACTGCTGCTGAGACTTCATCGCAGCAGATAACTCAGCATGACGCTCAGCTACAGTTGCCTGCTTCTCTAAGCGGGTAAGCTGTTGATCGAGCTCACGCAAAATGTCTTCTACGCGAACTAAGTTTTCTTTTGTATCTTCAAGACGGGAAGCCGTTTCTTTGCGACGCTCTTTATATTTAGATACGCCTGCAGCCTCTTCCAAGAAAACACGCAACTCTTCTGGCTTGGCTTCCAAGATGCGATTGATCGTGCCCTGCCCGATGATCGCGTAGCCTCTTGGACCCATACCGGTACCCAAGAAAATATCTTGAATGTCTTTACGGCGTACAACTTGATTGTTGACGTAATAACTAGAATTGCCATCACGCGTCAGAACACGTTTAATGCCCAGCTCCGTAAAAGCACTCCACTGACCCTGAGCACGTCCCTCTGAATTATCAAAAATCAGTTCGACACTGGCGCGGCCGGAAGGCTTACGCAAACCAGAACCATTAAAAATAACGTCCTGCATGGATTCACCGCGTAATTCACTAGCGCGAGATTCACCCAAAACCCAGCGTACCGCGTCAATAATGTTCGACTTTCCGCAGCCGTTAGGGCCCACAACACCGATCAATTGACCTGGCATTTCGAAGTGGGTTGGGTCGACGAAGGACTTAAAGCCGGAAAGTTTGATGGATTTCAGTTGCACGGCGTACTTTGCAGGGAAAAATGGGGTTCAAATAAGGGAGTAAAAATTATTACTAAAGTGGGAAGATGATAGCAAGCTTAGGGCTCCCCACACGGGTTTTTGCCCCACCGATATAATGATTAATCTACATCCAGGGACAAAAGCCCTTAACAATCTGATAGTTAACTGAAAAGCATGAGCCAATCACCACAAAGCATCATCGAACAAGCCTGGGAAAACCGCGCAAACCTGTCTCCTGAGGCCGTTTCTGGGGAAATCCGCAACGCCGTGAACGCCGTACTCGAAGGCCTCAATACAGGCAGCATTCGCGTAGCTGAGCGCCGTAGCGTCGGCAAATGGGAAGTAAACCAGTGGGTAAAAAAGGCAGTTTTGCTGTCTTTCCGCCTTGAGGACAACAAACCTATGGGTGCTGGTGGCTATACCCAGTTCTATGACAAGGTGCCGAGCAAATTCGAGAACTACACCGCTGAAGACTTCGCCAATGGCGGTTTTCGCGTAGTTCCCCCTGCAATGGCTCGCCGTGGCTCATTTATTGGCAAAAATGCCGTTTTGATGCCTTCTTACGTCAATATTGGCGCTTATGTAGGCGAAGGCACCATGGTTGATACCTGGGCGACTGTAGGCTCATGTGCCCAAATCGGTAAAAACGTACACCTCTCCGGTGGCGTCGGTATTGGTGGAGTTTTAGAGCCAATCCAAGCTGGCCCAGTGATTATTGAAGATAACTGCTTTATTGGCGCCCGTTCTGAGGTCGTTGAAGGGGTGGTTATTGAAGAAAACGCCGTTCTCTCTATGGGCGTATACATTGGTCAAAGCACTAAGATCTATGACCGCGAAACCGGTGAAATCCATTACGGCCGTGTGCCAGCGGGTTCTGTTGTGGTGCCAGGCTCCCTTCCTTCCGCTTGCGGCAAGTACAGCCTGTACGCAGCGATCATCGTGAAAAAGGTCGATGCTCAAACTAGAGCAAAGACTGCAATTAACGAACTCTTGCGCGATTAAGCTAAATCTATGAGCGCTACCCTTGAGTTAACTGAAGCCCTCATCTCCTGCCGCTCGGTAACCCCAGCGGACGGGGGCTGTCAGGAGCTCATCGCCAAACGGCTTCAAGCGATTGGCTTTCATACCGAGAGCGTCATCAGCGGCCCCGAGAGTTTTCAGGTCACCAATCTATGGGCAATCAAAAAAGGTACGGCAGGCGATCAGGGTGAAGTCTTGATGTTTGCTGGTCACACTGACGTTGTGCCAACTGGACCACTAGAAAAATGGACTAATGATCCATTCACCCCAACAATTCGGGATGGCATGCTGTACGGTCGTGGCGCCGCAGATATGAAAACCTCTCTTGCTGCATTCGTTGTTGCTACAGAAGAATTTGTAATCACCCACCCCAATCACAAAGGTTCCATTGCCTTTTTGATTACCAGTGATGAAGAAGGTCCAGCCAACGATGGCACCGTCATCATGTGTGAGCGCTTGCAAAAACAGGGGCAGCGTTTAGATTACTGCGTCATTGGTGAACCAACCTCAGTCGACCAATTAGGCGACATGATTAAGAATGGTCGCCGTGGATCACTCTCAGGCAAGCTACGAGTCAAGGGTATTCAGGCTCATATCGCCTACCCTCATCTTGGCAAGAATCCGATTCATATTTCAGCGCCAGCGATTCAAGCACTCGTTGAAACTGAATGGGATAAAGGCAATCAATATTTCCAACCTACTAGCTTTCAGATTTCCAATATTCATGCAGGTACTGGCGCGAATAATGTGATTCCTGGAGAGCTGGCGGTGGACTTCAACTTCCGTTTCTCTACCGAGAGCAAACCAGAAGAGCTGCGTAGTCGCCTAGAGTCAATCCTCAGCGCTGCAGGTCTTGAGTTTGAAATTGATTGGGTATTAGGCGGCAGCCCTTTCATTACTGGTGATGGCGCTCTAGCTGGTGCCTTACGCAAAGCGATCAAAGCGGAAACCAAAATTGATACTGAGCTATCCACCACTGGCGGCACGAGTGATGGCCGCTTCATTGCTAAGATCTGCAAAGAGGTTGTGGAGTTTGGCCCACTCAATGCAACAAGTCACAAAATTGATGAGTGCGTGAATGTGGATGATGTTGTGCCTCTCAAAAATATTTTCCGCAAGACTCTAGAGCAACTCGTTGCTTAAGACTGTTTAGCTAATTACCTCCCATACAAATTTCTCATGGACCCTGCGCCCCAGCAATCTCTGACGCTTGATCAATGTATTGATCAAGTTGCAAAACGACTAGAGGCGGCAGATTTATATTACGGACATGGTGCGGTTGATGCTGGGAGTGAGGCTCTGTGGATTGTCAGCAAACAGTTAGATCTCAGCCCCACTGAAGCACTGGATCATTTAGAGCAAGTCATGACTGCCGAGCAAATTGCTAAGGCTTTAAAAGTTACTGAAACTCGCATCTCTACACGTAAGCCATTGGCATATATTTTGGGTGAAGCCTGGTTAATGGGCGTACCGTTTTACTCCAGTGAGCAAAGTATTGTTCCTCGCTCCTGGATAGCCGAGCTCATTGCAGATGGCTCCTTAGAGCCTTGGCTACCAGCCGATGGTAAAGCACTTGACCTTTGCACTGGCAATGGCTCTTTAGCCATTTTGCTAGCCTTAGCTTGCCCCGATATTCATGTAAGCGCTTGTGATATTAGTTTGCCTGCATTAGCAGTGGCATCTCGCAACCTCGATCGGCATGGCCTTACTTCGCAAGTGGAACTTTTTGAAGGGGATCTCTGGGATGCGCTACCAGAACCCCATGAAGATAATCGTTTTGATCTCATCATTTGTAACCCACCTTACGTCAACGCCAATTCCATGAATGCCCTGCCCGCTGAATATCATGCGGAGCCTGCTCTCGCATTAGCAGGTGGCGATGACGGCATGGACCTTATCCGAAAAATTATTGCCGGAGCCCCGGATTACCTATCTGAACGTGGAGCCATTCTGATTGAGATTGGCAACGAGTATGAGCACTTTAAAAAAGCGTTTCCGCAGATCCCAGTAATTTGGATGGAAGTATCTGCAGGCGACGAGCAAGTATTACTCATTCAAGCAGAAGACTTGCGCTAAATTTTTGCTGTCTTAACTTAGCTCTGCTGCTGCTGAGATAGCTTGATCAATACGCTCTACCGGTATCACCCTTAATCCCGGAATCTTTGTCTTAGGCATATTAGCCTTCGGAATAATGGCCACAGTAAAACCGAGCTTTGCCGCTTCTTTTAAGCGCTCCTGACCTCGAGGGCATGGACGAATCTCTCCAGCCAGACCCACCTCACCAAATACGATCAATTCTTTAGGCAAGGCCTTATTTCGGATCGAGGATTGAATTGCTAGCAGCACTGCCAAGTCGGCCGCTGGTTCGGAAATCTTCACACCGCCTACTGCATTTAAGAAGACATCCTGATCAAAGCAGGCAACACCCGCGTGACGATGCAATACCGCTAAGAGCATTGCTAAGCGCGCCTGTTCTAAGCCAACCGCAAGACGGCGCGGATTAGGAATATGCGCCGTATCTACTAGTGCCTGAATCTCCACCAAGAGTGGGCGACTACCTTCTTGCGTAACCAATACACAGGCGCCCGGCACCATCTCCGCATGCTGGGATAGGAAAATAGCTGAAGGATTAGCAACGCCACGCAGACCTTTTTCAGTCATGGCAAATACACCCAGCTCATTAACAGCGCCAAAACGATTTTTAATTGAGCGCACTAATCTAAACGAAGAATGGGTATCACCCTCAAAATACAGAACCGTATCCACAATATGCTCCAGCACGCGAGGTCCAGCTAAGTGACCATCTTTAGTGACATGACCCACCATCAGAACGCAGATACCGCTGGATTTAGCAGCTCTAGTTAATTGCGCAGCACACTCTCGCACTTGTGCCACAGAGCCTGGAGCAGAGCTCAATACTTCTGAATACAAGGTCTGAATCGAATCAACTACCAAGACCTGCGGCTTCACCGTATCCATGATGGATAAGAGTTTTTCTAACTGAATCTCAGCCAGCACTTCTAATTGAGGAGCATCCAATGCAATCCGTTTTGCTCGTAATGCGATTTGCGCAGCAGATTCTTCGCCGCTACTGTAGAGAACATTCATGCCTGCAGCACTCATCTCTGCCAGCGCTTGTAGCAATAAAGTAGATTTACCAATGCCCGGATCACCGCCCAAGAGTACAACCCCGCCAGGAACCAGTCCGCCACCTAGCACGCGATCAAATTCTTCTACGCCAGTACTAAAACGCGGGAGATCTTCCGCACTAATAGCAGAGAGCTTTTGACGTGGGAGAGACTGCGCTAGACCTTGAAAGCGAGTATTCGAACTTACTTCAGGCAAGCCCTCTTCTAGCGTATTCCACGCCTGGCATGAAGGGCACTGCCCTTGCCATTTAGCAGAGCTGCCACCGCATGACTGACAGATATAGATTGTTTTAATCTTGGCCAAAGTATTACCTAGTAATTAATGAGTGGGTGCAGCAGTAATAATCAATTAATCGAGCTGTGTGCCCGCTTTATTCTCTTGAGCACGCTTAGGCGCATCTTTACGGCGTTGCTCAACATCTGCTGCACGAGCAGCTGCTGCTTTTTGCTTCTCTTCAAAATCCTTCTGATTAGCTGAGCGCTCAGCAGCTTTTTCAGCAGAGGCACGTTCAGCAATCTTTGCGGCATCACGCTGGTCTTTTATGCTTGCACGCAACTTCCGCTGCACCTCATGCAATTCCACTTCCTGTGCACGAATTGGATCAATCTCTTTGCGGTACTCTGCCCGAGAATCTTTCAGGCAACTGTTTACCCAGTACTTTTGATAGCACTCAGAGTTAGTTTTTTCCCAACGGTATTTAGCCCAATCGCGTTGCAACTCCAGCTCACGTTCAATCTTGTCGAGCTGCTCAAGCTGAGCCTCTTCAGCGGGGGTAGCAAGAGCCAGATTACTGAAGATGCAAACCAGTAGAAAAGCACCTAACGCAGCTAAGGAACGCAAAGAACTTGGCTTTCTCAAATCTCAACCTTTGCACCAAGCTCGACCAAACGATTGGCAGGAATCTTAAAGAAGTCAGATTGGCGACCAGCGTTTTGGTACATCCAACAAAACAGGCGTTCACGCCACATCGCCATACCCGGAATTGCTGATGGGACGATCGTATCGCGCGATAAAAAGAATGACGTGTTCATTAAATCAAACTTCATGCCGAAGGTCTTCTCAATCACATCAATAATGGAACCCATGTCTGGGGTTTCTTTGAAGCCATAGATAGCGCGTACCACATGGATATTGCCGCCAAGATCTTTCATGGTAATGCGCTCTTCATCGCTGACATAGGGCACATCCCAAATACTGACCTTCAAAAAGAAGACTCTCTCATGTAGAACATGGTTATGTTTGAGGTTATGCAAGAAAGAAACTGGCAGGTAATCAACGTGCGCCGTGAGGAACACAGCGGTACCATCAACCCGATGCGGAGGGTGCTTGAGCAATGATTCAATGAAACCGCCAAGTTGAATACCCTCTTCCATTGCACGCTGACGCAAAATCTGACGACCCCTGAACCAAGTGATCAGACAGGTGAAGCACAATAAGCCAAGAGCCAATGGATACCAACCACCGTCTTTAATTTTAATTAAATTGGCGGTCCAGAAGGCAAGATCAACAACGAAAAAGGCGATTGTTACCAGGCTCACCAAAATGATATTCATCTTCCATTCGCGGAACATGACTACAGCCAGCAGAATGGTTGTAATCAACATGGTTGATGTCACCGAGATACCGTATGCTGCCGCCAGATTCATCGATCCCTTAAAAGAAACGACGGTTGCAACCACCATGAAAAGCAAAGCCCAGTTCACAATCGGAATATAGATCTGTCCTTGCTCAGAATCGGATGTGTGCAAGATATTCATGCGAGGCATAAAACCTAGCAAGATTGCCTGGCTAACCAAAGAATAAGCGCCAGAGATAACGGCCTGTGAAGCAATCACAGTAGCGGCCGTAGCCAAACCTACTGTTGGCCATAAAGCCCAGTCCGGCACCATTAAATAGAATGGGTTTTTAATCGCCTCTGGGTTGGATAGAACTAGAGCACCTTGGCCCAAATAATTAATTAATAGGCTAGGCAAAACCACGATCAACCAGGCATAGCGCACTGGGGTTCGTCCAAAGTGACCCATATCCAAATACAAAGCTTCAACACCAGTAACAACCAATACAACTGCACCCATCACGATGTAAGCAGTTGTGGGATGACTAATGATGAAATTCACGGCATACCAAGGATTAAATGCTGAAATGATTTGTGGCGCATCACCAATATTGATCACGCCCAATACGGCCAGAGTTAAAAACCATGCCAGGGTGACAGGTCCAAATAATTTACCGACGGCAGCTGTGCCGTATTTCTGTATCAGAAATAGAGCAACCAAAATCACCAATGAAATGGGGATAATGAATTTATGTAATGCAGGGGCCGCAATCTCAATACCCTCTACTGCAGACAAAACCGAAATAGCTGGCGTAATCACAGACTCGCCGAGCAACATACATGCACCGAACATGCCGATGATCATGAAGAAGAAATAGCTCTTAGATTTACTATCGAAGGAACGTAAGGCGAGAGCCATTAATGAGAGAACACCACCCTCTCCTTTATTGTCTGCTCGCATGACGAACAAGACATACTTCACAGTCACCACCAAAATGAGAGCCCAGATCATCATTGAGATCACACCAAAAAGCGCTTCCGGTGTGAATGCGATTCCGTGCTCCGGATCAAAACATTCTTTCAGCGCATACAGTGGGCTGGTACCAATGTCACCAAAGACCACGCCAATTGCCGCAAGCATCATTACACCGAGGCTTTTTTTATGCTCGCCGCCTGTTCCATGAACCTCAACTGGGTTCAAAAGTGTAGAGCTTGAAAATTCTGGATTGCTAATGGACATCTCAAAACCTTAAGGTGATGTTGCACGGCAATATGTTACTCCTTATGCAGCCTGACTCAGGAGTCTTATTTGCCCTAAAAAACCGCTTATTCCAACTCCGTTTGAAGGTATATCTCGACAGAGACCCCTAAAAAATGGTAGAATCTTAGCTTCAGACGCGGGGTGGAGCAGTCTGGCAGCTCGTCGGGCTCATAACCCGAAGGTCGTAGGTTCAAATCCTGCCCCCGCAACCAAGATTTATAAGGCTTCCAAGGCAATTGTCTTCGAAGCCTTTATTGTTTTTAAAGCTCATGTAGGGGCTGTGTAGGGGTCAGCACTGTAAAAAAATAGGGGCATCGATTAATTTGGGTTGTCAAGGAATATTCAGGTATCGGTAATCGAACGAATATAGACCATTGCGCCCCCACTACCCAGGCACCAAGCATTTAATCGAAATTGGCATCTCGCACACCATATTACTAATGCATAGAACCCATCGAGCGTTTTAAAAACAAGGTCAAACTTATTACACACACTCAAGCAGATATGCTTTGCGCAAAAGAAAAATTGTTATAAATTATAAGGAATGAAGAAAAACATATTTATCTTATTGCTCATCTTGATTAGCAAAACTTCAATTGGTCAATCATTGCCTGATGGATGGTCTTTGTTAACAGTAGATGGTAAAGGTACACAATATCTGTATAACACTAAGGCTTTGATATCAACAGGATGGCCACCAAAAATTATCAGCATCCCAATTTCATCTGTTGATGCCTCGGGAGTGTCACGCGGCTATACAACGTGGGAATTTCATTGCGAAACAGAGCAAGTTAAATCTGGCGAAGGATCCTTAATATCTGTATCAAATGAAGGCGGTACGATCAGAAGAACTATGCTCACACTACTATGTGGGCTTAATCAAAACGATGGGCACTGGTTTCATAACCTCACTCACATAGATAACCAGAGTAAAAAGATAGCCTACCTCTTGTTTGATGCAAGAAACGTACAACGAGTCACTGTACCTTACAGTGGAATAAGAACTTCATATATATCAGGTGAATTAAACATGGTGGGTAAACCTTATTTCACTCCCTTAGAAGGCACTAAATACGACCTTATCTATAGTTGTACCGAACCAAAATTATTTTGGAAAAAAGCGACTGATAATGATTTTTCTAACGAGGTAAACATCACACCTACGAGTTACAACGCCGCAATTAGGCATCTTTTCTGCAATGGGCATTTCAGCCAACTGGCTCAATCTGTAGTTAGTAGACCTGACTCTGACAAATCTATTGAAACAGCTAAAAAACAGTGTATAGACTTGGGTTTTAAGATGAATACAGAATCATATGGAAGATGTGTTTTGCAATTGAGTAAATAAGTATATGTATAGACTATCAACTACCATAATTTGTGTTGCATGCATTAGTTTAACTGCGTGCTCAGTTTATGATAATCCTGCTCAACATCAGTGGTATGGGACATACAATCCATCCGTCTCGAATGGATACACCGGATTAATTTCATATGAGCCGGGAGCCGACATTACCTCCTTCATGCAAAATAAGTGCGCCCCTTATGGCGGACTGGACCATTCTTCAGTAAGGGATGGCAGAGCACCTAAAATGGTAGGTAATAATTTTGGGTTTGTTAAGCAATATAGGTGTTTCGGCCCACCGAAGGTTAATCAAGCTCCTATTGCACCTACAATAAGCAATTCTCAACCCGCTCTAAGTATTGACGATGCCAAACGTAAGTGCTCTGATTTGGGGTTAAAGACTGGTACAGAGGTATTTGGAAAATGCGTTCTTCAACTCCATCGATAGTATTTTTGCTTCTCTTATTATTTGCTGGTGCCTCGCTTGCAGTTGATACAACTCAACATGAAAAAACTTGCTCTGAAATTGGCTTCAAGAAAAAAACTGAACCACACGCTAATTGCGTTCTAGAGCTTTTGGCTAGAAGTGGTGGGACACGGAACAATTTGATTTCATCAACCATGGCACATCCAGATGACGCCACATGTAAAAGTTACGGGTTTAAGCCAGGTACCACATCATTTGGAGAATGCCGCCAAAAGCTAGACTTTGCTAGACAACAAGCTGCGCAAAAGCAGCGCGAGTATGAAGAGCAAAAGCGGCAATACGATGCTCAGTTAGAAGAACAGAAAAGAAGAAGACAGGCTGCAGCTGGTTTGGCGCTAATGCAGATGGGTTCTGGAATTGCTAGCGGCACTTACAATTCGCCTCTCGCGCCGCCAAGACCACCCGCCCCCACATCTGAAACAATCATTATGCCTGGCGGAAGAATAGTTAATTGCCACACAACCGGTACAGTAACAAACTGTTTTTAGGCATATCTACAGAGGCAACTCATTGAGCTCTAAACGAGCCTCTCGCCAACTTGGGTAGTGCTTATCCAAAATAGTAATGAATCTTTCGCTATGTGTTGGCTCAATTAGGTGCGCCATTTCATGAACAACCACATACTCCAATAGATCTTTTGGCTTTTTCACAAGCTCTGTGTTTAAGCGAATATTACCTTGCTCATAGTTACAGCTACCCCACCTAGTCTTCATGCGCTGTAAGTAGTAACAAGATACCTTCACACCTAGTTTTCGCTCCCATTTTTTAATTAAATCAGGAACCACTTCATGCATCAAAGACTTATGCCACTCATGAATTACATCTGCACGCTTCTCAACTGAACTACCAGGTCTTACTGATAAATTAATTCGCTTGTTGCTCAGAGTCACAGTGGGCTTAGCGTCTACATATACCACTGTCATCAAATAACGTCTTCCCCAAACGTGATGGCTTTCGCGCTCAATAAACTGCCGTGGCTTTTGACGCGCTTGCCCCTCAAGCTTTTTTTGCTGCTCTTTGATCCAAGCTAGCTTGGAAATCGCATAAGCGCGAAGCACATCAGTACGCGTATTAATTGGCGCAGTAAGGGTCACTCGTCCTTCAGGTGGATGAACCGTCAAATGAACATTTTTGATATTCTTTCTGGCTACCGATACTGAAATCTTGCCAAGCTGAATGTTCATGCTGTTAGTAACCAGGTTGGTTCTTGATGATTTCAAAAATAGCTTGCGTGGCTACTCGATCTCTCGCCATGATTGGAAACAAGGCATTAAGAACTTGTTTTTCCTTGACTTCATCACCCTTCCAATTGGCTGGCGCCTGATGCCTAATTGCCTGATCTAAAGCCAAAGCTACTGACAACCTGCCCTCTTCATCACCAGGACAAGTAAATGATGTCGTAGGAATACTTGCAAGGTTATTAAATAGTGCGACAGCCTCCGGATGACCACTTAACTGAGCTGGATGGTTACCCATATTTTTAGCAGCCATCTTTTTAACCAAAGATTCAGCATTTTGCAAAAACTTCTCATATGCCACAGTCTCATCTCGATATTGCTTAATAAGATCCTCAAGTAGCTTTGAAATTTCATCGTAAAACTTTGGATCAGTGAGTTGATCCCGAATAATTGTTTTACGCACGTTGTTGATGATGCCCTCGGCGATTGAATTTTTTGATAACTTACCTTTTTGGTTCAGCTTCTTCGCAATTGCATCGTTAATGCCCGTATCAACAATCAACTCAGTTAGGGTCAATGAACTCAAGTTCCCAAGATTTTCAGCAGGATCAGCTTGAATATACGTATTTATGAGATGACGCATATCAGCCTCATAAGGCTTGATGTCTAGCTCTTCACCAGAATGCTTCTTAATCGCCGCACGAAGGTCACTATAAAAAAGCGTTTCTCTCTCTAAGGCTTGAATTTCAGCGACAGAGTAACCTGCAGGTTCAAGGTTTTGAGCTATGGCTGCATAAGCACGCAAAAATGAAGCAGTAAGTTTGTAGAACGAAATGCGCAACGTTTCAGTATTTAATAGCGCTTCGGGATTAGCGGCATCACCACAGAAATAGTGCAAGTACTGCTCAATATCTTTAGGCATCTCAACCGGTTCGCATAAATACTTTAGCGCCTCTCTCGCAGCATCAAGATCAGCCTTGCCTTCTTTTAACCAGTCTTTGAGTACGACATTACCACTACCCTTGCCATCATCAGTGTCCAACTCATCAGAGGTGTACACGGCGATAGAGTCTTGCACCTCTTCAAAAAGTTCCTTGTAGTCAACAATGTAGCCATAATCCTTATCATCACCATCCAAACGGTTAGTCCGGCAAATCGCCTGGAATAGGTTGTGATCGCGTAATTTGTTGTCAAGGTAGATGTAAGTACAAGTTGGAGCATCAAAACCAGTTAAAAGCTTGCTTACTACTATCAGCAACTTCATGTTGGCAGGCTCTTCAATAAAGCGCTGCTTGGTTTTATCTTCGTAATCCTTAGTGGTTTGACCTTTATCTAGTACAAATTCCGTGTATGTATCGAATTTATAGCGCTCATCGCTATCTTTAGGCTCACGTGATATGGCGTTGTGGTTAGGCTCATATGAAGTCACAATCCCACAATGTTTACCAAACGAGGTATTTTGAAATAAACGGTAGTAGTGACAAGCATCATATATATTTGAAGCAACTAAGATTGCGGTACCACGGTCATTATTTAAACGAGGTTGAACACCAAAGTCATGAATGATGTCAGCTATTATGCGTTGCTTACGCTCTCCAGCGCTCATCAACTCTTCCATAGTAGCCCACTGCCTGCGCAGAACAGAGCGCTGAAAGTTATTCAAGCCTTTTGTTTTTTGATTAAACCAATCGTCAATAGCTGCTTTTGAAGTAAGACGCTGCGGAACATTTCGAGCCTCATACTTGAGATCAAGAACCACCTTATCAGCTACAGCTTGGTCAAATTTGTACGTGTGAATATACGTGCCGAATACTTCTTGAGTCGTTTGCTTATCTTTGCGTAATAGAGGGGTACCAGTGAAACCGATAAAAATCGCACTATTTAACCAGCGTTTCATCTGCTTATTCATATCACCACCTTGAGTGCGATGACATTCATCAACAAAGACATAAACCTGCCCCACAACATTTGGGGGCGTTCCGGTTAAATCAGTTGTATCAAATTTGTGTAGTAATGCACACATTAAGCGCTCTGAAGCTGACCCTAATTTTTCTACTAAATCTGCTCTTGAGGTCACTCTTGGCGAATCAGCATCTTCGCTAATAACACCGGCATTGCGCATGACACCAGCAATCTGCTTATCCAGCTCATCTCGGTCAGTAATAATCAGGATACGCGCAGCTGGGTCAAACTCTAGCAGCCACTTGGCAAGCAACACCATCAGAATGCTTTTGCCACTTCCTTGGGTGTGCCAAATCACACCGCCTTGATGGTGAGCAATACGTTCTTGGGCAGCTTTTACACCATGGTATTGGTGAACGCGTGGTACTTTTTTCTGACCCCCATCAAAAATAATGAAGTTATAAATTAAATCTAGTAAACGCTTCTTATCAAAAACTTGGGCAAGCGGAATATCAAGTAAAGCACCTTCAGCAGTCGAATCAACCTTGTCTGGTTTGTCTAACTTCCACTCAACAAAAAACTTCTCGGGCGTGCCTGTTGTTCCATACCTCAATCCCTGGGAGTCGCTGCCAGCCAGAACCAACTGAACAGTACTGAAAAAATTCTTATTAAAGATTTCTTCTTGGTTAGTAATGAGCTGACGCACCCCATCTGCAACCTCTACGGAGCTTCGCTTTAGCTCAATAACAGCAACAGCTATACCATTGATGTAAACAACTAGATCAGGGCGACGCTCATAACCACCACGCAAAGTGACTTCCTCAGCAAGAGCAAAGTCATTGTTGTCAGGCAGATGCCAATCAATTAAATGTACAGTCTCGTGTGATTGGTCAATAGCTACTTGAACAGGTACACCATAGCGCAAAAGCTGATATGTACGAAGGTTTGCTTGATACAGAGATATTCCAGTTGAATCAGCAGCAGCTAATAACTTTTGTAATGCTGCTGATATATGTGCCTCAGAATAACCACGCTGTTTTAGATTATTGGTTAAAAGGTCAGTTTCAATAGCACGATTATGCTCACGCTGGCTCCAATCACCAAGATACCTGTATTGAAGACTGCTTGACTTAGAGAATGAAAATAACGACACAACCCGGTTTTGGGTTTTTCTTTCAGAGCGGGCATATTCAAGCATTACTATGCTCCCCATTAGTTAGTCTTTTTTTGCCAGATAACAATTCTTGCATCATCGCCAGCTTTATATCCTGAACTTTAATACGACGCTTTTCGAGGTTGAAAAGTTCATCTTCCATAGCTGAAAGAATGTTCACAATAGCACTCTGCTCCTCCACAGATGGAGGCAATCTAATCTCAAAAGATTCAAAGGTTGGCAGTCGAAGTGAATCCACTGTTGCCTTTACCGAATTTTGCATTGCCCAAGGGCCAAAGTGCTGTGACATAAAAAAATGTATGTAACGTGCCACAACACCATCGGCAAAATTAGTAATTGCATAAACACGTTGATGAACATCAAACCGTTCATTTACATAGTGAAATATGTTTCCAATTTGCCCTTCGCCAGGCACGAGAATTGCTTCGCATTCATATGAATAGCTATTAATTTTCTCAACAATCGCGGAGCGAACAAAAAATGGGTAAAGCCCATCTTCAACCTTGTCCTCATTATTCCGCTTACCTGTTTTAATCTGAGAAATATCCCCAAGCAACCTAATACTCCAATCACCAGAAAAACCAGGAAGCCGAGTTTTACCCATTAATAATTGCTGCATAACTGCCTGCTTTATGTCTCGCTTCTTCTGAATATTCTCATCAAGAGAGAACAGTAATTTATCTAGGTCAGCTAAAGTTTGAGCAATGTTGTGCTGCTCATCCAAAGAAGGCAAAGGAACTGGTATTGACTTTATGATTTTTAGATTTAATGCACCTCGTCCGCTACCGCCAGACGAAAGATTTCGTAGCTCGTGATATCTTGAATCAAGATTAAAGTACAAATATGCTGGAACAAATGATTCACTAGGCAAGATAGCTGCTATTGATTGATTCGTACAGAGCGGTATTAAATTTATTGCGGCAGTACCACGTGTTTTACCTTGTCCTGCTAAGCCAACTAGTACGCAATTCTTGGGTATTAATTTGGTACTAGAATTATTTAAACCTTCTTTGGTAATCCGCCCCGACACATCATGAACATATTTTAAATTTAGTTCGCCAGAACTCATCCAAGGTATTGTTCCACCCCAATAAGTTGATACCTTGGTACTGGGCGTACCCCCGGCTGTGCATGTAGTAATTTCTCCTATAGTTTTAACTGACCAATCACTAGGTATAACACCCACATCACTAGTTTTGAACCCAAGCATCAATTCCACGATATGCCCATTTTTTTAAGATGACCATCTACTTGCGCTGAAAGTGCTGCAAGATCTTCCGCCAACTTAGGTAAAGCGGTTGCATATCTCTCTGCAAGTTGACGAATTCGACTAGTCAATCTGTGAGACACGTAATCTAACTCGCCTTGAACAGACATATTCAAAGCTTTGATCCATTTATGATCAATAACTAAAAATTTAACCTCATCTTCAGTTAGTTTGGGATACTTGGCAGCTATTTTTCCTGCTAAATCTTCTTGAACAATCTTTAAATCAGACTTAACCTTGGCTTGCTTATCCAGCAGAGTTGAACATTCTTGCAAAACTTGCAACTCATCAACATAATCAACATCCTTATTAATTTCTTTTAATCGTGCTTTTACGGCTTTAGCAGAAAGCTTTTGTTTGTCGCCTTCACCCTCAATAACTTCAATTAACAAACCATCTTCACCACTATTTTCTTCCATAATCTCTTGAAGTTTTTGCTCAACAATAAGTAGGTCAGACTCAAGAGAAATAATTAGCTTACTCTCGCTTTCAAAAAATTTAGCTTCAATTAATGCTGCAGGAACTAGATCTGACTTAAAACGACGCTTGCCTATTTCGTAATCAAACGAGTCCTTAGGCCAAGTCAATTTACCGTTTTCACCTTTAACTTTCAAAACCTCACGAGGTTGAGCCGCATCGCACCAACCCAGATCTGCAATCAAATAACAATCATCTTGCATTATTTCAGCCCAATAATCCATTAGATGCTGATACACAGCATAGGCATTAATTAGTGGTAATTGTTTGAATCTGGTAAGTAAATCCTCAGACAAAGTCTCAATCAACTGTTTTGGATAACCGTCCTTGCTAAAGCTTTTCAGCAAAGGCAGACTGATCTCTTGCCATTCTTTAAAAATACTTAATGCATTTTCATTAAACGCCGCAAACTCAGAATGAGACAAAATCGCATGTTTAATATCTGATATTGGTAATTTGAGTTGGACATAACCAGGGCGCCCTGCCGATTCAAAGAGCCCATCTCTAACAGCAGGAAATACTCCCCAATAATTACTCAAAGCATCTATATCTCGCTTAGGTATGCCACCATTTAGATGGGCATCAATATCTTGAATATCCTCCGGCTCACTACTATCGATATAGCGAGGCAGATTTAAGTTGAATTCGTTCTTAGCATCAGCTATTTCTGAGAAAGGTACCATGCGAGAGTAACGCGGTATCTCGGTAAACTTGGTAAAAGTATCAACAATTTTATGTAAGTCTTGTTCGCGAAGTCTGTTTTTCGAACCATCCTTAATAAAATCTTTTGCAGCATCGATCATAAAAATGCCCTTGCGTGCCGAAGCATTTTCTTTGTCAAGAACCAAAATACATGCCGGAATACCTGTTCCATAGAATAAATTTGCGGGCAAACCAATAATGCCCTTCAAAATACCCGAGCGAACTAATTTTTCTCGAATAATCGCTTCGACATTACCTCGAAATAAAACACCGTGGGGCAAAATACATGCAGCTTTACCGGTACTCTTCATTGAACGAATTATGTGAAGTAAATACGCATAATCCCCCTGCTTTTTAGGTGGCTCACCCCATGTGAAACGCTGGTATTGATCCGCTGATGGAGTTAAGCCAGTACTCCAAGCTTTATCAGAAAAAGGTGGGTTAGCAACAATATAGTCATATGTACGAAGAGCTGCGCCATCCTTAAATTTAGGGTTTGATATGGTGTTGCCTTGCAGAATGTTAGCCGTTGGGAAATCATGCAGAATCATGTTCATACGAGCCAAACCAGCCGTAGTCACATCCATTTCCTGACCTTCAAGAGTTATATGCTTACCAGCTTCAGCAGCAACCTTCAGCAATAAAGAACCTGAGCCGCAAGTCGGATCATAAGCAGTTGTTGACGCAACCGTATTGCTTGATGACACTCCCAAAACCTTAGCCATAATTCGGCTAACCTCAGAAGGTGTATAAAACTGTCCTTTACTTTTACCACTCTGAGATGCGAAATGCCTCATCAAGTATTCATAGGCATCACCCAAAATATCGTCGTTCTCAGCCCTATTATTGGAAAAATCAAGCTCAGGCTTCTGGAAGATGCCAATCAATTTACTGAGACGGTCAACCATTGCCTGACCCTCACCAAGTTTGTTTGGGTCATTAAAGTCAGGAAAATCGCTGCGAGCAAGGCGTGAATTAGCATCAATCAGGGGTTGAATGATCTGGGTATTAATCTTGTCGCCGATATCAGGCTTGCCTGTAAGAGCAACCATATCTTTGAAGCTTGAGCCGGGCGGGATTGTTATTGGTGGGGCAAAATCATCGGAATCAGCATATTTATCTGAGACGTACTTGATAAAGAGCATAAATAGCACATAGTCTTTGTACTGAGTGGCATCCATACCGCCACGTAGCTCATCACAAGATGCCCATAAGGATGAATAAAGATCTGATTTTTTGATTGCCATGCTGATATTTTTTGTAATTATGAGATTGTTGATATTTGTTGATTAATTATGCCCCAATCACCAGCTTTTTATGTTTTTAATAACTAACTGCCTGAGCCTGATTCATTGTTATGTCTAGTTGATTCATCAATGGCCTGTTGAAGCTCCTCAGGGTTCTCGAGATTTAACCTGCTCCCCACTTTTCTGCCGCGTGTTTTAGTGCCGGTAAACATACCAATATGCCAGCCTATTTCTTCAAGACGCTGAAACATTAGGCTATTTGAACGACGCTTTTCAAGCTCAGCATAGGTCTCTTCACCATGCTTGAAATTAGGGTTACTTTTACCGTAAAGTCTTGCCACTTTTCTATGAAATCCATGTAGGCGACACACTGGCGAGCCACCTGCGCATAAGTTCTTGCACCTTTCACCTGTGAGCTTTGCTTTCGCTTTGCATTGCGCCACCCTTCCCGAGACTACATTTGGTAATGGCATGCTTCTATCCTTGACTAATAAAAACACAGTGATAAGGGGGTCTTGGTCGCGCCTCGAAAAATAAATGGGCACTCCTCATACAAAGGATGGCAAAAAAGTGACGAAGTGACGAAAGTGCTCTTGTTCCGTATTTATTTCTATATACATAAAAACAATCTCTAGAAGAAAAATACCCACCTTGCGTCACGAGCACCACTTTTTCACTCCGGAATCGGGCGCGTCATCTTTATCCCAGTTACTCAAAATACTAGCAATAACATGACCAGCACCAACTCCTGAACCAAGATGATTTACCTTCACCCCAAATTTACTGCCAGCGTTTGTTCTTTTTGATTCATAACCCAAAGATTTAAGACGCCTTGATAATTTGCCGGACTCATTAATATTACAAACAGCTTCTTCCTCGTTGCAAAAAGCTTCATAAAAACGTAATAAATCGGCTGATAACATGCCCGAATCTGCATCACACCGAGTGCACTCCTCGCGCAACCATCTCTCAAGTAGGTCTTGTGATTCAATATAACTGCGCGTAAATGCAACAACCTCGTCTGGTGGTGAAAGCCCTTCAGCATGGTACTTAACGGCACCTTGAATTAGCCAGTTCAGAATCCCAGAGTACTCGCTTTTCAGCGTGTCGATAAGGTTTTTATCCGCATTCGGTAAGCTTGGGTTTGGGTTTACCTCACCAGGACGATTCCACTTCATATCGAAAGGAATAACATGCAATCTACCCTTTGTTGCGTCATCCATGTGATCAACACGCGGCGTGTGATTAGTCATTAGCCACAATTTATGGGTAATTTCAAACGTAATCGGGTTTTCATGAAGTGCACGAGCAGTCATCATGCCGCCACCTGTGTGTCGTTTAACAATGGCAACATCCAATCTTTGCCCATCCTTACTTTCGCTACTAATGGCGCACCTTGCTCCTGCTAACTTTCTTGCGCTTGGACTAGCTTGTTCTGCACCAGAATCAAATTTTGAGCACATTAGTACTTCTGGCGAGATTGACTCCGAATAATCACCCGATATTGTCTTAAAAGTATCGAGTAGCACGTTCTTTCCATTAGCACCAGAACCAATAGCGATAAACATGAGATGCTCATTCACCTTGCCGGTTAAACAATACCCAAGAACCTTCTGAAGGTATGCCGCCAAGTGTGGTCTTCGAGTTGACTGCTTAAAATCATCATCTTTTGTCCCAGGTGCCGATGTAATTTCATTAATGAACCTATGCCATCTATCAGCAGTTGCACTACTGTCATAAGAAACAGGGCTTCTTTTAAGAACAAAATCATTTTGAATATCAGGGCGCAAAACGCCGGTTCTTAAATCAATAACACCATTTTCAACACCAAGAAGCCATGGGTCTTTGTCGATCATTGATGAGCTAATAATAAATCTACCATCACGTTGGGCTAAGTTAAGCATGTTATCTAAACGACTTTTATTTCTGCACTGTGTCGCCCAACTATCGATGCTTTTTGCAACTTTATGTAGCTTGGTTCTGACCTCGGAATCGTTCGCAGACTCAGCATCTTTTTCATATTTTTTTGCTTGGCCTTTGTAATGGTTTGCAACTAGTAGTAATTTTTTGTGTACCTCTGCAAAACCAGCATCTAATTGCCAGCGGTTATTCAACCAAACCATCCACTGTTTTCGTTCGTGGATGTAACGGATATCGCCGCCAACCAGATTAAACAATAGCGCGACATTGCCAGCATCAGTATGGTCCACCTGTTCAAGTAACTGTTTAAGTGTTTCAGAAGTAATATCTTGCGACCCGACAAACTCGGTACTACGCTCATCTGCGTATCGACGCGCTCTGTCTAGAACCACATCTTCATCTAAATGATCCTCGTAATGCTCTGTATTTGCCGCTAAGCACATGATCTCTATAGCATTTTGATCAAATCCTTTTCGACGTAAGTGACCTGCGTAGGAAAGCATATACTCCTCACGACCATCACCATCCTTTAATTTTTTCTCAGGCCAACCTTTCCAGCCCAACCCTATAGATAAGTGATCAAGCGATATAGTTGACGGTGCTTCAGATTTATTTCTTAGATTGCCCTTAGAAGATTGATTTTTGATTGATTGCCAGAAGTTAGCTAATTTATTTATTTCATGAGTGACCTCAGGCACCCCGCTACCTCCAAGACTAAAGCCTGTAACGGTCACCCATTTGCTACTAGCACAAAATAGTTCATCTTTACCGCCGAGGGGGTTCGAACAACTAATCTGCTCAACTGGATTTTTTGATAAAACGAACATTCTTAGCCCTTTACCGCTCGGGCTTTCCTCAATATATGGCGAGTCAAGACGTTCATGCGTTAACGTTACCTCAGATAGCCTTGGATTATTGTGCTTGCTTTTCAAATCTAAAGAATCGTAATCAAGCGCAACAACGTAATCACCATTATCAGTCATGGCTGGCAAAACAAACCCAATGCCAGAGTGCCTTCTTACCTTTGCCTGATTAATAGCATCTTCAAATGACATCCATTGATGTGACTTCTGCCATTGATTACCAGTACCATCTCTGCCAAATGGAAACTTGTCAAACTTGCCATCAGAGTTAATTGGACCAGCTTTCCAGGTGATGAAGGCATCTATGCTCTTTATTTCATTTGGCAATACGGTAGATATATTTTGATCAAGATATGCTAACGGCTGATTGTGAAGGTGGGCTGGCTTAGTCATTTACTTCACCACTATCCTGAGCATAAGCAAGTTTAAGTGTCTGAAGAACAATATCAACTGATGGTAAATTTTCCCCACAGTCCTGCAATGCATTCATCATTGCGCCCTCATGGGTTGCCAGATTGACATTTAAAGCTTGAAAGTATCGTCCGTTGCTCATTAACTGTTCATCAATTACCACGCCCTTATAACCAGCGTTAATTATTCCAATTGCAATCATCATTAGTGGTGAAAAACCATCGACATGCTTCATTATGTCGGGGTCAACAACATGCATGACATCGCCACGATCCCAATAAAAAACCAAACTATTACTCATAGTGACCTCCAGCTAATAATTCTTTAAGATCAGAAAGCCGCCAATGAAGTCGCCTATTAATACGAATTGGTTTTATGGGTCCGCAATCTAAACATGCCCATTTCCGCATCGTTTGTGCTTCACGATTTATGATTTGAGCAGCTTGCTTAGTTGGCAATATTGCTGGTAGTCCATGGAGATCAACCAGAACATCTGGATTTTTAAGTTGTTGTTTATCTGTCATAGTTGACGCACCTTTCTATGTGTTGATGCGTCTAGTATCTAAAGGATCTCAAATCCCTCAAGATATTTTTTTAAAAAAATATCTATATATAAATCAACAACTTAAATGTAAACAAAAAAGGATTTTGAAATCCTTAAATCTTTTTTAAAAAGCAATCTTGTGCAACGCTTTAACAAGTGATGAAGCTTTAAATGGCTCTACCCCGCCTCTCTTAAATATCCCGACGTTAATCAGATGCTTAACAGCCAACTCAGCGAGCTCCGATTGAGTTAAATTAGGATCAGCCTGCCTATCAAGGCGCGCAAAATATCTAGTCGCGATGACGTGTTTTTCTTTTGTGGGTGGATCTCTTGGGTCAACTATCTCCCAAGGCGCGGACTGGGGCACTACCCAATCAATCTCATCCTCTAGCCATTTCTTGAATGCCTGCCAATCAACTTCAACAGTATCAAAGTCCGCACAGTTACGACCTCGTTGGACAACCCAAGAAGTGTTGGGACTTTTCAACCAATCTTGACATATCTGAACTAGATCCCATTTCTTAACCGCCAATTGCTCACCAAGACCACTCAGGTCACTCCATTTATGGTTGTTGGGGCAAATATTGTTTGCAAGTAAAACTGCTTGGCTTAACTTAATGTGCTTCTTCTTAGACCAAATAGTCCAATCAGGGCTAACTACCAGATTGCCGGATTTTTGACCTGTGCTATTCATATGTGTCCTTCATACACACCTTCATTAAGAACATCTGCCAACCGAGTGAAGGTGCTCGGCTTTCCCTCCGTCGAGGTAGGCAGATGTGTTTAGTTACGCAACCAACCTAAGCTTCTGATCAGAATCAACAGGTTGCATAATTCCAGCTTGCTCTAATATAAAAGCCTCAATCTTGGTATGCCACACACGCAGCAAATCAATTGGTCTTCTTCTGTAATGGCGCTCTGCAATAGCTGTGGGTTTATGCCCCATAATTTGAGCACTGATACCAGCTGGGCACTCAACCCACTCAGCAAGTGTTCCAAATGAGCGGCGCAATCCATGAATAGAAAGCGGCGGTAAGCCAGCATGTTCTAGAGCACCATTGTGAGCTTTTCTGGGCTCAACTATTCGACCTGATTTCGCTGAGACGCTGCTAAAGACATAGGTATTAACACGAGGCAATTGATTTAGCAGGCTTGCAACATATGGGGTAATTGGTATTTGCCGCTGCCCTTCGATTTTGTCTTTAAGCGTAGCCATCTTCCACTGCAAATCAACATCATCCCACTTCAGACTAGCCAACTCATTGCGCCTTGCACCCGTGAGCAAGAGAATTTGAAGGTATGCTGAAAGAACAGGGTTATTCATTCTCTTAACAGCGCCAAACCATAAAGGTAATTGCTCCACCTGTAAGCAATCATTTTTTGCCTTTTTGGCCGGTAGTTCACGCGCCAACCTGTCACAAGCTGATGTATCTGCTAAAACCTTGTATTTAGTCTGATCACCCGCCCAGGTTAGGAAAGCTTTAAGGGCAGACAATGCAATTCTTGCACGTGCTGGTCGCTTTGCAGATTCAAGTCTTAACCAAGCATGAACCTCATCCCTAGTAATTCTAGCTAAAGGCATGGTCAAAATTGGGCGAAGGATGCCTGGTTGCTTGACGTTTGAATCCCCTGTTTTTCTGCCTCGTGTGATTAGATCACCTCCTTCCCTAATCATTTCAAGATGGTCTTGATAGTGTCTATCGCCCCACGTTGGCTTCTTAGCTTTTATGTATTCATCCCAAATATCGATTGCTGGCACCAACTTCAATTGGTTTGCCATAGACTTAGCCTTGAGCTCTTCACGCTGCTCTCTTGGATCTATTCCTTGATCAGTTAAAACCTTGAGGCGACGAGCTTCGGCTTGAGCCTGGGGTATGCTCCATGAACTTACGCTACCAATGGTCATTCTTACCGTGCGGTCATTCAATGAAGCTTCAAAAATAAATGACTTATTACCTGTTTGTGTAACACGAAGACCCAAGTTAGGTGTTTTCGCATCCCAATAAATTGTTTGAGATCGACCAGGAGCCGCCTTTAGCTGGGCGATTTTATTGACCGATAAACTTATTTTGCCTGTTTGCATATCACATCCATGTAGGGGCTATGTAGGGGAATTATATCAACATCAATAAACATAGCGGAATACATAAAAGTGATTAAAACCCATATTTTATATGGCTCTAAGGCATATCATCAACACTAATCAACACACATCAACATCCAGAAATTATGGGGTTTTTCTTTCTCATAACCCGAAGGTCATAGGTTCAAATCCTATCCCCGCAACCAAATATTTGACTAAAGCCCTTCATGTACTTGAGGGGCTTTTTTATTACCTCAATATATTTGGCATACTTAGACTTTCCAACAT